>Ga0194047_10000673_pt1 | contig 22101 bp, 18 predicted proteins | sample JunL225m_MetaG_2_FD_160070 | JGI IMG/M metagenome (GOLD analysis project Ga0194047, IMG submission 160070) | Anoxic zone freshwater microbial communities from boreal shield lake in IISD Experimental Lakes Area, Ontario, Canada - Jun2016-L221-5m | ecosystem: Environmental > Aquatic > Freshwater... | reverse complement strand
AAGGCAATTGACGTCTATTCTAAATTAAGTTTTATTTTTCCTGAAAAATCCGTTTATTTTGCGTCAAGAATAGAACAACTAAAACAAAGAAAATGATAACACTTTATTTAATATTAATTATTGCTGCCTCAATTGGCCTAGGATTTATGGTTTTAATCCAAAACCCAAAAGGCGGTGGTTTAAATGCCAATGTAGGCGGTTTAACCAACAATTTCATGGGTGTTAAGCAAACAACAGATGTATTGGAAAAAGGTACTTGGATATTTGCTGCTGCCATTGCCCTTTTGGCTATGACTTCTACCTTATTCTTAAAATCTGGCGGTGGAGATACCGATAAAGGATTATTGAATAAAGTAAATACTTCTGTTACTGCACCAACGGCACCTGCCCCAGCTGCTGCGCCAGTCAATACACCTGCTGCGCCTGTCAAAAAATAGAACTGCATTGTTAAATTAGTCGGATCATCTATCCCTACACTATAAAATAGGATCCCTCCCCAGCAATCGGGAGGGATTTTTTTGTATTATTGAATGCCCATTTTAAAGTAAGTTTGAAGTACTAACCAATGAAAAAAATATTTTATATACTCTTATTGATGGTTGCGGTATATACCTGTTACAATGTACTGGTTAAAACAACACATTTTTCTGGAGAAAAATCAAGTTTCGTTTACAATAAAACTGGCCTATCCGATTTGGCAGATACTTTATTGTCTAAAAAAATAATTTTAGACAAGCCTAGCTTTTTAATTTTAGCGAAGCTATTAAGTGTTGAGGAAAAATTAAAAACGGGTAAATTTTTTGTATCAAAAAAAACAAGTTTACTTTCTCTTTTGCGCATGTTAAGAAACAACCAGCAAGCCAAAGTCAAATTCATTTTAAATAGAGTCAGAACCAGAGGAGAGTTGGCTAAATTAATTGCTACCACTTTTGAAACAGATAGTGCTACTTGTGCCACTTATTTAAACAGCAATGACTCCTTAGCTAAATTTCAAACTGATACCACTCAATTGTTAACTTTATTTATTCCCAATACCTATGAATTTTATTGGTCAACCACTATGGCTAAATTTTTACAAAAAATGAAATCCACAGCAGATCAATTTTGGAGCAACAACAATCGTATTCAAAAAGCCAAGACTTTAGGACTTAACAAAAATGAAGTGTATACATTGGCTTCTATAGTAGATGAAGAAACCAATTTCGATTCAGATAAAAAGATAATTGCCAGTGTATATCAAAACAGACTTAAGAAAAGTATGCCCCTTCAAGCTTGCCCTACCATTAAATATGCCATGCAAGATTTTACACTCACTAGAATCTATGACAAATATTTAAGCAATCCTTCGCCTTACAATACCTATCGACATAAAGGTTTGCCGCCAGGCCCAATTGGAACGCCTTCTTCTAAAACCATTGACTTGGTATTAGAAGCACCTAACACAGATTATATCTACTTTGTTGCCAAAGCCGATTTTAGCGGATACCATCATTTTAGTTCTAATTATAAAGAACATATAAAATTTGCAAAAGAATACCAGCATCAATTAGACGAATATCAAGAAAAGAAGAAGCAAAAAGCGCAATAAAATAAATTGTAAATTTACACATCAAACTGAGTATACTTGAACTTGTTCAAACAAATAAGAACCATTTTTTTACAAATAGCCAGGCCTTCGTTTTTATTTTTAAAACGAAAAGCCAAAGGCATTTATATACCAGGCTTTCAGCATGTCAACTTATACCAAGTCATTAAATTTTTATTCAAACAATTAAATACTTTAGGTTTGTACGATCGCGCCTCGGCCATCTCGTTTAATTTAATCATGGCATTGCCTGCAGGTTTTTTATTCTTGTTTTCTATCATCCCCTATTTTCCATCTACTTTTAAAGTAAAAAAGCAAATCCTTTCTGTATTTAAAGACATTGCACCTAATTCAAGTACGTATAAATTTATTTTAGACATTATCAACGACTTACTCAGCCAACACGTTGGGGTATTTTCTTTTGGATTTTTATTGCTTTTATTTTATGCTTCCAATGCCATGACAGGTATTATTAGAAGTTTTGACAAATCTATTATGCAAAACAAACCCTTCTTTTTACATCAAAGAATGCGTGCCATACGTTTAACCATTATTTTAATCTTATTGGTATTTGCAAGTATTTTGGTATTGATTGGACAAGACCAGCTCACCACTTTATTAAGAGAAGTGTTCGATATCAAAAGAAAAACAATTATACCTTATTGGAATAGCGTAAGATGGGCTGTAATTATATTGTTGTTGTTTTTTGGAAACGCTTTTATTTACAAATACGCACCCCTTATTAAAGAGAAATGGTCATTGATGTCCCCAGGCGCATTGTTGTCTACTTTACTTATGTTGATTACCACTTTGGGCTTTTCCTATTGGGTAAATCATTTTAGTAGCTACAATAAAATTTACGGGTCTATTGGCACTGTATTGGTTGTCATGACATTGGTATACATCAATGCATTGATCCTACTTATTGGATTTGAGTTAAATGTAAGTATTGAAGTACTTAAGAAAGAACAAACCCAATTAGACTTACTTTAATGTTGAATGGCCATTACTTATTGGCCATATCTGGAATTTCATCTGTTTTATAAGCCCCTGCATCTAATTTTGCCTTAGTCTCACTAAATGCCTTGAGTGTTAAATCAATTTCTTCTTGTGTATGCTCGGCTGTTGGAATCAATCTGTAAATGATATGTCCTTTTGGTATCACTGGATACACGACAATTGAGCAAAATATTTTATAATTTTCTCTAATGTCCATAACCATCGCAGTAGCTTCTTCTACACCCCCCTTCATATAAACTGGAGTTACCACAGAATCGGTTTTACCAATATCGAATCCTTTTTCTTTTAAACCATTTTGTAAAGCCAATGCATTTTTCCACAAATTGGCTTTAAGTTCTGGTTTAGATCTAAGCAATTCCAATCTTTTCAAATTGCCCACCACATAAGGCATGGGTAAACTTTTTGCAAAAATTTGAGAACGAATATTGTAACGAATGTAATCAATAATGGTTCTTGGACCCGCCATAAATGCGCCTATCGAAGCCATACTTTTTGCAAAAGTAGAAAAGTATAAATCAATTTCGTCTTGACAGCCTTGCTCCTCACCTGCACCCGCACCAGTTTTACCTAAGGTACCAAAGCCATGGGCATCATCTACCAACAAACGAAAAGCTACTTTCTTTTTTAAAGCAGCTATTTCTTTTAATTTTCCCTGATCACCTGCCATACCAAATACGCCTTCGGTAATCACCAATACCCCACCAGACAATTGCTTATCAATTAAGGCTTGCGCTCTTAACAATTGCTTTTCACAATCTTCTAGATCATTGTGTTTGTATACAAATCGATGGCCTGGGATCATTCTTAAGGCATCAATAATACATGCATGACATTCTGCATCATAAACCACTACATCGTGTCGACCACACAAAGCATCTATAGCACTCATGATGCCTTGATATCCATAATTCATTAGGATTGAATCTTCTTTAAAAACAAAAGCTGCTAATTCTTTTTCCAATTGCTCATGCAAATCACTGTTTCCACTCATCATTCTAGCGCCCATAGGTAAAGCCAATCCATATTGTGCACTTGCCGCTGCGTCTGCCTTGCGTACTTCAGGATGATTGGCCAGCCCTAAATAATTATTCAAACTCCATACAATCATCTCTTGCCCTCTAAACTTCATTTTTGAACCTATTTCCCCCTCTAGTTTTGGGAATGCAAAATAACCATGCGCTCTTTCACGATATTGACCAATAGGACCATAATTCTTGATCAATCTCTCAAATATATCTGCCATATTATCATTTTATATTAAGCAAATTTAATGATTTTTTCACTTTATTAGCTTAATAAATAAGCGTAAATTGCAAAGGCAATATTTTGTTATAAGCTTGCCATTAAAATACTATAAAATAAACCCAATGAGATATTTAGTCCTCGTATGTTTTTGCCTATTTGCTGTTCAATCCTATGCAATAGATCCAAGTTCAAAAGCAATTGCCCCCCTTACCAAAAATGCCCATCAACCCAAATTAGTCATTGGTATTGTCGTAGATCAAATGCGATGGGATTATGTTAATCGATTCAAGCCTTTTTTTTCAAGCAATAAAGGATTTCTTCGTTTTTTAAATGAAGGTGCAACTTGCAACAATACCATGATTCCCTATGTACCTACGGTTACCGCTTGCGGTCATACCTGTGTTTACACAGGGAGTGTCCCTTCCATTCATGGCATCACAGGGAACAGCTGGTTTGACAATGTTAAACAAAAAACAGTTTATTGTGTCGAAGACAATAGTGTACAAACGGTAGGTAGCACAAACAATAGTGCTGGTCAAATGAGTCCAGTAAATGTTTGGACAAGTACGATTGGGGATGAATTAAAATTAGCTTCTAATTTTAAAAGTAAAGTATATGGTATTTCTATAAAAGATCGTGGTGCCATTATTCCTGCAGGACATGCTGCAAATGGTGCTTTTTGGTATGATTCCAAAACTGGAAATTTTATAAGTTCTACTTATTATAGTAAAACCTTACCAGCATGGGTAAGTAATTACAATGCATTACACCGTCCAGATAGTTTGTACAATAAAAACTGGAATTTAAGTTTACCCAATGCTGTTTACGAAGCCAATTGCGATACTGATGAAAACGCATATGAGTCTACCCCATTTGGTAAAGACGCAAAACATTTCCCATACAATTTGAAAGAATTTATTGGAAAAGATTATGGTAAGATTGCCAATACGCCTTATGGCAATGATTTAGTGGTTGAAATGGCCAAGCAAGCTTTGATCAATGAGCATTTAGGTGCAGATTCAATAACAGATATGTTGGCCATTAGTTTTTCTTCGCCAGATTATATTGGTCATGCTTTTGGCCCTGATTCTTGGGAGACATTAGATGGATATATTAAATTAGATGAGACCATGGCGGGCTTATTTACTTTCTTAGACCAAAAAGTAGGTAAGGACAATTACACTGTATTTTTAACGGCAGATCATGCTGTTGCCAATATTCCAGCTTTTGCAAAAAAACACAATATTCCTGGAGATAATTATGATGATGGCGCATTAAAAACAGATGTCATTGCTTGTTTAAATAGCAATAACCTAAGTCCAAAACTAATTAGTGCTGTTAGCGAATACAATATTTATTACAACCATGCCATCATGGATAGTTTAAATGTTACTTATGAAAAACTAACCAATATCATTACCAATTATTTAGAAAAGAAAAGCTTGGTATTGCAAGTAGTTGAAAATAGAAAAGCTGCCATAGCGCCTATTCCACAAAGCATGAGAGAAAAAATTGTGAATGGCTATACGCCACAACGCAGTGGCGATTTAATGTTGGTAACTAAATCGGGTGTGGTAGATGGTTATCCTACAGGAACCAGTCATGGGGTATTGTATAATTATGATGCACACATTCCTTTATTATGGTATGGCGCAGGCATTAAGAAAGGTGCTATCAATGGCATAACTTATATGACCGACATTGCACCTACCCTAAGTACCTTATTGGGCATCCAAATGCCAAGCGGTTCTATTGGCAAACCCATTTTAGAACTGCTTCAATAGATATTTATTTTTTTTAACAAAACCACAACTTGAATAAACAATTGCTTGTAAATAAATTTATCTAAGTTAGCAGGGATAAAAATATTTTGGACTAAAAAATACAACTATGAAAAAATTATTATTCGCTGGTTTGTTTTTAATGGCAGTTAATTTTTCTTTTGCAGCTGACAAATGCAGTGCAGATTGTCATAAAGCAGAACACAAATGTACTGCTGCTTGTCATAAAAATGGAGCAGGCCATATTGCCAATCATGGAGAGAAAGGGCATATGTGCAGCGTCAAAGAATGCAAGCATGATTGCAGTAAAGATTGCATGAAAAAAGCCTAGTTAAAAAGCACAGAAATTAAAAAAGCCATCTCGAATCAACGGGATGGCTTTTTTTATAAGAAAGATGACTATACTATTTAGCCAACTTTACTTGTAAATTTTTATCTAGTGCATCTAAAAATTCTTCTGTGTATACATAGTGATCGCCATGTTTTACTTTATTGCCATGTACACAAACTGCTAAATCTTTGGTCATAATGCCCGATTCAACTGTCTCTACACAAACTTCTTCTAATGCTTTAGAGAAATGAATCAACTCTTTATTATTGTCCAATTGACCTCTGAATTCCAAACCTCTTGTCCATGCAAAAATGGAGGCGATTGGATTGGTTGAAGTTCTGTTTCCTTTTTGGTGTTCACGGAAATGTCGTGTAACAGTACCATGCGCTGCTTCTGCCTCCATTACTTTACCATCAGGTGTAATTAAAGTAGAAGTCATTAAACCTAATGAGCCAAAGCCTTGTGCAACGGTATCTGATTGAACATCCCCATCATAGTTCTTACAAGCCCATACGAAATTACCATTCCATTTTAAAGCAGAGGCTACCATGTCATCAATTAAACGGTGCTCATAGGTAATGCCTGCATCGGCATATTTTGCCTTGAATTCATTTTGATAGACTTCTTCAAAGATATCTTTGAATCTGCCATCATATTTTTTCAAAATGGTATTTTTAGTAGACAAGTACAAAGGCCATTTCTTAGCCAATGCTTGATTGAAACAAGCACGTGCAAATCCGTAAATACTTTCATCTGTATTGTACATCGCCATGGCTACGCCATCACCTTTAAAGTTAAAAACTTCAAACTCTTGCTTGCTGCCATCTTCTCCTTCGAACTTAATGGTTAATTTTCCTTTTCCTTTGGTTACAAAATCGGTAGCGCGGTATTGATCTCCAAATGCATGACGACCAATACAAATAGGTGCTGTCCAATTGGGTACCAAGCGAGGTACGTTGCTACAAACAATCGGTTCACGGAAAACAGTACCATCTAAAATATTACGAATGGTGCCATTGGGGCTCTTCCACATTTGCTTTAACTTAAACTCTTCTACTCTTTGCTCATCGGGGGTAATGGTAGCACATTTTATACCCACCCCATATTGCTTAATAGCATTGGCTGCATCAATGGTTACTTGATCATTGGTTTCGTCGCGGTATTCCATACCCAAGTCATAATACTTAATATCAATCTCTAAATAAGGAAGAATTAATTTGTCCTTAATAAATTTCCAAATAATTCTTGTCATTTCATCGCCATCCAATTCAACTACTGGATTGGCCACTTTGATTTTTTGTCCCATAGATTTAAAATTTTGTATGCAAATGTACAAAAACTAGCTATAAAAACCACTGATTAATGGTTCACAATGAGTACTGGTATTTTAACCTGATGCCTTACCGACTCGATGGTTTCTCCAAACAATGCATCCTTCCAGCCACGATGCTTGTGTGCACCCATGACCAACATTTCAGCTTCATTTAATTGAACCAACCTTACAATTTCTTTGACTCTATTCTTATAGCCCAAGACAGTAATTGCTTGATACCCTTTCATCCTTAAAGCAGCTGCATACTCTTCTAAGCGTTCTTGATCTTTTCTCGATTCTTCATCATCACTGGCTTCCAATAAATAGTTGGCTGTAACACTTTCTACCACATGTATAAAAATAAATTCAGTTGTATTAGATGTGTTCTGATTTCGTTGAGCATTCGAATGCGCAATAGCAGTTTTAATTAATTTTTTATCGGTAGATGAAAAATCAACTGCAATGGCAATTTTGTTTACAGGTGCTGAATTTGTCCAATCCAGGTCTATAGTCGCCCCATGCAAATCTGGACTATTGCTTAATTTTTTTCTTAGAATGTAAGGGAAAAACGAAATGTAGAAAAGCAGTAGGATGAAAAATAAAATAGCTACTACTACAATGCATTTTAAAATAAATGGCCCATTTGAATGTAAATATGCATCTGAAAATTGATACACCAACCTGCTATTTAAGAAAACTAAAATAAACGCCACCAGCCATGCCAGTATTTTAATTTTGATGTTAATGGCAAATTCACCCATTTTAGCTTTGTCACTTACAAAATGTATTAGAGGGATAACTGCAAACCCAAGTTGTAAACTTAAAATTACTTGACTAAAAATTAATAAAGCATCTACCCGTTGCTCTCCCAGGATGCCAATCACCAATACAGCAGGTATTATAGCAATCAATCGTGTAATTAATCTTCTAATCCATGGATTTAATCTTATTTGCAAATAACCCTCCATTACTATTTGCCCAGATAAAGTTCCGGTAACTGTAGAACTTTGCCCGGCTGCAATCAATGCAATGGCAAATAAAATGGGTGCCAATTTAGAACCCAAGATGGGAGCCAATAAAGCATGCGCGTCTTCAATTCTTGCCACCGTTTGATGTCCTGATGAAAAAAATACGGTGGCTGCTAATATTAAAATAGCTGCGTTGATAAAAAATGCAATATTTAAAGCAACTGCACTGTCTATAAAATTAAAAAATATAGCTCTTTTGATGCCTTTACTTGATCGATCAATTTTTCTGGTTTGCACCAATGCCGAATGCAAGTATAAATTATGGGGCATGACTGTAGCGCCTATAATACCAATGGCAATATACAATGCTGCTGGATTTAATTTGCTTGGCACCAAACCAATCATTGCAGTACTCAAATCGGGTTTCGCAATAAACAATTGTATTAAAAAACTAAATCCAATAGTCGCAACCAGTAAAAAAATAAAAGCTTCCATCTTTCTAACTCCATAACGTTGTAATAATAAAAATAAGAAAGTGTCAAATACGGTTATTAAAGTGCCATACAGCAAAGGCACCCCCGTTAGTAATTTAATGCCAATGGCCATCCCCAAAACTTCAGCTAAATCTGTTGCAGCAATGGCCAATTCGGCAAGAATGTACAAAGAAAAATTAACCACAGGAGGATAGGTTTCTCGATTTACTTGTGCTAAATCTAATCTTCTTACAATTCCCAATCTTGCGCTTAAACTTTGCAATAAGATAGCCATAAAATTACTCAGCAGTAAAATCCAAAGTAATTGATAACCAAATAAAGCGCCTCCTTGCAAATCGGTGGCCCAATTACCCGGATCCATGTATCCTACACTTACCAAATAAGCGGGTCCAAAAAAAGCAAATAGCTTACGCCAACCTCGCTTATTTTGAACAGGAACCGACTCATTTAATGTATCTAGGGATTTATCTTGCATAACTGTATGTAAATTTAATCATAAAAGCTTTGTGGAACTCGGTTTGATAGTCTATTTTAGCAAAAAACTTGTACATGCGTAGGTGTTGCCTTATAAGCTTGGTCTGTTTAATGATGGCTTGTTCTGATGAAAAGCCAGACTTTACTGGAAATACACCAATTAAAATAAACGACTTTAATAAAATTTTCAAAGCTGCCTCTTTACCTATTGCACTCTCAGATACCAATCTGAAACACTTGACAGATACCTTAATTATTGGACGAAAAGCTTTGGTTCAATTTATCCCTGATTCCATCGTTGAAAATATTGTTAGTAAAAAAGACAAGAAATCCGTTTTACATCCTTTATTTAGAATAGAAAAAGAACAAGAATATTATTTGTTATTGCGTGTGCAACATACAAATAGTTTCGAAATTTGTGTCCTTGTTTTTAGTAAGAAAAATAAATACTTAGACTTCAAAGTGCTTACCGATTTTCAAGATGAAAATAAAGGATCAAGGCATTATGGAAAAGTCTTAAGCATCAATAAAGAACCTTCTTTTTTAGTGGAAGAAAATAAAATGAATGAAGACAATTCATTAATTTATGAAAAAAAGGGTTGGGCTTATACCGATAGTTCGTTTAGATTGATCTATTTTGACAGCAACAAAAAACCTGAAAATGCAAAAGTGATCAACCCCTTAGATACCCTTCCGATGAACAATATTTTTAGCGGAGACTATGGTCGTGATCCAAAAAATTTTATATCCATTCGAGATTATACAACTCCTAATAAATATCAATTTTTCATGCATTTTGAAAGAGAGAATGGGAATTGTTTGGGGGAATTAAAAGGGCTGATGAGTTTTACAAAAAACACAGCCATCTATTCAGAAAAAGGCGATGCCTGTATCATACATTTTAAGATAGAAGGCAATGAAATAAGCATCAAAGAAGATGGAAATTGTGGCAACCATCGCAATATGACTTGTTTATTTAATAATTCTTACGAGAAGAAAAGGAAGGCCAAGAAGAAAAAATAATCCACAATAGAGCGCAGCTTAAAGTTATTATCCACAGTTTAATGTGTATTAATTACATTTTCTTTAAATACCATTATATTGCAGCTAAATTACCAAACAAGTTTGTATGAGTTTTAGAAATTATCAAGTGCCTTATGCCATCAATGATCAATTCAAAAAAAAGGCAGCTTATTTTTCTATGGAATTTGCCATTCATCAACCCCTAAAAATATACAGTGGTGGCCTTGGATTTTTAGCTGGCTCCCATTTAAGAAGTGCTTTTGAATTAAACCAAAATTTAATTGGTGTAGGTATATTATGGAAGTATGGCTACTATGACCAAGCGCGCAACCAAGACCAAACATTGCAGGTTACTTTCATGGAAAAAATGTATAGTTTTTTAGAAGATACGGGCATCAAATATCAGGTATTCATTCATGATCATCCTGTTTGGGTAAAAGCTTTTTATTTAGCACCTAATACTTTTTGTAGCGCTCCCCTATTTTTATTAAGTACCGACTTACCCGAGAACGATTATGTTTCTCAAACCATCACGCATCGTTTGTATGATGCCAATGTAGCCACCAAAGTGGCACAATTTATTTTATTGGGTGTGGCAGGCGCCAAATTAATTGATGAATTAAATTTTAATCCCGAAGTATATCATTTAAATGAGGCCCATGGATTCTCTGCAGCCTTTTATTTATTGAATAAATACAAGTCATTAGCAGAAGTTAAAAAACGTTTGGTATTCACTACCCATACGCCAGAAGAAGCGGGCAATGAAAAACATGATATTTATTTATGTCATAAAATGGGTTATTTCTGTGGCTTAAGTATAGACGAAGTAAGAAAACTAACTGGTATTGAAGATGATCAGTTCAATCACTCTTTGGCTGCGCTTCGTTTTGCACGCAAGGCCAATGGAGTTTCTGAATTACATGGTCATGTAAGTAGAGAACTTTGGGGAAAGTATGAAGGCATCTGTCCAATTATACATATTACCAATGCACAAAACTGGCGCTATTGGGCCGACAAGCAATTGTATCGTTTTGCAGAAAGTAATGACGATGCTGGCTTTGAAGATCGTAAAATGTATTTAAAAAAACGTGCTTTTGAAATTGTTGCCGATCAAACAGGAAAAGTTTTTGACCCCAATGTACTGACCATTGTTTGGGCAAGAAGATTTGCAGGTTACAAAAGAGCCGATTTTTTATCTTGGGACTTACAACGTTTTGAAAAGTTGCTTTCTAATGCCAAATATCCAGTACAAATAATTTTTGCAGGAAAACCATATCCAGTTGACCATCCAGCCATTTCTCAATTTAACAATTTGGTGCATTTAAGTAAAAACTATCATAACGTTGCTGTATTGATTGGTTACGAATTGGCTTTGAGCAAGCGAATGAAACAGGCTTCAGATGTATGGTTAAACAATCCACGTGTACCTCGTGAAGCCTCTGGAACCAGCGGTATGACTGCTGCCATGAATGGTGCCGTTAACTTTTCTACGGATGACGGATGGATACCAGAATTTATCAATCATGGCAATAATGGTTTTGTGATTCCAAAGGCAGATTACGCGCGGATGAGCACACAACAACAAGATGATTATGATTTAGATGAATTATATAAAATTCTAGAGGAACAAATAGTTCCTATGTATTATGACAACAAAGATACTTGGCGTCAGATTACACAAAATGGAATGAAAGATGTTCGTTTCCAATTTGACAGCAATAGAATGGCCGAAGAGTATTACGAGAAAATGTATAAAGTAGATTAGTACTTAAATACTTTTCCATTGGCCATTACTTCCTGTGTTGCTTCATCAAATGTTACTTTAGCGCCTGTCTTACAAGCCGCATTGGTCATTATAGTGGCAATGGAATGCTGATACCCCGCTTCCACAGGGGCATTGGGTTGTTTTCTGCTTCTAACGCATTCCATCCAATTTCTTACATGCGCTGAAGTAAGTAGATCTCCTCCTGTATTGGCGGATGCCACTACCTTAGTGGCATTGTTGGATAGATCATAATTTGGCAACAAGTTCTCTTGCAGGTGCATTGCCGCAGCCGGAGCCGATCTAAGCCCTCCATTGGCAGAAACTTTATTGGTGACCAAATTCAATTCTCCCCCATTGGAATAATAAATTTCAGAAGGATTTTCATCTCCGTTGTGCATACGTGACATAAAGACCACTTGAAATCCTTGGCTGGCATCATCAAGGGGGCCGTATTCAAATACAGCAGTGGTTGTGTCCCAGTTTCTTCGACCATCTTTCCAAACATATACACCACCATTTGCGGTGACGCTTCGAGGGTGAGGCAATTGACTAAACCAATTCACTGTATCTATTTGATGGCTCATCCATTGTCCTGGCATACCAGAGGAATAAGGCCAGAACAATCTATATTCTAAATATTTTCTTGGATCAAAATCTTCATGAGGACGATTTAATAAAAAACGATTCCAATCTAAATCCTCTTCTTTACATTTTGCCACTAATTCGGGTCTTCTCCATCTGCCAGGTTGATTCACATTCCAAGTTAATTCCACCATCGTGATAGGTCCAAATTTTCCTGCTTGAATAAAATCGGCGGCGGCTTGGTAATTGGGGCCACTTCTACGTTGAGAACCAATTTGAACAATTCTATCTGATGCTTTGATTACTTTGAGTGCATTGCGATTGTCTTCCATAGTTTCTGCAAAAGGTTTTTCACAATACACATCCATCCCTGCTTTTACGGCTTCGGTCGCATGTATGGCATGTTGAAAATCGGCCGTACTTATAAATACCCCATCAATGTCTTTGCCTGCATACAATTCCTCATTGTTGCGGGCTGCTCTGATAGAATGACCAAGGGTCTTTTGTAAAAATTCTGTTCCTTCATCTCTTCTAACTTTCCATATATCTGAAACGGCTACTATATCAAAATTCAATTCTTTAGAATGATTCAAGAAGCAGGGTAAATGAGACCCTCTAAATCTATCTGAAAAGCCAACCACCCCCAAACGCACGCGGTCATTGGCCCCAATGATATTGGCATAACTTTTGGCACTAAAACCAACTGTGGCCGCATAGGTTGCAGCTGTTGCTTTGGCAGTTTGCTTAATAAAATTTCTTCTTGAATTTTTCATAACATACTTTTTATTTTTTTAAACTAGTCTTTATAATTCTTTTATTTTAATACTTCTAAAAGCCACATGGGTACCATGTTCTTGCAATAAGATATGTCCCTTCTCGGCCATACCAAAATTTTTCCAATTAACATATTTACTTTTGGCCACCAAGGCATAGAAATATTGAGTCCCTCTTTGGTATTCCACCACTTTCCATCCATTGATCCAATGTTCTATTTTACCGTCAGGAAAAACCACAATCCGCCCTCTGTTCCATCTGCCAATAGGAATCTTTTCTCTGCGGCCTTCTCCAATTCTAAGTGCAGGAATTAAATCATACAAGGAAGCATTGGTTCTATTGCCAATTGATCCTTGTAATGCATCAGGATGTTTGTCATCATCCAAAATTTGATATTCTAAACCAATGGCGGAGCCTTTATTGTTTTCCTTTTCTGTTACAAAATATTTTACACCACTGTTAGCCGTATCAGACAGTTGAAATTCAAATTGTAAATCAAAAGCGTGAAACTCATCTACTGTAACAATATCACCTCCATTAGAGGCTTCTGCTCCATTGGTACCTTTTACATGCAAAACACCCTCCTTTATATACCAAACATTCTCAGGAAAATAGTTTTTATATGCACCTCTCCATCCTTTGGTACTCTCCCCATCCCATAATAGCCTAACACCGTTTCTTTTTTCATCGGCTGAAATAGTATTGGGAATTAAATTCACTACAAACAAATTAGAAGGGGGTGCAGGTTTTAAATTTTTAGTTTGAATTTTGATATTTTTCCAACGCACTTCTTGACCAGCATCTTTTGGATTTCCAATTTCATGTACTTGCAATGAAATGAATCCAATTGGGGTCATATTGTCTATCAAATGTGCACAAGGCACTCCATTCACCCATGTACGAATGCTTGTTCCTATGGCTTCTATCTTATAATGGTTCCATGCATTGTTTTTAAATGCCGATTTAGCGACCGTATTGTATTCTAATGGATACAACCATTCTCTTCTGGCTTCATCGTAAATACCCCCACTCCAAGCCCTAGAGGAAGGATCTACCTCCATTTGATAGCCATGAACTCTATTGGGAGTGCGTTTATCCGTTACTTCACAATGGTCATTGGCATCATTGAGTTCACTTCTAAACTGAATGCCCGAATTCATATGCTCATCTACTTTAAGATCTAATTCTAAAATAAAATCACCATATTTTTTTTCTGTAGATAAGAAACTATTGGGCTCACCTGGAACTGTTCGCCCCACCAATTCACCATGCTCCACTGTATACTTTGCTTTCCCATTGTATTGTACCCAACCTTTTAAATCTTTTCCATTAAACAATGGCTCAAAATTATTTTGCGCCAACAAATGCCCCACAGAGGTCAGCACAATTCCAAGCAATAAAGCAACAGGTTTTTTCATAAAGTAATCTTTAAAATCATTCAATTGATAATGGTAAGTTAATTATTTTTTCTTTGGGCACCAACCATTTCATGATGCGCCATGCCAATAAATAAGCGGTAGCACAAAAAACAAACATATAACCATAAGCAATGGCCATTTCTTGTTTAATGAGCAGCTTTTGTAAAGAATAGAACTGTTCAAAATGAGTTGCATCCATGGCTTGAATGGGTTGCAAAATTTTATCGGACAAATGAGCCCACTCTTTTTCTGATAGTTGGATAGGCAAGCCTTTCGCATCTAAAGCATGGAGGGTATTTAATTGTTGAATGAAGGGGCCTAATCCTTTTTCATTCGCTACAACAAGGGCCTGCTGAATCCCTTTTAATTTATAGGCATCAAATAACCAGCCACCTATTTTAGAAACTACCACACCACCCATACCACCTGCCATGCCGCCCATACCAATTACTGTAGCAATAGATTGTTTAGGAAACATATCAGAAACGGTGGTATAGATATTGGCTGACCAAGCTTGATGTGCTGAGGCACCAATGCCAATAAAAAAAACAGGTATCCAAAAACTAAGGTAGCCCAATGGTTGCACCGCTAATACCACCAAAGGAATAAATGCAATCATCAGCATAGCTTTCATTCTGCCCTCATAGGGTTTATAGCCTTTGTTGATAAAATAAGTAGGAAACCATCCACCACCAATACTGCCCACCATGGTCAAACTGTATAAGACGGCCAAAGGCAAAATGATTTTAGTGCCTTCCATATGGTATTGATCTTTTAAATAGCTAGGCAGCCAAAATAAAAAAAACCACCATACTCCATCGGTTAAAAATTTACCAATGGCAAAGGCCCAGGTTTGTTGATACCCCAATAAGGTAGTCCAAGTAATTTTTTTTGAATGCTCCTCTTTATACATAGGCTCAGCATCCATGTCTGCATGTATATAATCCATTTCTGCAGCCGACAATCTTTTTTGTTGCTTAGGTGTATCATAATAAAGAAACCAAAAAATCAACCATAAAAAACCTACCGCTCCAATAATAACAAAGGCTGCTTCCCAACCCCAATTTTTTGCAATCCAAGGAACAGACAAGGGCGCAAGAATGGCGCCCACATTGGTTCCTGAATTAAATATACCCGTCGCAAAAGATCTTTCTTTTTTAGGGAAATATTCGGCGGTTGCTTTGATGGCCGCAGGAAAATTTCCCGCTTCTCCAAAACCAAGTATGGCTCTTGAAAACATAAAACCTGCAATAGAAACGGGGACGGCAGCAATGCCCATCCAACCTAGTACTGTTGCAATACCAGTACCCACAGGTACTGAAAATGCATGCAAAATGGCTGCTAGAGACCAAATGATAATGGCCCAAGCATAACCCCATTTGGTGCCCAATCTATCTATGATGCGGCCAGCAAACAACATACACAAAGCATAAACAAATTGAAAAACAGAAGCAATATTGGCGTAATCACTGTTGCTCCAATCAAATTCTTTTTCCAACACAGGCTTTAATAAACTAAGCACTTGCCTATCCAAATAGTTAACAGTGGTAGCAAAAAAAAGTAAGGCACAAATAGTCCAACGATAATTTCCGATGGTTTTCACTGCCATATTTATTTTTTAAAAGCTTGCACCAAGCCAATTAGTTTTTTTGTTTCTGCCGCTAACAATTCATAGTTCTTAGTATCCATAATTTGTTGGGTAAACAATTGACTACCCAAACCAACGCCCACCACGCCCGCTTTAAACCAAGCTGCTAAATTTTCTTTAGTGGTATCCACCCCTCCTGTAACGATAAAATCCATGGAGGGAAACAAAGGTTTAATTGCAGCAACAAAACCTGGCCCCAATACATTGCCCGGAAATAATTTGACCAATTGACAACCTGCAGTCTCAGCAATATGAATTTCGGTAGGTGTCATACAACCTGGGATCCATAATTTTTTATGCAAATAAGCAGTATCCGCTATCGATTGATCAAAGAAAGGACTGATTAAAAAATCTGCACCTGCGTCTATAAAGGCTTGCGCTTCTTTTTGCGTATGAATAGTACCAATCGCAAGTACTAGATCTGGGTAATGCTTAGCCCTATTTTCTAAAATTATTTTAAAATTGTTTAAAGCCGATGCGCCTCTATTGGTATATTCCACACATCTTACCCCTGCTGTGTACAATGCTTTGATGATGTCCACTGAAATTTGTGGATCCTGATGGTAAAACAAAGGTAAAAATCCAGTAGATTTTACCAACTCAATCATTTCGTTTTCGGTTTTCATGCCATTCTATTTTTAATTTGTTCAATAGTTTGAACTGTTGCATCGCCTAATTCATATTGTTTGCCCATGCCTGCTGCTGCTGCAAAATTGATGAGCTCCGTTGGTAAATATTTTTGTTCTGTACCATAGATTAAACCAGCCATAAAACAATCCCCACTTCCTACCGTATTAATTACATCTTCTGCAGGGTGAATTTTGGAAATATAAACTTGATTATCCTGATGCATTAACCCATAATATTCTTTTTCAAGCCTAAAAGTGTAGGCAACACATTTGGCTTTGGGGTACAAGGCAATCAGTTGACGCATACTTTCCATCGCAGCTTCATTCAAGGCTTCCTTAGTACAACCCATACTATTTGCTACAGCCGATTTAATACCTAGCATCACTTCCACAGACCATAAATTGCCCATAATATAAGTAGCATGTTTGACCAGTGCGGGCATTACTTGTAAAGGTGTTTTTCCATATTGCCATAATTTTGGTCGGTAATTTAAATCGATAGAAATGGGTATGCCCATTGCAGTGGCGGCTTCCAAGGCTTCTACACATAAATCGGTAGCAGATTGGGATAAAGAGGCAGATATGGCAGTGATATGGAACCAACCTATGTCTTTTAATTGTTTGGTCCAATCGATAACTCCTTTTTGTAAACAAGAAAAAGAAGAATCTTTTCGATCAAAAACAACAGCAGCATTTTTCATGTCCTTGCCTTGGGCTAAATAAAACACCCCTATTCTATCACCTGAATATTGAATGGCAGAAGTATCAATATTTTTTGAAGCCAAATAACTAGCAATGGTATTGGATAAAAAATTAGCAGGCATGGCCGTACTATAAGCCACTGGCATTCCCCAATTGGCCAAGGCCGAACTTACATTTAATTCCGCCCCACCTAAATAAAAGGGCATATTTTGTTCCCCAATAAATGCTGGATCCCCCAAGGGTGAAAAATGCAATAAAATTTCTCCAAAACAAAATACTTTAACCATGGCTATACCTTAAAATATTTTTTTGCATTATAATAACAAATGTCTTGTATCATTTTTCCCACCCAGGCTGCATCATTAGGTACAATGCCCGCCTCCATTTCTTTGGCCAATAAATTGCAAAGAATTCTTCTAAAATATTCATGCCTTGAGTAAGATAAAAAGCTTCTGCTGTCGGTAGTCATGCCTATAAAAGTGGACAAAAGACCCATGGTAGATAAGGCATTGATTTGTTGCTCCATCCCTTGTTTTTGATCCAAGAACCACCAAGCTGCGCCAAACTGAACCTTCCCTTTAACCCCCGCTTCATTAAAATTGCCACACATGGTAGCAAACACTTCATTGTCTGCTGCATTGGAATTGTACAAAATAGTTTTAGCCAATTGACCTGCATTTTCTAAGGTATTTAAAAAATTAGACAAGTTCACTGCTTGAGGATAATCGCCCATTGAATCTGACCCTGCATCGGCGCCTAATTGTTTTTGTAGCACTGAATTATTGTTTCTGATGGCGCCTAAATGAAATTGTTGCACCCAACCATTTTTAAAATACATTTTAGACAAGGCCAATAAAACTACCCCCGCTAATTGATCTGCATCGTCAAAACTACTTGCTTTTTTATTTTGCATAAAAGCTTCAAAAGCTACCTCTAATGCTTTGGAAGATTTACAGTTGGCCGGCATATGAATTAAACCATGATCGGCAATTTTGCAACCATTTTCATTAAAGTAAGCCACTCTATTTTTTAGCGCGGCCAATAAAGTGGATAAGGAAACAATTTTAATTTTACTCGCCCCTTCAAGCTCCTTGATATAGCTTTTAAAAGCAATGGCATTTTGTATGTTCAACACTTTATCTGGTCTAAAGGTAGGCAGCACTTTAATAGAAAATTTCTCCTTGGCCAATTGTTGATGGTATTTTAAATCATCACAAGGATCATCGGTAGTGCCCACCAATGCTACTTTATATTTATTTAATATACCTCTGGCACTTAAGCCTTTTTTTTGCAATTGCTTGTTTGCATTTTTATAAACAACTGCCGCATTGTTTTCGTTTAAATAAGCATCAATACCAAAAGTATTTTTTAATTCCATCAAGGACCAATGAAAAAGTGGATTGCGCAATGTTTGCGGCAAAGCTTTGGCCCATGCATTAAATTTTTGTTCATTGGTTGCATTACCAGAAATTAATTTTTCGGAAACCCCCAAGGCGCGCATGGCCCTCCATTTGTAATGATCGCCTTTTAGCCAAATATCGGTGATGGTTTTAAAATTTCTATCTTCTGCAATGTCTTTTGCGGATAAATGATTGTGGTAATCTATAATGGGTAAATCTGCTGCATAATTTTGATACAAATGCAAAGCCAATTTACTTTCTAATAAAAAAGAATCATGAACGATGGTATTGCTTTTTGAAATAGCCATGAAATTATTTTTTTAACCTAATTTATTTTACTTCTTAATACGCCTAATTCCAAGCCTCTTAATTCTGCCAATCCCCTCAATCGTCCAATGGCTGAATAACCAGGCTGTGTTGTTTTTTTCAAATCATCCAACATTTGGTGTCCATGATCAGGACGCATAGGAATACTTGTTTTTCTTTGTTGCATGAGCTCCACCACTTCTTTGATGACCGCATACATGTCTACGTCTCCTTCCAAATGATTCTCTTCATAAAAATCACCTAACTCATTTCTTTTGGTGCTTCTCAAATGCAAAAAATTGATCCTGTCTCCAAATTGTTTGACCATGGCAGGCAAATCATTGTCTGCCCTCACCCCAAAGGAACCCGTACAAAAACATAGCCCATTGCTTATGGATGGCACTGCAGCAAAAATGGCTTCCAAATCTGCAGCAGTACTTACAACTCTTGGTAAACCCAAAATTGGAAATGGTGGATCATCGGGATGAATGACCAGCTTCACCCCAGCGGATTCAGCCACAGGAACAATGGCTTTTAAAAAATGAATTAAATTATTTCTTAACTCAGTAGCACCAATACCCTCGTAAGTTTTTAAAGTAGCCTTGAATTGTTCTAAGGAAAAACTTTCCTCACTGCCTGGCAAGCCTTTAATAATATTGTTTTGAATGCTTATTTTTTCTGCTTCCGACCAACTTTCAAATTTATTTTTCGCCAATTCAATTTGTGCATGGGAATATTCTTTTTCAGCGTCCTCTCTTTTTAAGATAAATAAATCAAAAGCAATCAAAGCAGCATAGTCAAAATGCAAGGCCAATGAACCATCGGGCATGGGCAATGCCAAATTAGTTCTGGTCCAATCCATCACAGGCATAAAATTATAAGTCACAATGTGTATGCCACATGCACTTAAATTTTGAATGCTTTGTTTGTAATTATCAATATGCTTTTTAAAATCGCCGCTTTGTGTTTTGATGGATTCATGCACAGGAATACTTTCCACCACGGACCATTTTAAGTCCATGGATTCGATTAAATTTTTTCTTGTAATAATTTCCTCCATGGTCCAAATAGCCCCATTGGCAATATGATGCAAGGCTGTAACCACGCCTGTGCAACCTGCTTGTTTGATGTCCGCTAAACTAACAGGATCCTTTGGTCCATACCAACGCATGGTTTGCTCCATGGCAAACCCCGTTGATTGATAGGAAGGAAAAGTTGCACTCATATAAAAGAATTAAACGCCTGAATTAATGGTAAAACCTCCATCCACGCCAATGTCCATCCCTGTTACAAATTTAGAAGCGTCACTCAACAACCAAATCAAGGCCCCAATTAATTCCTCTGGCTGACCAAATCTTTTGAATGGTGTATTTTTTATAATCAAGCCTCCTCTCTCTGTTAAAGAGCCATCTTCATTGGTCAATAAATTCTTATTTTGTTTAGTCAGAAAAAAACCAGGCATAATGGAATTAATTCTTACTGCATCTCCATAACGATTGGCCATTTCAACTGCAAACCATTTAGTATATAGATCAATGGCCGCCTTGCCCATACTATAGCCCAACCCTCTAGTTACAGTTCGTTTTGCATTCACCGATGAAATGTTAACAATACTACCCGCACCTGTTTTGGCAATTTCAGGACCAAAAACTTGAACAGGAAGTACCGTACCCCAAACATTCAATTCCATGGTTTTTTTCATGCCCTCTATATTCATTGTAAAAACATCTTCTTTAGGAGATAAAATTCCTTCAGGCATATTGCCCCCTGCTCCATTGACCAAACCATCGATGCGGCCATATTTTTCAACAATGGTATTTTTGGCCTTTATTAAATCTGCTTCTTGCAATACATTGGCTGCAACAAAAAATGCTTCTTGCCCTTTGTCTTTTATAGCGGCTACTCTTTCCTTCCCTATACTTTCATTTTGACCAATCAATACCACTTTAGCCCCCTGGCCTGCCAGGGCATGCACAAAGCTTCCTCCTAATACTCCAGTGCCTCCAGTAACAATGATTACTTTGTCTTTGATTGAAAATAATTCCATTTTAACTTCTACTTGTATTTATAATGAACCCTGCTTAGGCTTTAAGCAAAGATCTTGCTGTAAATTAATTATAAAAATCCATCTTATGCAAGATTTCGCCTCTAAATACATTGGCCTTTAAGAATTCAACAATTAGTGCCTATTTTTGTTAATAGTATATGAATAAAATTGTAATTGCCATCACAGGCGCTAGTGGCGCTATTTACGCTAAATGTTTAATGGATTGTTTAAGCCAAATGACCGACCAATATGAGGCCGTGGGCATTGTCATGAGTGATAATGCAAAGACTGTTTGGGAGACAGAACTAGGCAATCAAAACTATCTCAACTACCCTTTTACATTTTACCATAAAAACGATTTCAATGCCCCCTTTGCCTCAGGTTCTGCTCAATACAATATCATGATTGTGCTGCCATGTAGCATGGGTACCTTGGGCCGAATAGCCAGTGGCATGAGCGACGATTTAGTGACCAGGGCTGCCGATGTTATTTTAAAAGAAAGAAGAAAATTAATTTTAGTGGCTAGAGAAACACCCTATAATTTAATTCATATAAAAAATATGGAGACTGTGACTTTAGCAGGTGGTATTATTTGTC
>Ga0194047_10000672_pt1 | contig 22125 bp, 35 predicted proteins | sample JunL225m_MetaG_2_FD_160070 | JGI IMG/M metagenome (GOLD analysis project Ga0194047, IMG submission 160070) | Anoxic zone freshwater microbial communities from boreal shield lake in IISD Experimental Lakes Area, Ontario, Canada - Jun2016-L221-5m | ecosystem: Environmental > Aquatic > Freshwater... | reverse complement strand
CCACTATCTCGTCTATCAACGTCGGTGCGGCCACTGTAACCATGAGTGCTGTTGCCACTGCCAACGGAACTGCCGTGGCTATTGGTGGTGCTAACTCACCTAACATCCCAAACATGACGCCTACCATGCTTGACTTGCCACCACTCGGTGCTGAGATTGACCTAACGTTACCTCGTGAAATCTCACGTAACTTTATGGAGTCTCAGCCTGACCCACGCAAGGCACAAGAAGTACCTGCCGGTGCTGTGTCTGGTTCGGTGAACGCTTTGATTAATCGTCGTATGCAAAGGATGAGCGAGGAAGCTGACCGTCTACAGCGTCAGTACACCAAAGTAAGGAGCTGGTAATGACTGCTCAGTGGCCTTATTCCGTCACGGTTACACCGTCTAGTGGTGCTGCTCGTAACTTTGTTCTAGACACTTCGTTTGAGCCGTACCGTCGCGAAGCGTTCCGTCACAAGTCAATCCCACCACAGCGTCAGTCAATCATGATGACCAACATCGTGGGCGAAGGAACAGTAAACACTGAGGGACTCTGGCGCCGTGAGCAAGTTGAATGGTCAATGGGTGCTGGACAGTACTCACTAGACCGTAAGGGTGACTCACAGGAGACTCGCTTCTACAACTCTAAAGGCGTTGACGTATTTTCGTACCCACTTCAGGCAAAACTCCTACCTGACGTTGAGCGTGTAGATGCTCTTACTGCTAACAACAACATGTTGGCCACCCGTTGTGGAGACAAGGTGGTTGTAGTCAATGGCTCAAGCGTTGTCTACTACACCACTTCAACTTCGGGAGCGTGGGGTTCGCCTACTACTTGTACATACAACACGGTATACGGTGGCTCTACCCCTAGCGTAATTCGTAGCATTGACGCTAACGACACTTACACATTTATTGCTACTGACACTGGTGTTTGGTTCTCTAACATTGGTCGTTCTGGCGCACCTTACATAACTGGAGCCAGTGAGTTCCGTCTGTACGCGGCTAACGACGTTACTACTAATTTCACTGGTGGTTACGATCTTGTTCGTTGGGCTAACGACCAAATAATTGCTTCGCGTAATTCACGTTTATACGCCTTTCAACCAAGAACTGCAACGTTGTTTCCTCAATACGGTGCTGTGCCAAGTGTCAATGACGTAAACGTTGTTTTGCTTTCAGCACAAGACGATGGCACAATGACAAACACCTGGACAGCAACTACAGACACAGCTCATGGTCTAAGCATCGGTCAACCATTTACTATTACTGCTACGGCAGTATCTTCAACTATGACTATTCCTAAGTCTTTAAGTAATGCTGGAAACATCAGTATTACTGGTACTGCAGTAACTTGCACCAGTGTCTCAGGTCTTAGCGTTGCTGTCAATGACACCGTAACTGTTAGTTACACTTTCTACGACAACAGTACACCTCAACTTATTCTTAATACTTTTGTTGACACGGGCATTGTAACTTCTATTGGTGGTTCAAGTTTTGTCTACACAACCACCAACCCTTCAGCGATTAGTGCAAACCTTTACTACTCGTATCAGGTGGCTGCAACTGCGGTTGGCGACCACCCAAGCGTTTTGTCAGGTACCTACAAAGTCAAGTACACAACAGCAGGTTCAAATACATTTACGTTCTCTGACCCTGGTCTTGTATTAGGGCTTTCTGCCACTGGTGGTATTGTATCTAGCTCTGTTCTTGCAGACGTTCTGTACACCCACGAGAACCCATCATGGGTATGGTCAGACATGACTGGTGGCTACACGCAGATTTACTACTCTGGTTACGTTAAGGGTTCTTCAGGCAACATTTACGGTGGTTGCATTTACCGTTCTAGTTTTCAAGGATCAAGTACTACAACGTCAACTGGTGTATCGGCCACAAGTAACACCAGCGTGTTCCAGCCGTTCCAGTTAAACACACCAGTACAGGCACTACCAATGTCTCCTGACGAATACCCAACGTGTATTACGTCATACCTTAACTTTATTTTCATTGGCACTAACCGTGGTATCCGCATGGCTCAAACCCTTAGCCTTTACGACCCAACGGCTACACAGACTGGTGACCTTAAATCTGGTCCAGTTATCCCTAACGTCATTCAGCCACTTAGCCAGCCAGTCACAGCAATCATTGGTGATGGACGTTACATCTGGTTCTCATGGAATCAGTACGACACACAGAGCACTGGTCTAGGTCGACTTGACCTTGGCACATTCATTGCTGGCGACCCACTTGCACCAGCTTACGCTTCTGACGTTATGGTTCCTTACACAGGTTCATACGCTTACGGCACCGGACAGGGAATGATTAACTCACTTGTCTGGGACCCAGTTCGTAACCTTCCGGTTATGGCTATTGGTGGCAAGGGAATCTACGCTCCAAAGGCTACCAACGTCAACGGCCTGATGACTGTTGTGCCAGCAAACGGCAACACCTACGTTGCGTCTGGCTCAATTACTTCTGGTTACTTTGACTACGGTATCCCTGATGCCAAGGTTGGATTCGGCTTTGCTTACAACGCAGTGAACCCAACTGGTTGTTCAGTCGCGGCCACAGTTATCTCTGACCCTGACATGCCTAGCCCAAAGAGTGCCAACATCACTGCCTTCTCTGGCAACGGATCATACGACACCACCACTCAGATTCTAAACACTGATGGCTCAACTGTTCGTGCCAACCAGTTCCAAGTAACAGTAACGCTGAACGCTGGTTCTAGCAACGCTAACTCACCAACGCTTCACCGTTGGACTCTCAAGGCATGGCCAACAGTTGTTCAGGGTACAAGCATCTCTGCTGTATTCCAGCTGTCCTCAATAGACGTGGTTGACGGCATGGAAGTGTTTATTGACCCTTACGACAACTTCAGTTGGCTAGAGAACCTACGTCAAATTCAAGACGTTGTTACCTACACCGAAGGTCCAATCAGCGCCCCTTGTGTCATTGAATCGCTGGACTGGATTCCTCACAAGCGTCGTGACAACTACGAGAACGGCTTTGAGGGTGACTGTGTAGTTATGTTCAAGACACTTTCTCCTTACACGTACACTAACGTCGCTACTTCATAATGAACCAGACAAACATCCCACCTGTAAATCAGGCTAACCGCCCCCTGGTATCTGTCGGTAACGGCAACCAGGTCAAGTGGGGTGACTTTCCTACGTCACAAACAACATCATTTAGCACTGCGTCTGGTAATGCAACTTCGCTTAATACCACAGCTTACCCTGTTACTGCTGCTCCTACAACAATAGGTCAAGTTTTAATATGGGACGGAACTAATTGGGTAGCAGGGAAAACCTCTCAAGCATGGGCGGTTACAAACGCCAACGCAAATACTTCTATGTCCGCAGGTACTACTTATACACCTAGTGCTTGGACAATTACTGCTTCTGGATTTTCTAACTATTTAGTTCAGATTTCTTGCACAGTAAGAATGACTACTGCTACAGCAGGAACTTGTAGCATTGGGATAAGGGTTGGTGGATCTTTATACGGAGCAACATCAGGTACTACCTACGGTGCGCTTAACGCTCAATCGGTAACGGTGACGGGAAGTTACCTTTTAAGTTCTGTCTCAGGAACTCAAGTAATTCAAGGTCAAGTTACGCCTGGTGCTTCTGCTGGAGTTTTTTTCAATGGCAACATGAGCGTTATAGGTATCTCTTAATAAAGGAAAATTATGACAGACGTAAGACAAGGAATAGTTGCTTGGGCCAAGTGGGCTGCGGCTAACCACGCTAAGTTTAATTACACACAGGGTCCTAACCGCATGAGTGGTATTGGCAAGCCTGGCTCACTGCCAGTCAACGCTGACTGTTCTTCGTTTGTTACCCTCTGCTACAACTGGGCTGGCGCACCAGACCCTAACGGCATGGGCTACAACCACACAGGCTACACAGGCACACTGCTTTCCCACGGTCAAAAGATTGCTCTCAAGGACGTAAAGCCTGGTGACGTTATCGTGTACGGCAAGGGAACTGGCGACCACACAGCACTAATCGTAGGCGTTGACGGTAGCAAGAACCCGTTGACTATCTCCCATGGTCAGCAGGGTGATCCTTCGTACTGCCACGTGTCACAAGATGGACGACTCCCACAGACATACCTTCGCTTCAACACAACTGCACTAAGTGAAAAGAACATTCACTTACCACCTAAGGCATAATCGTGCTCGGCGTTAACTGGAATAACTGGTTCACCGTAGCTTCCGGTTACGCAACAACATTGGCAGTATTGGCAGGTTTCGTTGTTTGGGGTTGGAGAAGGTTGATGGCAGAGTTTAAGCCCAACAGTGGATCGTCACTGAAGGACGCATTGAATCGCATTGAAGATAAGTTAGACGATATTAACGCTCATGTTCATGAGGTTGATAGCGAACTTAAATCACACATTTCGTATCATAAAGGCAAAGAGTCCCGATGAAACAAGGGGACTTAGTATTCTGCCATTCTAAGGGCATTATTGGGGCCAGCATTAGATGGGCACAGAAGCGCCTAGACAGGTCACACTACTATAAATGGAACCACGTTGCTGTCCTGCACGAGCAGGTAGGCGACGACTGGACCATTATCCAGGCTGAAGCCAAGGGCGTAACCAACGACAAGATGTTGTCCTCGGTGGCTCCAGGTGGCACCTACGATATTATCCCTTTTCCTGAGCACCTAGATCGGGTCAGGTTCATGAACTTTCTTTTGACCCAGGTGGGGTCTAAATACGGATTCTTGTCAATCTTCTCGTGTGCCCTAGACATGGCCCTACCCGACGCTATTTGTCTCCGTAAAGACAACACATGGATTTGCTCCGGCCTAGTGGCTGGCGCTTTGTGGTTCTGTGGGTTTGCCAAAGCATGCGACTGGGGAGACCTCTACACCACCACACCGGCTGAAGTAGCCTCTGCAATAATTTCCAACAAGTAATCCACCACTTTACGCACAACCTAAGGTAGAATGATTCCAACCTAACAAGGATGGATTCATGAGGCCGACTACCCACATCATTATCCCTGATACACAAGCAAAAGCAGGAGTCCCAACAGACCACCTGCGATGGATAGGTCAATACATTGTTGACCAGTTCAGAGATAAGCCAGTAAAGATTATTCACTTAGGCGACCACGCTGACATGCCTTCGCTTTCATCGTATGACAAAGGCAAGAAGTCAATGGAAGGGCGTCGTTACACCCAAGACATTGAGGCGGCGAACTCAGCATGGTTAGTACTAAATGAAGCACTCGAAGCCTACAACAAACACAAGAAGAAACTCAAGCACCGTCCTTGGCAGCCGGAGCGCCATATACTTCTCGGAAACCATGAGGATCGTATTAACAGGGCGGTGGAGTCGGACGCACAGCTTGAAGGCGTCATTTCAACGGATGACCTTATCTATGCGGAAACTGGTTGGGAAGTTCACCCGTTCCTAAAGCCTGTACCTATAGACGGAGTGTACTACGCCCACTTCTGGGCTAACACCATGACTGGTAAGCCACTTGGCGGTTCAGCCTTGGCACGACTAAACAAACTGGGACACTCATTCACTATGGGACACCAGCAAGTACTTGACTACGGACTTAAATTCGTTAGTGGCAAATCACAGCACGGCCTAGTTGCCGGTGCATGCTATCTTCACGACGAAGATTACAAGGGATACCAAGGCAACGCTCACTGGCGTGGCATCATCATTTGTCACGAGGTAGAGGACGGCTCCTACGACCCAATGTTTGTAAGCCTTGACTACCTATGCCGCAAGTACGAGGGCATGCGACTCACACAGTTCATGCTAAAGAAGTACAAGACGGTGTGGAACTCCTGATGTGGTCATGGGTCCTAGCAGTTATTGGATCATGCGGTCTATTCTTTGTAGGCAATAAGAAACTATGGGGTTGGTTTATCCTAATCCTCAATGAAGGTGTATGGGTGGTGTATGCCTTGAGCACACGCCAGTACGGATTCATTCTGTACAGTTTCCTTTACGTCATCATGTACATTCGTGCAATTATGAATTGGAAGGAGAAGCCATGAGAACCACTGTCGGTGTGCTATTCTGCATTTTGTTATTTGTCGCATCAATAATTATGGGAAGCATTAAAGATGGAGAATGAATTAGACGCAGTGGAGATGATGGTAGACCTGTGGGCTGTGGGAGAATCACTAGACCGCTTAAACAACATCTTGAAGCAGTTAAACGAAGTCTTAGATAATTGGGAGATAAAGTGATTTCAGTATTTACACCTAGCCACGATCCGAAGTACCTGAACGAGTGCTACACCTCACTCAACGAACAGACCTATGAGGACTGGGAGTGGATTGTACTGCTCAACGGCGACGCTGAATGGAATGGCCCAGAGGATCAGCGAGTCACTATCTACTGGTCTGTGGAGACAAACGTTGGAGCACTGAAGAAGGAAGCAGTTAGTTACTGCACCGGCGACATCCTGGTTGAACTAGACCACGATGACAAGCTCATGCCTGAAGCCTTGGAAGAAGTCAAGGAAGTCTTTGACACCTACGAGGACGTGGTGTTCTGCTACTCACAGTTTGCCCAGATTAACGCTGACGGTACGCCTAACGGAGATAGGTTTGACTCTAACCACGGTTGGACATACAAGGACATTGACGGCTACAACGTCGCTGCTGGCTTTGCACCGTACCCACACAACGTTTCCTACATCTGGTACGCACCGAACCACCTACGTGCCTTCCGTGCTGACGCTTACAAGCGAACTGGTGGGTATGACGCAGATCGTTTTGTATTAGACGACCAAGACCTTATGGCTAAGTTCTTTCAGGTGGGTGAGTTCTACTACATCCGTGAGAACCTGTACCTACAGCGCGTCCACCCAGACCAGACACAGACACAGACTGAAACTAACGCCAAGATTCAGGTGGAAACTGTTGAGTTGTATCACAAGTACATTGAACGCAACACAATGGCCTGGGCACGTCGACGCAAACTGCACTGTCTAGACCTAGGCGCGGCACACGACAAGCCTGAAGGCTACCTAGGCGTAGACATCCACGGTGGACCCAACGTTAACTACATCGGTGACTTCCTAGAGCTTGACCTACCAGACAACTCGTGTGGTCTTATCCGTGCCTATGACTTTCTAGAGCACATTCCAGACAAGGTAGCAGTGATGAACAAGATTTGGAAACTACTGGCTCACGGTGGCATGCTCCTAAGTATGACCCCAGACAGCAGTGGTCGTGGCGCCCACCAGGACCCCACCCACGTAGCCTTCTGGAACGAGAACTCATTTTGGTACTTCACTGAAGACAACTACCGTAAGTACGTGCCTGAGATCGAAGCAAAGTTCCAGCCTTCATGGGTCAAGACGTTCTACCCTAGCCCGTGGCACGAGGAGAAGCAGATTTCCTATGTACACGCAAACCTCGTTGCAGTAAAGAACAATGGCCGAGACTTTGGTGGGCTTACCTGGGTTTAAGAAACAATGCTTGACATGGGAGTGTCACACCCCTATGATTAAATATGACTTGAAAGGGGGTTCCAAATGGAGCCAGTCAAAAAAATAGTTTTAACTCATCTTTTGGTGAAAGAGCTGTGGGAGAAATCGCAGACACCAAAACCAACCGCATTAAACACACCGCTACGGTACTCGTCAGCATGGTCGTGTGGGAGACAGCAAGGCTACGCAGCCTTTGATGCCGTGCCTACTGAGCCAATGGACGAAGCTGGTGCCTGGGTAACAGGTATCGGTACGCTCGTACACGAAGCATTACAAGACGCCATCCTACGTCAGTTCCCTACCGCTCAGTTTGAAGTAGCCAGTGGCGCTGACTTTGTGAGTGGATCGTGTGACGCATTTATTCCAGTGAAAGACTTGGGGCTGGACTACGGTTACATCGGTGGCACGCACGTACTCTACGAACTTAAGACTATGGGCTCCTATGGCTTTGACAAGCAGGTGGGCTGGAAGCGTATGAAGGGTGAGTTCTCCTACCCTGAGGGACCAGCAAAGAAGGCTATTGCCCAGGCTGGTATGAACGCCCTAGGCATTGAAGGTGGCGACGACAGCGTACACATTGAGACAGTCATCATGGGTTCTATTACCTTTGAAGCTTTGTCTAAGCAGAAGGCTGACCGCATGAACCTAAGTGGCTATGACCGTGTACTTGCTGAGTTCCACATAGATCGAGCCATTTGGGAGCCACTAGCAATGGCTGAGTTAGAGCGCATGAACGGTATGCACTACAACATTGAGAACGGTTACCTACCAGAACGTATTGCCCTGAATGACGATGGGCGACTAGAAGAACTTGACCCGAACGGGAGAGCATGGCAGTGCGAGTATTGTGCGTTTCGTACTGTGTGTTTAGAGGATGGTCCAGGTCAGGTATGGATTAACCAAAGCAACCTACAGAAAAGGAGTGAATCATGACCGCTGCCGAACCAACGGGAGTAAAGAGGTACAGAGCAGTAATTGAATTTGATTGTGACCATGACAGCCAACTAGGTGGATTTACTAGCACCTGGCCAGAGGATTGGCATTGGGAGCATGTATTACATAATGGCGTACACAGTGTTGGGTACGTTAAGTTAGTCTCAGCCAGAGAAATAGGAGAAGAAGAATGAACAGTCCAGAGATAAATGAACTAGCCGCTGCCCTTGTAGCAGCACAAGCTGAGTTCTCAGCAGTACCGAAGGGGTCAACCAACCCTTTCTTTAAGAGCAAGTATGCAGCACTGCCCGAAGTTATGGCTCACTTGAGTCCTATCTTAACTAAGCATGGGTTGGCTATTAGTCAGCACATTACGTATGATGAACACGGTAGCGATCAGTTGCTTACTTACTTGTTGCACAAGTCAGGTCAGTTTATTGCTTACTCAGCACGTCTACACTTAGGCAAGGATGACACATCCCAGGCATTAGGTTCAAGCGTGAGTTATTTGCGTCGTTACTCAATTCTGGCCGTTTGCGGTGCAGTTAGTGATGATTCAGATGACGATGGCAACTCAGCAACTCAGTCACAACTTAAGAGTGCTGTGTCTAAGCCAGCGTTTACTAAGTCTGCGCCTTCAGCTCCAGTTGATGCAAGCGACGCTCCACCGGACATTGCTGACATCATAAAGGCAGCGAACATGTCACCTGACAATGAGTTTCTAGCGAGTCTTGCTCAGCAGTGGGCATCTAGGGGTTCACTCAGCGAAAAGCAGATTGCATCGGGCAAGAAGATTGCTTACGGCGTGCTAAAGAACAGTGACACGAAGGCAGCAATGCTGGACGTACTCACTAGCACGTTTGATGCTACCGAGGAGCCTTTTTAATGTTTAAGACCGTGGCGGTAGCCACGTTTGCAGTCGTCGGGCTGGTGCCGATAACAAGCAGCCATGTAGGGATACACGCTGCGTCGGACCCACCCATAATGGGGCAAGTAGCCATGCCTGAACCACCACTGCTATCACTGCCGTTGGAAGCACAAAAGAGATTTGCTTGTGTTGCCTACCGTGAAAGCCGTGGCAAAGTGGTTGATACTAATCCGGTATCAAACGCTCAGGGTATGTTTCAGTTCTTGCCTTACATTTGGCAATACGTAAGGAATTACGTTAAGGGACTACCACCTACACCAAACGAAGCAGACGTGTACCAGCAACAAGCTGTGGCAGTGTTCTACTACAAGCGCAACGGGGGACTATACCCAGAATGGACAGACGGATGTTGACAGCAGTTTCCTTATTTGCAGGTGTCGGTGGCTTTGACCTAGCAATGGAACGAAATGGTATTGAAGTAGTAGCCACAGTAGAAATAGATAAGAGCGCACGTGGCGTTCTTGAAAAAAGATTCCCTAACAGCAAACACTTCACTGACGTAAAGGAGATTACAGGTGAGCAACTTAGAGCAGCAGGATTCGTTCCCGATCGAGGGATTATCACCGGTGGGTTCCCCTGCCAAGACCTTTCAGTTGCCGGCAAACGCGCCGGTCTTGCCGGAGAACGCTCCGGACTTTATTGGGAGATTATACGACTTGTGGACGAACTTAGACCACAGTACCTTGTCTTGGAAAACGTCCCTGGCCTTCTATCAAGTAACCAAGGACGGGACTTTGGAATCGTCATCGGGGAAGTGGCTAAACGGGGGTACGGTGTGGGATGGCGTGTGCTTGACGCTCAACACTTCGGAGTCGCCCAAAGACGCCGCCGTGTGTTCATTGTCGCAAGTCTTGGAGACAGAACAGGTCCCAGCGAAATACTTGCTCTCAGCGAGGGCATGCGAGGGAATACTAAGACGAGCCGGAAGAAGGGGCAAGACGTTACCACCGATGCTGGAACAGGCGTTGTTGCACGTATGCAGTCTTTCGGACAGTACGAAATAGATGGTTCTTTTTCAGCTTTGAAAGCGAGGGATTATAAAGATGCAACTGATCTCGTGGTTCATAAAAGCAAAGCGAGCGATGAATGACCAAGATTATGAATCTTGGTACGAAGGTGGCGTTGTGCCTACATTAAATGCTTTTGACAATGGTGACACACGAACTACTACAATTATCTTCTACGGCAATCGAGTAGAGGACATACGAATCCAGGGTGCCGTTATAAACACCCTGCAAGCCCGAATGGGAACAGGTGGGAATAACATGCCAATGGTTGCATTTAGCCACACACAAGGACTCTCAGCTCAACCGAGCGAAGATGTCTGGCCTACATTACGCAAAGAAGGAGCAGGTATGGCTGTTGCATTTCCAATAGATGATGGACGTGAATTAGAGAAAAAACAAAATGGAACTGGCATTGGTGATGCTGAAAGCCCAATGTACACTCTTGACAGAGTTTCACATGCTTCTGTGGCTACTGAGTCAGTAGTACGTCGTTTGACACCAGTGGAATGTGAACGCTTACAAGGTTTCCCTGACAACTGGACAGAGGGACAATCGGACTCTGCAAGGTACAAGCAGATGGGTAACGCTGTCGCTGTACCGTGTGTGGAATGGGTGATGGAAAGGCTCGTAAATGACTATCAGACGCGCACCCGATGACCTTCGTGATTCCTTCACGATTATCGACAACCGAACACTAGGCAACAAAGACTTATCGTGGGAAGCACGTGGCATGCTGTCCTACTTGCTGTCTAAGCCAAGTACATGGACTGTGCAACCTAACTCACTTATCCAGCAGTCTCCGTCTGCCAAGCGTGACAAGGTGTACGAGATACTGAACGAGCTGGAGTCACTGGGCTACCTGAAGTCTCAGCAGGTACATGACGACGCAGGACGCTTCGTCAAGGTAGAACGCTGGGTCTACGAACTACCACAGGTAATACAAAAGGTAGTACAAGAAGTAGTACAGGTAGAGACATCAGAGACATGGCTCGCTGCTGAACGTCTGTGCACTGTCTTGAACGAGCGTATACAAGCCAATAATTTCAAGGCTTTTGTGGTCAACAAGACAGCCATTGCCACGATGGAGCGCCTACTCAGACTAGACAACCACACTGAAGCTGAAGTGCTGATGATGATTGAGTGGTGCCAGCGTGATGAGTTCTGGCTAACCAACATACGATCACCGGAGAAACTACGTAAGCACTACGACACCATGTTGGCTAAGTTAGGCAAGACCACACCTATGGCGCCCAAGTTAGTGCAGCCAACTAAAGACTGGGAGAAGGAGATGGAAGAACGTGCTAAGGTGGCCGTTCCAATGCCTAAGGGCTTTAAGGAGATGCTTAAGGCTCATGGTTAATCCCAACAAGATCAAAGGCTCTGCGTTTGAACGCGACGTTGCTGACTACTTCATTGACAATGGCTTCCCTCAAGCTGATCGACGCTACGGTGCAGGTGTACAACAAGACAAAGGTGACATCGTTGGTATTCCAGGCTTTGCAGTTGAGTGTAAGAATCAGTCCAAGATTAACTTGGCACAGTTCATTGACGAAGCCATTATTGAAGCAGGGCACGCTAAGGCTCGCTTTGGTGTGGCTGTAATAAAGCGACGCGGCAAGGGAGTAAGTCAAGCCTACGCAGTGATGACACTAGAACAATTTACAGAACTAATTAGGGAGAAGCAGTGAAAGTAAGTGTTTGTCACGCTGACACTGGTGGTTGTGGTTTCTATAGAATTATTGCACCGGCCACTGTGCTAAAGAACGCTGGACTTGATGTTACTCTTGATTACCAGTCACAGAGCCAAAGAGCCAAGTTTGATGGCGACAGGATGATTTCCATTGAACCTACTGGCGACGACGTTATGGTTATTCAACGTCCTATATTTCCTGAGGTTCTTCAAGCCATTCCACTTATTCAAGCCAACGGGACTAAAGTTGTTGTTGAATTAGACGACGATTACTGGAGCATTGATCCACGTAATGGATACCGCAAAGGCCTTGCAAAGGCTGGTCTTTTAGACGTTCCTGACACCATGCTTAAAGCGTGTGGTTTAGCAGACATGGTTACTGTAAGCACACCTGAGCTCGCTAAGTTGATTCCTAACAAGAACGTAATTGTATTACGAAACTATGTGCCTGCTTATTACCTAGACATTGAGGTTGACTACGGTGAAAACTGGGAACTAACTGAAGGCAAGAAAGTTGTTGGTTGGACTGGTAGTACTGAGACACATGTTGGCGACCTAGAGGTTATGGGTTACTCGTTACGCCGTGCAGTACGTAACCACGACGCTAAGTTCCTAGCCATTGGCTCAAAAAACGCTGGTGAGATTACTGGTTTTGATGATGGTGAGTCTTTGTCGTCAGACTGGGTTGAGTTAAAGAACTACCCTAAAGCAGTTAAATCTTTCAGCATTGGCGTTGTCCCACTGCGTATGAGCAGGTTCAACCAATGTAAGTCATACCTAAAAGGCATGGAATACGCGGCACTGGGCATACCATTCGTTGCTTCACCTACAGAAGAATACAAACTACTTAACAAGCAGGGCGTTGGTCTTATTGCTAAAGAGAAACATGATTGGTTGAAAGACTTGAATCAGTTGCTCACATCTGATAACGTCGATCTTATTCAAGCAGGTAAAGCATTTGCCAGTGAGAATACATACGAGCGTAATGCCTGGAGATGGGCAGAAGCTTGGCAAAGCATTATTTAACTAAAAGGGAGTTGAAATGATTGAAACAAAAAACAATGAAGGAAAAATTCAATGGATGGTTCAGTCCATTCAAGAAGCTATTGAAGTTTTGTCTAAGGTTGATGACAAACTAATTAGTGACAAAGAATTAGTAACTGAAGGTTTAACTAACGCAGTTAACGTTCTCACTTACCTTTACGGGATTGAATCATGAGTACAGTTGGATACGCAAGACGTGGAGCAACGGACATAATCTTTCTTTGTCCTACATGCGCACCTGAAAGCCACGTGTCAATAGATGACATGGATGAGCTAACAGATGGTGGCACACCACACAATAAGACATGCGCTGGTTGCAAGGCGGTTATCTAATGAATAGATGGACTTGCCCAGGGTGCAAGGAAACAGTTTACGTTGCTCATTCAGCGTACTTAGACGGTGCTATTGACGAACACGAAGCTGAGTGCGATGAACCACGAAAGTGTAAGAACTGTCGCTACAGCATTAACAAAGTAGATGGCAAGTGGCGTCACTGGTACACCGGACTTAAGTACTGCACTGAGATTAAGATTCTTCAAACAGCAGCAGAGCCAGGTGGAGCACTTAATGACTGAAGCTGAACGTCAAGAAATACGAGAAAGGCATTTTCTTTGGAAAGAAAGAGAGTGCAATTACGACGGCGACCCATACCCCTGCGACGTAATCAAGGTATTAGACGCAACCGAAATGTGGTACAAGTCATGAATAAGTCAGACTGGTTAGAAGAATACGAAGGATTCACCCGTGGTGACACAGTGCGTGTTGCTGGTATGCGTGGTGACTTCCAATGGATCAATGCACACCTATTGAATGGTGTGTTAGAGTCGTACACCGTTCTCCAATCGGGGACGGGTATGAGGTCGTTCATCCCTGAACGAATCACTAAGAAGAAAGCAAAGAAAAAATGAGCTACGATACATCAATTACCCTCTGTGGAAACCTATGTTTTGAACCAGAGATTAAGTTCTTGAATGATGGCAAGGCTACGTTGTCACTCAACATTGCAGTGAACAAAGTAGTTGGAGAAGAAAAGCGCACAAGTTACTTTGACGTTACTCTTTGGGGCAAGCCAGCAGAACACGCTGCTAAGACCTTGACAAAGGGGGATCGGGTTATAGTTTTCGGGGAACCGAAGCAGAGGTCTTACGAGGACAAGGACGGGAACAAACGGAGTGCTGTGGAAATTGTGGCGAGCGACATCGGCCCATCACTAATGTGGTCTACCGCCAGTATTAACAGGGACAAGTAATGCAGGGGTCACTCGGATTAGACGTGCTCGCCGTTGCGGTTGATGCTTGTCTTACTGTCTATGAATCATTGGACCCGAAAGACCCTACGCGTGAACAGTTTTTCATTGCCGGTAAGCGTATTGCTGATTTAGTTGAGCAATCGCTTCCGGCCATGGAGAATGGTCCAGCAAAACCAAAGCTGGAAATCGTTAAGGGCGGTAAGAAGTAATGGAGTCAGACCTATGGAAAGATCGAGCCAACTGCAAGAACGTTGACACCAACGTATTCTTTCCAAATGACATGGGACAGATCAAACCAGAGAAGATGACTGAAGCTTTGCACTATTGCTACAGTTGCCCAGTAAAAGAACAATGCCTAGAGTATGCAATTAACAGCAACATTCAGGTAGGTATCTGGGGTGGCATGAGCACGAGAGCACGACGCCAGATAGCAGTTGAACGCCGCAAGGAGATGAGAACCCACGTCCCACACGGTACAGTGACTATGTTTAGTCGTGAATACAGTGCGTTTCGCAAGGGTGAAGGTCCAGCACCTTGTAATCAGTGCCAAATTGCTCATCGATCATACCGAGCTTCACAGGCTAAAAGAATCAGAGCGAATAAAATTGCAGTTTAGTGATTAATCATGTACCCTTAATTCATGGGTACAGACTGGTCACAAGCACGTTGTCTAGGTAAGACAGACCTATTCTTTGACGAAGCACCAGAACAAGTAGAGCTGGCTAAGGCTATCTGCTCGTTGTGTGACATCAAGGCACAGTGCCTACAATGGGCATTGGAGTACCGAGAACCTTATGGTATCTGGGCTGGTCTGGATTACCTAGAACTTCGTGCCACAGCAGTACTACTAGGCTTTAAGCCACCATCACGTAACGAGGAAATCAAACATGGTACAGAAAAAGGCTACTCCTGGCACATCCGTAGCGAAATCCCCATCGAGTTCGACGACGAAGGCAAAGACATCTGCGGTTGTCAGTCAGCCCACAGGGAAGCAGCTCGTTACCGAGTGGCTAAGTATCGCAAACGACTTCGATCCAGACGCTTACTTGAAGGTAATCAGTGATTTAACTGGTATCCCACCACAGTTTATTGATGGTGACAGACGCTTCAAGCAGTACATCAAGCCTAGACACTTATGGTGGGCTTGCATTAGAACCTATGGCAAATGGTCTTATCCTCAAATAGGTGACTACGTAGGCAAAGATCACACAACTATCATGGCAGGGTGCGAGAACGTCCCTGAGGGCGTTGTAGAGGGTATCCACAGCATTGTGCAGGAGCAGAGAGGTCGCTGACGGGAGCACTCTACAGGGGGAGTTCCCGTAGAAGCTCATTAAGGGTGACTAAGCCCACCGTCAACGACATTGGCGATTATAGCACAACAATCTGACAAAGTTTGTAACTGCGATTGTTGAGGGTATCCGAGGTTGTGTTTTGCGGTTGTTGAGGGTATCCATCAACTCTGTATAAAAAAACCAGCTATTTTTCACCCTGGAACAAGTTGAAAAAGCACATGTTGATCGATCACGAGCGCAAAAAAGTTTTTGAAGATTTGCTTGCAATTACTGGAAAAACGTGTAAAATAGTTAGTGATGAGTGACTCTCATCAATTTAATTAGAGGAGAAATAAATGAATGAAGAATCCAAGACCGTTTTTTCGTTGATGCTGAGCGAACTTCAAGGAATCTGGGAAACTGGTGTCTTTGATGATTGCGAAGGCGACTACGAGCTATACGGAGAAACATTTTCAGACCGAGAAACTTACGTCGATCAGTTAATCGGTAAGGCGTATGAAGTGCTAGCAGCAAGCGAGGTTCTGGACTAATGAACTCAATAGAAAAATCAGCCTTTTTCTCAATGAAGTTTTATCAAAGTGATGTTGATGAACTTCAAATGATTTTGGAAATAGGAAAATTGTTGGGGCGTGACTTCCCTAACATTGAAAGAATGCACGAAGTGATCGATCACAATTTGAATTGTGATGGCACATGCACTTACTCACTCAATTACAACAAGGAGAACAACTAATGGAATACTACGCAGAAGTAACAGTTACTCACTACTTTGAATTCACCGAAGAAGAACTTGAAGGTGAAACAGATGTGGAGAAGTACGCAAAGGAACACTTTGAGGATTACCGAGGTGGCTTTGAATTTGAAAATGTAAAAGTAAAGGAGATTAACTAATGCCAAATTGGGTATTTAATACAGTGAACATCACTGGTGATGAGATTGCAGTCAAAGCTTTACGTGAGCAATTACGTAAGCCGATTCAAACCCCAGTGATGGATAACTATAAGCAGGCAGAGCCACTTATTTACAAGACAACAACACCCGACTGGATTTCATTTCAAAATGTGATTCCAATTCCAGCCGACATACTTGATGAATACCACACCACTTGTGATTCAGAAGGCATGAAGTCTGAGAACAACTGGTACAAGTGGAATTGTGACAACTGGGGCTGTAAATGGGATGCAGGTGAGGACTTTGGGACTCTTGAAATTGAAAGCGGCATTGCTACTTTGTCGATCAGTTTTGATACACCATGGTCAACACCGAAACCCATCATGGATAAATTTGTTCAGATTTGCCTTGACAATGATTTCATTATGGACTGGTCATACCGAGAAGAACAAGGTTGGGGCGGTTCGGTGTCAGTGGACTTTGAAGGAGAAGTCTTTACCACTGAATACGACATTCCTGAATCACATGCTGAGTATGTCGGTCTTGAGATGATAGAGAACTGTCGCTGCTCCGAAGGTTACGAAGATCAGTATCTATTTGATGACTGCCCAAGAAGGGAATTGGTGAAATAATGAACAATCCTAATTCAATACTTATTGAAGTCCGAGAGTGGAATGATAAGACCTTTGGCAACACCTATTGGTCGTCACGTGTTTGGGTAGATGGTGAAGTGTTGTTTGCTTTACCGTTTCAGTATGGTTATGGAGACCACAGTGTTTACACGTCGATCAAAGAGCTAGTGAAGCGCAAAGTATTGAAACCAGAGTGTGAACCCTATTCAATACGCCAGATACGGGATTTAGGAATTGATTTTTACTACACCAAGTCACAAGCCCTGAAGCGTGAGATGTTTAAGGAGATGAACTAATGAGAATTAGAAACTACATGGCTGGCATTGCTTCACCCGTCACCGCTTATCTATTGGCTGACTTGTTCAAACACCACGAGGGACCGTTCTACTGTTCTTCGCAGGTTTGCGGTGCTGATGATTTACTAGGTTGGGTGTTCGTCTTTGGTTGGGTTGCTATCTACTGGACATACACGAAGATTCGCGACATGTAACGCCGAGCAGCACTCATGCAGTTGCCCCCCTTAATTGGGGGGTTTCTGCTTTTTAGCTAAACTTTGCTGTTCAAGCTAACTGTGTGGTTTGATTCTCAGCCCGCAAACATGCTGAGCAATACCAACACCAAGCCCGAACTGCTGATGATCGATCATGTTGTGAGTGAGGTCTAAAAGAGTTAAGCCTATCCGTCCCCATCCCTCAACCCTCATACACCTATCACCAGTCCCTATCCAGCGACAGTCTTTGACCGGCGGTCTGCCGAGGGGCGGTCTGTTAATAGTTAGTTTATCCCACTAACGGTGAACTGTCATTCCCGTTTTTTCCAAGTAAACAAAGAGGTTTGTGCAGCTTTGCAGGGTACTTACGCTTCGATCTGGCAGGTTCAGTTTTGTTCGGATTAGTTGGCCAGAAAAGAGAAAGCGACATGTCAAAAGATGGTTCAAAAAGCAAGGCATAAACGGTGTCAGGCGGCCTCGCAGGGTATGGACTCAGGTCGCATACGGGTGTAGCTTAACTTAGTCTATTGATGCTTAGAAAAAACTCACCCTACAATCCCAAATCCGGAATATCCGTAAACGGTTACTCCAGACCCTCACACCTGTCCGAGTTGTTATAGTCTAATTAGTAGACGCGAGTACTGTACCAAGTACCTTCTTCATTCAATCGCATAAGAAGAAGCTGTCGCGAGGCCTGACTGTGGCAAAGGTACTGCCTTGTCTATTCTCCAGGGTGATCTCTGGGCGCGACAAACCGAATACCGCTCTAACCGGCTAACTACGGCGAGTATCTATAAAGACTCACACTCCGCGGCGACTTACACGCACGACCACTCCCATCGGTGGTACCCCAAGTGTAGCACTTAAGTGAGCTGAGTGCAAGGGTTTGCGTAACATCTTTTATGTGTGTATAATGTGTGCAGTAGGAAAATCCTACTATCAGAATTTCCGAGCATTTGGCCCCCTACCCGAAACTAGGGGGCTTTTTGCTGTGTGGTATTATTTGTGTATGCCACTACAAAAAGGTAAATCTAAAAAGGTAGTCTCAGCCAACATCCGCGCTGAGATCAAAGCCGGTAAGCCACAGAAGCAAGCTGTTGCTATTGCTCTGTCACAGGCTGGGAAGTCTAGGAAAAAGTAATGTGTGATACTTGCGGCTGTCTTAAGCCAAATAATAAGCACGGCGAAAAGACTATTGCTCAGGCTAATCACAAGTACGCCTACGTAGTTAAGCCTACGCCACCTAGCATTACTAAGTCTAAGAAAAAGTAAAACCCTACCGATAAGGTAGGGCTTCACTGCGAAGGTAAGGGTCCTTCGTAACTACAACTATAGCATGGTATCATTACAACATGACAGCGATCCTGGCGGTACATTCTGATACGAGTTATGCTATCGGCGGTGACGCTGGCGCCTTTGATGAAGGTGGCACGTTAATAGCAACCTCGGCTGAACCGAAGGTCTTTAAGTTTGGCAATACGCTTGTTGGCGTAGCCGGTTCGTTTCGGATCATGGAGCTAGTGGCTAAGTCCAACATTTCTGACCCATACAAATTGCGCGACCACCTCATGCAGATACTAGGTCAAGGCAACGATACGTGGAGTGTCCTGCTTGTAAATAGGGATGGTATTTACGAGCTGGGTGAAGATTACTCGGTCATTAAGTTTAAGGAACCCTATGCGGCTGTTGGCGCTGCGTGTGATATTGCTACAGGTGCGCTGGCGGCTCTCTCGTCCTTCTCTTTGGAGCCTATAGAAATGGTAAAGACCGCCATGGATGTGACGGAGCACCACTCTACTATGTGCGTTAAACCATTCCGTTTTTTTTATAAAATTTTTTAAGGACATGCACACACACCAATGGATAATTTTAGTCAATACAAAAGTTTGGATTTATTGCCATTGTGGTATAAGATTTCAGATACCACAGGAAGCCACGGGACACAAGTATTCGGGGCCGGTACCAGAAAAATACAAGGGAGAACAATGAGCGCATTTTTAGATGTTATAGAAGAACTAACACTTCTTCATAATAAAAAGCAAAGTGACTATGGCCGTGCGGTTGACCCGTTTGCCAACGTACGCGCTAGTGAAGATTTTGGTGTAGAAGCTTGGATTGGTTGTGCCATTCGCATGAACGACAAGATGCGCCGACTACAGACTGCAGCCCAAGGATCGACTCTAGCCAATGAAGGCATTGAGGATTCATTCATGGACATGGCAGTGTACAGTATTATTGGTTTAATTCTTTATAGACAACAATATGGTAAGGTAGAACAATGAAACTTAATGTAATCTCAGCACACGTATCATCATTCATTGCAACAGCAGTGTCAGTGTTTACTATTGTGCACCCAGGGTTCCAGATTCCAACGTCGGTACAGGTAGTGCTTCCATCAGTCTGCGTCATCATTGCAGGAATCATTGAGGGGTACCACCTAATTACACACCGTCAGTTGCAGTTGCACACTGCTATTGCACTTGCTTCACAGGTTGCACAGCAAGCTGAAGCGGCTAAGCCACGTGCCACTAAGTCCTGACGAGTCAAGTCTTTCTTTGTCACTTAGACAATGGCTAGAATTGAACCTCACACGTTTTTTAACAAACTTGGATCTCCCACAAGATGAGTCGTGGGAGATGCCAGTCGTTGAGGATTTTGTTTTAGTCGTTGCTGCTAAAGATTATAAAGATGGTGGTGTAGGAGTGTTTTCTATTTCGCCACCTGATTCTTCTTCGTATCGGATACAAGGCTTACTAGCCACGGCACTCAGCAATGGCAGTTAGCGCAGTACAACGCAAGAAATACTTTGAGGCACGTTCCGCAGGACTTTCGATTGCAGAAGCCTCACGTAAGGCTCGGTTCTCTGAGTCGACGGGACACCGTGTTGAGAAGGCTGCCCAAACACTTCGCATTAGCGACGATGTGGACACGTCGGCACGTAACTACCGTGAACTTAAGACAGAAGCAAAACTAGAAGGTCCTAAGTCGTACGACAAACTAAGCGAAGATGCCCAACGTGCCCTAGAGGACTTTGGTTATTTCCGTCAGCGTTACTTTGGACGTATCTCTACACCGTGGCAAGAAGAAGCCGGTATCGCACTGGTATCACTTCTTGAGTCTGAAGAAAAAGAATACGTGGTTATGAACATGCCACCTGGTTCTGGTAAGACTACGTTGCTCCATGACATTACGTGCTGGATCATTTGTCGTAACCGCAGTATACGTTTGTTGACTGGCTCTGCGACTATGAGCCTTGCCAAGCGAAACTTGATGCGAGTACGTCGTTCACTAGAACGTGTTATTCCTGAACTGGCTGACGATGCACTTAAAGCTCGTGGTCTAGCCGTTGACGCTGAGACTACAATGGCACTTGACTTTGGTCGCTTTAAGCCACTAGAAAAAGAACTGTGGACTAACGAAGCGTTCATTGTTATGCAGCCTGAAGAAAACGGAGCAATTAGTGAAAAGGAACCAACAGTCAGTGCCTACGGTATGGATAGTGGTTTCATCGGTGGACGCTTCGATGGTTGTTTCTGGGACGACCTTGTGGACCCTCGCAAGATACGAAGTGCAGACCAACGAGAAGCAATGGAAGATTGGTACCAAGACGTTGCAGAATCTCGACTTGAGCCAGCAGGTATGCTTGCTCTTATTGGCCAGCGTCTTGCTGCTGATGACCTTTATCGATTTGCTTTAGATATGGAACAACCTCTGGAAGATGAGGAAGAACTACTAGATGAAGGGATGACTGAAGATGAGGTCACGAAACTCAGAACAAACAAGAAATACAAACATCTACTTTATAAGGCCCACTACGATGAGCTTTGCGATCCGAGTCACCATAAGAGAACTTCTGATCCGTATCCGACTGGCTGCTTACTTGACCCACGCCGCTTATCATGGCGAGACATCTCCAACCTCATGTCCAACCGTGGAGAACGATTTGCTGTGGTCTACCAGCAAGAGGACTTGGACCCGTCGGAAGTCTTAGTACGCCACGAGTGGGTATTTGGCCAGGGTGACAACCCAGGTTGCATGGACAAAGACCGAGACATCTGGCAGATACCTAAAGGCATCACAGCCAGCGAGTGCTTGATGGTCGCTACTGCTGACCCTAGTCCTACTAACTACTGGGCTATCCAGTGCTGGCTGTATCACCCAGAGTCCCAGCAACGGTTCCTGATTGACCTAATACGACAGAAGATGGAAGCCAGTAAGTTCTTGGACTACAACATCCATGACGGTAAATACACTGGGGTTATGGAAGAATGGCAAAACTTGTCTGAATCCATGGGATACCCTATTCAGTACTGGATTGTGGAATCTAACGCAGCTCAGCGGTTTATGCTCCAGTACGATTATGTCAAGCAATGGCGCCAAATGCGGTCTGTGGAGATTATTCCTCACAACACAAATGGCATCAATAAATCGGACGAAGCACTGGGTGTGACGGTGTTACAACCTCACTACCGCTTTGGTCGTGTAAGATTACCTGGTAGGGGTGAAGG
>Ga0194047_10000671_pt1 | contig 22153 bp, 2 predicted proteins | sample JunL225m_MetaG_2_FD_160070 | JGI IMG/M metagenome (GOLD analysis project Ga0194047, IMG submission 160070) | Anoxic zone freshwater microbial communities from boreal shield lake in IISD Experimental Lakes Area, Ontario, Canada - Jun2016-L221-5m | ecosystem: Environmental > Aquatic > Freshwater >... | reverse complement strand
AGCTGTATGAACCTGGGTTGTAGAGGTCAAAGCCCTTCAGTGAACAAGAAGTTCCAGTCACTGTTGCAGTGGCACCATTACTTGCAGTGCAGATGAACTGTGTAGTTGGTGATGTCTGGTAATTCCAAGTCAGTTTCATGGTGGTGTGACCAACAGTCGCTGCCGCGAGGTTAGTAGGGGTGTCTGGTGAGCTGTTAGTGACACGGCCAGCTAAACCCAATCCAGAAATACGGTAGATGACACCATTTTCATTAGCAGCATAGAGGTCACCGCCGTACTGTGCGAGTAGGTCGATGTAGCCGTAACCATTAATCAGCAATGCACCGAGGTTTGTTATGACTCCAGATGGTGTTATAGAAATGAACTGTGCGGCTGAAGAGTTGTTTGCATTTTCATTTGCGACAATGATGTCAATTCCATTAGGGGCAAGGGTTAACGCCTCAGGATACAGCAAATTGCTTGCAACAGTAGAAACCACGCCGCTTGGTGTTACTGAAAAGATCTTGTTTTGGGTGTAAGAAGCGACGAAGAGAATGCCTGAGTCATTAACAACCGCTTGACCTTGAAGAAACGAATCCTCCATTGGTAGTCCCGTGGCTATAACAGCGCCTGTGAGCACATTGGTCACGGCGCCGGTTGTGGAGATTGCGTAAACAGTATTTGTGTTTGGACCAGTGGCCACGACTTGGGCTGTTCCTGAAATTGATCCAACGACACTCGATAATCCATTAACTGCAACACTCACGGTGTTCGCGCTAGATAGGTAGTAGACACCATTGGCGCCAACCGATAGTCCGGTGTTGTACGTATAAGTAGCTGTTGGCACAACTGTTGTGGTGACACCGCCAAGAGTGCTGGTAATAGGGCCAACTTCAATGCCGTTGACAACAGTCGATCCAATACCCGAAATGAAGCTTCCGTTTGAAGAGAATCCGATTCCGCTTGAAGAATCTACGCCATAGGTCAAATTTGTAGTCGTAACAACGGGACCCGCACTCGCCGCGGTGGCAATAAATAGTGGCAACACGAGGGCTGCGAGGAAACTGAACTTCTTCATGTAAGGCTTCTTTCTCTAGAGATTCTTTCGATTAAAACCACTAGTCCCCCAGGCGTTTACCTGGGGGACTAGTGGTGTAAGGCGTATTTACTACTTACGCAGCTGTAGTAACCATCACTGCAGTGTCAAGGCCAGTGCCAACAGCAGTCACAATGTTGTAGTGAAGTGCGGCGCCAGACTGAACAAGGTAGTTAGCAATTGCGTTGGCGCGAGCCTGAGCGATTGCTGCGGTTGAACCGTTAGCGGTGATTGTTACCTTCGAACCATCCACTGAGTTCAGTGCGTAGTTGTTAAGTGCAATCAAGCCTGCGGCTGAAATCTGTGTAGCAGCAGCCACCTGACGGTTGTACGTTGCCTTCTGAGCGGCAGTCATCTTCTTCATCTGAGCAGCTGACTTAGCAGCTGGTGATGCAGAGAAGTTAACGGTTACGTTCTTCGGCAGTGCAACTACAGCCACTGCAGCAACTGCAGCAGGTGTGGCTGATACAACATCAGATGCGGCAGATGATCCAGCAGCATTTGTTGCAACTACGAGGAAGTCATACTTCGTTCCAAGAGTAAGTCCAGTCACGGTGTATGAAGTTCCTGAGATTGGTGCAACGTTTACTTGGGCTAGTGGAGCGGCCCATGTAGTAGTTGCATCAGTCCATACGTATACGTTGTAGCCAGTCAGTGCTGATCCACCGTTTGAAGCAGGTGCTGACCAGCTGAGAGCTACAGAGCTTGCAGCTGGTGTAGCAGTTACTGACACAGGAGATAATGGAGCACTAAGTGGAGTAGCTGAAACTTCACGTGTAGCAACTGAAGAACCGAGAAGGTTTACAGCCTTGATTGTGAAGTAGTACTTCGTTCCGTTAGTAAGTCCAGGGACCGTGATGGTGGTACCAGATATGAGTACTGAACCGTTCACTGGGGTAGAAGATTCTCCGCCGGCAGTTGTTCCCATGTAGACGTTGTAACCCTGAACTCCACCACCAAGCAAGCCACCAGCGTATGTCGGAGCCGACCAGGCGAGTGTCACTGTCTTGTTACCAGGTGTTGGTACGTAGGTAGATAAGATCTTTGGAGCAGATGGTGCGCCGCCGGTCTTAGCTAGTACGAATGGAACTGAAGGAGCTGACGAGACACCAGCTGCAGAAACATATCCTGTGTGCACACTGGTGCCAGCAAATGAGGCAGCATCACCTGCAGTAGAAGCTGTGGTCGCAGTTGTCACAACTACGGCAGCAGTGTCTCCACTCGCTGGCACGCCATACAGGGTGCAGGAAGTGGCAGCGTAGGTAATTCCTGAACCATCACCAAGGTCAACACCATCGGTTAGGTACGACTTCGGAACAACACAGTACGCAACGCCAGCTGAGGTGATTGATCCACCAGCCACAAGGTATGGGTACGCTGCAGCATCTTTAGCAGTGTTACCAGTTGCAGCAGCGATTGCATCAGTTGCAGTCACTCCACCAATTGTTGCATTAACTGCAATTGCAGCAGTACGAGCATCAGCCTGGGTGTACGTAGTTGTAGCACCAGTAGTCGCGTCAACGAGACTTACAAGGTAACCAGCCCATGTGTTTCCACCAAATGATGTCGGTGCAGTCCATGAAACGGTTACCGCGTTAGTAGTTGCACTTGCACCGTTGTTGGTAGTTCCAGTGATGTCAGCGGTAACGCCAGTTGCGGCTGTTCCCTTACCGTATGCAATGTAGAGCTGGTAAGGAACGCCCGCATTGGTTGCTGGAGTCGAGCCAACTGAGTTCGATGTCGAAACAGTTACTGAGTTGACCTTTCCATTTGTTACCAACAGCGTGCAAGTAGTGCCAGTGGTGTTCGAGCACGTCGAAGTACCAGCTGATGACGTTGCCGTTGCAGTCCAGCTTGTGTAGCCAGATCCACCAGTCAATGTGACAAGCAAGACACTCGAAGCAATGTTAGTTACGGCGAATGTTGATGCAGCTGGAGCAGCACCAGGTGTTGAAGCACCAGATACAAGGGCACCAGTAATTGCACTGTAAGTTGCACCCTGAGGGTCGTTCGATGCCGTTACCAAGAACTGGTAGTACGTTCCCGCAGTAAGGCCAGATACAACAGCTGTGGTTCCAGTACCTACTGATGAAGTCAAGCATGGCGGGTTAGCACCATTGCAGACCGCTAGCAGCGGTGTAAAGGTAATGTCTGTTGCGGCAGCAATTGCACCGTTAGTCATTGTTCCCGTTACAACTACGGCGTTTGTGGTCTTCGATGCGACCGTGCCAACGTAAGTTGTTCCGACAAATACGGCATCACCAACAAGAACGTTTGCTGTATCAAAGGCAACACCATCGGAAGTGAATGTAATTGTGTGAGTTGTGCTAACTGTTGCAACGTTTGTAGTCGCAGCGGTTGTTGTTGTTACAGGCACGAAGCTTGCAGCAGTTGCGCCACCAGATGAGGCCTGTACATAGACATGGTAACCCTGAATTGTTGATCCATCAGTGTTTGATGGAGCATTCCAGTTAAGAGTCACAACTCCAGCGCCAGCAGTTGCACTGATGTTAGAAACCTGACCAGATGTAACTGGTCCACCAGTAACAGCAACAACGTTAGATGGAATAACTGACTCAAGACCAGCATTGTTCACTGCAGTTACCGCAAATGCTCGCGCAGTAGCTGAGGCAAGCTCAGTAATAAACGCAGAAGGGCTGGCTGAAGTAGCAGCGCCTAACTTACCAAGACCACCACCAGTTGAAGTGGTGAGCTTGTAGGCAGTTGCAGTCAGTACTTCAGTACTCAAAACACCAGCCATGCTTCCTGTACTTGTAGTGAGAAGACCAGCAGTACAGCTGACAACGACAGGTGTTCCCGTTGTGTTTGCTGAGCTAATAATCATTCCAGCAGCGAAGCCCACGCATGATGAAACAGCAACAGTAGTTGCGCTAGCAGCATTTGCAGTAGCGGTCGTGGTGTCTTTAATTGCAGCGGCACCCGTGAGCCCGTTAGTAACGGCATACACGTTGTAACCAGTGATTGATCCTGAACCGTTCGTTGTTGGTGCAGTCCATGAAAGAAGTAGTACACCAGTAGTAGCAGTTCCTGTCACGTTGTAAACAGATGCGGCTGCGCCAGATGGAGAACCAGGAACTGTTCCACCGTTGGTTGCGAACACTTCAGAAGACGCGGCTGAGTAGCCGTACGCATTTACGTTCTTCAAGTAGAAGTACGTAGTGCCAGCGCCTACTGCGTACGTCATTGACACAGCTGTTGTGCTGGAAGCGTTGATGGTTGAAACTAGTGTCTCAGCACCTGAAGCGCTACCCGCCCAGAGCTGCCATTGGAGGATAGTGCTTCCGTTTGGACTAGCTGCGGCAATATTCGTTGCGGTAACCGTGGCGATACCTGAGGTAATTGTGACCGCTGGAAGTCCAGGAGCAAATGGTGCACCAACTGCAGGAGTACCTAGAACTGGAGTAGAAGCTGTTGAGGTAGCTGCTGAGTTAGTAGCAGTCACCACAACAACGTAGGCTGTTCCGTTTGCCAATACGTTGGCTGCCCCACCCACTAGGCCATCCTTAGTATTGTAAGGGTACGTGGCGTAACCATTCTTAGAGATGTTTGTTTGGTTTCCGTAAGTTACATTGTCCTGAAGAATACAAGTGGTAGGTGCAACCCCTGTTGCAGCGTACGAAGTTGTGCACTGCGCAACGGGTGCGGTTAGATCTACAGGGTTGGCGTTCAGGTAAGCGGTAACGGTGTACTTAGTAATAGTTGCACCATTGCTTGCTGGAGCAGTCCAGTTCACAATCAAGCCATTGTTGGCAGGTGACACTGTTACGCCAGTAACGGTGCTTGGCTTAGCTGAAGTAGTTGATCCAAATACTTCTAGTGACTTAGCTGATGAACCAGTTGGGCTAACAGCAACTACGACGAAGTAGTACGTAGTCTTTGGCGCCAATCCAGTAAGTGTGTAGCTGGTTGATCCAGCAGCAATAAGCCCTGTGTTAGCTGGTGTTGCAGCTTCGCCACCAGCAGTGGTACCAACGTAAACATTGAAACCAGAGGTTGCGGAGGCGTTAGCGTTCCACGAAATTGTGGCCGATGTTCCAGAAACTGCGGCAGTCACACCAAGTGGTGTTGTTGGAACTGTTCCAGGAACTGTTCCAACTGCTGAAGCGAGTACTGGAGTTGACTCACCAAATCCAATTTGGTTATAAGCGTTTCCGTTAACGGCAGTCACTGAGAAGTAGTAAGTAGTTCCGTTGGTAAGACCAGTAACTGTGTAACTCGTTCCTGTAATGAGGTTGGTGTCATTGAATGAATTATTTGGCAAGCAGTCAGAACCGTTCGCAAGTGTCACATCGCCACCAGCCTTATTTCCGGTTGTGCATGATTGTGATGCCTGAAGTACGAATGCGGCTCCTGTACTAGAAGCTGTTCCAAGTGTTGTAATTGCTGAGCTGAGGCCAGTGGTGGCGCTCGGAGCAATAGTTGTGTAGTACACGTTGTAACCAATGATGGCTGAACCACCGGTTGAGGCAGGTACCTTCCAGCTAAGAGCAGCAGATGAGTTACCCGGTGTGATTACCACGGTCTGAGGAGCGGTAGGTGATCCTGATGGAATGTCAGATGCTTCGTTAGAAGCAGGAGATGTTCCGTACGCAGACACTGCCTTTACCGTGAAGTAGTAGGTAGTTCCATCAGTCAGCCCAGAGACAACTTGGCTCGTTCCCGAGATTGGAACAACGCCGTTTACTGGAGTAGCAGATTCTCCACCAGGAGTTGTACCCATGTAGACGTTGTAACCAATTGCTCCGGTACCGGTAGATGCAGTCCAAGAAAGCTGAACTGCAGCATCTTGCGCGAAGTACCCATTGGTGTTCGAGTATGAGACCAATGCTGTAGGCGCTGTAGGCGCAGTAGCAAGGGTCGGGATAGTTGTAGCTGACGCAATGCCTGCGACACCGAGCATTGAAGCAAGAAGCATTGCTACTCCTGCTACGACGGTTGCAGTCTTACGGGCAAGCTGGCTAACCAGTGTTGAACCTGACATGTATTTCTCCTCATTCGTCGTGGACCACTCCACGAAATTATGTACGTACGTGAACGCCCAAAAATCTGAGAGCCCACGTCCGGTATTACTTAGATAAAACAGTAACAGGGTTATTGCAAAAGAAGCAACCATTTTGCAACTTTTACCGCAATCTTTATTGCTCGAAAAGCCTTATATCTAAAGGAATTTCAAAAAAACATTTATGACATTTTTGTTACAGTCCGAAAGTCCCGCACCCTAAAGCAGCAAAAACCCTATTGTTACAATCCCTGTAATAATAGGGTTTTCGTGATCCGATCAAGAAAACTCATCCAAAACTACGCAGTTGTAGTTCTAAATATGGCTCACTTTTGGACCCTCCAAAGTAGCTAAACGGGTATCTAGGGATACTCGAAAACAAGGGTTTTTAGGGCTCAGCCGTAGCTTGAATCTTGGATCGTCTACACCTTACTATATAGAGGTGTAATAAATAGGGTTGAGAATGGTCAAAACCCTTTGTTTAAAAGGAAACTAGATGATCAGGAAGCGATTTAGTACTTCAACAGCGATCACAGCCCATGATTCATCAGATTCTGGGTTCACGTGGGTGTCATTAATAGACCTGGAGACAAAGAGACTTTCCAGAAGCACTGCGAACTGATGAGCAGAAAGGGACTGGTTGGCAATCCCCTTTCGCTGAAAAACCTCCATTGCCTTAGTGGTTCTGGCTAAATACTCATCTTGAAGATCTGCCAGTTCTGAGGCGAGATCTGGATTCACGAGGGATGCCGCATAGACACGGGCACGGATATTTCTGCTGTTTTTACGCTCTTGGCTGGTGGCGGGGTTGGTAATTGCGTCCACAAAGATGAGAATGACGTCTTTTGCTGAAGTGGCAACCTGGGCCATGAGCTCGAATCCCTCAACATCTGGCAGTCGATTTTCCTTATACAGCTCAATGTACGCCGCAGTCACTAGGCCTTCTTTAGACCCAAAGTGGTAATAAGCAGAGGCAGAATTCGTATTGCATCCCTTACAAATATCAGGAATTCGTAGTTCTTCAGGGCTACTGGTTCGAAGCACGTCCATTGCACCCGTCAGCAATTGTGCATAGGTTTCCTGAGATCTGGCCTGTTGCTGGCGAAGTTCTTGCATCAAATATTCACCTTAATTGAAGATTGCTTCTGTTCGACGATTCGCTGCTTGACCAATAATGGTCGTATTTGGTGCGATTGGATGTGCAGAACCCATTGTTTTGGCGCTGAACACTACGTTCGTGATCCCTTTCAACTTCAGGGCTGCCTTTAGGTAGTTAACAACTGCTTGGGCTCGGTTAAGACCAAGTGCAAGGTTGAACCAGCTGGCTCCAATGGAGTCGGTGTACCCAGTAATTGTTACTTTTGTGGCTTTTGTTGAGATTATTGCCGCTAACAGGAGCTTTGCCTGTGCGGTAACTGAACTATTAAAAGCTGCACTATTGAAGGCAAACCCGTGGATCGCAAGGTTTGTCGGCTTACTTTGAACTCGGATACCAAGTGAGAGGGATTTCGATGCGCCTGACGTTGTGATTGCTTGGCCCGTAAGGGTGTGAGCTCCGACACTTAGATCAGCTGGAACTGGAAGCGATCCAGTAAATGTGCCATTTGCGCTGACAGTGAATGTGCCGAGCAATATTCCGGTAGAGAAAACCCAAATTTGAACAGTTGATCCGGGCTTCGCTCCACTTCCACTTATAGAGACGTTTGTCCCATTCGTGAGAATTAGCGATGCTGGTCCTGTTGTAGTGACCCCCGAGCTAGTTGTATCCATCGCTGCTGTTGAATATGTTGTCGAAGTTCCTTGCAGAGCAATAACCATGGCAAGTCCACTCGAGCTGACGGTCACGCTATTTTGAGAAATAACTTGATTGGCTGAGTCAGAAAGACCTGAAGAAGATGTAACTATTGCCCCACCGACCACAACTTCTGGAATAGAAGGTGGTGTTACAACCGGCGGCGTAACGACGGGTGGAGTAACCACTGGCGGTGTTACAACCGGCGGAGTAACAACAGGAGGAGTAACAACAGGCAGTGATGCGCTCACCGTGCTCGAAGGCACTGAAGTCCCTATTGTGTTAGTGGCGACAACATTGAAGGTGTAGACAATGCCTGGATTCAGACCACTAATTACACAGCTAGTTGCACCGGTTGTAACGCAAGTAAAGCCACCGGGCTGAGTGGTGACCACGTATCCAGTGACACTGAGCCCAGGCGAACTGGCAGGGTCCCACGTAACTGTTATTGAAGTCTTGTCACCTGTTGCACTCAAGTTTGTCGGTGCGCTCGGGACCGCTCCAAGCGATGCGCTGGCTGGCACAGATGGCGCAGATGATCCAATGACTGTTACTGCAACAACATTGAAGGTGTAGACAATGCCTGGATTCAGACCACTAATTACACAGCTAGTTGCACCGGTTGTCGTGCAGGTAGCAGAGCCCGGGCTTGCAGTTACAACATAACTCGTGATTGAACCACTTCCAGTAAAGCTAGGAGGGGTCCAAGTCAGTGTTACTGATGATGAACCATTCGTCGTTGCCAAGTTTGTCGGTGGATTAGGTGGGAAGAAGATCACATCAGCTGTTGTTGCTGTCACCTGGAAGCTCTGCTGAACTTGTGCCGCGTCAGCGTAAGTGTCATTTCCGAGTTGATTTGCATTAATCGTGCATAGTCCTGCAGAAACAAAGGTAACTGTTCCAGCTGAAATGGTGCACACGCTCGAAGAACCGCTTGCAATCGTTAGCAAAACTGCGTTACCTGATGCACCACCCGTTGCAACGGCGGCGTATGGGGCTACGCCAACTTTGGCTGCTGTTGGTGTTGATGAAGTGAAGTTGACAACTTGAGGAATTTTGGAAACTGTGAAGTTGTAGTTGTCATAAATAATTGTGGAATACGTGTCATTAAACGCAGGACCAGAGCAGACAATAGTTTCAGTAGTTCCCGCAAGGTCCCCTGTGGTGTACGAAGATGTACACGTTGCACCAGCAATAGAAACGTCAGGGTCGATGAGGCCTGTGTAGGTAAGCGTCAGTACGGCAGATGCATCATTGTAAGTTGCTGACCCTGTTGCTGAGACGTGAACAATGCTCGGAGCACCAACGGTGAAGATCTGTCGAGCTTGAGTTGCTGCTGTGTAGTGATCGTTTCCAATCTGATCCGCATTAATAATGCAGTTTCCCTGCGCCAAGAAAGTCACAGTTGCACCAGCAATAGAACAGACCGAGCTCGCAGCTGTATCAATTGTGAAGGTAACAGCGTTGCCTGACGCGCCACCAGTTGCGCTCACGTGATATGAAGTGGCACCGTTTGAAGGGGTTGTAGTGAACGCAATGGTTTGAATTCCGAGTGCAACGTTAATAACCTGCTGAGCTTGAGATGCTGCTTGGAAGTTTGTGTTGCCGGCCTGGTTAACGTCAATGACACATGATCCAACACCGGTGAAACTGACGGTATTTCCAGTAATAGTACAGATGGAAGTTCCTCCCCCATCAACGCTGTAGCTGAGTGAGTTACCAGAAAGTCCACCGGTAGCGAGTAGGTGATACTGCGCTCCAGCGACTGTTGCTGATGGCGCTGAAGAAGTAATCGTGATTGTCTGCAAGCCCTGCGAAACAGAAATTGTTTGTTGCGCCTGCGCTGCAGCCAAGTAGTTCGTGCTGCCAGCCTGGTTCGCATCAATGACGCATGATCCAACTCCGGTGAATGAAACAACCCCAGCACTCACGGTGCACACTGAAGTTCCACCTCCATCAACGCTGTACACAACTGGACTACCTGATGCACCACCGCTTGAGGTGAGCGTGTACGTCGGTCCACTCACTCGTGCCGCTGGCGTTGGTGAAGTGATCGACAAACTCTGATTCTTTTGTGCAATGGTAAATGATCCTTGGACATACGCAACTGACGTGTAATTAGTGGCTGTTGACGCAGTACACGATGTTGTTTCAACAGTTCCAGCATTGTGTGAGCTGGTGTAGCTGCTGGTGCAACTAGGAGCAATCACGATCGCACCCATGTCTGCGTTCTCGAGTCCTGCGTAGGAGTATGACAAGACAGCAGACGAATCTGCATACGTTGCAGAACCAGAAACGGTGACCGTAACGGTTCCGGCCTTTGCAACAGTGAATGAATTCGTCACGTAGGTAACCAATGTGTAGTTAGCAGTCGATGTTGGGCTCGATCCACAACTGATTGTTTCAGTTGCTCCGTAGACGTCACCCTTGGCGTATGGCGTTGTGCAGCTAACACCGCTAATTGACGAGTCGCCACCCTTCAAGTTCGCGTACGAAATTACCAACGGTGCACTGCTGGCACCATACGTTGCAGATCCGGTAACGGTCACCGTAACGGTTCCAGCCTTTGCAACGGTGAACGTTGATGGCTGGTAGGTGATGTTTGCGTAATTGCCTTGAGACGAAGGACCCGCGCAAAGAATTGTTTCAACAGTTCCAGCACCGTCAGTTGAACTATAGGAGCTTGACGAACACGTAATACCGGTAATCGCAGAACCATTGATTGTGTAGCTAGGAGTAATTGTTGGTGTTGCTTGACCGTACGTTGCGCTTCCAACGGCACTAACAATTACTGATCCTATTTGCGAGACAGTGAATGAGCCGTTGGTGTAGACAATCGAGTTGTAGTTTGTTGACGAACTACTACCACTACAGGTAATTGTTATAGCCGTATTTGCGGCGGTCGAAGATGTGTAGCCAGTCGCAACACAGGTAACTGGAGTGACTATTGTGCCACTCACCACCGAATCAGTTCCCTTTAGATTCGTGTAAATAATCGTAATTGCAGCTGCAGCATCACCCGTAATGGCTGAACCAATTGCGGTTACGTTCACTGTTCCCGCTTTAGCAATAGTGAAGTTAGGCGTGGTGTAGTTGACGCCAGCGTAGTTAGAAGGCGTGAGACCGCTGCACGATATGGTTTCTGGTGTTCCAGCTGAGTGGCCCTGCGCATAGGAAGTAGTACACGATGGATTTACTACTGTTGCCCCCTGGTCTGACGCCTTTAGACCGTTGTAGGAAATCGCGAGTACCGCGCTCGCGTCACCGTAGGTCGCAGAGCCAGCCACCGTCACGGTGATGGCTGCTGCTTGGGCAATGGTGAAGTTTGGCTTGGTGTAGTTAACGCCAACGTAGTTAGAAGGTGTGCTTCCGCTACACGAAATTGTTTCTGAAGTACTTGCATTGTGGCCCTGCGCGTAGGAAGAACTACACGATGGATTTACTACTGTTGCCCCCTGGTCTGACAACTTGAGGCCGCTGTAGGAAATCGCGAATACCGCGCTCGCGTCACCATACGTTGCAGATCCTGCCACCGTTACAGTGATGGCTGCTGCTTGGGCAATGGTGAAGTTTGGCTTGGTGTAGTTAACGCCAACGTAGTCAGCCGGGGTACTTCCACTACACGAAGAGATTGTTTCTGAGACTCCCGCGTTATGGCCCTGGGCGTACGTGCTCGAACATGACGGATTAACAATTGATGCACCGCTGTTGGAGTTAACAAGGCCGGAGTAGCTGAAGCTAAATGCTGGGCTCGCGTCACCATACGTTGCAGATCCTGCCACCGTTACAGTGATGGCTGCTGCTTGGGCAATGGTGAAGTTTGGCTTGGTGTAGTTGACGCCAGCGTAGTTAGAAGGCGTGAGACCGCTGCACGAAGAAATTGTTTCTGATACTCCCGCATGGTGGCCCTGGGCGTACGTGCTCGAACATGACGGATTAACAATTGATGCACCGCTGTTGGAGTTAACAAGTCCGGAGTAGCTGAAGCTAAATGCTGGGCTTGCGTCACCATACGTTGCAGAGCCAGTAACCGTTACAGTGATGGCTGCTGCTTGAGCAATGGTGAAGCCGTTATTCACATACGTGATTGCGGTGTAGTTAGCAGACGAACTAGGACTGCCTGTGCAGTTTGTTGTTTCAGCTGTGCCGGCGTTGTGACCAAGTACATAAGTCGTTGTGCAGACAACACCACTAATTGCTTGGTCTCCGTTGACAAGACCAGTGTAAGAAACACTCGCGGTCACTGAGGCAGTTGTAGCGCCGTAGGCCGCTGATCCCCCAGATGTCACGGTAACTGCACCTGATTTTTGAACGCTAAACGGCACAGTTACGTAAGTAATTGATGAGTACTGTGCAGTGGATGCAAGACCGGTGCACGTAATTGTTTCTTGTGTTCCAGCTGAGTGGCCCTGCGCGTATGAGTTCGTGCAGGTGAATGTTGAAAGTGACGTGTCGCCACCGGTGAGACCACTGTAGGAGTAGCTGTAGGTAGCTGAGCTTGCACCATAGACAGCGCTGGCGCTAATTGTGACTGTTACGTTGCCCGATGCAGACACGGTGAAAGTACCTGGAACATAGATGATGCTGGCGTAGTTGGCAGTAGATCCAACACCAGTACAGGTGAAGCTGTCGACTTGTCCAACTGGATCGCTGGCCGTATACGTTGTTGTGCACGAAGCGTTAATAACAACAGATCCAACATCACCGTTTAGAAGTCCTGAGTACGTTGTGGCAATTGTTGCACTCGTGTCACCAAAGCTTGCCGATGCATTCGCCGAAACAATTACATCTGTTGGATCCTTTCCAACAAGGAATGAACGTGGTGAGTAGCTGAGCGTCGTGTAATAGACCGTGGCATAGTTCGCAGAGGTTGCTGGACCGGTACACGTAATGTGCACAGTGGCTCCCGCTTGGAAACCGAGCACATAGTCAGTACCGCAAGAGGATCCTGGAATTGCTTGATCACCGTTAACTGCACCAACCAAGATAAAGTTCAGCGTGGCGATTGGGTCGCCGTAGTTTGCACTTCCAGTTGCAGACACTGTCACTGACGTGGCTTTTGCAACAGTAAACGTAGTTGTTGTGTAGTTGATTACTTGGTAGGTAGAAGTCGACGAAACACCAGTACACGTAATTGTTTCTACGGTTCCAGCCACGTGACCTAGAACGTACGTAGAGCTACAGGTCGCAGCAATAACAACTGAGCCAACGTCACCATTTACTAGCGGTGAGTAATTCACACTCAGCGATGCGCTGGCGTCACCGTACTTTGCGGTTCCGCTTCCAGACACCGTTACAGGTGGGGCTGACGAGACTGCAAACTTAATTGAAGTAGATCCTTGATACCAGTCCGCAGAGGTCGGCGTAGTTGCTACAACCGTACAGTCACCAACGCCCACGAAACTCACCTGTCCCGTGCCGCTTGAATAGGTACACACCGAACTTGGTGTTGCTGAGAAGGTAATTGCTAGCCCTGTGCTACTTGTAGCGGTTGGTGTGTATGTAGTTCCGCCAACTGATGCTCCCGGGTTCACGCTCGAAGTGAAGACAGGGTTCGCTGTTCCTGGTGTAGAGACAACCTGGAGCGTCGGGTCAGCTGCAAGGTAGTAATCGTTTCCGTTCGTGTACGCATCAACATTGCAGAACCCCACGTGCAGAATGGTGACGGTGACACCATTTGAAGTACAAATAACTGGCGTTGCTGCGAGAATTCTAAAGAGAACGGTTTCACCATCGGTCGCGGTGGCATATGGAGCAAAAATACTTCCAACTGGCAGACCAGATGGGTTGTTTTGGTCGAATGTAATGGTGACTGGAGCCTTGGCGACTGTTATCGCGAGAGAAACTGCAGTTGAAGTACCGGCCGCGTTAGTAGCAGTGATCTGATACGTAATAGGAGTAGCTGATGGCAACGAGTTAGGTGCTCCACTGAGCACACCAGTTGTTGTATTGAAGCTGAGTCCAGCTATTAACGCCGGAGTAATTGCATAACTAATTGCCGGACCACCGGAGTTGGCAATGGTGAACGGCGTTGCTAGAGCAACGAGGTATGGCAACGTAATTGCAGCACTGCTTAGGGTGAGTGTTGGCTTTGTCTGAGTAGTTGTAATAGTGAAAGACTGCGTCACATTAACTGCGGCGGCGTAGATGCTGGTTGCAGCTGAAGAAACTGTGACCGTACAGTTTCCAGCTCCAATGGCGTTAACGCTGTAGACACCGGCCGAACTGGTGACCGTACAGATTGAATTTGAGTTTGTAGAGTACGAGAGCGTCAGGCCGGTTGGCGTTGAAGTTCCTGTAATCACTGAGGTTGTTACCAAGGTCTGATGAATTGAGCCAGCGACGTCAAGAGTTGCACCATTAAGCCCAGCGAGCGTTGTTGTTTGCGGAGTGAGTACTACCTGGATTGAAACAACAAAGGTAGTTCCAGTTCTGCCTGTTGCAGTTGCGGTGATGGTGTAGTTCGTAGCGCCACTTGTTGCGGAAGGAGTTCCAGTAATAGCACCAGTTGCAGTGTTAAACGCAAGTGGGCTCGGAAGCGAAGGACTAATTGAATACGTGGTGGCATTTCCAACACCGCTGTACGTAAGCGGCGCATTTACTGCTTGACCCACATACAGCGTCAGCGGTGTTGGGGAAACTGAAAGTGCTGTTGGTGTTACAAACGAACTAACAGAGCTGTCGACAGTTCCAGCTGCTGTTTGAATTCGAACTTTGTAATAAATTGTTGTTCCGCTCGCCAGACCAGTAACCGCAGTAGTTACGGCGGCGGCTAGTGAGTTAAGAGTGAGACCAGAAATGCTCGCTGAAACAACGTGTTCATCAACTGGCAGCCCAGCAGTTAATCCCCAGATGAACGAAACAGCGCTCGGTGCTGATCCACTGGCGGTAATTGTGCCATTAAGCGTTGCGCTCGTTGCAAGAACTGACGTTGCGCTCACTGTGGCTGCGCTTGGTAGACCAACAGGTGTTGCGTTTGTCGTACTTGAGCTCAGCGATGAACCCGCCACGTTGACTGACTTAATCGTCACTGGATACGACTGACCATTTACCAGAGCTGTAGTGCAACCTGCACCGAATGTTGACACCGTTGCCGGGCTTGTTGTAGTTCCAAGCGAGCAGTAGTTTGTTCCATCGAGTGAATATGTAACATTGGTGATTGCACTTCCACCATTGCTATTCAGTGTGAAGTTAATCGTGAGCGTCTTATCGCCTGCAGTGACTGACGTGATTGTTGGTGCCGTAGGAACAATTGGCGAAATAGTAAAAGATGTTGACCCAGAACCTAAGTAGTTCTGAGTGTTCACTGTTGCAGCAACCGTGTAGGTTCCGGCATTTGTTGGAGCTGTTGCTGATCCGTCGAAGGTCAACGAAACTGCTTGCCCACTTGGAGTAGTTGTTGCAGTCGGTCTGAGTTGTGAACCGGTGTAGTTAAGCGTGGTGTTAGTAAAACCAATGGTTGCATTTGCTTGAGCAATTACCAGTGAACCAGTGGCCGACCCCGACCAACTTGAATCATTAAGTGAGGCAGTAACCGTATAAGTTCCGGCGTTTGTTGGAGCTGTTGCTGATCCGTTGTAGAGAACCGTAATTGTGTATCCAGCTGTTAGTGATCCAGTTGGCACAGTTGCTATAGCAGTCGCCGAAAGTGCCGAGCCGGTGTAGGTCTGTGAAAGGTTGCTGAGGGTCACAACACCAGCACCCTTTGTCACTGCAAAAGTGAACGTTTGGTTTGAAACTCCGTATCCATTGTGTGCAGTAATCGTGTACTGCGTGGACGCAGCAACACCTGTTGGCACACCAGAGATAAGGCCAGTATCAGGGTCAAGCACTAGTCCTGCCGGTAGAGCTGGGCTAATTGTGTATCCAGCTCCAGGGTCAGCTGGTACGTCTGTAGAAAGATACGTTGGCCCACCAGTGTTGGTGATGCTGTACGGCACACCAACATCATTGCCAACGGTGAAGGATGCAGAACTAGGTGTCAAGGTAATCGCTGGAGCTGGTGTTGTGTTGTAGATAGTGAAGCTGTTGGTTACTGGTGTCGCCGCTGCCCAGTACGTTGAGTTACCGCTCTGAGAGCCAACAATTGTGCACGTTGCTGAGTTTGCATTTTGCGCAACTGCGATTACAACGTTTCCACTCACTGTGCAGACTCCCGCTGTAGAAGAAGTGAAGGAAACTGGTAGCCCACTGGTGGAGGTGGCACTAAGGGTTTGTACTGGGAGCTGTGTCAGCGTGACAGATCCGCTTGCTGTTGCCGCGGCGCTAAGAGTAATTGATCCAGCATTAATAGTCATCACCGTTGCAGCACCCGCAGCAGTTGCGTTATTGCTCACGGTGACAGTGTTTAATGTGACGTTTCCTGTTGCTGCTCCAGAATTAGTAGTAGCAGTACTCAAGATCAGTGTGTCTGCAAGTGTGATTGTTGCGCCAGTTGCTGCTCCTGTTGCGTTTGTATTCTTATTTAACAACACCGTGTCTGCAAGTGTGATTGTTGCGTTAGTACCGGATCCGGTCGTGTTAGTGCTAAGACTCCACGTTGATCCAGTTAGAACCAGCGTTGTCCCAGTAGCGATACCTGTACCAGTCACGCTTGCACCGGCCACCAAATATGTGGTGGCAGAAATGCTGGTCAGTGCTTTTGAGTTTTGAGTGAATGTTGCCGTAAACGTTGGGCGCGTAATAGAACTGATTGCTGTAGATGCGGCAAGATTTGATCCAGTTACGACCGCACCAACTTTTATGTTTGTTGTTGACGCGACGCCAATCAAGACAGAACTCGAATTAGTGGTAGTTGCCGTAAACGTGGGGTGAATAGAGCTGATGGTTGTAGACGCGGCGATGTTGAGGCCAGATACGCCTGCGCCAGTAATTAGATTCGAAGTGGAGACCACACCTAGAAGAACCGTGCTGCTTGTTGTTGATGTTGCACTGAATGTTGGATTAATGGCGCTGATTGTTGTTCCAGCCGGTAGCCCTGTTCCACTTACCGATTGACCCACTACAAGTCCTGCAACCGAAGAGATTGCCGTCAACACATTTGCACCAGATGTTGTAGTAGCGGTGAATGTTGTTGGAATAATTGAGAGCAATGTGGTGCCAGCAGTAATTCCAGTGCCGCTGATGTACGAACCGGCAACTAGGCCAGTTGTATTCAGAACCGGAACACTCGCACTTGTGTTAGTGGTGGTTCCCGTTACTGCGGTGAGCGATTCAGAGTTTGGTGTTGTGAATGTAATTGACTGAGGGTCAAGCGCTACCGCCAACGTAAAGGACACTGCACTGCTAGTTCCCGCAGCATTCGAGGCTGTAATTGAGAAGGTTGCTGAGCTAAGGGCTGCTAGCGGTGTGCCCGATATGTACCCTGTTGCACTATCGAACGAAAGTCCAGTTGGAAGCGCTGGCGAAATAGACCAGAATGTTGCAGCACCACCGGAGTTTGTAATTGTAAGCGGTCCATTTGCCCCAGTCACCGATGTTGCAACCGTGAGTGACAAAGTAGTTGGTGTGCGAGTCAGTGATGGAACACCAAGAATTGTGATCGTTTGTAGAACTGTCGAAGCAGCAGAGAAGATTGCGTCACCATTTTGGTTTGCCGCAATGGTGCACGTACCATTACTTACTGCGTGAATTGCACCGCTAACTACCGTGCAGACTGATGCCGTTTGCGAAGTAAACGCGACTGTGTAACTCCCCCCAGCGTTTGTCGTCGCAGTAAGTGTCTGGTCAGCGGCGCCAACATTCATGTTCGTTAGTGCAGCAAACGTGATTGACTGCGTGCGCAAGATAAAGCTGAGAGTGAACGTTACGGGCTGACTTGTACCTGCAGCATTCGTTGCCGTAATTGAAAGTGTAAAGACACCAGCAGTTGAGCAACTCCCCGATGCCGAGCTTGTAATTTGGCCGACTGTTGTATCAAAGGCAACACAGGCCAAACTAGATAGTGCAACCACTGAGCCGCTGGCATTTTTTATTGTGAGTGCATACGAAGCTGCGGTTCCACCAGTATTCGTCAAGTTGTATGGAGAATAAATCGGTAGATTTACTTGGAACGATGCACTTGAGTTATCAATGCTCAGTACCGGTTTAAGAAGTGCAGCTGCGATATTGATTGTCTGTGTCGCCTGCGTAGCTGCGGAGTAGGAAGTATTTCCGGGTTGGTCAATCAAAATTACACACAGACCAGTTGCTACGGCATTCAATATTGCAGTTCCTGGCGTGAAACCACAGATGCTGCTCGAAGAAGGAGCAACCGAGTAGATAACCCCAAGGAAACTTGGGCTGGCATACGCAGAAATTGTTTGTTGACCACCAACAACCATTCCAGAGACAGGGTTTAGGGTGATTGATTGACTAGCAAAGTTAACCGCAACGCTGAATGTTGCAGCGAGACTTGTTCCAATTGCATTAACTGCGTAAATGGAATACGTGGTCGCTGCTTGACCATTTTCTGGGGAACCATAAATCTGACCTGTCGTCGTGTCAAAAAATAGACCATCCGGCACCGCAGGTGCAATTGTGTACGACGTTGCGGGACCACCCGTATTGGTAATTGTGTACAGAGCAGTTGTTGTCGAAACACCTACACTCAAAACAGTGCTCGAAGGACTAATAGAAATAATTGGCTTCGAAGAAACTACAACCGTCTGTTGCACATTGGGAGCTGCTGCATAACTTGCGTTTCCACTTTGCGACGCAGTAACCGTACACGTACCGTACGCCAACAAGTTCAATGTTGTTGAGTTTGTTACAGAACAGATATTTGAAGGGCTTGCTTGGAATGTGACCGCAAGGCTGGAAGTTGCTGTTGCAACTAAAGAAACGGTTGCACCTGCTGTTTGGGCGGGAATTGTTGTAAAGGAGTTAATTGTTTGTGGAGTACCGAGAACACTAAAGGTGTACCCCATGTTTGAAGACGTCAGTGTTGAAGTTGCACCGTGAATAGTGGCTGTCACTTGGTACAGCGTTGGAGCAGACTGTTGTGTCGGCGCCGGAGTAATTGTTCCTGCTGAAGAGCTGAATGTCACCCCGGTAGGGAGTGTCGGTGTGATCTTGTAGCCATACGAAACACCATTGACCGCTGTTGTGCTGAGTGCACACGCGGTTGGAACACCGCCTGTACTAAATGATGCCCCAGGAGCACCAGCATTAATAATACTTAATAGGGGTGTCGAAATTGTCTGCGCACCAGATGCAGTAGCTGGAATACTCAAGGTCAATGTTGTTGCGCTCGGGATTGCAACAATTGTTGTTCCATAGATCAGCCCAGTTCCTGATATGTTTTCTCCGATGTACAGCCCTGCAGTGCTTGAAGCCGAGGTAACTGCAGTGCTTGAACTAGTGAGTGTTCCAGTGAAGGTTCTCGTTGCACCAGGCCCCTGTGCAGCAGAAAGAGTAACAGTTGAGTTGGGCACTGAAACAGCAGTAATCGTTAGCGGAGTTGTGAGTGACCCAAACGAAACTGTTCCTGTGACCGGTTGTCCCACAATTAACGAACTCGTATTCGTTACACCGGTGACCAAGTTAGTACCCGAGATGATTGAGCCGCTAAAAGCTTGGTATGCCTGTATCGCAGTGATTGTTGAACTTTGATTCGAGACAGAGCCACTTGAAACCGTTTTTCTGGCAAGTGTCACACTGTCACCGACATTAAACCCTGTGAGCGCCACCGCCGATATCAGAACTTTTGAGTTTTTAGTTGCAGTTACCGTGATGGGACCAGTCGAGGTAGTCGTATCGGTCAATGTGTACGTGTAAGTGCCACCTGAAGTCTGACTCGCTACCGCACCAGTTGTGATTGATCCACCCGTTGCTGCAGCAGCAGAAATTGAACCGCTATTGACGAGTGATGAAGATCCTGTATTAACGACTGGGTAAAGCTGTGGAGCTGCCGTGTACAAATCTGCAGTACTTGTGTTGCAGGCAGTTGATGAGTTTGCAGCATAATTATTTTGGAAAACATAGAATGATTTAGTTATCGTGGTTGCACCCGTTGCTGATGCAGAAATTGTGCAAACACCTGTCGCAGATGCAGATGCAATTGAAACCGTAGAACCAGAAACTGTGCAGCCTGCAGTTGATCCACTTACAACTGCAAACGTAATAGAAGCACCTGTTGAAGAAGAAGCATAGAGTGCTTGATTTACGGTTACTGGTGTTGAACCACTTCCTACTTTTGTGATTGTCGCAAGGGTATTAGCCAGACCAGTCGTAAGGTTTGTTGTGAAAGTGATTGAATTGTTGCTCGAACAACTAACGCCGCTGAATCCTTTCGTGTTGAACGTTGAAACCGTGTATGTTCCGAGGCCAGAAATTGCAAGTTGGTCACCAGGCGAGATTCCAGTTACGACGCCACTTGTACATAAGTTAATTGAGTTTGCCGGGTCAACATTGTTACTTGCTGTACAAGTGCCGTCTGTGCAGTACCGAGCAGTGAATGAATTTCCTGCAGCCGGGAACTCCTGCATTCCCCAAGGCTGCTGAAAATTAATTGATGCAGCGTTCAAGACGACAGAAATCGTTGCAATCGCTGACGAAGAACCGAGCGAGTTCGTTGCAGTAACGGTATATCTTTGGGCTGACTGAAGTGCAGTTGGCGTTCCAGTTACTGCACCAGTGAGAGAATTTATGGTCATCCCAGTTGGGGTACCAGAAATAGTCCACGTCGGCGCCTCAGTAATCGTAGTTACACCAGTACATCCAGAAGCATTTGTCGACTGAGAAAGAGTGATAGTTGTTGCGCCAACTGCTGCGATTGTTGTTCCAGCAGGAATACATGTTCCCGTTACAACAAAGCCAGTCGCGAGTGCAGTGGTGCTTGCAATTGCAGTGACTGAAGTATTTGAGTTCGCAAGCGTACCTGAGAACGAAATGACACCGGTGTTAGTTGCTCCAAGCACGTCAGTTGGTCGTGCGGTGCCAAGTTGAAGATCAACTGTTGGAGTAGCAAGCGTGATTGAAGGCTTAACTGGACCATTCGGGGTCCCAAGCATTGCCATACTGCTCGCAGAACTAAGTGTTGCCCCAGTGCCGTTTGTTCCAATAACAGTGATCGAGTACTGCGTTCCATTAGTTAGTCCACTCACGGTGCATGTTGCTTGCCCACTACCAGCTGGAGCTGAACACGATCCATTGACAACTGCATTTCCGACACTTGGCAGCGCTTGAACTGAATACTGAGAGATTGTTCCACCAGAAGTTGGCGCAGTATAGGTAGCGGTGACCTGAGAGTTTCCTGAAGCAACACTAAGTAGGTTCGGAGAACCAGGTGGGAGCAGCACTGTTCCAACCTGAACAGATAAGACAACTGAAGCGCTAAGACCAAAAGCTCCACTTCCAAAAGCCGAGACAGTAATTTGAGCCGATGTTGACTGAGAAGGGGCGATGATTGCGACGGTCGCGGTTGATGGGTTAACAAGCGTTACGGGTTTTGTAAGGGTGGCCCACGTAATTTTAAGTGGAGTACTCGTCGTAATTGCTGTAGCACTGGCAACAACAAACTGCGTTGAGTTCGTAACACTTGAAATTGTCGTTGCTACCCCCGCAGTGGAATTCGAAACAGACATCCCTGCAACAAATCCTGCGGTGCTGGTAACGGTAATTGTTGTCCCAGAAACAAGTGTGGGGGTAACTGGCGAGTTTGCGAGAGTAGGAAGTCCGGACGAAACAAAATCAATCACGTTGTTTGATGTTGCAGTGTCGGCACCAATGATTGAAACTGAACCAGTTTGAGAAGTTGCAAGTGTTAGAGGTGAAGGAACTCCCAGTGCGGTTACTGATCCCGATGTACCAGAAGCTGTTGAGTTTGTACTCATCGTGACCACCAGCGCTCCTGCAGTGACAGTGATGCTTGCCGCTGCGGTTGCTGGTTGGCTCAATGTCAAGGTCGTTCCACTAATTGCTGTGATAGTGGTTCCAGTGCTGATGCCTGCGCCTGAAATAGCTTGACCAACAACGAGGTTTGTAGCGGAACTCGCCGTGATTGTTGCACTACCAGCAGTTGTTGTAGTTGTAAATGTTTGCGTGGTGAAAGTACTTATCGTGGCATTCGCCGCAATTCCTGTGCCCAAGAGTGCTTGACCAAGTGTAAATGAATTTGGGCGAGGAGAAGTTGTTGCAAGCGTCAACGTTGTTGAGGAATTCGACCACGTTGCAGTGAAAGTGCTGGCGGTTGCCAGTAGCGGAGCGGTTACAAGTATTGATGATCCAGAATTAGTTGCGGTGGCACTCATAACAACTGTTGATCCAGAAACGGAAGATACCGTTG
>Ga0194047_10000669_pt1 | contig 22198 bp, 30 predicted proteins | sample JunL225m_MetaG_2_FD_160070 | JGI IMG/M metagenome (GOLD analysis project Ga0194047, IMG submission 160070) | Anoxic zone freshwater microbial communities from boreal shield lake in IISD Experimental Lakes Area, Ontario, Canada - Jun2016-L221-5m | ecosystem: Environmental > Aquatic > Freshwater... | reverse complement strand
GGCGGGGCGGGAGGCGCAGGCGGACCATCGAGCGGAGCCGTAGGTTCTTCCGGTTCCACTGGGACAGCTTCTGGTACTGGCGGCTCACTAGGCGCGACACCTACACCAATAACGGGGTCTTTCACGGTCGCGGCAGGGCAAACAGTATCTATGGTTTTCGGAGCTGGCGGCTCTGGCGGTACTGGCGGCTCTGGCGGAACAGGTGGTGGTGGCGGTGGTGGGGGTGCAGGCGCGGTGTGCGGCACCAATGGCTCCAATGGTGCTGCTGGCTCTGGCGGAACAGGTGGAAGGGGCGGGTCAGGCTGTGGTAGTTATGCTGCTACTGGAGGAACTAGCGGTGGAGGTGGCGGGGCGGGAGGTAATTCGGGCGTCTATGGCTATGGTGGCGTTGGAGGCAGTGCTGGGTCAACAGGAGCAACGGGAGCAACAGGAGCAACAGGGGCTACTGGTTATGTCGTCCTCAACTATTCGGCGCAAAATTGCTTTTGGTGAAACACATGCACAAACATAACCTTTCCTTTGGCGGTCTTATTGCCCTTCTTGTTGCCTTAAGTTTTATGCCGCCGTCTCTGCACGCTGAACCAACGTTGCCGATTGGCGACACTGAAAATGGGGCCCTGCCGACGCGGATTGAAGTCGTTGTAACTAGATTTTATATACCAACAGAAGCGGAAAGACTGAAACCCAGCGCAACTCCGCCTGATTTTGCGGGCATGACAACACAAATTGCTATTGAAAAAGCCATAAAAATAAACAGTGATTATTCTGCAAAATGGCCAAAATGCCATTTCCGTATTGCCTCCATTGTTCCCAAGGAATCTGGTGCCAATGAACCGGAAACAGCGGAATGCAATAAGCCGATGCGCGTCACGTTGTTGGGCGACAACGGCTGCCTGACTGCGGGAAAGTGAAAGGGGAGGTCTTTTGCTTCCGCAAGCCATTTCAAGAACTTGGCGCTGGCTCTCTCTGCGGCTGTAACCCATGCAAATAATCCGTTGCCCTTTGCGCATGGGATGATGCCGTAAAAACCGCCCTCTTGTCGTTCTTCAATGCCTTCAACCATGACTCGATATAGGCGGCGTGATCCTCTCGCGGCTCTGGGGTAATTTCCAGATCGGCGCAAAGAAACGCTGAGCCGATTTCGGCAACAAGTTCTTCCATTGCATAGCCAGAATCCCCAAAACGCTTTTGGTCAAAACTCCGGTCAAGGCGTGACGGGTGCCGAGTCCAGTGCGTGATTTCATGGGCGGCGGTTGCGTAATAGCTTTCGGTATTTTTGAATGCCTGTAGTTCTGGCATTTGAACAAAGTCGTCTGCCATCCTGTAAAACGCCCTGTTGCCGCCGTGCTTTATAACGGCTCCGGTGCTGGCAACAAACTGTTCAACGGCCTCGATGCGCTCAAGTGCCGTAGCGTGTTTCGGTTCCGTTTTTGCGTAATAATGAGGGGGAAGGTTTTCAATCTGCTCAACATTGAAAACAGTGTAGCCCTTCATAAAAGGGATATGCTTTTCTACATCTTCGCCCTTCTCGTCTTGAACGGTCTTGGTCATTCTATCGGCAAAAACCACAAGGGAACCATGTTCCCCCTTGCGGACATTGGCGCATAGTTGCTTGGCCTGATTAAAGGTCATCCAGATTGGCGCAACATAGCCGTTTTCCATTGCTGCCGCCCAAAGCATGAGGACATTGACGCCCTGATAGCGTTCTCCGGTTGATCGCAACGGTCGGGACACATCCCCCGCTTTATGTCCGGCTTGCCACGGTTGAAGCCAGGTCAAATTTCCCCGTTCAAGATCGGCAATAATCTTGTTGGTCACCCGACTATAAACGTCCTGTTTCTCGTCCATCTGCACCACCTTTCCCGATGAGGGGAAATTGTACGCAACGGACGTTTGGCGTCAAGAGGGCGGCACTTAAAAAGTGGTGAACGATGCGTTAATGAAGAGACGTTTTAGGGACGGAATGCCCGATTTAAGCAATCATTAAGCGGATTGTGCAATGATACGTTTGTCGTCACTCTAACCGACAGAGGCTTACCATGAAGATAAGAACAATTCTCCTCGCGGGCGGAATGCTGTACGGGCTTCTTCTGACGTCACAAGCAAATGCCGCAAATGGCGTTAACTCTATGGCGAACACCGATCTCCCCATCGGCGCGGGGGGATCGGCCTTCATGTTTCTTGGCGGTGGGGGACCTCTTGCACAAAACACGGTCAATTTCGGGACATCGCCAGCAACCGTAAAGGCATGGATCAATTCTGCAACCGGCGCAGCAAGTTTTACGACGGTTACCATTGGTGGTTCTGTTCTGAACTCGACGGTTGTCAATTCGGATATTTCTCTTGCGAATTTGACTTGCCCTGCTGGCTATGAGGCTTTGACAAAATTTCCGAATGGAACCTATGGCTGTATTGCCGTGACGGACATTGTCAACGTGGGTAAGATTACCGTTCCGTCATGTGCCGCAAACCAAATGCTTTATTTCACGGGGGCAGGATTTACCTGCATCGCGGCGGCGACAGGGCCTCAAGGGCCAGCGGGAGCAACAGGAGCAACTGGGCCTCAGGGGCCTGCAGGGCCGATGGGCGCAACAGGGCCTCAGGGTGCGAGTATATTGCCGTCTGGGACTTCCTTTGTTGTGGGCGGCGTTGATTCTGTTTTAGAAGATGATACAGGTGTTTTCGGTTACTGCAGATTACAGTGGGGGGCTATTTCTTCGTGTAATAGTGGTGGGGTTGTCTGTTCTCAAGGTGTTGCAAAAATTGTAACCATGAGCCATGACAACATTAACGTAGTAGAAGACTTAAGCCTCAATAAATTTATATCCAGTGGCCCCCATGGATTGCAGGTCAATCATTTTGAATGCATTATGACGTTGCCGTAAATCTGACTCGAAGGTCTAATTTATCTATGCTGAAGATCGGCAATGATCTTGTTGGTCACCCGACTATAAACGTCCTGTTTCTCGTTCCTCTGCGCCGCCTTTCCCGACAAGGGGAAATTGTACGCAACGGACGTTTGGCGTCAAGAGGGCGGCGGCGTTCAACCCCTGCCCTGTTGGATGCCCTTCGGGTTAAACCCTGACTGGCAAGCTTCCATTGAAAACGAGGCAAGGGCACATTGACAACACGGCACCCCCTGACCGTCTGCGCCCCGCCTCTTCTTTTTCCTATTGCCCGCCCTGCTGCTTTGGCTTCTCGTATCCGGCCTCCGCTCGTGCCTGAGCGGAAGCCTGTCATCGTTCCCGTTCGCGCTCTTCGTCGTCGCGTGTCCGCCCTTCCCCTCCTTGCCGTCCGCGCTGCTGATCGGACTGCTCCCGCAGGGCTTCTCTTGCCGCCTTGCGCTGCTGGGTAGCGGTCTGCTCGGTGTTCGCGTTTTTCGTCTCTCTGGCTTCTTCGCGGGCGTCCCTTACGCTTTGCATCTTTTGCCAAAAATCACGGCGGCTGCCGCTGACTTCTTGCTCTTCCTGCTGCTTTTCTTGCTTTCTTTCTTCCTGCTTTTCTAACTCTTTTTCTTGTTTCTGCTGTGGCTCTTTCTGCTGCTGCGCCGGAGCCACGCCCTGAACGTGAGCCTGTGTTTCCTGCTGCTTTTCTGGTTGTTGATTATCCTGCTCTTTCTTTTGCTCGGCTTGATATTTTTTTGCTTGCTCCTCTTGCTTCGCTTGCTCCTTTTGCGCCTGTTCTTTCAATCGGTTCTTTTCTTTGAAAAACCATTGGGCGTCGTTCTGGACGCTCACCATATCGGCTTTGGAATAGAGTTTTGCCGCCTTCCTTTCCCGCCTTTGTTTTGCCAGTTCTCTTTGCCGCTCTTTTTCCTCTCGCTCGGCAAGCCGTTTGGCCTGTGCTTCTTGCTCGGCCTTCTCTATCGCGGCTTTGGCAAGAGCTTCTTCCCATTGCGCTTGCTCTCTGGCGGTCTTGATACCGTGGGCGCGGTCGTCCTGCATCTCCTTGGCTTCGGCAACGCTCGGCAAGGCTTCGCGGTCTATATCCGATAATCGTTCGCGTACTTGGGCGGCCTTGCTGCCTGTCAAACGGGCGGGGCTATATGTCCCGCCTAATTCATCAACAATGACGTAATCGCGGCGGTCTCCTGCCGCTAAAAGATAGCCTCGATCGTCAAGAGCGGTAACAAAGGCTTTTCCGCTATCGGATTGCTCCCAGCATTCGCGGACTGCCGCCTTGACCTCCTGCGGCTTCTGGTCATGGCGGATGGCCTGTTGTTCTTCGTCGCGGGATAATTTGCTCTTTTGTTTTTGAGCCGACAATTCCCGCAACCCAAACTCTTTTTCGAGTTCTCGCGCAACGTCGGTGCATTTGTGTTTGTAATAGTGAAGGTCGGCGGCCTTCTCCTGCTCGTGGTCAATGCGGTTCCAGACGACATGAAGATGCTCTTGCCCTTCCAAGGTATGCGCCACAATAACGCGCTCATGCCCTGTAAGTTCTAACTTCTCTTCCAGACGGTTGACGCTTTCAAGAAACTGATCGCGGGTTAACTGCTCGTCTTTCCCTGCCCTGATCTGAACATGAAACAACGGCTTTTCGCATTGCGTATTTTCGGCACTATGCTGAAAGTCCGCAAGAATATCCTGAAGCCTGTCGCCCTGCTCATAGCCGTTGGCTTCCCATACTTCGATGCGCTCGTTTTTCTCCTTGTTCTTTTCAAAGCGCCCTTCGCTTAACAGGTAACTCCCAAGGCTGCTGCCGTTTGTCCTGATATTGCCTTTGACGATCACCGCTTCCTCGCCTCCCGAAGCAATTGAAGCGTTTCGAGATGCTCCTTCAAGGCTTGGCGAAGCTGCTCTTGATCGGGGGGAAGATTCAGGTTTGCCGCATGGGCGATTTGATTGATGTTGTTCCCGATGCGCCGCATTTCAGCTATGGCGCGTTCAAGGATCTGACTGTCAACGGGGGTGCGTCGTTTCGTTCTTGGCGTTGCCCTGCCAAGACCGCAAGCGCGTAAATAGCCTCCTGCGCTTAACCCTGCCGCTGCCGCTTTTTCGTTGATCTCAACGTACTCTTCTGGCGTTACGGCGGCTCGTATGCTCTTGGTTCGTGTCCGGTTTTGGCTCTTGCTCATAGCCTCCCCTGATAGGTTTTTCTTCTCTTTTCTTGCTTTCTCTTGCGCCGTGGTCGGTAGACATTCAGGCGCACAATTCGGGGGGTACACGGGGGGATTTTCCCCCCTGTCAAGTCTTGGGCGTGTTCCACGCCCACAACTTGCTACTCTTTCTGATTCGCCTAAAATATACTATATTAACCATATAATATCAAACAAATACAATGCCTTAGCGAATCACTTTATTAACAAAATAACGGGGGGTTCATGCATCCAAACGAAGAAATTAAACCGCAACACGCTCGCAAGTTAATCCTGTTTTTCAAGGTACTCTGGGCTCTCGTTACCCTTATCATCGCCCTCTTCCTGCTCGCCGATTTCAAGAACATTTTACATAGTGGGCTATTCGAGGCGGCTCCCCAGGTTTACCTCTCGTTCGTCTTCGGTTTTTGGGGACTGGTCGGGGCGGCTGGCCTTTTTTCCCTTCGCTTCGATACGCGACAATGGATGATCGCGCACCCCGCTTTTGGATGGGTTCGCAAAAGGTGGTTTCTCGGCTCTATCTCGCTTGGCCTTTTTGTCGGGCGTTTCGCGGTTGCGGCGGCGGCAATGGGTATCATCTATGTGGAGAGTGGATTTACCCGTTTCTTGATCTATGTGTTTGCGGCTCCCGTCTTACAGTTCTTCGTTGGACTCATTACGGCTGTTGTCCTGCTGGCCTTACTAAGTGCAGCTTTTATGCTCTTTATAAGCTGGCCTATTTCCATCTTTCAGCAAGTCGCCCAGTTTGAAAGGACGTGGGTCATGTATCGCCAATCCAAGGATGGATTGACGGGCTATATGGTGCGTTTTGCGTACTGGCTCTCTGAAACTGAACCGCCTGAACCGTTGCCAAATGAGGCTCACGGGGCTCGGTTTGCGACGCCGGAAGAAAAAATCAGTCTGATTAATACCGGAAGACAGGCCAAGCATGGGGCGGTGTTCGGTCATTTTGCGGATGTTCCGTTGCTGCTGCATACAGAAAAGCATGTGCTGGTCATGGCCTCAACGCGAAGCGGCAAAGGCGTCACCATCATCATCCCGCACTTGCTCCGCTATGCTGGCTCGGCCTTTGTTCTTGACCCTAAAGGCGAAAACGCCCGTGCAACGGGGCGGCATCGCGCAACGCTTAATAACAAGGTGCATTATCTCGATCCTTTCGGCATTTCCGGCAAGCCACAAGCGCGATTTAATCCGCTGTCCCGTTTTACCCTGGAAAACATGGAAGCGGAAAGCAAGGCACTTGCTGCGGCAATGGTCATGGGACAGCAAAGCGGGGTACGCGATTACTGGACATCGAGCGCTCAACAATTGCTGGCGGCAATTATTCTCCATGTCTTCACCTCGCCTGATATTCTGCCGGAAGAAAAAGACCTTCCTACGGTGCGCAGGATACTCCTGAGAGAGGTTGCGGAAGTGTTGGATATTATGCTGACAAGTACCGCAGGCGACGGGCTTCTTTCTTCCCTTGCGGCCTCCTTCATTGATACGCCACAAAAAGAATTTGGTTCCATTCTTTCGACGGCGCAACGGGAAACGGAAATTCTCGACAACCCTTATATTGCGGCCTGTCTCGCGGCATCCGGTAAAGGCAAGGAAGTTGATTTTGCCGACTGGAAAAAGAAAACCATGACGGTTTACCTCTGCCTGTCGGCTCCCAAGTTTCCGGTCTTCAATCGTTGGTTGCGTCTGGTTCTGACCGCCGCCCTTGATGAAATGACCGACACCCTTCACCCCCCTGCCCTGCCTGTGTGTTTCATGCTTGATGAACTGGCAACGCTGGGGCACCTCTCGATTGTAGAAAATGCGGTTGGTCTGTCGGCGGGTTACGGGGTGCAATTGTTCACGGTTTTTCAGGATGTGGCGCAAATGAAAGACCTTTACCGTGGTCGCTGGGCGTCCTTTATTGGCAATGCTGGGGTGCGTGCCCTGTTCAATCTTGATGATTACGATACCGCAAAATACTGGTCGGATTTTATCGGCGGTCATATTGTCCAGTCTACCAATCAGCAGCAAGACGTTTACGGTTTTGCCAAAAGCCAGAGCGTGGGCGAAACCATGCGGCCTTTGATTTCTCCATCTGACATTATGCTCAATTATTCCAAAGGCAAAATGCTGGTGCTGCCGCAAGGCTCCCGCCCGATTGAAACGGATCGGATTGCGTATTTTGCTGATAGAGAACTGGAGGGCCTGTGGGATGATCCGCGCGTGGTCTCTGGATCGAAAAAATCTTGACATTGTGGCTCTGAAATCGCCCTTTAAATCTCATGGACGAAGAACTCGAACAATTCAAAACCGACATTAATCTGACCGAATTCGCGGCAAGTCGGGGCTACGGCCTCGACACCCGCGAAAGCTCGCGCAATTCGGCGGTGATGCGGCACCCTGACGGGGATAAAATCATTGTTGCCAAGAATGAGGCTAACGCCAACTGGATATTTTTTAGCGTCCGTAATGATCGGGACAACGGCACGATCATCGACTTTTTGCAGCAACGGGGCGGCGGAAGTCTGGGGCGTGTCCGGCAAAAGCTGCGGGACTGGATCGGGTCGCCCCGCCCTGCCCTGCCGATTGCATCTTATGTTCTGGACTTGTTACCGATAACACGGGATCGGGCGGCGGTCATGGCGGAATGGGAACGCGCAAGGGCGTGTTTCGCCCTACCCTACCTGACCGCCAGAGGGATTGGGACGGTGACGCTGGTGTTGCCTCGGTTTGCTGGCTGTGTGCGGGTCGATGCCCGAAACAATGCCTTGTTCCCGCATTTTGATCGGCAAGGGCTGTGCGGGTTTGAGATTAAAAACAAGGATTTTACTGGATTTGCGGCGGGGGGAAACAAGGGACTTTGGTACAGTGCATCGGCGGCAACGGATCAATGGCTGGTGCTGGTGGAAAGCGCCATTGATGCCTATTCATTTCATCTGCTGCACGGCTGGGAAAATGCGCGGTATATGTCAACGGGCGGCGCTCTCAATCCTCAACAACCGGAACTCCTGCGGGGGGCAATGGAAAAATTGCCGGATGGTGCTGGCGTGATCTTTGGTTTTGATCGGGACGAAGGCGGCGACAAGTTAGCCGACGAGGTACAAAAAATCGCCCCTGCGGGGCGCAACCTTCGCCGGATGGTGCCGGATGCAGGAACGGGCAAGGACTGGAACGAAATGTTAAAAAATCGCCTCGGCGGATAGAAAAGCGCGGGCAATAGGAAAAAGAAAATCAATCCATTCTCTTCCCTATTGCCCGATTATGGGAAAGCAATTTCTATCAATGGATAGTTTTTTAAGCCTATTTTTCCTTCCAGACCATTACATATTGCCCTTATCTTCTTTCGATTTTTTTTGAAATCTCTGTTTTTTCAAGAAGTTATCCACACCTCACCCTCCATCAGCTATATGGATTCTTCTATATGGAAAAGAGATATATGGATTAGGGGGGGGCCGATATCACATACAAAACCCTAAAAAGGGGGGCCGATATCACATAACAGGGGGGGCCGATATCACGTGGATAACTTCACTTCTGGCCTAGGTTTTCCCTATTGCCCACTTTTTGGCAAACCCAAGGAATGCAGTCTGATAGTTTTTTGGTTTTTCCTTGTCTGTAATCCATACATCAAAGTCGTTTTGACAGGCGTAAATATCCAGACGAGGGTAAAGTCTTCTAAATTGCCCCGTGGCTCGCTCTGTGAGTCCGACCGCTAGGATGGTAGCTGCTGGCTCTTTTTTCGCTTCCTTGGCGATCCTGTGGCCTTTTGGCGCGGTTTTAATCGGGGGGTGAGAGGGACTAAGCAGGAGGCCGCCCGTTACCTGTTTTATTTTTGCTTCTGGATAAACAGCCAAGACCTGTTTCATAGCTAACAAAAACTTCTTTTTGAAGTCTTTATCGTTCGCGTATTCCTGCCCGAATTGTTCCTTGAACGAAACGAAGGGCACCCTTACGGCCTTTTCCAGTTCGTGCAACCGTCGAGCAAAGAAGGCGTAAACGTCAAGGGCAAGGGCAGAATGGGAAAGAGCGCCTATTGCGCGAGGATCGAGCGGCACGGCATGGGCTAACAGGCTGTCAAAATAATCTCTGGATAGGGTCAATTCCCCAGGCCATAAACTTGCTTGATGGTCGTTGTTGCTTATCCATGCCCTGAATTCTTTGATGGGTCTGGCGTTGATCGTAACGGCCTCGTTGTGGGTCGTAAAACCAAGGCTTAACTCGGTGGCAGCAAGCGCCATCATCTGTTTCTTGAAAAGATTGTGAGTTCTGCCGTCTTGATCGGATAGTCCTATGCGACGAAGAAACTCGGCACAACTACTTCCTATTTCAATTTGTGGATTTTGCGTTCGTATGGCTTCGCCGTTGATATGGATAAGCGCAAGGCGTGGTTTCGGGCCATAAGGCAAAGGCTGTTCAACCCATTTGCTACCATCCCACAACTTCCCTGCTGTAACGCAAAGGGATGCGTTTTTGAAGGTGCGCTCAAAAGAACGTCCTTCGGTTTTTTTACGCGGTAGCCCAACCTGACATAAAATGCCATGCTGATATTCGATCTCTGCGGCTTCATCCATTTGAATGTTGGCTGCACTTTCGATTATGCGGCGGTTTATGGGCGTAAGGTCTTTCATTTGCTCGTCCTCTTGAGAGGTTTATTCCAAGCTATTATTTGCGACTTTTTTCAATCCGTTCAACCTCTTTCAAAACTGCCGTATTCATAAAATCTTTTAAACTCTGCCCTTCATATCGGGCGGCTTTTACCATGCGTTCATGGAAAGATTTTGATGATTTAAAGGGAAACGTCTTTGTTTGATCTATATCGGACGCTCTGACGCTTCTTGATTGCTCAACCTGTTCATCTTTTGCTGACCCGATAAAGGCGTTAAACTTAGCAGGATCAATGGTTGGCGTGGTTTGTGATTTCGTTGGCATTGCTATTTGGCCTCTTTTCATAGTGTTACCCCCCTTAACTTATAGTTATTTATTGATACTTATACTTACTTATAGTAACTAATAGTATCAAGAATTCAAACCCAGCCGATTCCGCAAGTCTTGATAGAGCGCATCGATCTCTAAGGCGGCTTTGCTCTTCGGGTCATACTCAATCACGCCCATACCGCCCATGAACGATTTTTTGAAATCTTCTCGGTCGCCTAACTGGGCTTCAAGCAACGTGACGTCATTATTCGCTGACAGTTCCACCATTGCCTCGCGTGCCTGTTTCCCGACCGTGGCATTGGGTTTGACCTGATTAAGAACCGCATAAGCGTCAATTTGTGCGCCAATGCTTCGAGCCTCACGAAGGATGGTAAACGTATCTTCCGTCGCCCAAATATCAACGGCGGAAGGCAACAAGGGGATTAATAACAAGCCATGTATGGCGGTTGTGATGGCGGCGCGAAGCAAAATATTATCTCGTCCTCCTGCATCAATCAAAACCAAGTCAAAGTTGGTCAACTTCGGAACATCGGTAAAAATCGACGGCTGGATAATGGCTAATGCGCTAATATCATCGGTCTGACGAAGCGAACGGAATTGCATACTCGTGCCTTGCGGGTCTGCATCCACAATGGCAACGTTTAAGTTATCCTTTGCTGCACAAATCGCAAGATTACAGGCAACCGTAGATTTTCCTACCCCGCCTTTTTGATTGGCTATGACGATTACCTTCATCTTATCCCTGATTCGTTACCGATATGAACATTTAGTTACTGTAAGTAACTATTATAGTCTGAAATGTCAAACACAAAAAACAGTGTTTCTTCATTTCCGGCGGGCGTTGGCTTTCAACCTTTCTCGGCCTGACGCCCCCCAAGGGCTTGCATGAGTTCCTTGACTTGGGCTTGTAATGCCTCAACGGTTCCCCGCAACTTGGCTGCATCCTCTCGGCTGGTATCGCGTTCGTTTCGCATGTGCTCGGTCTGCTGCTCATAACGGGCACGTTCTTCCTCGATCAGCGCCAGACGTTCGGACACTTGCGCCAATTTGACGGCTTGGGTCTGGTGGTCTGTCTGGATTTCGGCAAGTCGGGATTCCAGCCCTTCGGCGGTCGCCTTGGCTTCGTCCAGCTTGGTTTCCAAGTCCTCGACGGTTTGTGAGGCGTCGGCTAATTCACGCTCGGCCTCTTCACGATGTTCGCTTGCACTGTGGAGAACGTCAGCAACGCGACGTTCTGCCGCCTTCACTGCCTTATCGTTCACCTCAACGGCAAGCGCCGTCAGGCGCTCCGCAAGCGCTTTGTTTACAGAGGCCATTGCTTCTGCCACTTCAAGGGGGAGTTCTGCGACAGGCTCGACCTTGGTTTCTGCTTGGCTTTGAAGGTATTCATCCCAAACTTGCTTGAGGCGGGCAGGGGTGCCGCCGCCTACTTTCTGGCGCAAGGCAAAGCCTGTGATGTTACGCCCGACGGTTTGCAGTTCCTGACCAGCTTTAATGATCTCTTCGTGTGTGAATTCGACGGGACGCATGGCAGTTTTGTTTGATTTTGGTAGAAAGATATAAAGAAAGAAACAAAGAAAGAAACTAATAAACAAACTAAGTTTTTACCAAAAAAGAAAAAGCGCCCAAGCGTTTAGCCTGGGCGCTTTCCTTGGCTTAATACTCGCTCGGCAAGAGGAACGTGGTCACGCTCCGGTCATGCTCGGTAATAATCCAGAAGCAATTTTCCCCGTAACCCTTGGCTGGTTTCGTGGGGTCAATGGCATAAGCGGACAACAAGCGGGAACCTTCGATAAGTGCCCTGTTATTTGAAGCGGCATCCTCTCTGCAAACATTCCCCCAATCTCCGCGAGAGTGACGGGTAAGACATTCTATCATGTGCGGATTAGGAACGCTTGCAAGAACGCCCTGCGTGGCGACAATCTGACCCAGAGGGAAAGACTTAACGGCTTTATGTGTAGTCATGGTTTCTTCCTTTCAGTTTTGGTTGCATCGATGTGATGCAACCTTGCTGTCGGCGAGACTGGGGGTAGCAAGCGCAAGGGCGATTGGGGGGAGGGGGATCACCCAACCTGCACAAGCCGAAGGCGCGGAAGGTTGGGGACACCCCCCAATCGGGCGAAGCCTTTACCCTTGCGTGCGCGAGGGGTGAAACCCCTTAGGCTTGCGAAAGGGGGCGTTACCGCAAGGCCGAGACTCCTTCAGGCTCGGTGAGCAAAGCGAATAGCACCCGCTCTGCCGTCTTCGGGGGATTCGTCCCTGTTACTTATTCGCCGATTTGCTATGTTGCAGGACAATAGGGAAAAGAAAACGCTGCCAACCAATGGCTTTCCCTTGCAATGTATATACAAATTGTGTAGACTATAAAAAATGTTTGAATGGGACGAAGACAAGCGGTTACTGAACCTTGAGAAGCACAAGCTTGATTTTATAGATTCGCGGCTGCTTTTCGACGGACGGAAGACCATCACCGCTCAATCGGATCATCCCGTTGAAGCGCGGCATGTCACGACCTCCATCATCGAAGGGAAGTTTTATACCGTCGTTTGGACATGGCGAGAAAACACGAGAAGAATTATATCATTCAGGAGGGCACGACATGGCGAGGAAAGAGCGTATCGTCAAGCACACGGATAAAGAATTGCGTGCAATGCAGGAACGCGGCGAGAGCAAAAGCAACTGGGCGCAAGCCTCCGCTATGACGGATGCGGATATTGACGCGGCTATTGCTGGCGACGACGACGAAGCGGGCATGGTGGTTGATTGGTCTAAAGCCTCGGTAGAATTACCGCAGCCCAAGGCCGTTCTCAACATGCGCGTTGATTATGAGGTGCTAGAATTTTTCCGCAATCAGGGGAAGGGCTATCAGACAAAGATCAACGCCGTGTTGCGTTCTTATGTCGATCAACGCATGCACCATGACAGGGGATAACGGCTACGGCAACGCGTTTTGCATTAATCCGCACAGCGTCTAACAACTCTTCAGGTAGACGGAGACTGATTGAGCGAAGCGAATAGCACCCGTTCTGCCGCCTTCGGCGGATTCGTCCATGCTACGCTGGGACTGCTGGCTTGACGATAGGAAGAAGGGAAGAAAAACAGAAAGGCGGAATTACTTAAAAACCGATAAATACACTCTCGACGACCGCAGTTAATCCGGCCTTTATCTAAAGAAATTTTAAGTGATTATTCGCTTTTGTCGTGTTAAGATGCTGACATGACTGAAGCAACCGACAACCTCGTACTTGAACACCTCCGAGCAATTCGGGCTGACATTTCCAACCTCAACAGTGGAATGCGTGATGTAAGGTCACGGCTTTCTTCTATCGAAAGCTACATAGCCACCATACACGGCGACCAAACAAGAACTGGGCTGACCATTGATGATCTTGTGGCAAGAATTGAGCGTTTAGAAAAGCGTTCTGGATTGATCGACGCTTAAATCCGTTATCAAATGGCTCCATGAGTGAACCCGTAACCAATGAACGGCTTTACAGCATCTTGAAAAAAATTCAGGAAGACGTTTCCTCTATTCGCCGCCGTGCTGTCGATCACGACGAGCAATTTAAGGAAATGCGGCGGCTGGTGTCCTTAATCGTCCGATTCTATAGATAGAAAGAAAAGCCCCTTCTCACGAAGGGGCTTTTCTTTCTATCTGATCGGCTGCCGTAAGCTTTTTACGACCTTACCAGCTTGGTAAAATCAGACCATTGCTCAACGCGGAAGGCGCGAATATCACGCACAGATGCAGGGAGCCACGGTAACGCTTTCAATGCGGTGATAGCGGCGAAGAGATTAGCCAAGTCTTCCGACGAGTTTGTGTACAGGCTTCCTTGAACGCGAGAAAAACCAAACGTGCCAAGGGTTGCACCGATGTCGGAATATGCCTGAGAAACGCCCTTCGCGTGGTTCTTGATGGTTTCGGCAACAACAAGATCAAAAGCAATTGCAAACATCAGCGTTCCTTCGGGTCGTCCAGAATGTCCGTCAATTTGTAGTCAACTTCTTCGCCCGACTCGATAACACGGACGCGCATCATCCTGTCTCCGTCTGGCAAAGGGTTTCCTTCTCCGACAATCTCATATACAACACCTGACAGGCCAAACCGCCGCCATGTTCCAACGAACTGGGCGGGAGTGAACGGGGTCGTGGGTGTGGTGTGTGTTGGCATCATGCCTGACTTTAACACGGCAAAGACGTAAACTCTCTAAAAAAATCACGCGGGGTTCGAGGGGCGCGAAGGCACCAAAAACACGCCTTTTCCTTGAAAACAGTAAGTTCTCCAATGGATGACCTTCAACGATACATCACAAACCGTAAAGACCTCAATCCTGACTTTCTAAAGCTCTTTGAAAAAAGATTTACGGATGAAGAATTACGCGCAATGCAGGAGCGTAGTGAGAGCAAAAGCGACTGGACGCAAGCCGCAGCCATGACGGAAGCGGAAATTGAAGCGGCTAACGGCGGCGGACAGGGAAAGCCCTATAGAAGCTAGAAAAATTTAATCCCCAATTATCTCATATTCGTGGGCGAATATTTTTGATAAATCGTCTTTTTTTATTCTGAACTTAGTGCCGTGATTTCTTATAGTTGAGCCTTTTCCTTCTTGTGTTCTTGCGTCAAAATCCACAAAAATAAGCCCATTCACAATGGCGTTAATAAAGCCAGTTACATTCGGCTCCCAGTACGCGGTAGCTTTCCGATAAACGACTCTGCGAGGGCTAGATAACATTTCACCATCTACAACGATCATGCGTCTCATTTTTGCAGAACACGCATTTAAAATGGTATTGTGCATCCAATAAGGTACGGCTCCGATTTTTTGGTTATTTCTAATCGTGATTTTATCGGTTTCATCGACTACATAGAAACCTCTGGGAGATTCGCCACTTATCGTATGACGAAAGCTAATACGGCCTTTTTCATCCTCCCATCCGTAGTCATTCACAACATCTTTAATAATCCCCCTCGGTTCAGGGTCTTTGTGAAAAAGGGTTAGGAGCGAAGTTCCCCCATGAAACTTAATTTCCCAATCATTTAAAGCAGGCGAGTCTGCATTATTTTCTTGTATGCCTAAAAGGTCTTCAAGGTATCTGCCCGGCGCACCAGTCCCCATATATTTTTTCCCGGCTTCTGGAAAATCCCATATCCCGGCAGTAAGAATTTCTTCAATCTTTTTGAAACTAGCCCTTGCAGAGCGAGGGAGGTTTGGAGGGACTAGCTTTTTGGGGGGCATTAGTTACGCCAGTTTTATTTCTTTCTGTGTTTTAAGACGATTCTCGGCCATTTTACAATACTGTGCAGATAGTTCAGCTCCTATCCATTCTCTTTGCAACATTTCTGCGGCGAGTGCTGTCGTTCCGCTTCCCATGAACGGATCAAATACAACGCCGCCAGTAGTAGCTGAAATGCATTTATGAGCCAGTTCTATAGGGAAAGGAGCGGGATGATCGTTGTCCCGTTCTTGTGGTATTTCCCAGACATCCCCGATAGCATTAGCTTTCGGTGCAAGCTTAAAATCCGATTTTGCAATAAGATAAATAACCTCATATGTGGGAAGAAAATACCCTGCATTAAAATTTATACCGCCTTTACGCTTCCAAATAATAATCTGACGTACAGGAAAGCCAGCCACAATATCTGAACGATCTTGTAAAAGCCCGTCTTGTACGCGCCATTTATGATTGTAAAATATTGCGCCGTTTGGCTTTAAAATTCTCATCATATCGTTTAGGCAAGCCCTTTGCCAAAGAACATATTCATCATGAGGCATACAATCGTCGTGATCTGCATAACCGTTAATCAGGCTAGCATTTGACCACTTACCGCCGCGACCGTCCTTCATGCCGTTTCCGGTAGAATTTTTTAAGTTATACGGGGGAGAAGTAACTATAACGCTGACACTTTCAGCAGGAAGCTTTTTCATAAGCTTATTGCAATCCATGCAGTGAATTTTACCCGTCCATTTTTTGAGGGATAGCTCTGTTTGTCGTTCAAGGGTATTTTCCGATGTAGGGGAGATTACCCTTAAAACCCGGTTATATGATGTATCTAATGATCTTTCTTTCACCTCTCCACCTCTTTCCTTAATAATCTTAGCAACTGTTAGGAGTGTACCACAAAATCGTAAAAAGTTTAACTGGACAAGATACACTCTTTTACCGTGTTACCCGCTGCCGGATGCCCGCAAATCCCTAATTTTCTGCCAATAAACAAAACGATCAGCCTCACCGCCACAATTTTTCAAACCTTGGCGGATTTGACGCCGTATAAATAACGGTATGCTGAATGTTCCGGTTTCCAAGATAGTCCTGAATGAGCCGCGTGTCTGCCAAAGTACAACCGCAGGCATGACGAAGCATCATTACTCATGTCAATAGGGAAGAGCAGGGCGAGATGTTTTTATTACAATTTCTGGCGGGATTCCGATTTGGTGCGCCACTACCGGAGGCCACCAGCCTCCCGCTTTCAAGTATTGTTTCTGATTTTCTGCTATGGCTTGGCTTGCCTTAAATGACAGCCTCCACCACTCAATCCATTGAAGCAACTGTTCATCAGTAGGATCCGTCGGGGCATTAATATCAAGCCCTGCCGCAATCAAGTTTGCTTCGTTCTGTAATGTCATAAAAATTCTTCAGGTAGACGCAGACTGATTGACGTATCCTTGCATTTCAACTCAAAGCGCATTGAAACCATACCTGAAAAATCATACTCGCTCAGGTCGGCAGTCTCCACGAAGACTTCGGCTTCGGCATCAGTCTTGAAATCAGGGAATTTCTTTTTCATGGGTCTTTATCCCCTTTTTGTGCATAGAGTCATTACACCGAATATCTTCAGGCGTTAAAGAACTTTTCGACGGCAAACAAAGCGCATCCACTGTGTGCACCATGATTGCGTCCATAACGCCAACCTTAAAAAGGTCTTGCGCCATTTCATGGGCAATATCCAAAATTTCAGTCATCCCCCCCTGCACCTCCAGACCTAAAATCTCTAAATTCTATTTTCTTTGCTATGCCAGACACGAATAATAACAACCGTATCGTTTTCGTCCCGTATATAGCGAAGAACAAAAGCCCCAGCTCCAAAAGATACGACCCATTCGCGTCTGCCAGTGTCATCGTCCATTGGGCGTCCAACGTCTGGTATTGATTTTAGAAAACCCGCCCCGTCCAGAATGGTCTTTGCAGCTCGTGCTGCCGCATCGGGGCTTTTTTCGTACAAAAACGCATGAAGCCGCTCAACATCGGCTAAGGCCTCTGGAAGCCATTTTATTTGGGGCAAGACATCACCTTCCCCTGCGCTAGTTTTTCAAGCCATGCAGTAGCTTTTGCATGGGGTATAGCCTCGCCAGTTAATTGATAACGCTCCCAACGCTCCATATCCTCGCGTTTTTCTCGCTCATACTTTTCTTCGCGCTCTAAGAATGTTTCGATTGCTTTGCACATGAGCCAGTGCGGCGACCTATCGCGGATACGAGCCAAAGCTACCAGCCGTTGCTGGGTGGTGTCGTCTAACTTGACGCCTTTTGTCTGTGACATGACTAAACCTCCTTTTAATGAAAGGTAATACTTATAGCAACCTTTAGCAACCTTATTTAGTGGAGTGTTGCCATAGGGTTACCGCAAGGCCGAGACTTCTTAAGGCTCGGTGAACGTTGCCGCCGCTTCGCGGCGGTCGGCCTCCGGCAGGAATATTGAGCATCTCTTAAAAAACTGACACTTTTTAAGCTTGCATAATGTTCACATTATCGTTAACATACATAATGCGAACCATCAAATTTTTCATTACCGCAAATGGCAAAAAGCCAGTCGATGAATTTTTAGAATCTCTTTCAACAAAAGAGGCAAAAAAGGTTTTTTGGGTTCTTAGGTTGGTTAAGGAATTATCACCTGTACCAACAGAGTATTTCAAGAAATTGCAAAACACAGATGGGATATGGGAAGTTCGGGCGGCACATGGAAACAATGCGTTCCGGTTGCTCGGCTTCTTTGATGATGGAAATTTGGTAATTCTTACAAATGGGTTCGCAAAGAAAACCCAGAAAACCCCGTCTGAAGAAATCGAACTGGCTGAAAAAAGAAAGAAAGACTATCTCAGGAGGAAATAATATGGATGACTTACAACGCGCTATTGCAAAGCGGAAAAGCCGTGACCCTGAATTTGCTAAGACCTTCGATAAAGGATACGAAGAATTCAAAATTGGAGTGGTGTTGAAAGCAGCGAGAAAAAACGCAGGGCTTACACAAGAAGCTCTGGCCGACAAGCTGCATACTAAGAAATCGGCAATCTCAAGAATTGAAAACCATTCTGAGGATATTAGGCTTTCTACGCTGCATCACTATGCCGAAGCACTGGGGAAAAAAATTCAAGTTTCTATCCTGTAGTAGCCAATGACCGCCGTTTCGCGGCGGTCGGCCTCCGGCGGGGATATTTAGGCACGAATGTAAAGACTGATCGTTTTGTATGCAGGATCAGGGTCAATTTGCGACAGCAATTCGCCAAGGCGTCCACAAATTGCTATGTCAAATATAATTCTTTACCGCCACAACTTTTCAAACCTTGCCGGATTTGACGCCGTATAAATAACGGTGTGCTGAATGTTCCGGTGTCCAAGATAGTCCTGAATGAGCCGCGTGTCTGCCCCTTGATCTGCTAAAGCGAAACCGCAAGCATGACGGAGCATGTGCGGGTGGGCTGGAAGGGAAAGTCCGGCCTGTTTGCCATAATTACTGATAGCAAGCCAAGCCGTTTTGCGGCTTAACGCTCCCCGTCGATTGCTGAGAAAAAATGCGTCACTGTCCGCCTTCATCTTCGTTCGGATCGTTAGCCATGCTTTGATCGCCTTGATTTCATCAGACCGTAGCGGGTGAGTGGTGGATAGTCCTTTTTTCAGGCGGGAAACGTGCAAGACACGACTCTCAATATCGACTTGGGATAATTGCAGGGCGCAAGCCTCTGTCACGCGCAAGCCGTGACGAAACATCAGCAACAAAAAGCAACGGTCACGCGCTGCGTTGCGTCCTCCCTTGGTGGCGTCAATGAGCCTGTCAACCTCGGCAGAAACAAGATGCTTGCGGTCGTTCATTTATTATTCCGGTTCCGCCCGAATAACGGACTTGTTTTTAAGCCAGTTCGAAAAACAGGGTTCATCCATTTCACCTGCCGCCAAAGACAATACAGCGTGAACGGCTTCGGCTTCTGACGACATCAGTTCCCATCCATTAATATTCAGAAACACATAGGCAGCCAAAAACCCTGTGCGTTTGTTGCCGTCCATAAAAGGATGATTACGAATAATGCCATAGGCATAGGCTGCGGCTAAATCAAAGACGGACGGCTCACCATAATTTGCTTGGTGTTGTGGACGTGCAAGAGCCGAAGACAAAAGATCGGCATTAAGAATGCCGAGGCGGCCTCCATGCTCAGCAATTTGTTCGTCGTGTATGGCAATGACAACCCCGTCCAGAAGCCAATGCCAAGTCATTTGGCAAGCTCGTGTAGAGCGTTCCTGTATTTGGACATACCACAACGAGACGCCTCCATTTGCGCTGCAAATTCGGGGTCGTAGGGCGTTACAGTGTAGCCCGTTGGGGTTTCCGTTAAAAACACGATGTCCCCTTGCTTGACCTTAAGACGATCAGCCGCCGCCTTTGGCAGAATAACGCCTGTTGAATTACCAATTTTTGTTACCGTAGCACGCATCACAGCACCTCCTTTTTGTTATACCATATGTTATAACAAAAAGGAGGCATAATCAAGGGGTTTTTTCGTTCGCTCATCGTTTTGTCTAGTTTTGGCCTTTTCTGACCTCAATGAAAATGCGGGTTTGCTGGCTTTTCAGGAATCATAACTAGACATAATAATACATTTTGTCTAGTTATACGAAAAAACGTAAACGTCGAAGCAAGTGCTATACTTTTGGCTACCTAAAACAACCTAAGGCGTTGCGGCGTCGCTGCTTGGATTCACCAGCCCTACTGCCAAACAAAGCTCATCTAGTGTCAAGGCTTGATAATTCGGCAGCATAATATCACTAGATCGAGGAAACTCACTTTTGCCAAATAGGCTCCACATTGGTAAACTATTCAGTGCGGCTGCATACAATAAAACACCAAAAGTAGTGGGATGAGCCTTGGCATATGGAAGACTTTGCGTTCCAACAACATGATTATTTGTCGCATACCCATTCACCAATCCTTGTCGATGTAAAATATTCAAGTCGATGAGGGGAGAAAGTCCGAGATGTTTCTCCAGTTCCATCGTAGAAAACCAAACCTCTGTCAGTGAAAACTCGTCCTGCATCCCAGGATTGAGATTCTTGCCTGCCTTGAGAAGCAAGCACTGAAGGGAATTATAGATGATGAAGTGCAGATGTAGTTGCTTTGATGAAAGCGCCTTAATGCAATCGACGTAAATCAATGCGGAATCGTCTTTACCGTCCGAACTTCGGCTCGCAGCTAGTAATCCTCCAAAATATTCCGCGCAAACCTCATCGTCGGTTACCGTTCCGTTCCAGATAATATCGCGTGCAACCCTTAAATTTGGCGAAGCTCCATCATTCGGGTCATCAACCTTGCTTGCAGCTTTGTTCAAAAGCTTGTCGCGGTTTGATTGATAAGCTTTGTTTATGTCGTCGCCCATTGCAGCAAGCGTCTTACCAAATAGCTGCGTGGCAACGTAAGCCAATCCACCAATCCCCGCTGCTGTCAACGTCAATTCTTCAGGGGGCATATGTAATTTCTGTTAGTGTGTATCCTCTCCACTTCACCTATCCCAAGGTTTGTCTGGCTCAACATGTTCGGGCAAAAATTCCGGACTAGGGAAGTCCCTTTTATGAATTCGCTCAGGTTGAATTGGCGGCGACGGAGGGCTTGGTGGCGGCGGCGGCTGCGGGGGACTTGGCTGTGGTTGTTGAATGGGCTTCTCAGGCATCGTCTACTCCGTTGGAATAAAAAAAGATTCTTTTGGAAATTCCTCCCGAACTTCACGCTCGCAGACAGTCTTCACTTTTTGATTTTCGTGAGTCTCTGGCGTTTTGCCAACGAGTGTTTTTTCGCGTTGCAAGGCTTTTTTGAGTTCTCCTTGCAGGGCTTTGTCATATTTTTTTGTTTGCTCAATATTCGTCTTTATTTCCCTCAAATCATATTCAAGCGCACGGTAACCAGATAGTACACTTTCCATTTCTTTGATTCGCTTAGTTAGGCCAAGAATGGGTTTCAGTATTGCAGCTCCAGCAGCTATTATGCCTAGATATTGCCAAATAAATTTTCCATGCTCGGAATTCCAAAACCATAGCCCAGCAACTGCTGATGATGGTGCTGTTGCCAATAGAACCAACTCAATCCAGAAATTCTGGCTTTCAAGGGTGTGGAGACGTTTACTATAATACTTAACATTTAAACGAGCTGTCCGCAGTTTGTCATAAACAGACCAAACAGGATGTTCTTGATTTGTCATGCATCAATGAAAATAATGAAGTCTAACTGCCGGATTAGGCATATACTTTTAAAGTAATAAATTCCTTGCAATTACGGCTTACATAGCCTTGCCTTTCCCTTTTTTCTTGTCTAGCCTGAACGGATGCAAAACATCCGACTTCACCCCGCCTTCCTTTTTTCCCTTCTTCTGGTTGCCGCCTGCGCCACGCCGGACACCGACACGATTACGCATGGCGCAGCTTGCGACCAGATCGGCAATATCGCCTCTGAAAACAATACGCTCTTTGTCTGCAACGAAGCGCCGACAGGCAGCGCGTCGCAAGGCGTATGGGGTATTGCAGGAATAGACAAGCCAATCACCAACAAAGCAACGCTCAACACAAAATGTTCGCCAACGGGCGAACTGGGCGTTGCGGAAAACGGCTCCATAGTGCTCTGCTCATGGAACAAGATCGACTTGCCTGACAACAACGCTGGGGGCAACGATCATGTCCATTAAACCCCGCTTCCTTCGTTCCCTTTCTGGCGCAATGACGGCGGTTGCCTTGGTTTGTCTGCTTCCCTTACAAGCCAACGCGCAACAAACATGGCATCAGGTAAATCCTACCCCCGTTGGTGTGCAATGCATGGTGACACTCACCACGCCCAAGACCCTTGTAGCGACGCAGCCTTTCACGTTCTTTTACGACGGAACCGTTGGGGGCACTGGGGGGCAAGGTGGTTCTAGTGGTGCAGGAGGTCAAGG
>Ga0194047_10000667_pt1 | contig 22225 bp, 12 predicted proteins | sample JunL225m_MetaG_2_FD_160070 | JGI IMG/M metagenome (GOLD analysis project Ga0194047, IMG submission 160070) | Anoxic zone freshwater microbial communities from boreal shield lake in IISD Experimental Lakes Area, Ontario, Canada - Jun2016-L221-5m | ecosystem: Environmental > Aquatic > Freshwater... | reverse complement strand
AAGTAGTACATACTGCCACTTCATTTTCAATCAGATCGTTATTTTTTGGACTTACAGCATATGCTTCGGTGGGAATTTCTGTTGTACACAACTCACATAAATCTTGCGCACGTTGTTTTAATTTTTCTGAAATTTTCATATTAGATTTTAGTGGGTGATGTCGAATGTATTTTTGTCAAAAAAATTAATAAAAAGATAAAGAGTTTCCAGCAGGGACATGCGTGGTTTTAATACTTGGATATTTTTGATGCAACCAAGTAGCCACAAACTCAGAACCCGCTTCCTCACTGGCAATATGCCCAAGTACGATTAATGAAACATTGTCTCCTTTGGATCTGGCATCTCTAATATATTCGGCAGTTTCCCACTCCGAAATTTCACCGCATATTAATACATCAGGCTTTAATTGTCTTATCCCTGTAATATGAGAACTGGCTCCGCTTGCACCTAACATAAATAAAAGCTTGGAGCAATCTTGATTCAAATCACCAATAAATCTAACTTGATCCACGCCTAATGTAGTTTTCATTTTTGTAATTAAGTCTTTCAATTTAGTGGTTGGTAAGGTAGCCATTTTAGGAACTGCTTTGGTAGTGTATTTTAACCAATCTAATTTTTGTAAAAAAGTTGATGTTACCGGATCTGGATTTAAGCGGTGTACATAATCGTGATTGCGCCAAACAGCGATATTGTTTTTTTTAAGTAAATCCATTTTGTATTGATATACTGGATCGTTCTGCAACCATTCAGTGGCATCTTGGTGATTGTAAAAAGTAGGTTCATGTGCAATGATAAAATTAGCACCCAGATCAATGGATTTTTTAATCACTTCTACTGTGGCAAACATCGAAGTGACAATTCCTTTTACGACTATATCTTTAGAACCAGATTTTAAAGTATCTACTGTTTCTTTTAAAACTTTCCCTGGCACTTCACTAATAAATTGATCCATGATTTGCCCTACTGTTATATTTTCATTAGAATTTACGCCGAAAGATGCAAGACTTACAATTGGCTTGGTGAATAGCAATTGCCCACCTGCAAGGGCACCTACACTACTAATAAATTTTCTTCTTGAATTGTTTGCTTTCATAGTAAAATTTTAAAAGTTTATAATGAATGTATTTTAAAAAATCGCTTATCTTCTTCTTGTAAATTTTTTTGCGCCTGCTTGTTTGGGCGCATAATTGGGTGTAGGGCCAAACATCTCTGGCACTTTCCCTTTTAATACAGGAGCACCCAATAAGGCTTCAATTTCGGCAAATTTGCTTTGTTCTTTTTCGGCGACCAAAGTAAAAGCGGTGCCAGAAGTAGCTGCCCGAGCAGTTCTTCCAATTCTGTGAATGTAATCTTCTCCATCATTGGGCACATCGTAATTAATGACTAAATCGATGTCATCAATGTCAATGCCTCTGCTTAAAATATCAGTGGCTACTAAAATATTGGTCTTTTGATTTCTAAAATCTTGTAAATATTGCTCTCTACTTTTTTGATCTAAATCGGAATGAATTTCAGCAACAGAAAGTTTTGCTTGCATTAATTTATTGGCCAGTTGCTTCACATTAATTTTTTTAGAACAAAAAACAATTACTTTAGAATAACGTTTTGAACTTAACATGTCAATAATGATGGGCACTTTTTGTGCATCATAAACAATGAACGCTTTTTGAACAATTTGTTCAGGAGGTTTAGATATGGCAATATTTATTTCTACGGGCTTATGTAATATTTTTTTAGCCAACTCCCTCATTTTGGAAGGCATCGTGGCAGAAAACAAAAGATTTTGACGAACCTTTGGTAAAAACGTAATAATTTTTGCAATGTCATCACTAAAGCCCATGTCCAACATTCTATCCGCCTCGTCTAAAACTAAATATTTAAGCCCTTCTAGTTTAACATAACCCATATTTAAATGCGCAATCATTCTACCAGGTGTACACACCACAATATCTACTCCGCTGGTTAATGCTTTTTTTTCAGTCACAAAAGAATTTCCATCACCACCACCATACACTGCAATTGAACTTACATCCGTAAAATAAGAAAGGCCTTCGATGCTTTCAGCAATTTGAATGGCCAACTCACGGGTAGGTACAATAATTAAAGCGTTTATATCTCCTGGCTGATGCGATACAGTTAATAAACGATGTAATAAGGGTAATAAAAAAGCAGCCGTTTTCCCAGTACCGGTTTGCGCTGCGGCAATAATGTCTTTCCCTTCTAAAATAGGAACCATTACTTGTTGCTGAACTGGTGTTGCTGTTTCATAACCCATGGCATCAATGCCATCTAAAATTCGCTGGTCTAATCCCAAATCTATAAACTTCAAAATAATCTCTTTTAGTAATTGTAGCAATAAAGGTACAACTATTAAACCATTGACTATCCTGCTTATAACCCTTAAAGCAGATATAACAGTTTTTTAAAGAAATGAATTACTTTTAACGCCTCAAGAAGCATCCTTTATGTCCAATTTGAAAAACGACAAAGAAATACAGTCCTATTACAATTCTACTCATTTTGAGTACCAACTGATATGGAATTGGAATTTAAAAACTACCCCCGCATTACATTTTGGTTATTACGACGAAAAAGCCACCAAACATGCACAAGCCATTTTTAGAATTAATGAGGTATTGGCCGATTGGGCAGTTATTAAAGAAGGTACAACGGTTTTAGATGCAGGTTGTGGCTTGGGCAATTCCAGTTTGTGGTTGACCCAATATAGGAAAGCAAAAGTCATTGGCATCACCCTTGTAGAAAGTCAAGTGGAGATAGCCTATAAAATGGCAAAAAAACAAAATATTCAAGGAGCAGAATTTAGAACAGCAAATTATTTAAATGCTCCATTTGAAGATGCAAGTTTTGAAATAGTATGGGCCATCGAAAGTCAGTGTCATACAGTAGACAAATCTCTTTTTTACAAAGAAGCTTTTAGGTTGTTAAAACCAGGAGGCAGATTGGTGATTGCCGATTCTATCAGAACTTCAAGACAATTGAATACACATGATGAAACCTTGCTAAAAAATATTTTCAATGCATGGGCAGTGCCAGATATTGACACATTGGAAGAACATGAAATAAATGCAGCCAAAGCAGGCTTTGTAAATTTTGAAAGTAAAAATGTATCAAAGAATATGTTTGTGTCTTATAAAAATTTAAGAAAGACCATCAAAAAGCTTACCCCGCTTGCAGAAATAATGTTTCGTCTGCGCATCTTATCAAAAATTAGGTACGATAATTTTAAACAATCAGGGAAACAAGCAGATGCATTGGAACAGGATTTATTTAGATACTATACTTTGCTTGCACATAAACCAAAGTAAATAAAGATTCACTTTTAAACACAAGCTGGTATTGAATTACAATTCAAGCTTCATTAAAATATCTGTTTGTACATCGGTTCCTAAAGTAAAAATATGTTGGTCAAATGCTACAAAACCATTTTTTTTATAGAATTCCAAAGCGCGTTCATTTTTTTCCCAAACCCCCAACCAGATGTATTTTTTTTGAAGTTCTTTTGCTATCGCAAATGCTTTTTGATACAATACCTGTCCCACTTTTTTCCCTAAATAAGATTTGAGTACATAAATTCTTTCAATTTCAAGCGAATTAGGGTCTTGTATATCTGATTGCGCAGGGCCTAGATTTACTTTTAAATAACCTATTGGCGCTGCATCAAATACAGCAAAATAAAATTGTGCATTTGAATTGTCAAGTTCTTCTTTGAGTGTAATTAAATTAAAGCTTTTAGCCAGATATGCATTCATGTCGGCTTCGGTATTGTAGGAAGCAAAAGTCTCAATAAAAGTTTGTGTACTTAGTAATTGAAGCGCAGTGATGTCTTCCTTTTGAACTTTTACAATTTGAACAGGATCCATACCAATATTAAGTGTTTAAAAAACCATTTAGTTTCAAACTAAATTAAGTACAAAAAACCATGCAGGAGGAGTATTGGCTCAATATCTAAATTTCAACATATTAATCATTCATTATCAACAAGTTACAAAATTGCGATCATCCTAGTTTTTTGTATTAAATTGAGTAAAATTAACAATATGAAAAAAATATTAATGCTGTTTATTTTTGCGCTGCTATTTATGAGTGGCTATGCACAAGTAAACACTACTTATCAAACGCCTCCTAAAGAAATAGCAGATTTGTTATTAGCCCCTCCAACACCTACGATTAGTGTAGACGGGAAAGCAAAATTTATGTTATTGATGGAGCGCAGTTTTTATCCCACAGTTGAGGAATTGGGTCAAGCCGAATTTAAAATTGCAGGCTTACGTATCAATCCTAATAATTTTTCTTTAACCAGACAAAATTACATCAAGCAACTAAGTGTTAAAAACTTAAGTACTGGAAAAATGATGCAGATAAAAGGTTTACCCAATAATGTATCAGCATTATCGCCAACTTGGAATCCTTCAGAAAATAAGATTGCTTTTTACAATGTATCTCCTACTGCAGTAGAAGTATGGATCATAGATTTAAATACAAGTACTGCTCAAAAAATAAATAAAGCCAATGCCAACTTGGTTTTAAGCAATGGTCTAACCTGGTTAGATGACGCTACATTATTATATAAAATAAATGTTCACAGTGCAGCCCAATTAAATAAAAAACCAATTACACCGCAAGGGCCAACCATTCAAGAAAATTTAGGTAAAATTGCCCCTAGTGTTACTTATCAAGATCTAATTAAATCTCCTTATGACGAATATGCATTTGAATTTTTAGCAAGTAGTCAATTGGTGAAAAATAAAAATGGTATTGAAACAAAAATCGGTAGTCCTGCCATTATGCTTTCAATGGATTTATCTCCTGACAAAAATTATCTATTAACAAGAACCCTCAATAAACCATTTTCTTATTTGGTGACAGTGTATGGTTTTGCATCTACCGTTAATATTATTGATTTGAATGGGAAATTGGTGAAGAACTTGGCTGATCTTCCTTCTGCTGAAACTACACCAAGTGGTTATGACAATGTTCAAAACATAGCAAGGGCTTTTGATTGGAAAGATGATGAAGCTGCCACCATTACCTATGCAATGCCATTAGATAGTGGTATCATGAAAAAAAATGTTCCCTACCATGATGTAGTGATGGCTTTGTCCGCACCATTTACCAGCTCTCCAAAAGAAATATTTAAAACTGCATCAAGATATAGCAGAACTGCTTGGGGCAATGAACATATTGCCATGGTTACAGAAATGTTGCGCTCTAAACAACAATATAAAGTAAGTAGGTATGATGCAAGCAACAATAGTTTTACCACTTTATACCAAGGAAATTCAACTGACGCCTATACCAATCCGGGAAACCCAGTAACAAGTAAAAATAAATATGGTCGTGATGTGGTTACGATGATCAACAATGGCCAAGCCATCTTAATGAATAATACCACAGGTGCTTCACCTAAAGGGGATTTACCTTATTTGTCCATATTTGATTTAAATACAAAAACCAATAATATAGTTTGGATATGTAGCGAAGATAATTTTGAAATGGTGATGGAGGTATTAGATGTGAATCAATTAAAAGTAATTACCAGAAGAGAAACAGAGAAAGAAGTGCCTAACTATTACATTAGAAATATTAAAGAGAATAGCAAGAATGTAATAACAAATTTTAGTAACCCTTATACAAGCATGGAAGGTGTTACTAAAGAAAAAATTAAATACAAAAGAAAAGACGGTGTTGAATTAACAGGAGATTTATATTTGCCTAAAGGGTACAATAAAGAAAAAGAGGGCCCATTGCCAGCTTTAATTTGGGCCTATCCTAGAGAATTTACAAGTGCAGCAGATGCAAGTCAAGTAAGGGGCAACCAACACAAGTTTACTCTATTAAGTTGGGGATCGCCCGTGTTTTATGTTACCCAAGGTTATGCAATCCTTGATAATGCCGAAATGCCTATTGTGGCTACTTCTCCAGATAAAAAACCAAATGATGATTTTGTAAATCAATTGATATTGAATGCAAACGCAGCAATTGATAAGTTGGTAGATATGGGTGTGGGTGATCGAAATAAAATGGCGGTAGGTGGACACAGTTATGGTGCTTTTATGACTGTAAACTTATTGGCCCACAGCAATTTATTTAAAGCAGGTATCGCCCGAAGTGGCGCATACAATAGAACCTTGACTCCATTTGGTTTCCAAAATGAAGAGCGTACTTTTTGGCAAGCCAAAGACCTTTATTTAGAAATGAGCCCATTTGCTTTTGCAGATAAAATTAAAACGCCATTATTAATGACACATGGTGAGATGGATGACAATACAGGTACCTTCCCTATTAACAGTGAGCGTTTGTTTGCAGCCATCAAAGGACATGGTGGCACCGTTAGATTTGTGTATTTACCATATGAAGCGCATGGCTATAAAGGAAAAGAAAATGTATTGCATTTATTATGGGAACAAGGTAGATGGTTGGACAAATATTTAAAAAATAAATAAATATAAAAACTATGAAATATTTTTTAATGGTCATTGGCTTAGGATTTATGTTGCATGGCCATGCACAAAAAAAAGAGCTAGACCACACCGTTTATGACGCTTGGCAATCGGTAAGAGAAATTACTTATCAACCGCAGGGTTTATTTATAAGTTATTCCATACAGCCACAGGAGGGAGATGGTTTTTTAGTGATCAGAAACAATCAAACTAAATTGGAAATTATCATTGAAAGAGGCACACAGCCTCAGTTTACAGAGGATGGTCAATTTCTAATTGCAAAAATAAAAGCAAAATTTGCAGATACCAGGCAAGCAAAAATTGACAAAAAGAAAACCGATGAAATGCCAAAGGATAGCTTGGCGATTGTTCAATTAAATGCTTTCGAAGTACAAAAAATTGCTGCCGTAAAATCGGTGCAAGTGCCAGAAAAAGGCGGTGCATACATTGCTTATTTAATAGATAAAAAAGGAGATTTTACTAAAGAAGGATCGGACTTAATTGTTAGAAACTTGAGTACGAAAGAAGAAAAATCTTTTAGCAATATAAGCAGTTACGCCCTTCAGCCATATGGTAAATACGTTGCCATGGCTCAGGTAAAAACCAAACAAAAAGCAGCACAGGTAAATTTATTTGCCACTTCGGATACTGTTGCAAGATCCATTAGCAAAAACTTTTTTAGTACTACTGGTTTTGTATGGGATGAAGCAGGCAATCAATTGGGATATTTAGTCGAAAAAGATAGTAGTAACAAAGCTTTGCAAAAAAATTATACCCTTTGTTATTTTAAACCAAGCTTGGATACGGCCATTCAATTATTTGATAAAACTGAATCAAGACTTCCTAGAAACTATACCATTGGCGGAGACTATAAATTAAATTTTAGTAAATCTGGTAATGTACTTGCCTTTGGCATCCAGCCCATTTTACCAATCAAAGATACCAGCTTACCCGAATTTGAGCGTGTGAGTGTGGACATTTGGCATTATGCAGACCCCACTTTAAAGCCAGCGCAATTAAAAAATGTAGAGGCCAATTTAAAAAGTACGGAAACGGTTTTGTATAGACCAATGGACCAGTCCCTAACTTATTTAGGCAAAATAAGAGACAGAGACCTGATACAAACCAATGAAGGCGATGGCGCTACAGTATATGCTACCATTGATTCTACTTATTTAATAGCCAGCCAATGGCAGGGTTACGCATTAAAAGATATTTATGCCATTGATGCGCTTACTGGTAAATCAAGTTTAATACAAAAAGCTTGGAAAGGAAATGTATTGTCTGCTTCACATGATGGCAGCAGATTGATTTATTATGATGAAATTCTAAAAAAATATTATGCCTACAATGCCACCACCGGAAAAACAAAAGTAATTGCTAAAGACATTCCGCATTCTTTATATGATGAAGAAAATGATGTACCCGATGATCCCAATGCATATGGTACCGCAAAATGGCTGGACAACAATCATCAATTTTTGCTTTATGATAGATATGATATCTGGTTAGTAGACGCAGATGGGGTTCAAGCTTCAGAAAAATTAACCGATGGAAGAAAATCAAAGTTGGAGTATAGATTTCATGAGACCAACCCTGATCGTAAAACTTTAAGCATGGGCAATTCCATTTTATTAAAAGGTTTTCATGAAATTGATAAAATGGAATCCTTAGCAGTTTTAGATTTAGCGTCAAAAAAAATAACTCCTATTACGCAAGTACCAATGCATTTTACAACCATTAGTGCTGCTAAAAATGCAAATAACTTTGCAGTATTGCAGGAAAGTGAAATACAATCACCCAATATTTATCAATATACATTAGCGCCCATGCAACAAAATGTGCAAGCCATTACCCATACCAACCCACAACAACAAAACTACAATTGGATGACTACCCAATTGGTGAAATGGAAAGCCTACACAGGTAAAACCACCGAAGGTGTATTGTATTTGCCAGAAAATTTTGATCCAAAACGTAAATACCCAATGATTGTATATTTTTATGAGCGCAACAATCAAACCTTACACAATTATTTACCGCCAGCACCAACCCCTTCTAGATTAAATATTCCATTTTATGCAAGTAGAGGCTATGTAGTTTTTGTACCTGATATTTGGTACAAGATTGGTTATCCTGGTCAAAGCGCTTATGATTATATCGTAAGTGGAACAAAGGCCATGGTTCAAAAAGGCTTCATAGATAGCACTAAAATTGCCTTACAAGGACAAAGCTGGGGTGGTTATCAAATTGCCTATGTCATTACCAAAACCAATATGTATGCAGCAGCTTGGGCAGGTGCTCCTGTGGTAAATATGACCAGTGCTTATGGTGGAATAAGATGGGGTCCTGGTATAAGTAGACAATTCCAATACGAGAAAACACAAACCAGAATTGGCGCAAGTTTATGGGAAAGACCCGATTTATATTTAAAAAACTCTCCTTTATTTAGTTTGCCCAATGTAAAAACACCATTGGTAATTATGAGTAATGACGCCGATGATGCAGTGCCTTGGTATCAAGGTATTGAGATGTTTACTGCAATGCGCAGATTGAATAAGAAGGTTTGGTTATTAGTGTACAACAACGAAGCACATAATTTAGTGGAGCGTCGCAATAGAAAAGACATTCAAATAAGAGAACAACAATTCTTTGATAGCTTCTTAAAAGGAGCCCCCTTACCTACTTGGTTAAAGACTGGTGTTCCAAGCATCATGAAAGGAAGAACCATGGGATTGGATCAAGCTCCTAACTAACACAAAAAGTGGACCATAAAAAAAGCCTCTCCAAATTGGAGAGGCTTTTTTAGTATAGTAACTAATTGAAATTAGTAATTAGTACCCTGGGTTTTGTACAATATTTGGATTTACTAAAATCTCATCGTTAGGAATAGGGAAAAGTCTGTTGGCGTTACCTGGAGCAACGCTAACCGATGTAGAAATAAGGTTCGCAGCATCTTGTGCTTGAGGCTTAACAAAAGTTTTATTCAATCTCATTAGATCCCAGAAACGATATCCTTCAAATGCGAACTCTTTAGCACGCTCATCTAAAATATCAGTTAACACTTGAGCTCCAGTACTAGCGTAAACTTTACTTGGATCTCTATTGATAACTAATTTATTTAAAGTAGTGTTTGCACCAGCAATATCACCTAAGTTATACTGTGCTTCTGCTAAAATTAAAAATGCTTCTGAGTAACGAACTATTTTAACGTCATCGTAGTTAATTGGATCAATAGGATATTTTACAATATAATTTGCAGTACCTGCTTGACCAGAACGAGTGCTTGGGGTAATTAAACCTTTTCTCACATCAGTTGCAGTGAAAGAATTGTAAAAATCATTGACAGCTAATATATCACCATAAGAACCTCCGGTTGTCTTTGGAACATATATATTAGCCAATGTACCATCCCCTACGCTATTATTTGCATCAGAAGTAACTTCAAACATGGTTTCTGTTTTGCTAGTTAAAGGCGTAGTTCCTTTCCAATAAGAAATAACATTAGAAGCGGTTACTAAAGAAAAACCACCATTGGTAATAACGTCTTGTGCAGCAGCTTTTGCATTTGCCCAATCTCCTTGGTTTTGATACACTCTAGCCAACATCAACTCTATAGCATATTTGCTAAAGAATGAAGAGTTAACAGTTCTTGTTTTATTAGTAGCAAGAAAAGTCATGGTAGCGCCTTGGTTGAATTTAGCTAAAGAAAAAGCTTTCGTTAAATCGGCAATTGCTTGAGCATATACAGCAGCCACAGTTGCTCTAGCAGGTTTGATGGTTGCATCAAATGAAGTAACAATTGGCACCCCTAAATTTACTTTAGGATCACCCACTGTGTAGGGTAAACCATAGTTTCTAACAAGGTCAAAGTAAATCATACCTCTGATCGCATAAGATTCAGAAAGCATTTGACTTACGTTGTCACCAGCTGATGGCAATAAACCAGCATTGATGATTAAGTTAGCGTTTTTAATAGCTGAATAAGCATTGATCCAAACCGCAGAAGCGTATGCGTCAGTTTTTACAAAATTGTAGTTGTTAAAACTTAAGTACCTACCAGAATTTTGGTTGGACAGAAAAACTTTGTCTGCCATCAAATCTCCTTTAACTGCATAAGTACGACCATAAAAATCGGTAGCTCTTAATGATGAGTATAAACCATTAAGCGCTGTGTTCATGTCATCTTCACCACTAATGGCTTGAGACAAAACTACTGAACCGTAGGGTTTTGCATCCAAAAATGACTTAGAGCAGCCGAACATTACTATTGCGGCTCCTACTGCGATGAACATTTTTGAGATGTTGTTGAAATTATTTTTCATATAAAAAATATTATAAATAGTGATGAATAATTAGAAAGTAACATTCAGTCCAAAAGTAAGCGACTTAGAAGCAAAAACTTGTTGGTTGTTTACACCAGTTATCCCTTGCTCTGGATCACTTAATAAATTTGGATCGTATGTTTTAGTCCATAAATTGGTTCCTCTAGCATAAATATTCACACCATTAATGTGTAACTTATCAAGTACTGCTTTATTGTTGTATTTGTAGCCCAACTGAATGTTTCTTAAACGGATATAATCTCCTTTAGATAACAAACGATCAGAACCTGATCCAGAAACAACAGCAGAAGTGGCTTTATATATAGGGACATTGGTAATGTCACCTGGTTTTTGCCAGCGTTGCAAGTTAATAGCGTATTTACCACGAGTAGAGTAAGTACCGTCTAAGAAGTACTGAGCGTAAGCTTCTTGAATGTAGTTACCAAAGTTGTAGTAAAAGTCAAAGTTTAATGAGAAACCTTTGTAGGTAATAGTGTTACCCAAAGTACCATAGTATTTTGGATCCGCTTGTTTACCCACTAAGAATAAGGGTGCTAAAGTTCTGTTTGAAGTGGAACCAATTCTAGTGCTATCTAAGAAATACATCGCAGCTCCTGTTCCTCTATCCACACCAGCCCATCCTCTTGTATAGAAACTATAAAAAGGTTGACCTACTCTTAATAAGTAAGCACCATTCAATTGGTCTCCAGTAGGTAAGCTAGTAACTTTATTCGTGTTGTGTGTGTAACTAGCATTTACTTCCCAAGTCAAATCTTTAGTTTTAATTGGAACCAAATTCAAAGTCAATTCAAGACCTTGGTTTTGCATGCTACCTACGTTATTGATGTAACCTGTAAAACCAGTTGTACGAGACAAGTTTTGGTTTAACAAAGCACCATCAGTATTACGAACATAATAATCGATTGTTGCATTCACTCTATTGTCTAAGAAACCTAAGTTAGTTCCAATATCAAATTGTGCATTTTTCTCCCAAGTCAATGCAGTGTTTCCGATATTCGCAAAAGTACCACCTGCTACTCCATTGTAGTTTGCACCAAATGAGTAAGAAGGTCTCCATGTATAGTTACCAATTTCAGCATTACCATTCGTACCATAACTAGCATGTAATTTGAAAGCAGATAATGCTTTTACATCTCTCATCCAAGGTTCAGACAATACATTCCAAGAAGTACCCACTGACCAGAAATTACCCCAAGGGTTTTCGATACCAAAACGAGAAGAGGCATCACGACGGAAAGAAGAATACAATGTGTATTTATCTAACAATGAGATGGTACCATTTGCAAAGTAACCAGTGAAAGTATAATCATTACCATATACTTTACCGTTGGTAGAAGTTGCAGCATTTGAGTTTAAGTATAAATCAGATCTTGGAGGGAATCCTGTAACATCACCAATTTGTTGAAATTGTTGACTCTTAATGGCTTCTTGACCTAATTTGAAATCACCAGTAAAATGTTTAGACTTATTCAAATCAATATGGTAATCCAATTGATTAATAAGGTCATATAAGAAAGTACGTGTAATAATAGAGATACCCTCACCATTTGATCCAGAACCATCACCATGGAATGGGTTGTTGAATTGGTATTCTTCGTTATTGGTATACTGCATATTTACTGTAGTTGAATATTTCAAACCTGGTAAGATTTTATATTCAATATTTTGATTTGCAATTCCGTTCAAACTCTTCAACCATCTTTTGTCATTTGCTGCTACATACAATGGATTATAGTGTGCAGGGAAACCTAAGTTGTCTATACCAATATTATATCCACCATTTGGAAGGAAAGGATTTTGTGTTGGTCTCAACACTAAAGACACATAACCAGGGTTTCCAAAATAACCACCACCACCAGAAGGACCAGAAGAAGCTAATGCAGAATTTTGCAATACACTACCTGCAGAAATTTTGGTTGTGAATGATAATTTATCAGTTGCATTGTGGGTCACTTTAATGTTACCACTTACTCTTGTTAAATCTGTACCAATGGTAGTACCTTGTTGTTGGAACAATCCACCAGATGCAAAAAACTTAGTTTTTGCATCACCACCACTTGCACTTAAGTTGTATTGTTTTTGTTCGCCTGGGCGTGTAATTAAACCATACCAGTCAACATCCACTCCATTACCTAAGCCATAACCAGCCAAAGTAGTAGCAACAGAAGCAGCAGTAGAACCATTGTTTGTTAAACCTTCTTTCAACAATTCCATCCAGTCGTTCGCTCTAATTGGGCGACCAGCTGGCGGAGGAAGGATAACTGTATTTTGACCTACTTCAGAATCAAATCTGAATTGAGTTTTACCAGTCTTACCACTTTTAGTAGTAATTACGATTACACCATTCGCACCTCTTGAACCGTAAATTGAAGTAGCAGCCGCATCTTTTAAGATGTTGACACTTTCAATATCGTCAGAGTTGATCGTAGATAATACGTTAGTTGAAGGGTTAATATTGAACCCTCCACCGTTACCGTTAGAAAGGTCACCATCGTTAATTTGAGCACCATCCACAATGTATAATGGACGCGCACCAGAATAAGAGAAGGAACCAATACCTCTAATACGGATTGGAGTTACCGCACCTGGTTGACCAGTTGAAGATGAAGCCTGTAAACCAGGAGCAGCACCTTGCAACATTTGATCTAAAGAAGCAAATGGTTTGTTTTCAATTTTTGAAGCATCTACTCTTGAGATAGAAGCTGTTACGTTAGATTTCTTTTGAGTACCATATCCAACTACTACCACTTCATCTAATTGAGAAGAATTATCTTCTAATTGAATAGCGAAAGTAGTTTTAGCACCAATACTAACTTGTGCTTCGGTGTAGTTTATCGCTTGAACTACTAAAGTTTTGGCGGTTGCTGGAACGGACAATTTAAAAGTTCCGTCTTCTTTTGTATTAACACCAAGTTTAGTGCCTTTTACAGTTACAGAAGCGTTCGCAACAGGGGCGCCTTTTTGATCAGTTACTCTACCAGCCAATTGACGATTTTGTGCGAACACAGTCGCAACCGTCAATAAACCTAGAGTCAACATCAACATAAGTTTTTTCATATAAAAAATTTAGAAATCAAAATTAACAATTCGCAAGCACAAATTTAACAATTCATGCAGTTATATTAATGAAATGTTAAAGTTTATTCTAAATATTTGAAATTGTTTTATTTATACATTTATTTATTTTATATATAACTTAAGAAATCCTGAAAAAAACGGTAAAATTAGATTCTGCTAATAGTTTGGAATTAAGCCCATTTTTAGCTGTTGATTTTAATCATTTTTTCTAAATTGGCTTGGCTTAAAAAAAAATACCACTTGCTCATTAGCAAGTGGTATTTTAAAAAACTATTCTAAAGGATAAACGCTATTTCTTAATTGTTTTTAACATTTCTACCACTGCAGCTTCTATTTGTGCATCTTTCCCGTTTAAGAAATCTTCATACTTTAAAGGCACTTTAATATCTGGCTCTAATTGTAAGTTTTCGGTAGGTCTGTTTTCCTTGCCAATGGTAGCTACCATAGGAATACCAAATACAATGGTTGGATCTATTTGCGTTTCCCACCAAACTGCAGTACCCGTGCCAGGAACAGGCATCCCAATGAGTTTTCCAATGCCATTGTCTTTATAGATGTAAGGAAAAATAAATGCATCGCTATAATTTCCTTCACTCATTAAAACACAACTTGGTTTTTGCCAACGATCCATTGGCTCAGTTGCTGGTACTAAATTGCCTTGTGGTGCAAATTGCAAATAAGACTTTCCACTAAACAATGTACTTAAATCATTGTGCAACCAACCTCCTCCATTAAAACGCGTATCTATAATCAATGCTTTTTTATTTCTATTTTTTCCCATTACTTCATCAATAACAGATCGATAGCTACCATCATTCATTCCCTGAATATGAACATAACCCACTTGGCCGCCACTTAATTTGTCTACCATATTGTACATTAATGTGGTCCATCTTTTGTACATCAAATTAGATTCTTCACCAAATGAAATGGGTTTAACCGATTCTTCAAATGTAGTTTTAGTGCTTGGATCTGATCCCGCAATCAATACATTCTTTCCAGTTTTTCTATTTAACAATTTAGACCAATCATCATTGCTGCTAATTAATTCGCCATCTATTTTTTCTATAATCACACCAGGCTTAATGGCAGTAGTGGCTTTGCTAAAAGGGCCACCTTCTAAAACTTCAGAAACCTTTAACCCATTGCCAGCGTATGTTTCGTCATACAATAAACCCAACACAGCAGTTGCATCTGCATTCATTGTTTGAGGCGAATACCTGCCACCAGTATGAGAACCATTTAATTCACCCAATAACTCACTCAGCAATTCTTGAAAATCATAATTGTTGCTCACATGTGGTAAGAATTTTTGGTAAGTATCTTTGTACATTTTCCAATTGATACCATGAATGGTTGGATCGTAAAACTTTTCTTTTACTTGTCTCCAGCAATGCTCAAAAATATAAGCACGTTCTTCGGCAGCGTTTAAAACCATTTCTCCTGCAATACCAATAGGTGTTGATTTTCCAGCATCATCTATTTTAAGCAGCGCACCATTATTGGTTACAAAAACCGATTTGCCGTCTTTTGAAATTTCTAAACTGCTGCGGCCCGCTCCAAGCTTGGCCAATATTTTTGTTTCCTTTGTTCTGGTATCAGTTACCCATAAATCAAAACCTTTTTCAAAAGAAGCTAAATAATATATTTTACTGCCATCATTGTTTAATGCATAATCACTAATTGATGCACTATTGATGGTAAGTTTCACTTTTCTATTTTCTACATCGCTAAAAACTGGACTCCACTTTTTAACAGTTGAATCTTTTTTGTTGTTAGCGGTTTGATCTTTTAATAAAGTGTATTCATCTTTAGATAATTTGAATTCATCATAAGCAGCTGGATCTAAAAATGCACCATAGATATCTACTTCTCTGTTGCCTTGATAAGCCAAAGATCTTCTACCATCTCTATTGTTCTCCCAAGTAATTAATTTACCGTCCATGGCCCACATTGGATTGCCTTCGCCAAATCCACTGTTGATAGGATGCATCATTTCACCGCTTCCGTCTGCTTTAATGACTGCTGCATGCGCAGCACCAAATCCAAAATAATTATCAGAAGTAATAATGTATTTGCTGTCTGGGCTCCAACTAAAATCAATATCACCATCGGCATAACTGTAATTGCGTCCAAGTGGCAATAATGTTCTTGTTTTTTTTGTTGCCAGATTTAAAACTTTTAAACTATTTCTGTTTTCTAAATAAGCCACTTCTTTACCATCAGGTGAATATTTTGGTAAAAATTCTTCTGCAGCTGAATTGATCAGGGCTTCTTCTTTAAGTGTTGTAGCCGCATAAAAATAAGGTTCTTCTTTTCTGATGATAGTGCTGGTATAAATATCCCAATTGTCATTGCGCTCAGCAGCATAAATCAAAGTCTTGCCATCGGGAGACCATTTTACCATTCTTTCTTGTTGTGGTGTATTGGTAATTCTTTTGGTTTGTGTTCCTTCTACACTGGTAACAAAAACTTCTCCTCTAGAAACAAATGCAATTTCTTTTCCATTAGGAGACAATGCAAATTCTCCTACGTTCCCATTAATAGCAATATTTTTTTCTACCGTTTGACGGCTCTCATTGGCTATTTGAATGTTTACTTTTTTAGGAGCCTCGTTTTCTTTTAAAGTATATATTTCGCCGTCATAGGTATAACATAAAGTATTGGCCTTGCTTATGCTTAAATGTCTAACAGGATTGTCTTTCAAACTAGTCAATTGTTTTTCGGCACCCCCATTCAATGTTAATTTAAAAATATTTTGATTGCCTTTTTTTTCGCTTAGATAAAAAACAGATTGATCATCATTGCCAAAAACTGGCTCCCTGTCTTCTCCTTCAAAATTGCTTATTTTTTTATACTCATTTTTAGAAATGTCCAAAATCCAGATGTCTCTAGTGACTGAAGAAGTATGGTGTTTGCGCCAAGGATCTTCATATCCTTTTCTATCTTCAAAAACCAATTGATTGCCTTTCTCATTAAAATGTGCATGCTCCATACCTGCAGCAGAAATCAACACTGGCTTTCCACCAGTCACTGCAACTTCATACGTATTTTGAAAAAGTCTTGGGCTATAAAAACGTATGTTGTTAGAAGCCACATTTCTAGCGCTTCCAAAAATTATTTTCTTATCGTCTTTTGAAAAATCAAATGGATAATCGTTGGCAGAATTAAATGTAATTCTAGTAGCTGTTCCGCCAATGGCAGGCACAGTGAAAACATCAAAATTTCCATAACGATCACTTGCAAAAGCAATGGTCTTGCTATCGTGACTCCAAACCGGCAACATATCTTGCGCTTCATGAATGGTCAATGGCTGTGCATTACCTCCGGTAGCATCTACAACATAAATATCGCCCTTGTAACCAAAAGCAATTTTTTTACCGTCTGGAGAGATCGCAGGATAACGCATCCACAGCGGTTGCGTTTGTGCAAATACATTACTTACTACAAAAAGTAATAAAAGCTTAAAAATAATTTTTTTCATACTGGATATTTTTAAAATGAATGGAAATTAAACTTACTAAAAAATGAATTATCGTTCTAATTTAAAATTCTTGTCTGTGGCAGGTCTAATGGCAGCATTGGCTACTTTATACCCTGTTCGGTACATCCAATCGGCCATTTTTTTTAATTTGGGATAATTGATGTTTTCGGCGTTGTCCAAAGGGGTGTGGTAATCCTCATGCAACAAAGAAGTATACATAATAGAAGGAATGCCTAATCGGGCATAGGGAACATGATCGCTTCTAAAATACCAACCTTCTACATGCGTCACCTTATCATAAGTAGTATCCAATTTAAATTTAGGACCCTCGTTATTTGCATCTGTAACCATTTTAATTAAATCGGTCGAATTGCGATGAGGTACTTGCATGCCTAAAACTGCAGCGCTATCCGTATTATTTCTGCCAATCATATCTCCATTTAAAACCGCAACGATACTTGTAATAGGAACTGTTGGGTGAGACGAATAATACCTTGAACCTAAAAGGCCTCTTTCTTCGGCACCTTGAATAACAAATAAGATAGATCGTTTTGCAGGATGTTTCATAAATGCGCGCGCATTGGCCAACATGGCAACATCCACACTGCCATTGTCATCCGCTCCATAATAAGTAGAATCGTTATTAATGGCATTGCGAATACCATGTGCATCTTGATGTCCACTGTATAATAAATATTCAGCTTTTAATTTTGCATCGGTACCGTCTATCTTACCAACAATATTTACAGAAGGATAAGGATATTTTTCAACAATTAAATTGGCTTCCATATTTAGATGGCCATTGGCAAAAATATTTTTTGCATTTTTATGTACCCATAATACAGGCACTTTGGTATTGACAGTGGCATTGGGGCCACCTTCTATATCATAAGTTCCTCTTTTAAAATTTTCATTGGCGTCCTCCCAGGCTTTGTCTGCAATCTCGTCCGCAATGATAATGATCGCAATAGCACCTCTTTTAATTAAAGGCATCGCATATTTCGACAACACACTTCTGCTGTATCTCCAAGTAGGTAAGGAGACATTTAAATTAATGCCCATGGATGCAGCTTCAAATGCAACTACTTTATTTTTAACATCCAAATTATTGGTATCTATATTTAAAGCATTGCCTAAGTAAACAATTGGTGCATTAATATTTACATTGGCCATTTGCGCCACCGTTACATCTTTCCATAATTTAAAATCTGTGTTTTGAATACGGATAGATGAATTGTCTGCGATGCGATTGCGCCACATGGTAAAAAATTGCAAGTAAGTACCGTCATCCCCTGCAGGCAATAAGCCAATAGATCTGTATTTTTCAACCAACCACATAGAAGCTTTTAATTCATCTAGTGTACCCGCAGAGCGCCCTTTAAAATGCGCATCTGCAAATGCATACAAGTCTTTTTTCAATTCTGCTTCTTTAATTAAATCCAAACCAGGGGGATTCGATTTTTGTGCAAACGCTGATAGACTAAAAATAAGCACCAAAGATGCTAGGAAAAATTTTTTCATAATAAATAGTTTAACCCTTTTGGGTAGGACTAAAGTTAAGGCAAATAGCTTAAAAAATAAAGGCCATCAAGGCGTATCCGTTGATGTTTATTACATCCGCATGCAAAATGTAGTTATTGAACGCACATTACTTTTTATAACTCAAGCCTTCGTCAAATTTAAATAATGCATAAGCCGATCCTTTTAAATAGCCTGGCACATCTGACAATTGTTTTTCAACAGCTGCTTCAGATACGGGCGTAGTAAATGGCATTTTACCACTAGGATTAAATTTGCCAAGAACAATATCTAGTAAAGCTTCATTGGTAGTTCCAAAAGTGGCAATCACTCCTTTTATATTATTGATTGTTTTTTCATTGTAAATTTCATCAATGACCCATGGATTGGTATAATTCATCGCTAGGATGGTTGGCTTTTTTGAAGAGAGTGTATTAATATAATTTACATCTACCGCATTTTTTGACATAGATAAATACAAAGGCGATCCATCAGATTGAAACAAAGATTTTCCGCCTGGTGAAATCCAAAGCAAAATACAATCTGCTTCCTCTGGTGTTTTTACAAATTCAACATCATACTTATTATTGTTGTTATTTTGGTAAACCAGGCTGGGACTCGCAGCCCCTCTTCTTTGCATATAAGATTCAAAATAAATTTTAGTCTTTGCTTTTAAAGGAAGCGTATTTGTTTCATTTCTTAGCAATACTACAGATTTGCGCATGGCAAGATTTGCTTTTGACTGAAACTTTTCATTGCCTACCAATTTTTCTGCAGCAGCTTCATCAACATATGGATTTTCAAAAAGACCAAGCTTAAATTTTTCCATAAGCAAACGATATACCGATTTGTCAATAAGCTTCATATCAACAGTTCCTGATTGAACTGTTTCCAAAAGTTTGGTTGGATCTCCTGAACCTGAGAATAAATTGACTCCTGCTTCCAAAGCTTTTTTATAACGTTCCACTACCGATATATTTTCAACACCCCATGGCATCATTTCGATAGGGCCCGTATCAGAATTAATAATGCCATCAAAACCTAAACTATCCCTGAGTAAATCAGTAATCACTTCTTTGTTGTAGGCGTAAGCAATTTTTTGGTATTTGGTATCAAGTGGAATAGAATAATAAGGCATGATAGATGAAGTGCCCGCTTGTATTGCAGCTTTGAATGGAATCAAATTATTTTGAAACATTTTACCTGGAAAATGTTCGTATTTACCCCAATCAAAATGCGGATCCTGACCTCCTACACCAGCGCCACCTCCAGGAAAATGCTTGGTTGTCATGGCTACAGAATTTGATGATAATAGATTGCCCTGAAAACCAAGTATTACTTCAGAAATCATTTTAGCAACCCATTCTGCATTTTCACCAAATGTTCCTTCAATTCTTTGCCAACGAGGTTCAGTAGAAAGATCAGCCATGTACATATATCCTTTTCTTAAACCAACCGCTGCCCATTCTTGACGTGCAATGTCTGCAAAATCATGAACCAAATTAAGATCGCGCATCGCAGACAATCCCAATTCACTGGGCCAAGTAGAAAATACAGTCGTCCCAACACTGAGTCCAATGGAAGCATCTTTAGTTATGTGGTTTCTTGGATTAGATGCAATAATAGCTGGTATACCCAAGCCATCGCTTTCGGCAAGTGCTTGTATTTTATTTGTCCATTCGGCTGTTAATTTTGCACTAACATTTGCACGCATAATAAAATGACGTAGATGAAATTGCGTAATGGCTTTAGTAGCGCCCACTGCATTCATCATTGGTACAGGTAAGGGTTTGCGGGTAAAAATATTATTATTAGAAACCTGATCTTCTTCATTTAAATCACTCGAAGGAGTAACGGAATTATCAGATTGAACATTTAATTGAGCAGAGCGTTCGCTTTTTAAACGCGAAGTACTAATAAGCATCAATCCTACTTTTTCTTCCATACTCATTTTTGAAACTAAATCCTTAGCACGTTCTTCATAAGGCAAACGCCAGTCTTCATATTTATCAAGTTTGCCATTTCTATTGAGGTCTTTAAATTGAAAGCCACTTATAGTTATAAGTGCAGCAGATCGATGACCAAGAATTGGCTGGGTCATTTTTTTATTAGCAGATTGTGCAAAACTCATTAAAGAAGTCATGCAAAAAAATAGGATCGACATTATTTTAGCAAACATAGGTATGGTTGATGATTTTTAAAAAGAGGCATTCATCTTTGTAATATAAATAAATAATTTAAACATTAATAAAGAAAATGATAAAAGTCATTATAAAATAGGTAATGAATCATATACTAGAGTTAGCTAGAACCTTCAAAAAGCCTTGCGCCACTTATGCTAAAGAAATTTAATAAACACTTTTCAAAACAAAAAAGAGGCCCCTATTGCTAGGGGCCTCTTTGATTTCAGTATATTAAAATTTATTTTTTTGTCATCATTTCCATAATAGGTGCGGTATCATAAGTATCCCACTCTTCCATTACTTTTCCGTCCTTCATTGCAAAAACTTGATTCAAAATACAAAGTTTTTTTACACCACCTTTATTTACACCTAAAGTATAATAAGTATCTACATAATTGGTAATGCCTTTTTCATCAGCCTTTGCATTTACCATTTCAAATACCAATGGCTTTCCTTCGATTGAAAATTTCAAACCCGCATTCTTCATTGGTGTAAACATTGCCAAATTGGTATCAATTTGTTGTATGTTTAAATTGTCATGCACTTTAGTTGAATCTGTATAATGTGATCTAAGTTTTACAAAATCAAAAGCCACCAAATCTTCATTGATTTCTTTTACAATATCAATGTTGGCAGATTTGCTTATTGTAATTCCATCTTGATCAGGATTAGCTGCATTGGTTGTTTCTTTGGTTTCAGATTTGCAAGCAAATAGCGACAAAGCAATAACAGTACTTAAAAGCATTTTTTTCATAAATAATTTTTTTGGTTTTTTAAATATAAACAATATTTACTATTTTTTAGAAAGTAATTATTGTCTTGGCATCAGCCCAAGTTGTTGCATAAATTCAAGATTATCCATAAAGTCTTGTTCTTCTGCAATTTTACCATCTTTCATTTTAGCAATGGTAGTACCAAATACATCCACCGTTTTACCAGTAGCTGGAATTCCAAAGAATGTTCCAGTGTGTTTTCCTTTAAATTCCCAAAATTTTACTAATTTATCTCCATCAGCAAATATTTCTTTTACAATAAATTTTCTTTCTGAAAATCCTACAATATAATTCTCATAATACGCTTTGGCATTGGCTTTGCCTTTAACTTCAGGAACAGTATGCAATACGGCATCATCTACATAGGCAGTACCTAAAATAT
>Ga0194047_10000666_pt1 | contig 22231 bp, 17 predicted proteins | sample JunL225m_MetaG_2_FD_160070 | JGI IMG/M metagenome (GOLD analysis project Ga0194047, IMG submission 160070) | Anoxic zone freshwater microbial communities from boreal shield lake in IISD Experimental Lakes Area, Ontario, Canada - Jun2016-L221-5m | ecosystem: Environmental > Aquatic > Freshwater... | reverse complement strand
TCATGCTGCGAACAGCACTTTCCTCAATTTTTAACTCATCCTTTTTTAAACCATTATTTTTGATTTGCTTAGGAAGTAAATAGTTCATTGCAATGCTTGTTTTCTCATCCTCGGTATACCCAGCTAAGCGAATAATCTCTAAACGGTCTAGCAAGGGTCCAGGAATGTTTAACGAGTTAGATGTTGCAACAAACATGACATCTGATAAATCAAAATCAACCTCTACATAATGATCCTGAAAAGTGTGATTCTGCTCTGGGTCTAAAACTTCCAATAAGGCACTTGCTGGATCACCCCGAAAATCCATACCCATCTTGTCAACCTCATCAAGCAGGAACAATGGGTTACGCACACCTACCTTCGTAAGGCTACTTAGTATCTTGCCAGGCATTGATCCAATATAGGTTCTACGATGTCCGCGAATTTCTGATTCATCCCGCACACCACCTAAGGCCATACGTACAAATTTACGATTGGTCGCCCTTGCAATAGATTGCCCTAAGGAGGTTTTTCCAACGCCCGGAGGGCCTACCAAGCAAAGAATAGGCGCCTTCACACGGTCAACACGTTGTTGAACAGCAAGGTATTCCAAGATACGTTCTTTAACCTTATCTAAACCATAATGATCTTCATCCAATACTTTTTCGGCATTCGTCAGGTCATTATTGATCTTGGTTTTTTTCCTCCAGGGAAGATTTACTAAGGTGTCAATAAAGTTTCTGATTACGGTAGCTTCAGCGGACATTGGCGACATTAGCTTGAGTTTCTTAAGCTCAGACTCCGCTTTCTTAAGAGCTTCCTTAGGCATGCGTGCTGCCTTGATACGCTTTTCAAGTTCCTCTAAATCAGCGCCCTCTTCACCTTCACCAAGCTCTTTTTGAATTGCTTTCACTTGTTCATTTAGGTAGTACTCACGTTGACTCTTTTCCATCTGACGTTTAACGCGTCCACGAATACGCTTTTCTACCTGCAAGATATCAATCTCACTTTCGAGATCTGCCAAAAGGCTTTCCAGCCGCTGCACTACATCCGTCATTTCCAGCAAGCGCTGCTTTTGCTCTAGCTTTACTGGTAAATGAGCGCAGATGGTATCGGCCAAGCGGCTTGGATCATCGATACCACCAAGTGATGACAGAATCTCTTGGGGCACTTTTTTGTTCAGTTTTACGTACTGATCAAACTGAGCCATGATTGCACGACGTAATGCTTCGGTTTCATGTGCATCAAGCGCATTGATTGCAGTTGGCGTTGCTTCGCAATTGAAGTAACCCATACTGTCTTCAATCTGACTTACTTCGGCACGCTGCACGCCTTCAACCAATACTTTGACAGTACCGTCTGGTAGTTTAAGCATCTGAAGAATATTAGCAATGCAACCTACTTCGTACAGATCTTCTATGACAGGCTCGTCTTTGGCAGCAGCCTTTTGAGCGACCAAGAGGACATTTTTGCCAGTTTCCATTGCCGCTTCTAGGGCTTTGATGGATTTTGGACGCCCCACAAATAAAGGAATCACCATATGGGGGAAAACAACCACATCCCTTAGTGGGAGCAAAGGTAGTTGAATCGGTTCAGAGGGTAGTAATAAGTGGCCAGGCATAAGGCAAATCCTCCAAAGTAATCAATTCTCATTATTCTTCAAAAGTGATAGAACCACTATATGGAGACATTATTCATGAGTAGCATACTACCTATATGGGTAGACCTTTGGAAAAATCAAGGGGAAAAAGTGTTAAAAATGGGCAAAAATACCCAAAAAAGAGAGAAAACCCTAATAAATTAGGCTTTTTTAGGTAATTCTGACTCTGCAACTTGTTTATAAACCAGTAAAGGCTTACCGCCATCCGCAATACTGTTTTCATCAATAACAACTTTTTGCACATTTTTTAATGATGGAAGGTCGTACATCACATCTGTGAGGGAGCCCTCAAGGATAGATCGAAGACCACGGGCACCTGTTTTACGTGCAATAGCCCTTTTAGCAATAGCCGCCAAAGCTGCTTGACGAACCTCTAATTCGGCGCCCTCCATCTTAAGCAAGGCTTGATATTGCTTTACAAGCGCATTTTTTGGCTCTGTGAGAATTTGAATTAAAGCAGTCTCATCAAGTTGAGCAAGAGTTGCTACCACTGGTAGACGACCAATCAACTCAGGAATTAATCCAAACTTGATCAGGTCTTCTGGTTCAACTTCAATCAAAAGATCGCTGATCCCTCTGTCGTCTTTACCCGGTACAGAGGCATTAAAACCAATGCCGGTTTTGGCGGTACGCTGCTGAATGACTTTTTCTAAGCCATCAAAAGCGCCCCCACAAATAAAGAGGATGTTCGTTGTATCAACCTGCAAGAAGTCTTGATTGGGGTGCTTGCGCCCACCCTGTGGTGGCACCGAAGCCATAGTACCTTCAACCAATTTCAAGAGAGCCTGCTGGACACCCTCACCTGAAACATCACGAGTAATCGAAGGGTTATCAGATTTTCTAGAAATTTTATCAATTTCATCGATGTAAACAATGCCACGCTGTGCTTTTTCAACGTTGTAGTCGCATGCTTGTAATAGCTTTTGAATAATGTTCTCTACGTCCTCACCAACATAACCAGCTTCAGTTAGAGTAGTAGCGTCTGCCATTACAAATGGCACATCTAACATACGTGCCAAAGTTTGAGCCAATAAAGTTTTACCCGAGCCTGTTGGCCCGATTAACAAAATATTGCTCTTGGCCAATTCAACACCATCAACCATAGCTTTTGCTGGTAATTTTGATTCTTTTTTATCTGCCGCTTCTAATGGTTTTCCATCCTTATCCAATTTCTCTTTTTTTGGCTTCGGCAGATATTGCAAGCGCTTGTAATGGTTGTAAACCGCAACGGCAAGGGTCTTTTTGGCATGGTCTTGACCAATAACATATTGATCAAGATTTTCACGAATCTGATGCGGGGTTGGAAGAGAATCATCGCCCTCTTCTTTAGGTAGCTTGGCAATCTCCTCTTGGATGATATCGGTACAAAGCTCAATGCACTCATCACAAATGAAAACAGATGGACCGGCAATGAGCTTTTTGACTTCATGCTGGCTCTTGCCGCAAAAAGAGCAATACAGAACTTTGTCAGTTGAATTGGGTAAATTGGTATCGCTCAAGTCTCTTACCTATGGGTCTTATGCACTAAATTAAGGGCGCTTATCAATCACTTTGTCAATCAAGCCATATTCACGGGCTTGATCGGCTGACATAAAGTTATCACGGTCAGTATCCTTAGCAATCGTTTCAATTGATTGTCCAGTGCGATCAGCCAAGATTTTATTAAGACGTTCGCGTAAATATAAAATCTCACGAGCTTGAATTTCGATATCCGAGGCCTGACCACGAGCCCCGCCTAAAGGCTGATGAATCATCACGCGAGAGTTTGGCAAGGCATAACGCTTACCCTTCTCACCAGCACATAACAAAAAAGCACCCATGCTGGCAGCCATGCCCATACACAAGGTGCTAACGTGCGGCTTAATAAATTGCATCGTGTCATAAATCGCCAAACCAGCAGAAACAGATCCGCCCGGTGAGTTGATGTAGAGAGAAATTTCTTTATCTGGATTTTCACTCTCCAGAAACAGTAGCTGCGCAATTACTAAATTAGCAGTCTGATCATTTACTTCACCAACCAAAAATACAACGCGTTCCCTTAAAAGACGCGAGTAAATATCATAGGCCCGCTCACCTCTTCCCGAAGTTTCAATCACCATTGGAACCAAACCTAATCCTTTAGGTTCAAAATTTTCTGATTGAAAATGACTCATGATGAAGGCCTTTGTAGAGTGATTGATGGCAACGATTTATAAATTAGTTCAACTTGCTTAATTCTTCAAAGCTTACAGACTTATCGCTAACTTTAGCAAGTGATGTGAAGTACTTAATCACATTATCTTCAAGAACTAAGTTTTCGATGTCTTTTAAACGACTTGGATTGCTGTAGAACCAACGAACAACCTCTTTTGGATCCTCGTAGGTTGCCGCCTGTTCATCAATCTCAACCTTAATTTGATCTGCAGTAGCGGCTAAATTTTGCTTTTTAACCAGCTCGCTCAAAATCAAACCTAAACGAACCCGCTTGAGAGCTTGCTCTGCAAATAATTCAGGGGGAATAGGTGCATCCTTAGCATTAGGTACACCACGTTGCATCAAATCTTGACGAGCCCCATCTACTAAACGTTCTTGCTCAGATGCCACTAGAGATTTAGGGACATCAAGCTCGCATAGCGAGTTAAGCTTTTCCATGACTTCATTTTTGAGCAAGGAAGAAATGCGGCGTTTTACTTCGCGTTCAAGATTTTCTTTGACTTCTTCGCGCATTTTTACAACACCACCTTCAGCAACCCCCAGTGATAATGCAAATGCATCATCAACTACTGGCATATGTGGCCAGTTAACCGCTTTCACAGTGATGGTGAATTCCGCTGTTTTACCAGCAACATCTTTGCCATGATAGTCAGCAGGGAAACTTAATGAAAAAGATTTACTCTCTCCGGCTTTCAAGCCGAGGGTTGCAGCCTCGAATTCCGGAAGCATACGACCTTCGCCCAAAACATATTCAAAGTTTTCGGCTTTACCACCGGTAAATTCAACACCATTAATTTTTCCGACGAAATCGATAATGGCTTGATCACCATTTTGAGCGGCTGTGTTAGCGCCGCCATCACCATGCGCTCCAGCTTGGCCACGAGGATGATAGTGAACTTGCTGTTTACGCAATACATCTAGAGCTCTCTCAATTTCAGCATCGCCAATAGTAGTAGTGTACTTAGTAACTTCTGCAGTAGCAAAGTCACCAAGCTTCACTTCGGGCAAAACTTCAAAAAAGGCTTCAAAAACAATTTTGTCAGCATTGAGTTCGCTCTTGGGCTCAAGACGTGGTTGTCCTGCCAACGCAAGACCATCTTTTTGACTTTGTTCATAGAAGAGTTCAGCAGCTTTATCAAACTGGAGTTCGAAGTCAACTTGCGTACCATGTTGTTTCTCAATTAAATTTTTTGGCACCTTGCCTGGACGAAATCCAGCCATCTTCATGGTCTTTCCAACTTTCGCCAAGCGAGCTTCACGTGCTTTGGCCAAATCAGCGCGAGGGAATTCCAAAGTCATTTTGCGGTCCAACGAACCTAAATTTTCTATCTGCACAGCCATTCTCGTCTCTTAATTTAAATCAGAATATGTGAAGTCCAAGCCAAGTAGCAATCTTGTGGTGCGAGGAGGGGGACTCGAACCCCCACACCATTTCTGGCGTCAGGACCTAAACCTGGTGCGTCTACCAATTTCGCCATCCTCGCGAATATCCGCAAACTCTGCCAAGCTTAAACTTCACTCTAAAGACCCCAATTCTACAATGCTTAGAGCTTCAGAGGATCTTGCAAGCCTCTGCAAAGGATGGGCGGGGGTGACGTGGCATCAAGCTAGCACTGTTGCCATAGCCAATATTGAGCAAAAAGTTCACTTTTACCCTGCCATCGGGAAAAAACTCAGCATTAAGCTTATCTGCGTCAAAACCGCTCATCGCGCCACAATCTAGACCAAGCGCCCTTGTAGCCATAATTAAATAAGCTCCCTGCAAACTAGAATTGCGAAAGGCAGTGGTTTCAATAAACCCCTCTTTTCCGACAAACCAGCTTTTGGCATCCACATGAGGAAAGAGCGTTGGTAGATTCTCATAGAAATCTAAATTCATGCCAATAATTGCTGTGACAGGTGCCTCACGAGTTTTATCGACATTCCCAGGGCTAACGCAAGCTACAAGCCGCTCCTTCTCCTTGGGGCTCTTCACAAAAAGAATCTTTGCTGGATTGCAATTGACTGAAGTGGGGGCAAATTTAAATAAATCATAAAGTTGCATCAGCTTTTCATCGCTGACTGGTTTTGACTGCCAGGAGTTATGTGTACGTGCCTCAGTAAATAATTGCGCCATTGCGCGCTGTTCAATCGTATCTGCCATGAATTACTCTGCCATTTCCTAAGTACTATTAATTAAATTTCTTATGCTTTATAAAGCAATGCTACCGCATGCACTGCAATTCCTTCACCTCGTCCTAAATAACCAAGTGATTCATTCGTCTTGGCTTTTAAATTGACATGACTTGCTGTAACTGCAAGATCTGCGGCAATATTTTTAATCATTGCTGGTAAATAGTCTGCTAATTTAGGTTTTTGGCAGATGATGGTAGCATCTACATTTCCAATCTGGAAACCTGCAGCCTGAACCTTTTGCAAGGCAGCTCGAAGCAGTATCCGGCTATCCATATCCTTAAATTGTGGATCAGTATCTGGGAACAACTGTCCTATGTCATTTAAGCCGGCAGCACCTAACAAAGCATCTGTTAGAGCATGCAACAAAACATCCGCATCGGAGTGCCCCAAGAGACCCTTCTCATAGGGAATGTGAATACCTCCTAAAATGAGCTTGCGATCAAGCACAAGCGCATGAATATCATAGCCTTGGCCAATACGAAACTGCGGTATGTGTGTTGTAATTTGAGTCATAAGAGTTTATTTACCAGTTGACTGTAATAAGATTTGCATCAACTCCCAATCTGCCGGATGAGTCACTTTCAGATTCCGAGTAGCGCCTTCAATCAGCAAAGGTTTAATTCCTGCTAACTCCATTGCACTTGCCTCATCAGTTACATCAAGCTCAAGTCGAATGGCATCAGTGAGAGCATCATGCAAACTTTTCAAGCCAAACATTTGCGGTGTTTGTGCTTGCCACAAGTGCTCCCTAGGAATAGTCTTTTCTGAATGCGGCAAATTACCCGCTACAGCCGAATCTAAATCTGCTTGTTTTAGGGTATCTGCTAATGGCATAGCCAATAGACCGCCCAGATTGGACACCTTGACCGCCTGATGTAACTTTTCAATGAGTTCAGCGGTAATACCAGGCCTTGCAGCATCATGAACCATCACCCAGTCATTGATAGGAAGCCCAGACTCAAGCATTTTAGCTAGGGTATTGCGAACGGTTTCCTGCCTTGTAGGACCGCCAGTTGGTAGAAAGTGGATTGGCTTTTTATCTTGTGCAAATTTTTTGAGGATGGGATTATCCATAAATCCAGGGCTTACACCAATCCAAATAGATTCAACCTCTGGGCTTTGAAGGAATGCCTCTACCGCATATGACAACATGGGCTTTCCAGCCAACTGCCTAAACTGTTTGGGCAAATCCCCTCCCAGACGTGATCCGCTTCCTGCCGTTGGCAAGAGAGCGTGACACTTTGCTATTGATTGATTTCCTAAGTCCATACCTGATTCTATAATGAGCTTAGATGTTTGATGCATTAAATCCAGCACCCCCTATTCCTGCTCCGCGGGCTGGGCAGCGCTTTACCTATTCAGGGCTGGTTGGCTCAGCAGATGCAGCCTTGATTGCCCAATCAGCCTTACGATACCGTAACGATTTTTCTGTCATGGTGGTTTTCTGTGCCCAGGCACAAGAAGCTCAGCGTCTCTTAGAGGAAATCCCTACTTTTGCACCTCAGCTCAAAACTCGCCTTTTACCAGACTGGGAAATCCTTCCTTACGATCACTTTTCACCACATCAAGATTTAGTATCCGAACGTCTTGCAACTTTGTATGAGTTACTCAATGGAAGCTGCGATATTGTTTTAGTGCCTATTACAACTGCCTTACAGAGATTAGGGCCGCCCCATTTTCTCTCTGGGCATACCTTTTTCTTTCGTCAAGGAGACAGGTTGAATGAGGGAGCCTTAAGACTTCAATTACAACAAGCAGGCTACGATCCCGTTAGCGCAGTAATGCGACCTGGTGAATACAGCATTCGCGGTGGACTTATCGACTTCTTTCCAATGGGATCAAATCTTCCCTACCGTTTAGATCTTTTTGGTGATGAGATTGAACAAATCCGCGCCTTTGATCCCGATACCCAACGCAGTCTTTATCCTGTTAAAGAAGTCCGCCTATTACCTGGTCATGAATTTCCGTTTGACGATGATTCACGCACTGCATTTCGAGGGCGCTGGAGAGAGGTCTTCGAAGGAGATCCATCAAGATGCTCTATCTATAAAGATGCAAACTTAGGTATACCAAGTGCTGGCATTGAGTCTTATCTTCCATTGTTTTTCAGTGAGAGTTCTACTGTATTTGATTATTTTCCACGTTCAGGCGATCCAGTATGGATTCTGAGCATTGGTGATCTAGAGGAAGCAATCCGCACCTTTTGGAAAGATACTCAATCACGATATGAGTTTTTAAAGCATGATCTTGATCGTCCCATACTGCCCCCTAAGGAACTTTTTCTAGATGTAGATGAATTCTTTTCAACAGCCAAACCCTATGCGCGCTTAGTTTTAGAAAAAGGTGTAACAGCGTCAGCCCAATTTCAATCAGTACCTGAAATTGCCGTACATCGTAAAGAGACGGACCCCGTTGCAAGCTTGCGAAATTTGCTCGCAAATCAGACAGGGCGAGTTTTGATCTGTGCAGACAGTGCTGGACGAAAGGAATCCATTCGACAGCTATTTGAAGAAAGTAATGCTCTAGCAGGACAAGATGGCAAACCGCTATTTCTATTAAAGCCAGAGGGATTTGAGGGGGTTGCAGATTTTATTAAAAGCGATTCACCGTTTGGCCTTGTTACAGCCTCGCTTTTTAATGGTTTTTCTTGGCCTGCAGAAAATTTAATCGTTATTACAGAGGCAGAATTATTCACCTCTACAGCAAGGCAAAGACGCAAGGGTAAAGGTTCAGAGTCAGCCGACCCGGATATGCTGTTTAAAGATTTATCCGAACTTAAAATTGGTGACCCAGTAGTGCATGCAGAACATGGCATTGGAAGATATCAAGGCTTAGTTTTGCTAAATCTGGCAACTCAAAAAGAAGCGCCTGTTTTTGAAGAATTTTTACATTTGCAATATGCAGGCCAAGCTACTCTCTATGTGCCAGTTCAGCAATTACAAATGGTGACACGTTATGCTGGATCTGACCCTGATTCAGCTCCATTGCATCAGCTAGGATCAGGCCAGTGGGATAAAGCTAAGCGCAAAGCAGCACAGCAGATTCGCGATACCGCAGCTGAATTATTGAGTCTGTATGCGGCTAGAACAATTCGTAAAGGTCATGCATTTGAATTTTCTGCACATGATTATGCTGCCTTTTCCGAGAGCTTTGGGTTTGAAGAAACGCCGGATCAAGCCAATGCCATTGCTGCAGTCATTGGCGATATGACAAGTGGTATACCCATGGATCGCTTAGTATGCGGTGATGTTGGTTTCGGTAAAACCGAAGTAGCTCTGCGAGCTAGTTTTGTAGCAGTCATGGGGGGCAAGCAGGTAGCCATCCTAGCGCCAACTACCCTACTCGCAGAACAACATGTGGCAACCTGGAAAGATCGTTTCGCAGATTGGCCTGTGCGAATTGTAGAACTGTCTCGCTTTAAAACCACCAAAGAGATCAATGCTGCTTTAGAGGCCATCGCCAAAGGTGATGCCGATATCATCATTGGTACGCATAAATTACTTTCAAAAGAAACTCAATTTGCCAACCTTGGACTGGTCATTGTGGATGAGGAACATCGCTTCGGAGTTCGCCAAAAGGATGCATTAAAAGCGTTGCGCGCAGAAGTCGATATATTGACCCTCACAGCTACTCCGATACCAAGAACATTAGGGATGGCAATGGAAGGCTTACGGGAATTTTCCATCATTGCCACAGCACCGCAAAAGCGCTTGGCGATTAAAACCTTTGTACGCAGAGAAGGAGATGGCGTCATTAGAGAGGCCGTATTACGTGAAATCAAACGTGGGGGTCAGGTGTATTTCCTCCACAATGAAGTTGAAACAATTGAAAATCGTAAACAGGCTCTTCAGGAATTGATACCGGAGGCAAGTATTAGTGTTGCCCACGGCCAAATGCATGAGCGTCAACTAGAGTCAGTAATGAGAGAATTTGTGACACAAAGAACCAATATCTTGCTCTGCACCACCATTATTGAAACCGGAATTGATGTACCTACTGCTAACACTATCATCATGCATCGCGCAGATAAATTTGGCCTAGCTCAATTACATCAACTTCGTGGTCGCGTAGGTCGATCCCATCACCAGGCATACGCCTATTTACTTGTCCCTGATCCAGAGGCCTTGAGCAAACAAGCACAATTACGCCTCAATGCCATTCAGGCAATGGAAGAGCTAGGCTCAGGCTTCTATTTGGCCATGCATGATTTAGAAATTCGTGGAGCTGGAGAAGTATTGGGCGATAAGCAGTCAGGCGACATTCATGAAATTGGTTTTCAACTTTATACAGAAATGCTCAATCGTGCAGTGAAATCGCTCCGTAGCGGTAAAGAACCAGATTTACTGTCTCCACTTCAAGCAACTACTGATGTCAATCTGGGGGTTCCGGCTCTATTGCCTAGTGACTATTGTCCTGATGTTCATGAGCGCTTATCTTTATATAAACGCTTTGCTGGTACAAACGATTTTTCTCAATTAATGGGCTTGCGTGAAGAGTTGGTTGATCGCTTTGGTGACCTTCCTGATCAGGCCAAATCATTTTATGAAACACATCGATTGCGTTTAGAAATGACTGGTTTTGGGATCAAAAAGATTGATGCGACACCTTCATCAATACAAATTCAATTTATTCCGAATCCTCCCATCGATCCAATGAAGATTATTACGTTAATTCAGAGCTCAAAATATATTCAACTAAATGGCCAAGATAAACTAAAAGTTCTACCTCAAAAAGACCGTGAGTTTGAGAAATTAGAGCAGCGCCTAGATGCAATAAGGCAAATACTTCGGCGACTCAATGAATCTGCCCTGCTCAATACAGCACAAACCAATTAACCTCATTAACATCAGATCCATGAGCTACCAATCCCTTGTTGCTATTTCTCAATCGCCCATTTCTGAAAAAATGGTCTTTGAGCTCAAGGACCATGCGTCAAAATTTGGCGCTTCTTTGCATACTAGCGATAGTCAAACTACTCATGGTCACTATCACTCAGCTAACTGGGAAGTAAGTCAGCATCTTGATATGCCCCAAAGACAATTATTGAGAGCAATAGCCAGTAGTTTTTATACTGATCTTTGCTTCCTCAGGCCTAAATTTCAAGCAAGTGCTATCAAAGTTTTAGCAATGGACATGGATTCAACCCTGATTAACATTGAATGCATTGATGAAATTGCTGATTTCACTGGAAAAAAATCGGCTGTTGCCCAAATTACTGAAGCGACAATGCGGGGTGAAATAAAAGATTTCAAAGAGAGCTTGCGTCGACGAGTTGCTCTTTTAGAAGGTGTCTCTGTTGATTCATTGGAATCTGTTTACCATGAGAGATTACGGCTTAATCCCGGTGCTGCAGCACTTTTGGCAGGTGTTCATGATCGTGGTATTTACACACTGCTGGTTTCTGGTGGCTTTACTTTCTTTACAGAAAAATTACGCCAGCAATTAGGCCTAAAGCAAACACAAGCCAATACTCTCGAAATTATTGATGGCAAACTCACTGGTAAGGTCATAGGTGACATCGTTGATGGCATGGCTAAAGCTGCATACCTCGATCGTACATGTCTGGCATTGGGATACACCAAAGAAAATGCCATCGCAATGGGTGATGGGGCCAATGACCTCATCATGATGAATGGCTCAGGTATTAGTGTGGCATATAAAGCCAAGCCCGTTGTAAAAGAAAAAGCCGACGCGGCTTTTGACCATGTCGGCTTAGATGCGGCCTTACTCTTGCTTGCATAAGTTCTTACTTCAGTAAGCTACCCCGACTTTTTACATACGTTCGAAAATAGTCGCAATACCTTGACCGCCACCAATACACATGGTGACTAAAGCATATTTTCCTTGCACACGATGTAACTCATGAATTGCTTTAGTAGCTATAGCAGCACCAGAACACCCAATCGGATGACCTAATGCAATTGCGCCACCATTCACGTTTGTCTTTGCTGGATCAAGTCCTAAGCCTTTAGTAACAGCCAATGCCTGCGCCGCAAACGCTTCGTTCGATTCAATCACATCCATTTGCTCAAGCTTTAGACCAGCCCGTTCAAGCGCAAGCTTCGTTGCGGGAATTGGGCCTTCACCCATGATATGGTTTGGCACACCTGCAACAGCGTATGACACTAGTCGGGCGATAGCTTTATGACCAGCTTTCTGGGCTGTTTCAGCATCAGCCAAAACAAAGAAAGCAGCACCATCATTAATACCCGAGGCATTACCTGCTGTTACAGAGCCGCCCTCTTTTTTAAATACCGCCTTCATCTTGCCAAGAGTTTCCATCGTGGTATCGGGCTTGCAATGCTCATCGGTATCAAATACCACGTCACCTTTACGAGACTTAATAGTGATTGGCACGATTTGTGATTTGAAACGACCTTCTTTAATAGCATGTGCCGCGCGACGATGAGACTCAACCGCTAATGCGTCCTGCTCTTCGCGGGTTAACTTCCACTTTTCAACAAGGTTCTCAGCAGTAACGCCCATATGGCCAACACCAAATGGGTCTGTCAATACTGCTACCATTAAGTCGAGCATTTTGGTATCGCCCATGCGAGCACCGCTGCGCATTGCCGGTGATCCATACATGCCACGTGACATGACTTCTACACCACCGCCAACGCCATAGTCACAATCACCCAGCATGATTTGCTGTGCAGTAGTCACAATTGCTTGCAAGCCAGAGCTGCATAAACGATTTAATGTCATTGCAACTGATTCCATTGGCAAGCCAGCCTGGATCGCAGCAACTCGAGCAACATATGCATAACGACTATCTGTCGGTATGGTGTTGCCTACAGTCACATAATTAATGAGGGCTGGATCAACGCCAGAACGAGCCACTGCCTCTTTCATCACAATACCGCCAAGCTCAGAAGGCTCAAAGCTACTGAGGGAACCATTGAAGGCACCGATAGCGGAACGAACTGCACTTAAGACAACGACATCACGACTCATAAAAATCCCCTTAGCTGAGCCCAAAAATAGGCTTAATTAATAATACAACCTTCATTTTTATTACATTAGTCAAGTTTCGGCAATTAGGTCATGCCCTTGGGAGCCAATGACCGTTGCACGGATGATTTCGCCCACACGATAGCGTTTAGAAGGCTTATTAGCGGGTAAAACCCGTACTAATCCGTCAATTTCTGGGGCATCACCAATGGTGCGACCAATTCCGCCAGATTCATCAATCCGATCAATCAAGACTTGAATTCGTTTGCCTATTTTTCTGGCAAGTCGCTTAATGGAAATGTCTTCAGCTTTAGCCATAAAACGAGCACGCCGCTCTTCTCTGATCAGATCAGGCAATGGATTTTCTAGCTGATTTGCAAGTGCCCCATCTACGGGAGAATAAGCAAAGCAGCCTGCCCGATCTATTTGGGCATCATCCAAGAAATTGAGAAGATATTCGAACTCTTCCTCAGTCTCTCCAGGGAATCCAGCAATAAAGGTACTGCGTATCACCAGATCAGGGCAGGCATTACGCCAAGCCAAAATACGCTCTAAATTCTTTTCGCCACTAGCAGGACGCTTCATTCTTTTAAGGACATTGGGATGTGCATGCTGCAAAGGAATGTCTAAATAAGGCAAGACTCCATAACCATATTCTGAAAATTCTGCCATCAATGGCAAGATATCATCAACATGGGGATACGGATAGACATAATGCAATCTTACCCAAGCCTGATGCACACGTGCAATTTGATTTAAAGCATTGACCAAATCAAACATGCGCGTCTTTACTGGCTTACCATCCCAAAAGCCGGTTCGATATTGAATGTCAACCCCATAGGCACTGGTATCTTGAGATACAACTAGTAACTCTTTAACCCCAGATTCAAATAAACGTTTAGCTTCAAGCAAGACTTCACCAATCGGTCTAGATACTAAATCACCGCGAAGATTGGGAATAATGCAGAAGGTACAACGGTGATTACAACCCTCAGAAATTTTAAGGTAGGCATAGTGCTTAGGTGTCAGCTTAACTCCTGCTGGTGGCACTAAATCCATGAAAGGATCATGGGGCTTAGGCAAATGCAAGTGAATTGCTTGCATCACCTCATCAGTGGCATGGGGGCCAGTAACGGCGAGTACTTTAGGGTGAATGCTTTGGATGAGATCACTGCCATCAGCATTTTTTCTGGCGCCTAAGCAGCCAGTGACAATGACCTTGCCATTAGCTGCAAGAGCATCACCGATAGCAGAAAGACTTTCTTCAACTGCAGAATCAATAAAGCCACAAGTATTGACCACTACCAAATCTGCGCCGGAATAATCCTTAGCAGTCTCATACCCTTCAGCACTAAGTTGGGTCAGAATTAATTCAGAGTCGACTAATGCCTTAGGGCATCCTAAGGATACAAAACCAATTTTTCCCGCCACAACTATTCTTTTTCTGTTTTAGTAGGCTGGGGAGTAAACGGAAAGCCACCAAAAATATTTTGTGAACCCTGCATTTGTTCTTGCATCTTAATAAACAAGTCTTTGCTTTGATCCATGTAGCTACCCATCAAATTCTGCATTAGGGGATTTTGTAGGTTGAGCATCTGAGACCATGCCTCTGGTGAGCTTCCAGCGCCCAAGCCTTTAGTTTGGTCACCCAACTTATTATGAATATCAACAAAAGATTGCATGGTCTTTTCGAGGTAATTTCCCATCAGACCTTGCATGGAGTTTCCATAAAAGCGAATAATTTGCGAAAGCATTTGCGATGAAAAAACGGGTGCACCACCAGCCTCTTCCTCTAGAATAATTTGCAGGAGAATATTGCGCGTCAGCTCTTCTTCAGTTTTGGCATCAATCACCTTAAATACTTCGTTTGCCATGACTAGACCTTTAATGTCAGTTAAAGTGACATAGGTACTTGTTTGAGTGTCATATAAACGACGATTGGGGTATTTCTTAATAAGCCGCTCTTCGCCAACTCGCTTTGTTCGGGTAACCATAATTTTCCTTACTTAGTACTGCAACGCAACATCAGCGTAGTTTATCCCTAGTTTGACCAAAAGGTAAGCTCATTGCGTCATGCCCTTGCAAATCCTGTATTAATAGGATTAGCCAGTATGTATACCGCCATTTAATGAGAAATCTGCGCCGGTTGCATAGCCGCCATCATCCGAGGCAATCCAACAGCATATTGATGCAATTTCGTCCGGAGTACCTAAACGCTTCACTGGGATACCAGAAACGATCTTTTCTAGTACATCCTCACGGATCGCCTTGACCATATCTGTTCCGATATAGCCAGGCGAAACAGTATTCACTGTGACACCCTTGGTGGCAACCTCTTGCGCTAAAGCCATTGTGAAGCCATGCAAACCCGCTTTGGCAGTGGAGTAATTGGCTTGGCCGAATTGCCCCTTTTGACCGTTTACTGAAGAAATATTAATAATTCTCCCCCAATTGTTATCCACCATACCCTCGATCACTTGTTTTGTAACATTAAATAAGGAGTTCAGATTGGTATCAATCACTGCCTTCCAAGCGTCTGGAGTCATTTTGCGAAATACGCTATCACGTGTAATGCCGGCGTTATTTACCAGCACATCAACCCGGCCTACCTCTGCTTTAACCTTCTCAAATGCAGCAACAGTGCTATCCCAATCAGAGACATTGCCCTCAGAAGCAATGAAATCAAATCCAAGCGCTTTTTGTTCACCAATCCAGCGGTCTTTACGTGGTGAATTCGGGCCGCATCCAGCAATCACCTTAAACCCATCCTTTGCTAGGCGTTGGCAAATAGCAGTACCGATACCACCCATGCCACCAGTTACATATGCGACTTTTTGAGACATTACTTTCCCCTTGTAAAAAACACTCGTTAATTAGTTCATTGCTGGTGCAGCTTTTTCTTTGACATACACACCAGGCGCTGCTTCCATTTTTTTGTACTTTACGTTTCCAAAAGTATTGGAGACGGGTTTTTGCTCTCCACCAAACTGCTCTAGCCATTTGGTGTAATTAGGCCACCAACTTCCTGTAATTTGCTTGGCCCCCTCTAACCATGCTTGAGCAGTAGGTGCTATTTTATTGTTTTCAAAGTAGTAGCGTTTATTTTTTACAGGGGGATTAATCACCCCAGCGATATGTCCTGATGTACCGAGAACAAAGCGATTTTTACCTTTTAGAATATGCGCAGACTCGTAAGCAGACTGCCATGGAACAATGTGATCCTCTTGTGAGGCATATATATATGCAGGGCATTTGATTTTGCCTAGATCTATTTTTTCACCACAAATAGTCAGTTTGCCCGGCTTGACTAAATCATTTTGTAAATAGGTATGTCTTAAGTACCAGCAGTACATGGCGCCGGGTAAATTGGTTGCATCTCCATTCCAATAGAGTAGGTCAAATGGTGGTGGCGAGTTACCCTTGAGATAGTTCTCTACAACATAGTTCCAGACCAAATCATTGGGTCGTAAAAAAGAGAATGTATTACCTAGATCAAGGCCCGACATCATGCCGTACTTTCCACCCTTGCCACCAATAGTTTTTTCACGATGATCTACCATGCCCTCATCAATAAAGACATCCAAAATTCCAGTATTCGTGAAATCCAACAAAGTGGTAAACAAAGTTAGGCTTGCTGCAGGATGCACATTACGCGCGGCAAGCACCGCCAAGGCTGAAGAAGTCAGTGTGCCGCCAACACAAAAACCCAAAATATTTATTTGCTTGCTTTTACTAATATCCTTTACCACCTCAATTGCCTTGATAACACCATTGCCTACATAGTCATCCCAGCTGACCTTAGCCATTGACGCATCGGGGTTTTTCCAAGAAACCAGAAAAACTGTATGCCCCTGTGAAACCATATGACGTACTACTGAATTATCAGGCTGCAAATCTAAAATGTAATATTTATTGATGCATGGGGGCACCATTAAATAAGGGCGCTCAAATACAGTTTTAGTTAAGGGCGTGTATTGAATTAACTCAAATAAGTCATTACGAAATACCACATACCCCTCGGTTGTCGCAATATTTTTACCAACTTCAAAGGCACTTTCATCGGTAATAGAAACTTTGCCTTTTTTCATATCTCCAAGCAGGTTAGCAATCCCTTTTTGTATAGATTGGCCCTGAGTACTAATAATATTTTCGAGAACTTCTGGGTTGGTGGCTATGAAGTTAGATGGCGATAGTGCATCGATCATTTGCTCGGTAGTGAACAAGATTTTCTGCTTAGCCTTATCGTCAGTCTCAACAGCTTTGGCTAAAGCCATCAAATGTTTTGAATTTAAAAGGTAGGTTGCAGCAATTACCTTGCTCCAAGATGAATGCCAAGCTTTTCCAGCGAAACGACGATCCTTTACTTCAATCGCTTCTGGATTGGTGGCAATATGCGCCAGCTCCGCAAAATATTCTTTTTGAATTTCCGCCAAACGCTCTGGGGGAATTAGCGCCATATGATGCGCCGCCAAAGATGGCGTTGCACCAGTATTCATGCCTGCAAACATAGTAATCTCTTGAATTAAGTAGAGACATTCTGCATCCATAAGGCATATTGAGTTATACGCAATAACCCTAGCCCTGCGACAAATCTAGTAATTACCCGCACTAAACCTGGAAAGTCCAAGCGATTTATTGAGAAATCCAAATAAGGGAAGCAGACCGACCAGATATGCCATCACGACGATATGAAAAAAAATCTTGTTTGTCATGATGCGTACACAGATCACCACCACTAATCTGAGAGATTCCTGCGGCTCTTAAACGGGTTGTGGCTAAAGAGTAGAGGTTGGCCATATATTTTCCAGGCTTTTGGTCAATCGCAACAAAATCTTTCGTTCCAATGGGGATCCCAGAATCTGTAAAGGCTTGATAGACATCTTGCCCGACCTCAAATGCTTCAGGCCCAATTGCAGGCCCAAGCCAGGCTAATAAATCACTTGCTAATAGATGCTTGCAAAGGAAGAGCATTTCTTTGATGGTTTGTTCCAATACCCCGCAACTAAGACCTCGCCAGCCGGCATGTGCTGCGCCAACAATAGAACCATCTTTTGCAGCAAATAAAACAGGCAAACAATCTGCGGTCAATATGGCTAATACTTCATTTGGTGTCTTAGTCACAATGGCATCTGCCTCAATTGTCTGATCAACACCTTGAGATCGACTCGCAGGCGTGCTCACTGCTATGCCATGGACTTGCTTCATCCATAAAGGATCGGATGGAATCTGCATTCTTAATAGCTGCCGATTCTTTGCAACATTTTCAAGACTATCCCCTACGTGATCCCCTAAATTTAGTGAGTCATAGGGTGATTGGCTGCAGCCACCAATACGAGTGGTCGCTATTGCATGAACTATCGGTGAAGCTTGCCAGTGCGGCTTAATGAAACGTATCATGATCGATCGTTTTTGATGGAGGCTAAGAGCGCTTCTTCCTTAGGTAAATCCTCTGAGCTCATACCTATTTGAGGAAGAATCTGAAATATATCCTCCGGGGGCAACTTAAACCACGTCATTACCTCATGACTTATCGGATGTTGAAGGCTTAAAGCATAAGCATGCAGTGCCTGCCGACCAAAATTGAGTATCTTGGCTGCGCTTGGTGTTTTTTTTCTATACACGGGATCGCCCAGTATAGGTAAACCTAAGGACTCTAAGTGCACCCTTATTTGATGGGTACGACCAGTCTCTAGTCGACATTCCAATAATGCTAAGGCTGCATCATTGAATAATCCCTTGGCAAGTCGTCTAAAAAGGGTTGCCGCTGGCTTGCCTTGCGGGCTGCCTGCTGCCATCTTCAGACGATCACGCTGATCCCGGCCCACCGTTGCCAATACCTTGCCTTGACTTGGAGCATCACCCCACACCCACGCCAAATAACGTCGGCCAACGGTTCGCTCCTGAAGTTGCTTAACAAGCGAGGTCTGGGCTTGAGATGTTCTAGCAACTACCATTAAGCCTGAAGTATCTTTATCTAAGCGGTGTACTATTCCAGCACGCGGCAAATGCTTCAACTCAGGAAAGCGAAACAGTAAGCCATTTAATAAAGTGCCCGTCCAATTACCCGCTGCTGGATGAACAACCAGACCCTGTGGCTTATTAATGACAATGACAGAGTCATCTTCGTAAACTACATCTAAAGGAATATCCTCGGGTTCAAAGGCAAATTGTTCGGGCATTTCCTGGGGAAACACCTTGATGCTTTCCCCGCCGTGAAGTAAATATCGGGCTTTTGTAACCCTGCCATCCACCGTCACGGCCCCAGCCTCAACCCAGGCCTTTAGCCTATTACGGGAATAATCTGGCAAATAAGTCGCCAAAGCCTTATCTAGGCGCTCCCCAGACATATCATCAGTAATCTCTAATGAGATGAAATCCTCTTCATCGATATAATCAATGGGATTCGATTCAGGAGTTTGCGGCAATGCCACGCTTAAAAGGCCTTTCAGTTATGTGCAATGTGTTTTCAGACGCCAGTTTAAGGCTTGCTGTCAATTCTGCTCGATCTAAATTTGCAGTGCCCTCAATCTTGAGGTCCTTAGCACTAGTCTTAGTCTGCATATTAGCGTTGGTTGCTCTGGCTGGATGTGCTGGCAGTGAGGGTCAAAAGGACGATACCGATATCTGGTCTGAATCCAAACTTTACTCTGAGGCTACTGATAGATTAAACAATACTGACTTTGTAAAGTGTGGAAAATATTTTGAAAAATTAGAGGCGCGCTTTCCATTTGGCCCCTATTCTCAACAAGCACAAATTAATGCTGCGTATTGCTACTGGAAAGCACAAGACACCCCACAGGCAATGGTGGCAATTGATCGCTTTATTAAACTCCATCAAGGCAGTGATAATTTAGACTATGCATACTATCTCAAAGGCCTAATCACTTTTAATGATGATCTGGGTTGGTTAGGTCGATTTACTGGACAAGATTTGAGTGAGCGCGATCCTAGGGCCGCTAAGGATGCTTTTGAGTCATTCAAGATTGTTGTTGAGCGATTCCCGAATAGCAAATATGCTCCAGACTCCTTAGATCGTATGCGCTACATTGTGAACTCTTTGGCTGAAGCTGATGTGATAGTTGCTCGCTTCTATTATCAGCGTGGTGCTTACCTAGCCTCTGCTAACCGCGCGCAATTGGTCATTCGTGATTACGATCGCGCTCCCGCTGTTGAAGAAGCGCTTTACTTACTTTTCAAGTCCTATGAAAAATTGGGAATGGTTGAACTTAGTAGCGATACTGCTCGTGTGTTTGCCCTGAATTTCCCCGATAGCCCAATGCTACAAACTGGACAACGGGCTAAAAAAGAGCGTCAATGGTGGCAGATCTGGAACAAGTAATTATTTAATTTTTACTGGAACGCGTGGTGCCAGCGCACAAATCAGTTCATATCCGATCGTACTACTCATTTGCGCCACTAAATCTACCGGCACCTGATCTCCCCATAACTCTACGATGCTACCAATTTTTGCATTAGGGGCATTACGAAGATCAATAGACAGCATATCCATTGAGACCCTTCCAACGATCGGGCAAATAAGCCCTGCACCATTTTTATCCTCATCAAATACCCACACTGGGGTTCCATCTTGTGCTTGACGAGGATATCCATCTGCGTAGCCACAAGCAACAATACCGATTCGCATTGCTTCAGGCGCTTCGTAACGACCGCCGTAACCAATTCGATCGCCCTTCCCTAATTCTTGAATATCAATGATTTCACTATGCAGTTGCATTACTGCCCTTAACTTTGCATGCTTAATGTCTTCGTAATTGCCCGTAGGAGAGGCGCCGTAAAGCATGATGCCTGGGCGAACCCAGTCACCAAGTGCATTTCGGTGCCACAGAATTGCCGCTGAATTCGCAAGTGATGTCGGAGCTTTCAGCCCCTCAATCGTTTCGTTAAAGACATCCATCTGGCTACCCACTGATGGCTGCTGATCCACTTGATCTGCATTGGCAAAGTGGGTCATATGATGCAGATGATATCCAGCAGAATGTAGGCGATGAAAAACTGTCCGATAGACTACCGGTTTAAAACCGAGACGGTTCATACCTGAATTCAATTTCAAAAAAACATTGAAAGGATTATGGGCTTTACCCTCAAACTTCTCCAACCACTGAACTTGAGCTTCGCAATGAACAACCAAATCGCAATTGAGCTCTTGGGCAAGTAGGAGTTCATTTTCATGAAATAGACCCTCCAGCATCAAAATACGACCTCTCCAGCCTTGTTGTCTCAGCCAGCGAGCATCTTCAATATCTAGTAGTGCAAAACCATCACTAGCAGCAAGGCCTTTGAAAGCGGCATCAAAGGAATGGCCATAAGCTCTTGCCTTAATAACAGCCCAAATTTTTGAGTCTGGAGCTAATTCCCGAACTCTGTTTAAATTATGCTGAAAGGCCTGCGTGTGTATAGTTGCCAAGATTGGTCTATTTATCATGCTGTTAGCTTGACTACCCATATTCACCCCTCCTTTCATGCTTTAATAACATTAATGACTAGATTGTACGAATGAACCGTAGTTTTTACATCATTATGGCGGCGCAATTTTTTTCGTCGCTTGCTGATAACGCCCTCCTCATAGCGGCTATTGCCCTATTGGTCCAGCTCAATGCTCCGGCCTGGATGACGCCGCTACTCAAGCTCTTCTTTGTATTATCTTATGTATTGCTTGCTGCCTTTGTAGGAGCCTTTGCTGATTCCCGCCCAAAAGGGAATGTTATGTTCATTACCAATACGATTAAGTTTGTTGGTTGTATAGCAATGCTTTTTGGCAGCCATCCCCTAATGTCCTATGCAATCGTTGGACTGGGAGCGGCAGCTTATTCTCCAGCCAAATATGGCATTTTGACTGAATTGCTTCCCCCGGAAAAATTAGTTGCCGCTAATGGCTGGATAGAGGGCCTGACGGTAAGCTCTATTATTTTAGGAACTGTATTGGGTGGCGTATTAATCAGCACTACGGTTTCCCAAAGTCTGCTTTCTTTGGACATACCATCATTTGATACAGGCATAGATACCCCTGCCGAATCTGCCATTCTCATCATCATGATGATCTATGTTGTTGCAGCATTAATTAACTTAAAAATCCCTGATACAGGGGCTCGTTATGTATCTCAAAAAACCAATCCTATCGAGCTAATTAAAGATTTCTCTGTCTGCTTCACAACACTTTGGAATGATCGCCTTGGTCAAATCTCCTTGGCGGTGACTACTTTGTTTTGGGGTGCGGGCGCTACCTTACAATTTATTGTGATTAAGTGGGCG
>Ga0194047_10000665_pt1 | contig 22278 bp, 24 predicted proteins | sample JunL225m_MetaG_2_FD_160070 | JGI IMG/M metagenome (GOLD analysis project Ga0194047, IMG submission 160070) | Anoxic zone freshwater microbial communities from boreal shield lake in IISD Experimental Lakes Area, Ontario, Canada - Jun2016-L221-5m | ecosystem: Environmental > Aquatic > Freshwater... | reverse complement strand
TTATAAAAAAATCTTGCAATAGTGATCAGGTTTATACTAATACCACTTTTCAATCATAGGAAGCATCGAGTTTAATGATGAACAATTACTTTAAAGCACTTCTGTTATCAAGTTGTTTAGGAATTTGTTCTAATATAGTTATTGCTCAAAGTGCTCAAACTACAAAGGTGGTAAAAATGTCAGAATTTAAAAAAATAGATCATACGGTCGGAACTGGTACTTTAGCTACTGCTGGCCAACTAGTGACCGTTCATTACACGGGATGGCTTTATGAAGAAGCTAAGCCTGACCATAAGGGCAAAAAATTTGATAGCTCTGTGGACCGTGGGACACCATTTGAGTTTTCTCTAGGTGCAGGGCAAGTTATTAAAGGTTGGGATGAGGGCGTTGCTGGTATGAAAATTGGTGGTAAACGAACACTCTTGATTCCAGCGGAGATGGGGTACGGCGCGCGAGGTGCGGGGGGCGTTATTCCGCCCAATGCGACTTTAGTGTTTGATGTTGAATTACTTGGCGTTCATTAATTGAATGAAATAGGGTTTAATCTTTTATGATTAAACCCTGAGCACGGAGGAGAATATGCTTCCCGTAAAAAATAATTTCTCTAAAGTTATCTTGATTGCAATTGTCTTATCGATTGCTTTATGGGGAATTGCTTATCAACTTGCTCCTGATAAATCTGCATTAATGAAAGATCATAGTTTCCAATATCAAATCATATGGCTACCCCTGCATATTTTTTTAGGATACTTTTCTATATTGGTCTATAAAAAGGCTGCCTACGCAAAGCATTACAAAGAAATCAGCCTGAGTTCAATTCTTCAAGACTTTAAAAAAAATTATCGTGCCGTCTTTTTTGCTATATTGCTTATTATTCCCTTTGTAGTTGAAGATACCTTAGATGGATTGGTTCAACTTCAAACAAACTTTGAGACTTTAGGTAATGCGAGTTGGGTAATGATTGGTCCTATTTGGACAATTGAGTGGCTCATGTTAGGGGTCATGTGGTCTCGTGTCATAGCAACTATTCGCCTCACTGTTAACGTGTATACACCTAAATTTATAGATGAGCATTTAGACGATATATTAATACTCAATCCAACTTCACCCTATTTGCAGGCTGGTGTAGAAAATGCTTTGATTAACTTAATCTATGCCATTTCTACAATTGTATATATTCAATATACGGGTGGCGAAAACTCGGATTTTCAAACGACGGCAATATCTGCTGCCTTAGTACTATTTAGTTTTTTATCGAGTTTCTTTTTTCTACGAATGCGAGTAAATCAAGCATTAGAGCGAATAGTGGAAAAGCACGCAAGAAAAGTAGAGGGTATTTATATCAAACCCGATAACGAATTTACAAAAGGGGTCTTTAAAAATTTAGGATTAAATACCCTCTTAATTGATAATTTTGTATTACATAAACCTTTAAAAATGTCTAATCGTGGATTGGAAAGATTAAGCATAGTTAGGACTAGTTTACTTATGGATTCAATAAAAGAGCAGGGAAATGCAGAATCATTAAGTGTATCAACTGCCATACAATCGATCCGCTATTCACAATATGAACAAAAATTAGCATCGTTAGGTATATTAGAATTGCAAGGTGTTCTGATTAGATTGGGTTCGCCGATGATCATGCTAATAGCAAAATCAGGTGTGCTATCACAGCTTCATTAAGGCAGTAAGTTTTCTATGAAACAAATTCAATACCTATTCTTAATTCTATTTATTACTTTGATTGTGGGGTGCGCCACAACTCCGCCATTTAAGGCATATCCTGGCATTTCTTTTCAAGAACTTGATTCATTGGCTGCAGATAATTTTTGTTTGTGGCAGTGTACTGGCCCAAAAAATAAATATAAAAGTGGCTTAGTTTATGTTCAGCAGTACGATAAAGGCTCAGATATTTATATTTACGAAACAGTCAGGCAATACCTTCGTCGTGCTAATAGATATCCCTTAGAGCCTAATGAAAATTACGTTGGTTACTTTTACTTTAGAAAGGGGTATCTGGTTTCTTCGCAAGAAATTAATCAATTAGAAGCTGAGTTTAGGTCTAAACAAGCAGTCGAAAGAGCTGCTCAAGAAAAGGCCAACCGAGAATACCAAGAAAAACAAAGAATTGAGGCTGAAAAAAAACGTCGTGAAGAGCAAGAACAAGAGCGAAAATATAAAGCAGAGCAAGATCGAAAAAAGAAAGAGTTTGAGCAATGCCTGAATAAGGATAGTGTAGGTATGTGCTGGTTGACTTCATCTGGCTTCTATAGTGACAAAATGATCCCCTCATTTACAGTAAAAAATAACTTAAATTTTCCGATTAAGGATATTCAATTTAATTGTTATCAAATGGGTCCGAGTGGAACAAAGATTCAGTCAAATGACTTTACTATTTATCAAATATGGAATGTGGGCCAAAAAAGGGATGTGTCATTTTCTTTTTACAAACATAATCAACATGACTCATGGAATTGTTTGGTTTCTAATTGGAGTCGGTATTAATCTTTTGATATAACATTGGTGCTAATACAATATAGCTCTTTTTAGAAAGGAGTATATTTGAAGAGTAGTTATACTTTGAAAATTTGTTATCTAGGAAGATGCCCATGCGTAATAATTTGACTGCATTATTGTTATCCTTTTTATGTTTCTTTTCTATTGCCTTTGCTCAAACTAATAATTCAAATTACCCTAATCGTCCCATTACTTTAATTACCCCATTTCCTGCTGGTGGATCGACTGATTCTGTCGCAAGAACTATTGCTAAAAAGCTAAGTGAAGTTCTTAAAAAGCCAGTTATAGTGGAAAATCATCCGGGTGCTGGTGGTAATATTGGTTGTAATTTAGTAGCTAAGGCTACTTCTGATGGGTATACCATTTTAATTACCTCTACTAGTACGCACTCAATTGGGTATATTCTCAATAAGAATGTACCTTTTAGTTACGATGCAGATTTCACACCAATTATTCACGCAGCTACTGCGCCTAATATTCTTTTGGTGACTAAAACAATTCCCGGAAGTACGCTCAAGGAATTTATTACCTTTGCAAAAGCTAATCCTACAACCTTAAATTTCTCATCTGCAGGTACTGGCACTATTATGCATTTGACAGGAGAATCTTTTAAAGCTGAAGCCGATATAAAAATGACACATATCCCTTACAAAGGATCAAGCCTGTCAATTCCTGACTTAATATCAGGCAAAGTACATGTTCTTTTTGATAGTATTGTTTCTGGCTTACCGCATGTGCAAGATGGAAAGCTTAATGCGCTAGCCGTGCTTAGTAAAAAGCGCTCTCCGTTATTACCTAATGTTCCGACTCTTCATGAAATTGGTAGTCCTTTTGGAGTGGGTGAGTTTGAATCTGAGAACTGGTGGGGTATTTATGGGCCTAAAAATCTTCCTCCAGAAATTACCAAAGTTCTTAATCAAGCTTTTAATACGACGCTTAAATCACAAGAAGTGATTGATAGTTTGGCTTTATTAGGAGCTGATGCTGGCGGAGGTACTGTTGCTCAGTTTAATGAGATGGTTAAAAAAGATCGAGCTCACTGGGCAAAAGTAATTCAAGAACAAAAAATTGTAATTGAGTAAAAATTGATTTGTTAGATTTATAGCAGATTAATTAGCTTGCATCAGTTGATTTAAATTCTTTGTAGCTGAACTGCAATCTCCAAATTGTTCATTAGCCCAATTCTCATCATGATAAGTATTAAGATAGCGATCTCCGCTATCGCACAGCAAGCTTAATATTGAGCCGCGGATATTTTTTTGTTTAAGTTCATTAGCTAATTTAAGCATAGCAATAAAATTTGTTCCGGTCGATGGGCCAACTTTTCTTCCCAGAATGTTCGATAAAATTCGCATTGCTGCAATTGAATCCACGTCATTAACTCGAATCATTCGGTCAATGAGTGACGGAATAAAACTGGCTTCAGGACGTGGTCTACCGATTCCTTCAATACGCGAACCATTTGAACTAAGATTCGGATTATGAGTCTCGAAGTAATCTAAGAAAACAGAACCTTCAGGATCTGCAACGCAAATTTGTGATTCATGTCGCTGATATCTAATATAGCGTCCGATTGTTGCGCATGTCCCGCCTGTACCTGCCCCCATTACAATCCATTTCGGGATAGGGCTTCTTTCAAGTGACATTTGGGTATAAATACTTTGAGCAATATTGTTATTGCCACGCCAGTCGGTTGCTCGTTCTGCATAAGTAAACTGGTCCATGTAATGGCCTCCAGTTTGAATCGCTAATTCTTGAGCGCTTTTATACATTTCAATGGAGGAATCGACAAGATGGCAACGCCCTCCATAGAACTCAACTCGTTCGATTTTTTCAGAAGAAGTTGTTTTTGGCATAACAGCAATAAAAGGTAGGCCTATTAAACTCGCAAAATAAGCTTCACTAATAGCTGTTGACCCACTGGAGGCTTCTATGACTGTTTTGCCTTTACATAGCCAATTGTTACACAGGGCATATAAAAATAATGATCGTGCTAAACGATGTTTAAGACTTCCTGTGGGATGAGTCGATTCATCTTTTAAATACAGGTCTATACCATGTGCGGAATAGGTTGGTATTGGGAGGGGGATTAAGTGCGTATCAACGCTACGACAAAAATCAGCTTCAATACGAAGGATAGCTTCGTGTAGCCAGTCTTTTTTAGTGGATGAGTCGGGCATAATAGTTATTCTTTAGATGAAATTCTTTTAAGTGCTTCAGTTTTTAAGAAAACACGATCAACCTTATTGGTGCTTGCTAATGGAAGTTCATTTAGAAACCATATCCAGCGAGGGTGTTGGTAAGCTGGTGCATGTGTTAAACAGTAAGTTTTTAGCTCATTGTCAGTTAGTTGTGCCAGCGGTCTTTTAACGACAAAAGCCACTGGCTTTTGTCCTTTAATATCATCATCTACTGCAATGACAATAGCTTGAGCAACGCTTGGATGGGTTTCGATTAAGCGTTCTACTTCTGCTGGATAGATATTTTCACCGCCGCAAACAAACATATCATCCGCACGACCAATAAAGAAATAGAAACCATGATCATCGCGTTTAAAAATATCGCCGGTACTATAAAATCCATCTGTGGTGAAGGGGTTTTTAATAGGCGGGTTACGCTCTTGTGCTTTGTGATACCCAAGCATGACGCCTGGGGATTTTATTTGAAGAACACCAGAATTCGATTCTTGACCCTCATTGGTTACAAGTCTAATACTTACATCAGGGTGGGCATATCCAGCACAAAGCGGAGGAAGCGCAAGTCCATCAGGATGGGGCCCAAACATAACGGGGCTTCCCTCGGTTGTTCCAAAAGCATTAATGACTTGAGTCTTTGGAAAATTTTGATGGATAGCTTCTAGTAAGCTAGGGGAAACAGGTGCTGAGCCCATTCTTAGAAATTCAACAGAAGATAAATCTACTTGTTGCATTAACTCTTTTTCTTGGAGCATCATTGCAATCATTGGAGGAACAGCTGTAAGCCATGTACAACGGTAAGTCTCAATCGCATTGATATATTGACGCGCATTAAATTGAGGTAACAGAACTGTAGTTGCATGTGCTAAGACATTGAGTAATGTCATAGCAAGGGCATTCATATGGTAGAGCGGTGCTGCAACAAGATAGCGATGATTTGACCAGTCATGATCACCTAGTCTTGTTTTGGCAACCCAAATATGACTAGCATGAGTCAGTCTGACACCTTTAGGCTTGCCTGTAGAACCAGAGGTGTACAGCAACATAGCTACTTCATTTGTATCGGGCTCAATGGCATGGTATGACCCGTGATTTAAGAATTGATTAAAAGAAATATCCGACATGTTATTGTCAGTATTAAATACAACGCGTGGTAATGTAGATGGAACCATTGATTCATTGTGCGCATCACAAAAGACCAATTGTGCGTCGGAGTCTTGAAGGACAAAATCGACCATTGCAGATGGAAATTTTGAATTAACTGGGACAGCAACTAATCCGGCCCTCATAATTCCAAAGTAGCTTGCTATATATTCAGCGCTATTTAAGGCAATTAATGCAACACGACTTCCCCGTTTTAGTGCAAAGCGTTCTAGACCCCTTGCTACCGCATTGGCTAATTGATCTAAGTCATTAAATGAGAACTCTCTAGGCTTGTTTTCTAAACCCAGATCAATTAAGGCGATTTTTTGGAGATCTTGATCACGTCGAAAAAGATCTCCAAGATTATTTAGCTTTAATTGTTCAAAAGAATTTTTAGGCATGTTCAACAGTTTGACCAATGAACTTTGTCATCATCCTAATCATTATTTTTTAAATTAAGCTTTTGGAGGAGGGGGTGGAGCTGTTGAATAAACACCACGGCCGCTTGCGCATAAGTTACCTTCAGCGTCATAGACCATTGCTTCAGCAACGCTAATTTGACTTCCAAATTTAATGACCTTACCTTTAGCAATTAAATTTCCAGGCATTGCGGCGCGGTGATAATCAACTCTCAGATCGATCGTTGGAACGCCGCGTCCGGTTTTAGATACCAAAGCCCAATCCGCAGTTAAATCGACTAAAGAAGCCAAGATGCCACCATGGGTATATTTGCGATCTGGATTGACAACCCATTCTTCACGCCATGTAGCTTGTATTTCGATCTCTCCTTCTTTAACAGAAAGAACTTTAATGCCTAACCATTGGTGAAAAGGGCCACGGGTTAGTTTAGCTTCAACTTCCGCCGCTGTAATGAGTTCAGTAGTCATTTTGTTTACCTTATATAAATAGGATGATGATTTAAAAAGTATATTGATGTATTAAGGAGTGATAACGACTTTACCGATCACTTCACGATCTTGGATTAAACGTAAACCTTCTGCAGCTTCTGATAGAGGAAGAACTTTATCAATCATTGGCTTCATTTCGCCTTTTGATATCATGTCCATTAGGGCAGTAAGGTTCTCAATATAGAAACTATTTGAGCCAATCACTTGCAACTCAAAGCTCCAGATATATCGTAAATCTTCTTTTGGGTCATGACCTGCTGTTGCGCCACAAACAAGAAGTTTGCCGCCACGTTTTAAGCAACGTAATGAAGGCACCCAAGTATCTCCACCGGTAAAATTAATCACTACATCAACGCCGCCTTCATGAGTTCTTCTCTGAGGTTTGCCGTATTTCTCAACAGCCCATTTAGAAAAATCAACGTCTTTATAGTTGATGACTTCATCAGCGCCAATTTCTTTAAGTTTGGCTAATTTATCTGCACTACTTGCGCATGCAATCACTTCTGCGCCTAACTGTTTTGCAAGAATGACGCAACCCGTGCCAACGCCACCTGAGGCGCCAAGGATTAAAACGCGATCACCTTTTTTTACGGTATTGTGAGTAATCAACATGCGGTGAGCTGTTCCGTAGGCTACTGGAAGGGATGCGGCTTCAACGAAACTAACTTTATCTGGCATGCTAATCAGTTGTTCAGCGCTAACAAGGCAGTACTCTGCCATTCCGCCGTCAAGCATTTCCCCCATGAGCCCTTTAGTTTTATTGAGGGGATTAACGAGAATCCGGTCACCAACTTTCCAACCCTCAACATTTGGACCAACTTCAGAAATTTCGCCTGCAAAATCGAGTCCAATAATCACTGGTAAGGGTACTTTTATTCCTGGCATACCTTTAACAGTAAAAACGTCATGATAGTTAAATGATGAGGCGCCAACTTTGATGATGACATGACCCTCTATGATTTTAGGCATAGGATGATCAGTGACATATTGTAGGTTTTCTAAACCGCCATGTTGGGACAGGACCAATGCTTTCATAGATATTTCTCCGGATTGTGATGATGAATGAGGGACATATTGTGGGTATATTGATTTATATTCACTATTTGGTTACAAATACAGTCTTGGTGTGTTGATTCTAGGACTTTTCTCTACTTTTGATTTCTGGAATTAAGTGTGTGTTTCTAAGTTAATATTGTATAGGTTTTGAGCGAGAATTTTTTATTAAACTTCTAGACATATTCGGCAATATTGGAATATTATACTATTATTATGAAGCTAGATAAAATAGATTTACATATACTAGAGGTATTACAGCAAGATAGTACTCTTGCTGTTTCTGTTATTTCTGAGAAAGTAGGCCTATCTTCTACACCCTGTTGGCGCAGGATCCAAGCTCTTGAGAATGAAGGTTACATTCGTAAAAAAGTAGCTCTATTAGACCCTAAAATGTTAAATGTTGGGGTCACTGTTTTTGTCTCCATTAAAACAAGTGGGCATAATCAAGCTTGGTTAGATAAATTCCAATCTGCAGTCATGAAAATTTCCGAAGTAGTTGAGTTCTACCGAATGAGTGGTGATGTAGACTATTTACTTCGAGTTGTAGTTCCTGATATTGCTGGTTATGATGCTGTGTATAAAAAATTAATTACGATTGCAGATATCTTTGACATTAGTTCAAGTTTTGCAATGGAACAAATTAAATATACAACAGCGCTTCCCTTAAATTTTGTTTAATGATCTTAGCCCCACACTTGTGCAACTTAAAAAAATCAAATGAAAGTTAGGATTACATTCATGAATGTCGGATCACCACATCATGAAATGTTAAAGGAGCAATAAATATGAAAGATAGCCTAAGAAAATCGCTCATAAGAATTATCCCATTTATTTTTTTAGGACTTGGCATATATGCTATTCAGGTAGTTCAAGCTCAAAATCAAACTTACCCCAATAAACCCATTCGGATTATTGTTCCCTTTCCCCCTGGAGGGCAAGCTGATATGGTGGCTCGTTTACTAGCAGAGAAACTCACTGTGATGACTAAACAGCCTGCATTTGTAGAAAACAAAGTTGGAGCCAATGGTGTTATTGCGACGAGTTTTGTTATAAATTCTCCACCGGATGGGTACACACTCATGTTGTTACCATCTGGTGTAGTAGCAGCTGATAGTATGCAAGTTAAAGTTTCATATAACTTTGCTCAGGATTTATCAGGTGTCGCAGGATTAGCGAGTTATCCACTTGTTCTAGTATCTAACCCAACAACTAAATTGACTAAGGTCTCTCAATTAATTGCGCTTGCAAAAGAAAAACCTGAGGTATTAAATTATGCCTCTGGCGGAGCTGGAGGGGGCGCACATCTAGCTGCAGAGGCTTTTAAAATGGAGACTGGGACTAAAATTACGCATATCCCCTACAAGGGAACTGGCCCAGCGGTCACGGATACGCTTGGCGGACAAGTATCAATTATGTTTGCTTCTCTACCCTCTGTGATTCAATACATTAAAGCTGGAAAGCTAAATGCCTTGGCTGTGACCACTAAAGTTCGCACTCCAATGTTGCCAGATGTCCCAACTTTATCAGAAAGTGGCTTGCCAAATTTTGATATTAATTCTTGGACAGGTGTTGTTGTTCCAAGTGCAACGCCTAAAGAGATAAAATCTTTTTTAAATAATGCGATCTCAAGTATTTTAAAAATGCCCGAATTTACAGACTCGATAAAATTAGAGGGTGGAAATCCGATGCCGATGAATGATAAACAGTTTAATGATTTTATTCATCTTGAATTAGTGAGATGGGCAAAAGTAGTAAAAGATTCTGGTGCAAAAATTGAATAACAAACGAGATATAAGAGAAAGAAAATTATGAATCAATCAGCGATCCCATTCACCGAAGATTTACGTCAATTTACAGAGCGGTTAAGAAAAGAAGGTGAACTGATTGATATGCATCAAGCGGTTGATATTAGGCATATTGCCACTCTGGTAGATCAATCTGATAAGGCCATTTTATTTCATAAGGTCATTGGATATGATATTCCTGTCCTATCAGGAATTGTCAGAACTCAAAAGCGCGCTGTGATGTCAGTGGGTTGTGAAACTTTTAGAGAGATAGAAGATAAACTACAAAAGGGAATCAGTAATCCTATAGCGCCTAACAGAGTTAACACATCTTCGACTGAAGAAATCATTTGGACAGGTGATGAAGTTGATTTATTTAAGTTGCCTATTCCGATGAGTTCTGTATACGACGGCGGTCCAATGATTACGGCTGGAGTTGTGATTGCTAAGGACCCAGAATATGGGATCAATACCGGTGTTTACCGCTTTATTGTTAAAGAGAAAAATTTAACGGGTATTGACATCGTCACTCCAAACAATATGCGTATGTTTGCGCAACGAGCTTATGAAGCAGGTCGTCCATGTCCAATCTCTATTTCTATTGGTACACATCCAATGGAAGTTTTAGGTGCTGGATTTAGAGCGCCTATTGGTGTTGACGAAATGGGTATTGCTGGAGGCATTCGTGGTTGTCCGGTTAATTTAGGTCAATGTAAGACTATTGATATGCCGTACATTGCAGATAGTGAAATTGTCTTAGAGGGGGAAATTTTACCTGTGGGTTGGACTCAACCTGAGGGAAGATTTGGAGAGTTCACTGGGCTCATGGGAGGTCTTCATTGGAATCCTGTGGTCAAAATAAAAGCGATTATGATGCGCAAAAATCCAATGTTTTATTTTTTGCACATGCCTTGGGAAAACACCTGGTTAGCTGCGCCAACTCGTTATCAATCTATTCGTCAGGCGCTTAAGACTGCTGGAATTCAAGTGAAAGATATTAACGTCACATTGGGTGGTAGGGCTTTTTGGCATGCTGTGATTTCGATTAAGAAACAAGCAGGTGAAGGTAAGAATGCTTTATTAGCTGCCTTATCTGTCATGGATCTTAAGCATATTGTTATTGTCGATGATGACATTGATGTATTTAACCCTACAGAAGTTGAGTGGGCTATTGCAACACGGGTACAGGGTGATCGTGATGTGATTGTCATACCAGGTGCAAGAGCTAAGCCATTAGATCCTAGCTTATACATCACTCACGGACAAGTTCCAACAGGGGCTAAAGTAGGGATTGATGCAACGATTGGCGAGGGTATTCCTAAAGAAAGATTTGAAAGAATTTCTTATGCCTATGCCGAGCGAGCTAAGATTGCTGATTATGAATCTGGTAAGGCTGATCCTATTGTGATTTCTCAACCTAATAGTGAAAAAGAGTTAGCTGACAAAATCATGGCGGCAATTGAAGTGACTCCAATTTATTATTCAGAATTGGCTGAAAAGTTTTCTGATTATGATTTTCCTACGATTGCAAGAACTTTTGGATTTTTACATTCTTCAGGAAAGCTTTGGCAAGATCCCCGCGGTAGACTGTGTTTAAAAGATTCAAAATTTGCAGCCAAGTTACCGACCTAATCATTGAAGCAGTAATTTTATATTGAGATTACTGCTTCTAATGCCCATTATAAATAAGAATAACTGAGTCTAACTAATGAAATTTGATTGGAATAACCCTTATCCGACTATTCGTATGCCCGTCATGGGACGAAATGTAGTTTCAACTTCTCATCCCTACGCCGCACAGGCCGGACTTAAAATTTTGCAACAAGGGGGCAATGCCATTGATGCAGCTATTGCAGCAGCAGCAGCTTTGATGATTGTTGAGCCAGTTTCTAATGGACTTGGGAGTGATTGTTTTGCGATTGTGTGGGACGGTAAAGAGTTACATGGCTTAAATGCATCTGGAGTAGCTCCTCAAGCTTGGAGTCCTGAATACTATGCAAAAAAATATGGTATGACTGCATCTGGGTTAGCTAATCGACCCATGCGGGGTTGGGATACTGTTACTGTACCTGGTGCGATTGCTGGTTGGGAAGCATTACATCAACGGTTTGGTTCATTAAGCCTTGGCGACATACTTCACCCTGCGATTGAAGTTGCAGAAAAAGGTTATGCTCTACAACCAATTTTGCAACATAAATGGGCGGCAGCGGCAAATGAATTAAAGGACTTTCCTGGGTATGCACAAGCTTTTTTACCCAATGGTAGAGCACCCTTAGTGGGTGAGCGCTTTTGTTTTCCTGCCGCAGCAAGAACACTAAAGATGCTGGTAAAAAATGGCTTTCGGGATTTTTATGAAGGTGAGATTGCTAAGGTGATTACTGACTATTCACAAGTTGGTGGCGGTGCAATGACAATCGGCGATCTAAAAAATTACCAATGTGACTGGGTCAAGACTATCTATCAGAAGATCAAAGGTTCTGATGGAAAGAATTATCAAATACATGAAATTCCACCGAGTGGACAGGGTATTGGTGCGTTAATTGCTTTAGGCATCTTAGAGAATTTTGATTTATCAAGTTTTCCAATTGATAGTGTAGAGAGTCAGCATATACAAATTGAAGCCATGAAATTGGCATTTGCAGATGTATATCAGTACGTTGCTGATCCGCGTTCAATGGTAGTTACACCAGAGCAAATGCTGAATTCAAATTATTTAGCTGAGCGTGCAAAGCTGATTGACCCATCTAAAGCAACGCACTTTGAGTGTGGAATGCCAGGCTCAGGCGGAACGGTATATTTATCGGTCGCTGATGAACAGGGAAGGATGGTCTCATTTATTCAAAGCAATTATATGGGGTTTGGTTCAGGGGTAGTTGTTCCTGACTGGGGTATTAGTTTACAAAATAGAGGGTATGGCTTCTCGATGGACCCTAAGTCAACCAACTTAGTGGCAGGTGGTAAGCGTCCATTTCATACGATTATTCCTGCTTTTTTGATGCGTGAAGAAGCTGGTGGAGTTGTTCCTCAAATGAGCTTTGGTGTCATGGGTGGTGATATGCAGCCTCAGGGACATTTACAAACCATTCTTAGAATGCTCAAGTATGGTCAGCAACCACAGGCAGCATGCGATGCTCCTCGTTGGAAGGTCAACAAAGATTTTACTTTAGATGTTGAGTCCAATTTAGATTCAAAAACTGTTGAAGGCTTAAAAAATAAAGGACATATTCTTAAAAAGATTGATGACCCTTATATGGATTTTGGATCTGGGCAGTTTATTTGGAGACTTTCAAACGATCTCCAAGACGGTTATGTTGCTGCTAGTGATAGTCGGCGAGATGGTTTGGCTGCAGCCTATTAGCTTGGGCGTATTAATCCAACTGCTTTAGGCGGCCCTCTTTAACGAGTTTTGCCCAGCGTGCTATATCAGCTTGAAACCACTTATCGAACTCGACTCCAGGACCTGGAAGAGGTGTTGCACCAACGGCTATTAAGCGTTCTTTCACTGCTGGACTTTTTAGGGCTTGAAGCACAGCTTGCTCTAATTTTTTAGCAATTGGTGCTGGGACATCAACTGGCGCAAAAAAACCAAACCAAGTACCAAATTCAAAGCCTGGATATCCTTGTTCAGAGATTGTTGGCACATCTGGTAGTAGTTTTGAGCGTTGTGGAGAGGTAATTGCGATTGCTCGAACATTTCCACCTTGAACTTGAGGAAGTGAAGAACCCATGACATCAATTAAGGTGGTAATTCTTCCTGCAATTAAGTCAGGATAAACAGCCCCACTTCCCTTGTAGGGTACGTGGGTCATTTCAATACCACTGATGGATTTAATGAGTTCTCCGACCAAATGGCTACCGGTATTATTTCCAGAGGATCCAAAGCTTGCTTGAACTTGATTAGACTTAACAGCTGCAATAAATTCAGGAAGTGTTTTATAAGGCGATTGGCTAGATACGAGCATAAGACTAGGGATAGAGCCCACGCCAGCGATCGCTTGAAGATCCTTTTTCGGATCAAAGTTAAGTTTTGTGAGGCTTGGGCTTGTTGCTAAACTAACAGAAGCAAACAAGAAGGAGTATCCATCTGGGCGTGCAATCTTGGCTATGTATTCAGCACCGATATTGCCACCTGCGCCTGGTTTAAGGGTAACGATTACGCTTTGTCCTAAGACTTTTCCCATCTCATCGGCAATCACCCGCCCAAGAACATCAGCTGATCCCCCAGCAGCATATGGGATAACCATTTCGATGGTGTGAGTGGGAAATTCCGCAGCATAGACTGGCTGTGAGCTGATAGCGATAAAGCCAATAAGGTTGGCCAGAATGATGATAGTGAGCTTGAATATTTTGTTCATATATAGATTCTATTGCAAATTGATTCTGTTTGTTAAACCGAATCACAAAGTTGGTGATTCAAAATAATCTCGCTATTTCCTGAGGCATGAGTGCCACTAAGTGGCTGATTGTTAATGCTGACTTCAGAAATTTTGCTCAGGTGAAGGCTAGCATTCTCACGGATGATTAATTTGCAGTTAAGAAGTGTTAGGTGGTGCTCATGTTTATTTTTTAAAATATGAGTTGGGGCTAGCTGTAATAGTTGAGAAAAAATGTCACTAGTTGTATTTAATTCATGGGTCTCTATGGTGATTTCTTTTAAATGATTCGTTGAATTAGGATGTTTAAGCACTGCATCAAACCATAAAAATTGAGGTGTGAGGTGTTCGCAGAAATAGATTCTGACTCCTGGAATTGGTTGATTGCTAAACCGTACGGTCTTAAATTGGGCTAATTCTGTTTTGCCATTGACAAGAGCTGGGCGGGATAAATCTTGAACTGGATTTACTGAAAATCCGGTATTTTGAAGATCTTTAAAACATTGATCAGCATCAGTAGTCCTAAAGACTAGGGCGTCTAAGCCCATGGCTAAATCAGCAATTTCTTTTCGCTCAGGTATTGTGCCTTCTTCCCAACCTAAGATTTCAACATAAGCATTTGATTGCATAGCGAGTTGATTGCATGAACCTAGATTATGTTTGGCCATCGGGGTGAGATGAAACCCAAGGTTTTCAAGGTGTTTAGCCATTTTTGAAATTTTATCTCGCGCGATAATCACAAGATGATCGAATTCGTAAGGCATGATGTTTTCCAATAAACTGATGAGATATGAGTATATTAGACCTTTTTATTAATTCACCACATAGGATTCATGAGTTCATATCAATGTTAGAATTAATAACTACACTGAGATCTCTTAACCCAGTTGGACTAAGAGAATTAACCTTAAATGCTTGCTAAGATAAATCCAATATGAGTCAAAGTAATACTAATCAAAATTTAACTACTGAAGCACCAAAGCGTTTAATCGTAGGAATTAGTGGGGCCTCAGGGATTGTCTATGGAGTTAGTATTTTGAGAGCGTTGCAAGCTACCTCAATAGAAACTCATCTGGTCATGACTGAATCAGCGCGATTAACCTTAGCCTCGGAAATGGATCTGACTGTGAAGGACGTTGAAGCACTGGCGACTGAAGTTCATCACATTAAAAATATTGGAGCCACTATTGCATCAGGATCCTTTAAAACGATGGGCATGGTTGTTGCACCATGCTCTATTCGCTCTTTATCTGAAATTGCTTACGGAGCAACGACAAGTTTATTATCCAGAGCTGCCGATGTTGTTCTTAAAGAAAGACGCCGACTTGTTCTCATGGTCAGAGAAACACCATTGCATATTGGTCACTTGCGAACGATGGTGCAAGCAACTGAAAATGGAGCGATTATTATGCCTCCTGTCCCCGCTTTTTATGCCAACCCTAAAAGTTTAGAAGAAATGGTTGATCATTCTGTAGGTAGATGCCTAGACCTTTTTGATATAGATGTGAATTTGACTAAGCGTTGGCAGGGTATTGGTGTTAAGTCGAGTGCTTCATAGACCTACTTTAATTGACTATCATGCAAAAAAATACTTTATTTATTTACTATAAACTTCTGCCAAGTCTTGGGAGTGAGACTAGAAAATCTCTAACCCAACTATTTGATGACGTCTTAAAGCATCATCCTGGAATTTCATTAGAGGTAATGAAAAGACCCGATTTGAACTCAGAGGGGCAAGAGACCTGGATGGAAATATACCGTCATAAAGACGGTATATCCGAAGCATTAATTCATGAAATTAATACTTGCGCGCAAAAGCATGGATTACCAATGCCACGCAAGTCAGAGTTTTTTATTCCACTCGATTAATTACAACTTACTTTAAAGCAGAGTAGCTAGTGGGTTTTAAAATAGAATTCTCAACATTTGAGACGAGTGTGCCGCTTTTTTCTGTTTCTGCTTTAGCTTCGATCCATTCTTTATCAGCATAAAAGGTATTCCATTTATGCTCGCGGTCAGCGAGGCTATCCCAAGCGAGCATATAGGTTAGTTTTTGACTACTTGTGCCGATGAGATCAGTCCAGAACCCTACTTGTTTAATCTGATGTTTATCCCAGATTTTTAGAGTGACATCTTCAAATCGTTTGATGAGATCAGGAAGTCGTCCTGGCATTGCGTAATACACTCTTAATTCATAAATCATCATATCTCCTAAGTTATTGTTATTTTTTAAATCTTACACTAAGACTGAAAGAAGCTTGGTTAAATTGAAAAATTCAATTTAACCAAATTATCTTAATCACCATTCGAATGGCAACGCAAAAGGCAAAGATTGAAAAAATTTGTTGAGCTCTTGCTCCTGTTACTTTTTGCCCGAAAGCTTTTCCAATATAAAGTCCTAATAATGCTCCCGCAACAAAAAGGAGGGCAATTTCTAGATTTAAGTGACCTGTAAATCCTGACACGATAACGCTACCGCCAGAAATAATCGCTTGCATACCTAAGGAGGTCGCGATGATAGATTTCATGGGAAGATCTGTAAAGCGCTTTAATGCCGGCACAATAATAAAGCCACCTCCCACTCCAAGAAGGCCCGTTAAAAATCCTGCGAGTGCACCTGAACTAATTAATGCCCTTGCGCAAGGAATCGTCCAAATTAATTTGCCAACTTGTGGATCAAGTATGCATGGTGGTGGTTTACGAACAGGAATTGGATTACCCTTGAGTTCGGAGCGTGATTCAATAAAGAGCTTAAAGGAGACATAAAATAAAATCAGACTAAATAGAGCTAAAAGGGGCGTATTGGGTACTTGATGGCTAAGCCAAATCCCAAAAGGTGCCATGATGAGTCCCGAAAGTCCCATTAATGAAGCGGCTTTGTAACGGAGTATTTTTTTTCGCCACGCTAAAAATGCACCCACTGTGGCAACGATCGAAACAGCGACTAAGGAAATAGGGGAAGCCTCAGTCATATTGAGGTTAAGCCCAAATACAAGAAGAGGGACAGCAATAATGCCACCCCCAGCTCCGGTGAGTCCCATAATTAATCCAACAAAAATACCAAGACCAAAAGGGACAAAATAGGTGATATCCATAGTACATTGTAAAACAGGTCTCATTTAATCTTGGGATCACGAATTAAATCAATTTTTGTATATGATTAAGATATAACAAAGGGAGAAAAATATGAGACATATCTTTGCAGGAGTAATACTTGCAGTTTTAAGCATGACCGCACATACCACTGAACTCACTATTTTAAGCGCCGGAGCAATGCAACCAGGTATTGAAAAAGTAATTACTCAATTTGAGAAAAATACTCAGCATCACGTTAAAGTTCAGTTTGGGACGGGGCCGCAACTAGCAGAACGCCTCAGTTCAGGACAGTTGGCAGATATATTTGTGGCTCCTAATGGTCTTTTGGAGGATCAGATCAAAAAGAATATAGTTCAAAATGACACCAAGGTCTATATTGGTAAAGTGGGTGTAGGGGTGACTGTCAGAAATTCCTTAGCTAATCCTAATATGAGTAACGTTGAAAGTTTAAAAGACAATCTTTTACGTGCGCAGTCTATTGTCTATAACAAAGCTTCTACTGGAATTTACATAGAAAAATTAATAGAAAAGTTAGGTATTGCTGCTGAACTGAAAGATAAAACCACTCGTTATGATAATGGGGAAAAAGTATTGTTACATGTTATTGGTGGTAAAGGAAATGAAATTGGACTTGCTGCTATTACAGAGATTAAATTATATGAAGATAAGGGCTTAAAGTTAGTTGGACCATTACCAACTGAGGTTCAGAACTATACAAGTTACTCAGCTGGTTTGATGAATGTTAAAGACCAAACACAAGTCAGCGCGGCAGTAGCTAAAGAGTTTATGGAATATCTCAAATCAAAATCATCGCAAGCATTAATTAAAAGCGTTGGTATCGAATGAATAGAAGCTTAATCTGCTAACATGAGTGGCGATGGAAATATATACCTGCAATTATTAAAATATGAGATAAGAAAATGATCAAACTTTGGGGTCGTACAAGTAGTTTTAATGTTCAAAAGGTTCAGTGGGTCTTAGCTGAGTTAGGTTTAACAGAAGGTAAAGACTATGAACGAATTGATGCTGGTTTAGAGTACGGAATTAACAATACGCCTGAATTTTTAAAAATAAATCCCAATGGACTCGTGCCTACGATAGATCATGATGGCTTTGTTTTATGGGAGTCTTCGACAGTGATTCGTTATCTCGTAGCCTATTTTGATCCTGAAGGAAAGATCTTCACGAATGACATTAAAAATATGCATTCTTCGCAAAAATGGATGGATTGGCACGCTACCACCTTGTGGCCAATTCTACGACATACTTTTGTGGGTTTGACTAGAACACCTGAGGCAAAACGAAATTATGAATTAATTCGAAAATCTTATGAAGATTCAAGCAAATTATTAAAAATGTTTGAAGATGCACTACATGGACAAGATTATTGTGGCGGGTCGAAATTTCATTTAGGTGATATGTGTTTGGCAGTCTGTGTAGCTCGCTGGAAATTGCTAGCGCAAGATTTTCCTCAGCATATTGGACCAAAACCTGACTATCCGCTTATCGATGCTTGGATGAAACGCCTTTTAAATAATACCAAATATCCTTTAGTTGCTGAGACAAAACTCATCATCATGGCATCCTAGATCAAGAGCAAAGTCCAGTGAGAGTATTTCCAAAAATTGGGCTTGTACTATTTATCTTTCTGCAAGCATGTAGTTTGACTAGCTATAAGTATCTTGCAGGTTATGAAACTATTTCTTATAGTGGAGGGTACTTAAGCTATCAAATTACTCCACAAAGTTGCGAGATTTTTTTAGATGGAAAAATTAATGAAGATTTGGAAGCTCAATTAAATAGACTTCTTAAAAAAGTAGAACTGAGTGATTGTCCAGCAAGGTGGCTGTTACTGAAATCCTCAGGTGGTGGTGTTACTTCTGCGATGCATATGGGACAGCAGCTCAGAGACAAAAATTTTAATACTCAAATTAAAAATGCTAAATGTGATTCAGCCTGTGGGTTATTATTTATTTCAGGAGCAAAAAGAATAATTTCTTCACAAGATATGAAGCATGAAGCTCAAATGGGGTTCCATCAGCTATCGGTTGAATACAGTCCGCACATTAAAGCCTGCATTAGTTATGAAAACGATGTTCTGTATTTAGCGATTAATGACTACACCACACGTATGCTCAACCAAAAAGCATCTCGGGAGTACTTTATTAAGATGGTTAAAACAGACTGTCAAGACATTAACAGGGTAGACTCTAAAGTCTTATTTAATCAAGGAATAGTGACTGGTTTTATGCGTTAATGACGTAGCCAATTTTTTCTCGAACAGCCTTAGATGTATTCCCTGTGAGAGTTTGGGCTAATAATTTTGCTAAAGCAGGTTGGGTAGAATGAGTGCATATTCCTAAGGTGTAGTCAGTTGCCAGTTCAAACTCTTTTGGCAAAAGTCCGATCAATGTGACACCAGGAGTAATGTTGATTTCAGTAGTTTGAGTGCCACCAAGAACTTTAGGGTCAGTAGATTTCCCCATTTCGGTCATTGCCGTGGCACCGTTGGGAAATGTTTTAAAACGCGATGCCAATTCTTGATCAAGGCCAAGGGCTTTCATTACATTCATAAAATGTATTCCAGCAGTAGATTTCACCATATCTGGAAAGTAAAGGGAGGAAGCTCCACGGAATGCAGATTTTAATTCTTCAGCATTACTCATTGCAGGTGCAGGCCTGCCAGTTGGTACAGCTAAGCCAGTTAATACTAGACCTAAGGATTGAGATGTTCCAGCTAACACATGTCCAGAAGTGATTAGTTCTTCAATCAATGTCTTTGTCAAAATAACGAGGTCACATGGTGCTCCATTCGTCAATTGATCACGCATAGCGCCCACGGCACTAAAAGTACCATTAATAACGCAACCATGTTGCTTTTCAAAATCCGCTTGAATTCCTTGGACAACACCTGCAGCTGCACCACCACTTAAAATACGAATTTCCACAATTAGTCCTTTAATAATTATTCAGGTTTAATACCGGCTGATTTAACAATAGTTGTCCATTTGTTCACATCAGCTTCCAAATACTTTGTAAATTCAGTTGGAGACATCGTCATGGGTACTGCGCCTTGTTTAGCCCATAAACTTTTCACTTCAGGGTTACTCACAATTTTTTTAACTGAGTTATTGAGTAAATTAACAATTTCTGTTGGAGTTCCTTTAGGTGCCATTAGTCCAAGCCAAATGGTTGCTTCAAAACCGGGGACACCAGATTCGGCGACGGTTGGAACATTTGGCAAAATACTAGATCGAGCTTTACCGGTTGTGGCGATAGCCTTGACTTTATTTTCCTTTGCAAACTCAGACATGGTAGTCACCGCATCAAACATCATATCAACTTGAGATCCTAATAAGTCTGTTCGTGCGTTAGAACTCCCTTTGTAAGGAACGTGGACTATATCAACTCCCGCTAAGTGTTTAAATAGTTCACCAGCCATATGATAGGGAGTGCCGGTGCCGGAGGATGCGTAATTGAGTTTTCCCGGTTTAGCTTTAGCTAGGGCTAAAAGTTCTCCAAGGTTATTGGCTGGAACAGAGGGATTAATTGCGAGTACTAAATCAGAATAATTAATCGGGGCGATCCCCACGAAATCTTTCAGCAAAGAGAATGGTTTATTGGGCACTAAAGATTCATTCACAGTTTGTGTGTTTGACATCAATAACAGGGTGTAACCATCTGCTGGAGATTTTGCTGCGAAGTCTGTGCCGATGATGGATCCTGCTCCTGGTCGGTCCTCTACAACAAATGCTTGCTTTAATTCATCTTGCAGACGGATTGCAATAAATCTAGCGTAATTATCAGCAGGGCCACCGGCAGCAAAAGGGACAATAATTTTGACTGCTTTTGAAGGGTAGGATTGGGCTATTGAAGATTGCGAAACAAAGAGGCAACAGATATTCAAAAATAAAGTAATAGACAGCAGAAAAAATGATCGATGTGTAGTTATCTTTAGCATAGAGTCTCCAGTAGCACATTATTAAATTGAGAATGCCTCTATTGTATCGAGGAATTTCTGATGATGTGGGATCTGCAGACTTGTGGGGGTGCCTATAAGCAAAGATAATGAAGGCAGGACCTTTGGGGTCCTGCGTCAAAAGACTTAATTCTTGCGAGCAACCCAATAGATGGCGCCATTAGGACCATACTTTTCGGAATGAGGTGTCCCTGGATCCATTAAAAAAGTATCACCAACCTTTAGGTGGGCGATATCTTGACCCCGAGTCATCCACATTTCACCTTCAGTGACAAGAGCATATGCCGTAAAGGGATGAGTGTGCTCAGGGACTACAACATTAGCAGACCAAACGCGTTCAATCACTTCATCAAAACCAGTGCTGAGGGCTTGCGATTTAAATTCTTCTAGATTATTAAATGACATAGATATTTTCCTAGGAAATGATGGATTTAACTTTTTCAGGTAAAAAGGGAAGTTCGTATAAGCGGTTACCTACTGCATGAGCTAATGCATTAGCAATTGCTGCGGCTGCTGGGCCATTTGTTCCTTCACCCGATCCAAGAGATTTCTCAGTTGGACGATTGATGAGTTCTACCTCAACTACAGGCAACTCCTCAAATCTTAAAATAGGATATTCTGCCCATGATTCAGTTTTCATCTCATGCTGATCAAAGCGAATCGATTCATGCAGTGTCCAACTGACTGCTTGTATAAGTCCACCTTCTAACTGATTCTTCAATCCATCTGGGTTGATGATTAGTCCAGCATCTCCTGCGCAGAATAAATGTGTAACCCTGATTTTTCCAGTTTTAGGATCAATCAAGACGTCAGCTACAACAGCAACATAAACTGAAAGGTTTTTATATTTTGCAAACGATATGCCCCGACCAGATAATTGACCTGACTTTTTAGAACGTAATTTTTTAGGATCCCATTTTGCCATTTCTGCAACTTGAATTAACACATCCTTTGCACGTTGATCCTCAAGATGATTCAAGCGAAATTGCAAAGGATCCTGACCTGCTACTTTAGCTAATTCATCCATCATTGACTCGAGAGCAAAGACGTTTCCAATTGCGCCAAGTGTTCGCAGTGCAGATATTCTGACAGGAACTTCTTTTAAAAGATGGTTGGTGATTTTTTGATTCGGAAAAACATATAGGGGTATTGCATTACGATGTGTTCCACCGGCAGGCAGGGGAACATTATTTACAGGTGATGGAGTATGGGGTTTTTCTAAATACC
>Ga0194047_10000664_pt1 | contig 22303 bp, 22 predicted proteins | sample JunL225m_MetaG_2_FD_160070 | JGI IMG/M metagenome (GOLD analysis project Ga0194047, IMG submission 160070) | Anoxic zone freshwater microbial communities from boreal shield lake in IISD Experimental Lakes Area, Ontario, Canada - Jun2016-L221-5m | ecosystem: Environmental > Aquatic > Freshwater... | reverse complement strand
TTATTTACCGGCGGCGCGACGCTGGAAGCGTGTTCGCTTCAGCATCTTCTTGTGCTTCTTCTTACGCATGCGCTTACGGCGCTTCTTAATTAATGATCCCATGGCTTGTACGACACTACTAGGTTTTTGAACTACCCCTCAAAATAAACGAATTATTGAGGTTTCTCTGCGTCGTGACTTCGCTCAATGCTGAGGGCTTGTCGAGGACATCCACGCACTGCATAGCGAGCTGACTGCAGTACCCCAGAGTTGCTCAGGGGTACTGGTTCGGTTGCAACAATGGGATAACCCCACTCGTCTACGTCAACGAGCTCAGGAGCTAGTTCGTGGCAGTGCCCGAATCCGTCACAGAGAATCGGGTTTACCTTCAGAACAAATGATCCAGAACGTCTACGCACTACTCCCATATAAGTTCGTCCTCATGCTCGAGCGATGGAATCGTAATTGTGTGCTTCGGGCGCTGTGTCCCGGTGCATGGGCGTCCAACAATGTGCTGGGCAATGTCTTCAGCAAAAACAATTAGCGCAGATCGAACCAGTCGAATTACACCGTCTGGGTGGCGACATGCGCCGCGTCCTTCGATTGAATCGCAGCGACTTTGTAGCCGCTCGTAGGCAGCCTTAGGGTCTTTTGAAGAATGCGTGATGCTCGTTAGGTCCTCAGCGAGTGCGGGGAGACCAAATGCACACGGTCCGCACTGGCGAGCACTTTCATTCGCCATCCATCTAACTATTCGAAGAGTCTCGTAAACACCACATGCTTCACGTGGAAGCACCGCCATGACGCCAGCTCCAACACTTGCTCCATGTGCACCTAGGTGTTCATTGGCGTAAGGGGTGTCAATGTGTTGTCCGTGTAGCCACGTTCCACCAAATCCTCCAAGCAGGAGTGCCTGTGGTGCCATGTCGGCGTGTCCAGCAGCCAAGATGTCTCTAATTGGAGTGCCAAGTGAAACTTCAAGAACTGTTGACCTCTCAACTGCACCAGTGAGAGATACGAGTGTTGATCCAGGACTCTGCACAGTGCCAAGCTTTCTAAACCACTCAGCGCCAAAACGTGCAATGAGCGCAACGTTGGCACACGTCTCAGCGTTATCGACGAGCACGGGGCTGTGGCCAACACGCAGAATGCTTGGGCGCTCTGGTCGGTACTGAGGAAGAGATTCGTTGTCATTGAGCCAGTGAACGAGTGCAGACTCTTCTCCAGCTACGTAGCGCCAAGGTGGAGTGTGAAGTTCAATCTTGGCTCCGCGCAAACTACGACGTTCAAGTTCGTGAATTGCGCGACTTAAGTGATTGACCACCGTTGGGTTGTCTCTGGCGACACAGACGAGGATGCGCTTGGCCCCAATAAGCCCAGCCAAGACTTGTGCACCTTCAAGTATCAAATGAGGGTTAGCACCAGCGAGGGCAAATTCTTTGTGCGCAGCTGGTTCGCCTTCCATGACGTTCACAACTACTGATTTATTGTGACCTCGCTGCAAGCGGAGCAGATCAACTTTTCTAAAGGTAGGAAATGCTGCTCCGCCTCGTCCAGTGAGTCCAGAGTGTTCGAGCTCGTGCATGACGTTAAAAGGAGTTCCGGCAATAAATACTTCTTCATGCTGCGCTAATGAAAGAGGGCGTCCTTCGGATCCGTGCAGTACCCGGGGAAGTGAGCCAGAACTAATCATTAGCGACGACGAGGTTTCTGGGTTGGAAATGCTCTGGAAGTTGAATCAGTTCGCTGCGGGATGGTCTTTGCACGAGGGATTGGTGAAAGTGCAGTTCGTCCGGCTGCACGCTCTGGGCGACCGAAGTAACGCCACAGCGCAACATTAAGAACAATTCCGGCACACCCAGCCACCAATAGCAGACCTGCACCATCGTGGGTATCGCTACCTGACATGTAGGCGTGGACGATTGCTGACGTGTAGGCCAGCCAACTGAACCAGTGAATGAATCGCCATGACTCATTTTTGATTCGAACCTTTAACAAACTTGAAATCCACACGCAGAGCAGTAAGTCGAAACCAACTGCACCAATGGCAATGGGGATTGTTTTGTAAGCAGACGTCATTGGAACAAAAGCGGAAATAATTCCTGTTGAAACGTAACTGTCTACAACGGTAGTGAGAATGTGGACAAAGAGAAATAACATTGCGACCACTGAAACGGAACGGTGGAGTTCGTTAAGTTCGAAGCGACCAACAAATGTTCCACCAATACGATTTGCAACAAGTGTTCCAAGCGTTACAACAAGGGTCAGCAGTAGAAGCGCAACAATTCCCGTAGCTCTTGTTGTGTACCAAAAATAAGTAGAGGTGAACGCGATCATTCGCTATCCTCAGGCCAACCACCAATGAACTCCACGACTCCATTGTTGCGCACCAAGCGGGCTGAGAGCCCCGATTGTGCAATGTGATATCCAGCATCTTCTCCCCACAGGAGCGCTGCGGTTGCAAAAGCGTTAGCAGTCACGCAGTCTGGCGCACTAACAGATGCTGTGGCGTAGGGCCCACGGGCGTAACTTCCGGTTCGTGGATCAATGATGTGGTTCGCGGTTTCGCCATTTACCTTCCAGCTTCTTGCACGAAGTGAAGAAGTAGCGATTCCACCACTACTCATTGCAACGCTGGGCTCTGTCCCGTTGATGGTGAGTGAGTCAGAGATGCCAATAGTCCAAGGATTACGTGGATCAATGCCACGAAGCGCAACGTCGCCACCGATTTCGACTGCAACACCACCAAACTTCATCACATCATTCGCCACTAAATCAGCAGTTAGCGCCTTTGCGCTTGCACCAAAATCAATTATGCAATTGTTCAGCGACACTTTGTGGCCGTCCTTATCAAACTTGATTGCACTGATGCCAGGTGAAGGAACTGGCGTTTGGTCGCTGGTGTGCTGATGATCTACAAGTTCGTCGAAGTCACGGTTGTATCCAAGGTGAAGAAGTGCACTGAGAACTGTTGGATCACACAACCCTCCAGTCATTTCGCTGGAGCGGATTGCTGCGTCAAGAGCTATTTCAAACGTTGCTGAGACTTTGCATTCTTTACCGTTCGAAGTATTCAAACGTTGAATTTCAGAATCATCCTTGAAGCGGTTGCACGCACGATCAATTTCACCAATCCAGAACCACAGGCGTTCGTTTGCAAACTCGAAGTGCTCAGCACTCTCAGTTGTAATTGAACCGGTTAGTCCCCAAATTTCAAACTTGGCGGCTGTTAGTGACACGTCACGTGCCCAGACGGAGTCGAGTAGCAAACCGTGGTGGTAGTGACGGGCCTCTTAGGTGGTGTGTAAACAGTTGTTGGAGTTGGGGCAACGTACGTAGTTGTTGGAGTCGGAGTAGTTGTCGTGCCTGAATGTGGCTGCGTCGTTGGTGTGCCAGGACGAGGACGAGTTGTTGGTGTCGAAGGGTTCTGCACTGCAGTTGTTGGAACTGGGACAACGCCAGTAGGTGTTGTTACAACAGGGAAGGTCGTTACGGGTTTTGCCTTAGCTGAGGCGTAGCCAACGAAGAGAACTGAAAGTGTGCTCGCGACGAGGAACACGCTTTGGGTGAGTCGACGTACTCGTGCGAACTGGCGGTCACGCTGTTGAGGAGTTCTTGCTGTTTTCATATGATTAATACTGCTACTGAAATGTATGAAAACTTCACCGTTTTCATAAGAAATTCCTCAGATTTATGCTCAGGAGTCTTAAATCACCGGAAAGTTGATGGTAAATCGTGCTCCACCGAGCTCTGGATCCTTGTCAACGACCACAACGCCATTGAATTCACTAACAACCTGAGCAACGATTGAAAGTCCAAGGCCTGATCCAGGAAGTGGGCGAGATGATGGAGCTCGCCAGAAACGGTCGAAAACAAACGGTCGATCTTCTTCGTTCACGCCTGGGCCGCTGTCGCTCACAGTGATTGAACCGTTGGAAGTTCTAACCAAGATTCGACCATTCTCTGGAGTGAACTTGATTGCGTTCGTGAGCAGATTGCTTACAGCGCGTTCGAGTCTGTCGCGTCGACCAGAAATTGATGATGGCGCAAGGTCTACGTCAATGGTGATGTGTTTGATTCGAGCGTAGGTTTTTGCAGTATCAACTGACTCTTGGACGCAGTCTTCAAGGTTGAGCACAAGTACTTCGCCTTCACTTCGCTCACCTCGTGAAAGTTCACCAAGGTCGGTGATCAATGCTGACAACTCATCTACTTGAGTGATGATGTCTGCCTTCAACTGGTGCAAGTCTTCGTCTGAAAGTTCTGAAGCTCTGGACATAACTTGTGCGTTGGTGCGAAGTGAAGTGAGCGGAGTTCGAAGCTCGTGACTTGCGTCTAGGACAAGTTGTCTCTGGAGGAGTTGACTGTCTTCAACTGAAGTTAATAACTTGTTGAACACGCTTCTCAGTCGACCAAGTTCGTCGTCACTACCTTCAGCAATTCTGTGACTGAGGTCATGTGTGGTTGCGACAGTTTCAATTTCATTCGTTACCGATTCGAGTGGTCGAAGTGCCGTACGCGCAATGAATGTTCCAAGTAAGAATGCAAGGAAAACTCCGCCAAGTGCTACCAACAACAAAGTTCCAATTAAGTGGCGCAACTGGTTGGTTTCGCCAGAAATATTGATGATAAAAAGTTGCGCTGAGGTTGACGTAGTTTTGCAGTACTCGTCACCACAGTTAACTTGGGTGCCTTTGGAAAGTGGGACGATCAACTCTCTAAATGGTGAATCATTGATCTCAACTGTTCTGAGTTGTTCTCCAAGCTTGCCGCTAGCAACTTGCAAAATGACTGAGTCAATTGGCACGGTGGACTTAGGCGTCGTAGTGCCATTAGGGAGAACAAGTTCGCTAAAAGCTCCGCTGAGTCGGACATCTTCTCCAGATGTATGTGGACGAGCAAGCAGTGCAGCGTTATGCAGCGAATTATCTACTGATGCAAGAAGTAAGGTTTTAGCAGTTAAGAACGAGGCGAAGCAGGCGAGTAGAACTGCAACTGTGGCAACACCAACGGTTGAGAATATGACTCGGTTGCGAAACGTCACGAGGAGCGAAGTGCGTATCCAACGCCACGAACAGTTTGGATGAGACGTGACTTCTCGTCATCGTCGTCTTCGAGCTTGCGGCGAAGGTAGCCAATGTAGACAGCAAGTGAGTTAGTTCCTGAATCAAAGTTGTAACCCCATACGAGGTCAAGTATCTGTTCACGGGTAAGGACTTGACGAGGGTGCTGCAAAAAAAGCTCTAGTAGATCAAACTCAATCTTGGTGAGCTCTACTAGTCGATCGCCACGAAATACTTCTCGAGTTTGTGGGTTAAGTGTCAGGTCTTCGAAGCGCATAACTTCTTGCGCGCCAGCACCAGCACCACGACGACGAAGCAGCGCACGAAGTCGTGCAAGAAGTTCAGCGAGGTCAAACGGCTTTACGAGGTAGTCATCTGCTCCAGCGTCGAGGCCTTCGACGCGGTCATTCACTGCATCTCGAGCGGTGAGCATTAAAATTGGTGTTACGTCTCCAGCCTGGCGGATACGTCGACAGACTTCCAGGCCATCAATGTCTGGTAGTTGAAGATCCAAAATGATTGCGTTTGGTGCGCGAAGTTGAATTGCTTTTAGAGCGCTGAGCCCGTTCTCGAAGAGTTCAACTTCGTAATTTTCCATACGAAGTGCGCGCCCAAGGGCGGTGCGGATAGCACCATCATCATCGATAATTGCGATGTAGTTGTTGGGAGTTGCTGCGCTCATAATGGGGCTTTCATTTGGGTACTTCGTTTCCCTCTATTGTTGTAGGTGGGTATTAAGCGTCTTGAGGCATTCGATAAGAATCTCTGAAGATTAAATGTATCTAACAATGGCGGATCGTCCAATGGCAGGACAACAGACTTTGAATCTGTGAATCTAGGTTCGACCCCTAGTCCGCCAGCCACATAGCTATTTAGCAAAACGGCCAAGTAAAGCCGCCAGTTTCAGGGGCTGGTCTCCCTGGACCGAGTGTCCGGCTTCTGCAACATGAACAATCTCGACGTGAGGCACTCGACGCTTCAGTTCCTTCTCGTCGTCATCGTCAACAACTGACCCTGCAGCCATCCCTCTAATAAGTGTGACTGGCATTTTCAGTTCACTGAGCGTGTCCCACAGATTTCCAATCACTGGTGCGGTGAGTTCTGACTTGGGGTGTTGCTGATGGCGCCACACCCATGTGCCATCACTTCGCTGCAGCGCGTTGTGCAAGATCCCTCGACGCAGGGCAGAAACTTTGCGAGTCGGATTGTGTTCAATGGTTCGTGCGAGTAAATCGTCAAAGTCATCAAACGCAGTTGGACCATTCACAAATGCTGTGATGTGTTTTGCTTTTTCAGCATTAACCCCGGGCGTTATGTCAATCAGCGTTAATGAACTCACTAACTCGGGGTGTGCTGCTGCAATGAGAATTGAAGTGAGGCCACCCATTGACATGCCTACGAGTGGCGTTGGCTTCGTTACAAGTTGTTCGAGTGCAGTTGCAACGTCAGTGGCGTGCGCAGCAATCGCAGACGACCCGAACGGACTCGCGTCCGAGTGGCCATGGTTAGGAAGATCAAGTGCAATGAGCGGTTGCTGGAGTGCGAGAGCAACGGTGTCGAAGGTGTGAGCATTCTGCGCTCCACCGTGCAGCAAGACCATTGAGGGATCTGTGTCTTTCCACTGGAGTCCGCTCAGCTGACGCAGCCCGTCTACAGATACAAAGAAGCGTCGCACCGAGGGGACCACGACATCGAGGTCCCATTCGGCAAGGTTTTCCTGGAAGAAGGAAAACTCGTCATAGTTAATTTCACCCACCACCGAATCGTAGAAGATGGATGCTAGAGATGGTGGAGTGATTCGACCAACTTGTGTAGTGGTGCTCGCCGCCGGTGAGGGAACCAGGATGAGGTCCTCGAGACCTAAGCCTCTGCACCACATTTGTGGCCGTCCAATGGTTCTTTACGTTCTTGACGCCGCTGCCCAAGAGAACGTCATGGCAACAGTTGTCGTCGTTGGCCACGGGGCCACGTGGGTTGAGAAGTCAGTTAGTGAACGTGCACGAGAAGATGTTCGCATCACGTTTGTTGAACAACACGAACAACTTGGAACTGGGCACGCAGTGAGCGTGGCACTGCCAACGCTCAGCGAAGCAATGAACGGCGCTGATGGTGACGTGCTCATCTTGCCTGGCGACACGCCGCTACTTCGACAAAGCACCATTGCGAGACTTCTCGAACAGCACCGCGAAAAAGATGCAGCTATCACTGTCCTCACCGCAGTTGTTGATGATCCTTCTGGGTACGGTCGAATTATTCACGCCAAGAATGGATCTATCTCTCGCATTGTTGAGGAAAAGGACGCAACTGCTGAAGAGCGAGCGGTCACTGAAATAAACACCTCGATCATGGTGGTGAAAGAAAGCCTCCTAGGTCCAGCGCTTCGCCGAGTTGACCGACAAAATGCACAGAACGAGTACTACTTAACTGATCTCATCTCAGTTCTCTTCGAAACAGGACACGTGACTCAGTCATTTTTGCTTGATGACGTCACTGAGGCGCAGGGCGTAAACGACCGTCTTCAGCTAGCGACTGCAGAAATTGCCATGCGCGCGAGAATCAATGAACGCTGGATGAAGCGTGGCGTGACTATGTGGGATCCCTCCCAGACCTATATCGACGCGGACGTAGAACTTGCACAAGAGGTGTCGCTGTTGCCGGGAACGGTCCTAAAGGGCAAGTGCGTTATTGCGAGAGGCGCGCAAATTGGGCCACACGCGAATTTAAACAATGTGGTGGTGGGCGAAAATGCCCACGTAGGAACTGTTGATGCTCAGGACGCGAAAATTGGTTCAGACGCCACGGTGAGTTCATTTGTGGTGCTTGGCTCTGGTACAGAAATACTTTCGGGAGAGTTCGTTGCCCCCTTTGAGCACCGGAACCGCTAGTCCCTAGTCAATAAAACAACTACGCTGTGTGTGTGGAGACATTCGCTAAGCGTCGCCTTGTAATCGTCTCGGGTCGTTGCCACCCCGCCTTGGCTAAAGACATTGCTGGCAAATTAGGCGTCGAGTTAACTGAAGCGAACGTTCGTGAATTCGCCAATGGTGAAATTCACTGCCGCTTCGATGAATCAATTCGTGGCTCTCACGTCTTTATTGTTCAGACGCACAGCTCACCGGTAAACGATGCAGTGATGGAACAACTCATCATGATTGATGCCGCCAAGCGCGCATCAGCAAAAAGTATTACTGCAGTAATTCCTAACTACGGTTACGCGCGTCAAGACCGAAAGTCTGCTGGACGTGAACCAATCACTGCAAAGCTGATTGCTGACATGTTGCAGACTGCTGGTGCCACACGCGTGCTGTCAGTGGACTTCCATTCCGGTCAGATTCAGGGATTCTTTGACATCCCGGTCGACCACTTGGTCGCAGCTCCAGTTCTTGAGGACTACTTAAAAGCCAATGCTGATCCTCGCACTCTCGTTGTTGTTGCTCCTGACGCTGGTCGTGTGAAGGTTGCTGAGCGTTACGCCCAACACCTCGGCTGCGACCTCGCCCTTGTTCACAAAACCAGACCAACTGGAACCATGAACACCGTCGAGGCGCGACACATCATTGGTGACGTTGACGGACGACACTGTGTGCTTATCGACGACATGATTGACACTGCTGGAACAATTGTTGCGAGTTGTGACCTTCTAAAAGAGAGGGGCGCATCTGAGATCTGGGTGATGGCCACTCACGCAGTCTTCTCGCCACCAGCCGTTGACCGTCTCTTTAACGCTCCAGTGAGTCGCGTGATCGTGACCGACACCTTGCCGCTTGGCCCAGAGCGCAGGTTCGAAAAGTTAGAGATTCTTTCGGTCTCATCCATCATTGCCAACGCAATTTCCGCCATTTTCGAGGATGCTTCAGTTTCTGACATCTTCGGTGGCGAGAACCTCCTGTAGCCAAAAACGCCTATCTGGCCTACCGGCTAGACTTATTTCCCGGTGCCCAGCCCAATTTTGGGCGGCAAACCATTCGTAAGAGGAGTTTTCATGACACAGGCAACGTTGAACGCGCTGACCACACGAGACAAGGGTTCACGTAACTCACGCCGCCTACGCGCAGCAGGCTCAATTCCTGGCGTTGTATACGGTGAAGGTGTTGCTCCACTCGTAGTTTCAGTAGACGCAAAAGAATTCCGCACATCAGTTTCTGGTGACCAGGGTCTTAACTCACTGATCACTCTTACCGCTGATGGCAAGAGCTACACAGTGCTTGCACGTGAACTACAACGCCACAAGGTTCGTGGCACTGTTGCGCACATTGACTTCCAGGTTGTTGACCCTAACAAGCCAGTTATTGCAACTGTTCCAGTTCACATGATTGGTGACGCTGTAGAAGTTCGTCACGCTGACTGGGAAATTGACCAGCAGTTGTTCAGTGTTGAACTTAAGGCTCGTCCTGCAGACGTTCCAACACACGTTGACGCTGACATTTCTCACTTGACACCAGGCGCAACACTGCACGTTGGAGACCTTGTTCTTCCTGCGGGCGTTGAAGCAGCTGGCGACAAGAACGCAGCTGTTGTCTCAACACGTCAAGGACGCGTTGCACTCGTTGGTGGTGGCCAAGACGCAGCCGCTGCAGCACCAGATGCTGCCGCTGCTCCAGCAGCTACCCCTTCGGCGTAGTTCGCCGTGGCGCTTCGGCGCTCTAAGGACGAAGAACGAAGAGGAAGTGCATCGTCACTTCTTATTGTCGGTCTCGCCAATCCAGGATCAGAATACGAAGGAACACGTCACAACGTAGGTGGCGACGCTGTTCGACTCGTATGTGAACGTCGCGGAGTGAAATTAACTCTTGAACGTCGCCAGCGTGCAATGACTGCTTCGGTAACAACGCCACGCGGTGTTGTGACACTTGCTGTTCCAACTACGTACATGAATGAATCAGGCGCAGCCCTCCCGCCACTTCTAAAGCGCACATCGCTCAACGACCTCGAGCACTTAGTAATTGCTCACGATGAGCTCGACCTCGAGCCTGGTCGTCTGCAGTTCAAACAAGGTGGCGGACTCGCTGGCCACAACGGTCTTCGTTCTATTACAAGCGCTCTCGGAACACAAGATTTCGCGCGACTTCGCATTGGTATTGGAAAACCAATCACCAAAGTGCAGGGTGCCGACCACGTTCTTCGCAAACCAACTGGTGCGCGTAAAGAAGCGTTGCAACGAGACGTTGTGAGTGCGGCTGACGCCATTGAGATGCTTCTTGACTATGACTTCATTGATGCCCAAGCTCGAGTGAATGGTGCTCGTGGCTAATACATCAGGACTCGCGCGTGTCTTAGAACACGTCGCACCCTCGATTCGAGCCTCGGTCGCATCGGGTACATTTATCCCGAGCAGTTATGCAACGCCTCTGGCAGTAGCGAGCTATGCGCCACAAGATCAGCTCACCTTGGTTGTTACAGCAACTTCTACTGAAGCAGATGTTCTTCGTGACGCGCTTGGCGCACTGCTTAATGATGATGACTGCGTGGCCTTATGGCCAGGATGGGACACCCACCCCCTCGAGCGAGTTAGCCCCGACAGTTCAGTCATGGCTATGCGCTCACTACTTCGCTGGAGACTTCGTAGCAACGACCGACCACGCATTCTCGTGGCGTCAGCGAGGTCAGTTGCGCAACTCCTTTCGCCAGAAGAACTCGTGGCACCAATAAACGTCCTTCGTGGTGCGTCACTCGAACGTGACAGTTTTATTTCGTCACTATCTTCAATGGGATATCGACGCGAAAACTTAGTGGAGCACCGTGCAGAGTTTGCGGTGCGAGGTGGCATTGTCGACGTGTGGCCGGCACAAGGAAACGATCCAATTCGTCTCGACTTCTTTGGTGATGACATTGAACGTCTTACAACGTTTGACATTGCGAACCAGCGCTCACTGCACGACATTGAACAGGCCTACATCGCTCCTGCTCGTGAGTGGGTGCCGACACAAAAAACTAGACAGCGCGCTGAATCACTTATTACATCTGCACCGTGGGGGCGAGAAACATTTGACCGAATCGCCACTGGGCAACTCTTTGACGGCATGGAAGGTTGGATGCCTCTGTTTATTGAATCGCCAAAAACGATTCTTGATGAACTGAGTGACTTCCAGTGCGTTGTTGTAGAGCCCGCTCGTGTTGAGAGCAGGCTTAATGATCTGCTTGATGAGGAACGCGAACTTGCCAATGCCGTTGCCCAGACCTGGAAAGCAACCGAGGAAATTGGACTGCTGCACGCAACGTGGGAGCTGTCTCTAGCAACACGTATCGACACAGTACTTAGCGCTGGGGGGTCGGGCGAGAGTTCAATGGGACTCATTTCTCCTCCCGTTGTCCAGGGTGATGCATCAAGAATCGCGAGTCACGTCAGAAACTGGAGTCAAAAGCGACGCGGCATAGTTCTGACGTCGAATCCTGCAGCTGTTGAGCGCATGGCGGATCAACTTCGTGGTGAAGGAATAGAAGTCACCACTGATCCAGAAAAAGTTTTAGATGTCCGCATCACTGTGCTGATGAGCTCGCTGCCAGCGGGGTTCAGCATTGATGATCCAGAAATTGTGGTGTGGAGCGAAAGTGACCTCACTGGTCGAAGGTCTGTGCACCGTGCAGCTCGTACGCGCGCACGAAATGTTGATGGTTTCTTTGACGACCTCGCCATTGGCAGTTATGTAGTTCATCGCCAGCACGGTGTTGCAAAATTTTCTGGCACCACAACGAGAGCAATCAATGGCGTTGTTCGTGACTATTTGATTCTGGAATTCAAAGATGGCCGCAGCTACTGGCCAACTGAGCAAATTGATGCACTCACTCCCTACACCGGGGGAGACGGCCCAGCGTTATCGCGCATGGGAGGAGCTGAGTGGCAAAAGACTCGTGCCAAAGCACGTGCGGCTGCATTCTTAGTGGCGCAAGAACTTGTTGATCTCTACCGCCAGCGAAACATTGCTGTTGGTCATGCCTTTAGCGCCGACACCACGTGGCAGCGAGAGATGGAAGAGTTGTTCCCCTACACACTCACTGCAGATCAAGCACAGGCAATTGCTGATGTGAAGGCTGACATGGAGATGCTTCGCCCTATGGACCGACTGGTCTGTGCGGACGTGGGATTTGGAAAAACTGAGATTGCTATTAGGGCTGTATTTAAAGCGGTGCAGGACAACAAACAGGCTGCGGTGTTGGTGCCAACAACGTTGCTTGCTAGTCAGCACTTTGCAACAATGGTTGACCGCTTCGCAGGTTTTCCCGTCAAGGTTGCACTCATGAGCAGGTTCGTTGATGAAGCAGAGATGAAGGCAACTACGCAGGGGCTTAAAGAAGGAACCATTGACGTTGTCATTGGAACGCACCGACTTCTTTCAGAAAATGTTCAGTTCAAAGACCTCGGACTTCTAGTTGTCGATGAAGAGCAACGCTTTGGTGTTACGCATAAAGAAGCAATAAAAACTCGTGCGCTAAACGTTGATGTACTGACGCTTAGTGCCAGTCCAATTCCTCGAACACTAGAGATGGCCTTCGCGGGTATTCGTGACCTCTCTATGGTCACTACGCCTCCAGCTGATCGTCGACCAATCCTCACGCACGTTGGCGAATATTCTGAGCCTGCAGTTGTTGAAGCTATTCGTAGAGAACTGCTGCGTGAAGGACAGGTGTTCTTTGTTCACAACCGTGTTTCAGACATTGATCAAGTGGCGAGGCGAATAGGCCAACTTGTTCCTGACGCACGTATTGCCATTGCGCACGGACAAATGGATGAAGGCACGCTTGAACGTGTGATGGTTGATTTCTGGGAACGTAAATTCGATGTCTTAGTGTGCACCACGATTGTTGAATCCGGTATTGACTTACCTTCGGTGAACACACTGATTGTTGACCGTGCTGAGCGACTCGGACTCGGACAGATGCACCAGTTACGTGGGCGAGTGGGAAGAAGTGGACAGCGCGCCTACGCGTATCTATTCCATCCAGCTGATCAAGTCATTTCTGAAACTGCGTACGAGAGACTGCGCACCATTGGAGATAACACCGCACTCGGAAGTGGTTTCAAGATTGCCATGCGCGACCTTGAAATCAGAGGAGCTGGAAACTTGCTTGGACACGACCAGTCCGGTCCAGTCGCCGCAGTTGGCTACGACCTCTACGTGCAACTAGTCGCAGAAGCGGTTGCTGACGCCAAGGGCTTTAGCGTGCCAGACGTTGTGCCAATCAACTTGGACGTTCCAGGTGAGGCGCATCTACCGAAGGAATACGTTGAAGCAGATGACGCTCGACTCGAAGCGTACCGACGACTCGCCACAATCACCTCGTTGGAAGAGCTCAGTGACCTTCGAGAAGAGTGGACTGACCGCTACGGCGCACTTCCAAAGCCAGCGATTGGACTACTTGAGCTGACCGAGCTTCGACTGCTCTGTATTTCAGAGGGGATAACCAACGTGACGGTGCTGCCGGCAAAAGTTGGCGTCCGCTCTAAGCCAGTAATTAAAGTCACGCCACTTCTGTTGACGCTCAGCCAGCAGATGCGCTTTCGTCGCAAGTACGGCTCTAACGCATACTCTGAAGATTCCAAGGAACTTCGCTTAGAAGTAGCCACAAATGGGGCAACGCCTGCTGAGATTTTGCAGCTTCTGCAAGAGGTAACTGAGGTTTCAGCCGCCAACTAATCGGTAGCATGGCTCTGTGCGTCGGTTATCCATTTTCTTCATAATTGCCCTTTTGGGAGCTGGACTCTTTGGGGTCAGTAATTTTTCTTCAGGTATTTCTGCCAATGGAACAAAAGTTTCATCGAACGCTTTTCGTGCAGAACTGACAGCAATCTCAAACAATCAAAATCTTCAGTGCTACGTGTCTGCACTTTCTTCGCGCAGCTTTGCAGCTGGTGCCGGGGATGCAACAGTGCCTAGTACTGCGAGTGCAGCGTGGGCAAATCTTCTGATTGAGGGAATAACAATTGATCAGTACGTAACGTCACATTTTCACGTGAACTTTTCATCGCCACAACAACAAGCACAAGCCGCTTCTTCACTCGAAGCTGAAATGACTCAGGCCGCCGCTAGGAACTCGCTCACGTGCCCTGGAACTTCAGTTGAAGCACTCAGCGCTATGCCACGCGAAATGAGAGCATCACTCATTGAGGCGCAATCGGCATCATTGTTCTTGCTCAACAAACTCGACACCACTATTCCAATGACGGTAGCGAACATTAAGGCGTACTATGCGCAGCACATTTCTGACTACGACACAATCTGTGTGAGCGTTGCGGTCGTTGCCCCATCTCAAATCCCTGCATTCACTGCAGCGCAGTCGAGCGGTTCTCCGGTTGGTGAATTAGCGATGAAGTTCTCTGTTGACAAGTCCGCAGCTAATGGAGGGGCGTACGGGTGCTATTCACCTACCTCTTCTAACTTCTCATCTGTGCGCTCAGACACAGTAAAGCTCTCACTCAATACGTATTCAGCCCCACAAGGAATTAACTATGGGGGACAGACGTTTGCGTTGTATGTCGCAGCGACAAAGCGCACTTCAACACCTTTTGCTCAGGCAGTAAACGCAGTCGTGAGTGATGTCCAAAATGTGAATGCAACTTCTGCTTCAACTATTAAAGAAAACATTCTGTACGCTGCAGCAGTTGCAGTTGATCCTGCTTTTGGAAGATGGGGTCTTAACCAGACATCGGGACCTGGCATATTTGCTCCTGCAACACCTGCAACAACTTCGGTGGTTTCACCAGGAACGCTTACCACTGCAAACACGCTGAAGTATCAGTGAGCAAACCTGTTGTTCGAGTTGTAGGACTAGGTCCAAGCAGCGCCCAGCACCTAACAGCGCACACGACTGAACTACTTACGTCGTCTCCTGTAGTGAGACTGCGAACACGAATCCATCCAGCAGCGGATGCATTTAGTGGCGTTTCGAGCTACGACGATTACTACGACTCCGCTGACTCATTCGAAGTTTTGTACCCAAAGATTGTTGACAACCTTGTTGAGCTCGCCTCATCTTCACCAAATGGTGAAGTTGTCTACGCGGTTCCAGGATCACCAATGGTCGCTGAGCGCACTGTTGAGCTGCTCAGGCTTAGAAGTGACGTGGAAGTTATCTGCGAGCCAGCGATTTCTGTCATCGACGTGGCGTGTGCGCGACTCGGAAAAGATCCAATGGCGTTAGGGCTACGAGTAGTAGATGCACTTGGCTCTGTAGAACCATTTCGCGGCCCGGGACCACTACTAATTCTGCAGACATACGCTCCAGAAATTCTCGCCAGCGTGGCCGACCGTCTTCCTCGAGAGACAGTAGTAACCGTGCTGCATCATGTTGGTCTAGACGATGAAGTAATTAAAGAGCTGCCCGCAATGGAACTCGTCAGTTTTGACAGTGCGGACCACCTCACCTCGCTATGGGTTGAAGGACTGCGCACTGCTGGAGAATCAATGGACGACCTGGTGGACTTTATGAGGCGACTACGTGCTGAGTGTCCTTGGGACCAGGAGCAAACGCACGCTTCGTTGACTCGTCATCTTCTTGAAGAGGCGTATGAAACTCTCGACGCATTAGAAACCTTTGTTCGTGTTGAATCAGAAGGCGGCGACCATTCAGCTGCGGTGGCGCACGTTGAAGAAGAGCTCGGTGACTTGCTGTTTCAGATTGTTTTTCACGCTGAACTCGGTGATGAAGAGGGGCACTTCAATTTTGCAACGATCGCCGACGGCGTGAGAGACAAGCTCACGGGTCGACACCCACACGTCTTTGGTGATGTTGAGGTGAGTGGATCTGAAGAGGTGGCATCACGCTGGGAAGATTTGAAAAAGAAGGAAAAGGGCAGGGAGAGCGTCACCGACGGGATTGCTTGGCAACTGCCAGCCCTCACGCTCTACGCAAAACTTCTTCGCAAGGCACAACAAGTTGATCTAGGTTCTGGAACCGGTGAAAATGCTCGCGCACAAGCAATAAGTGCTCTGCAGTCACTGAATTTTGCTCCAAGCGGTGCAATTGATTCGCAGTCAACTTCAGATACAGAAAGCGCGTGGGGTGATGCCTTGAGCGCAATTGCAATGTGTGCTCAGTGGTCGGGGGTAGATCTTGAAGGCGTGTTGCGTGAAAGAGCGCTGCAACTTAGGAGCGAAATCCAACAGCATGAGTCTTCAAAGACCAAATAATTCCTTTCGTCTTATAGACTTAACGTAACTAGTAGGAGCAATTGTGAGCGCAATCGTACGAATTATTGGACGTCAAATTTTGGACTCTCGCGGCAACCCAACCGTTGAAGCAGAGGTATACCTCGAGTCAGGTGCCTCTGGTCGCGCAACCTCTCCTTCAGGCGCGTCAACTGGATCACACGAAGCAGTTGAACTACGAGATGGTGGCACGGCGTGGGGCGGTAAGGGTGTTCAAAATGCGGTGAATTTCGTAAATACTGAAATCAATAAAAAACTAAGCGGCGCTGACTCAACAAACCAGCGTGAAATCGACCAAGCAATGATTGACCTCGACGGGACTGACAACAAAGGTCGTCTTGGCGCTAATGCAATTCTTGCTGTTTCACTCGCAGCGGCAAAAGCTTCCGCAGCTGAACTTGAAATACCTCTTTTTTCTTACATCGGAGGCGCGAACGCTCACGTGCTGCCAGTTCCAATGATGAACGTTGTGAACGGTGGAGTGCACGCAAAGAACTCCATTGACTTTCAAGAGTTCATGGTTATGCCAATTGGCGCTTCATCATTTTCTGAAGCACTGCAGTGGGGAACTGAGACGTATCACGCACTTAAGAATGTGCTCGTGAAGCGCAACCTCGCAACAAGCGTTGGTGACGAAGGTGGCTTTGCTCCGGACCTTCCAGACAACGAGACCGCGGTGAAAGTTTTAATGGAAGCAATTGAATCAACTGGCCGCACTCCGGGAAGCGACATCTCAATTGCCCTCGACCCAGCAGCGAGTGAGGTTTACCGTGACGGTGCGTATCACCTCGACGGCGAAGGACGAGTTCTCTCGAGTCTCGAAATGGTTGACTACTGGGCTGACCTCTGTGATCGCTACCCAATTGTTTCAATTGAAGATGGACTTCACGAAGAAGACTGGGACGGTTGGAAAGCACTCACTGAGAAACTAGGCAAGCGTATCCAGCTCGTTGGCGACGACCTATTTGTAACCAACAAAGTGTTGCTTCAAAAGGGAATTGAGCGTGGGGTTGCTAACTCAATCCTCATCAAGCTGAATCAAATTGGCACGCTTAGTGAAACGCTTGAAACTGTTGAACTGGCTCGCAAAAATAGTTATAGCGCTGTAATTTCGCACCGTTCAGGCGAAACCGAGGACACTACGATTGCCGACCTCGCAGTTGCTACCAACGCCGGACAAATTAAAACAGGTGCCCCAGCACGTTCTGACCGTGTGGCGAAGTACAATCAACTACTGAGACTGGAAGAACTCCTTGGAGACCAGGCTCGTTTTCTAGGAGCAGCGTCTTTGTCGGGGGCGAATAGTGGCAACAACTCATAACGCAACATCGCAGAAGAGCAATCAGTGGATGCTTCCTCTCGCCATTGTGACAGCTCTCGCCATGCTCGTTGGGTGGTTCCCTTTAACTTCAATTTGGGGTCAACAAAGTCAGATCAACTCGACAAAAGCTCAAATTGCTGCAATCAAGCAGCAGCAAAAATCTCTAACACAACAGGCAAATGCTTCTTCTACTAAGTCGCAGGCATTGATTCAGGCACGTGAGCAGTACCAACTCGTTCTTCCTGGACAAAGTCTTATTCAAGTTCTCCCAGGGCTCGCAACTGGTGTCGTTGCGGAACACACAGGTGATCCAGGATTTGCACCAGTTGTTTCGCCGTCTTCAGTCTCATCGCTCACAACGGTGACTACACCAAGTCTTAGCGCGACACACCCGTCGAGCAATTTCTTTACCCGCTTTGTGCATACTCTTGAGTTTTGGCGTTGAGCACATTTCGCGATGCTTCACCTCAAGACGTTGAAGTTGTAGAAACACTTCTCGGTCGCACACTTTCAGGACGTTGCGCCGTAGCGGTGAGGCGAGTTGATGGTCGCCCTGTCGTCATTGAAAATGAGCCTCACATGCGCGATGGCACACCAATGCCCACACTCTTTTGGCTGATTGATCCAGAACTACACGATGAAGTAAGCCGAATCGAAGGTAATGGGGGCGTTCACAGATTCGAAGACCTGGTTGATCCTGAGCGGCTTGTACGAACTCACGCAACATACGAAAAGCGTCGCAAAGAATCTACGGTTCGCCTTGAAGGAGCTCAGCCAACAGGTGGCGTTGGGGGAACTCGTATTGGTATCAAGTGCTTGCACGCACACCTCGCCAATTTTCTGATTGGTGCTGATGACCCCGTCGGGGAATTGGTGGCTGAGACCATTGGACTTCCTGAGTTAGTGCTTCAAAACATTCGTGACTGAAGTCGTCTGCGCAATTGATTGTGGAAGTAATTCCACTCGTTTATTGATAAGCGATTCAAAAGGTGAAACGTTGTGTCGTGAAATGCGAATTACACGTTTAAGCCAGGGTGTTGATGCAAACAAAACACTTCAGAAGGATGCTCTGCAGCGAAGTTTCGATGTGCTTAGTGAGTACCGAAAAATAATGGACTCGTACAATGTCAGCACTGGTCTCCTTGTTGCTACTTCTGCGGTTCGTGATGCGAGCAATGGTGAAGAGTTCATTTCTGGTGCAAAAGAGATTACGGGAGTTAGCGCTCGCGTCTTAACTGGCAATGAAGAAGCTCACTTCTCGTTTAATGGAGCAACCGCAGGTATTGCACCAAGTCCTACACCAATTGCCATTCTCGACATCGGTGGTGGCTCAACAGAACTTGCAGCAATGATTGATGGGCGTCTTGAGAGTTATTCAATGCAGCTTGGCTGTGTGCGCGTAACTGAACGCGCCCTGGGTCGCGGCATCGTCAGCGGCGAAAATGAAGCGGCTGCGTTGGACATGATCACTAGTGAGATTGAACACGCCTTTCGCACGGTGCCAAATTTTGAAAAACTTATTGGCAATGTACAGCTCATGGGCCTAGCGGGAACGGTTGCGACGCTTGCGCAACTTGATACTGGGCTAAGCATCTACGAGCGCAGCGCTGTTCATCTTCGCTCGATGAGCAGAGAAGTTGTCGAAAAATGGTACGCAACGCTAAAAGTTCTCACACCAGAACAGCGGCTAGCGCTCCCGGGCATGGTCCCTGGTCGCGAGGATGTTATGGCCTCTGGGCTACTCATCCTCGGAGCTGTCATGGACCGTCTTCAGGTGAATCAGTTGGTGAGTAGTGAAAATGACATTCTTGACGGGGTTGTTGCATCCCTACTGGGCTCGTAACGTGCGTTGGGCGCTGATACCTGTAACGATGGTGGGATGAGGAATGCAGCATGGTAACGACGCGTAGCGCTATCTTCTCTCCAATCACGCTTCACGGGAAGCGAGTGGTTCTTCGAACCCTGGGTGAGGCGGACTACGAAGGATGGCTCGACGTTCGTACGCGCTGTCGAGAATGGCTGCTCAAGTGGGAGCCAAGATCCGCACACGCAACGCACCTTCCAGAAGACAGCAGAAGTTTTATAAGTCGATGTGCAATCCGCGAGCGTGAACGCCAAATGGGCACGGGATTTGGTTTCGGAATATTCTTCGAAGGACGCTTCGTCGGAGAAATCACTATTTCGGCCATTCAGCGTGGACCACTGCAGTCTGCATTCGTTGGCTACTGGATTGATGAGGCGGTTGCGGGCCAGGGGTTAATGCCTGAGTCGGTAGTTCTCATTTTGCAATACGCGTTTGAATCATTGCGACTCCACCGAGTTGAAATAAACATCATTCCTAGAAATGCACCGTCACGTCGGGTGATTGAGAAATTAGGAATTCGATTCGAAGGAATTGCGGAGCGCTATTTAGAAATCGATGGTGCATGGGAAGACCATGCTCGCTACGCCATCACGTCTGAAGAGTGGAATGATCGAGCACCAGAGCTTGTTGCAAACTGGCTGCTCAGTATCAGCTAAACCGCTTCGTACGTTCTGTTTTTAAGTTCGCTAACTCCTGCAATGCGCAGTGTCCCATTTAGGGTTGCAGCAATTCCGAGACCTCCAAGTGATCCATCTCGCGGCAATACAACAAGCGTGTTGGTTTCTCCACGTGCGAGCGCAAGACCCTGCACCCGAGCTTTACGAGCTGCGTCACTAACGGCAGAAACTTCAATGTCTTTTGGTAACTCAACAATTGGGTTTTCGTACACAGTTTTTGAAAGATCGCGAAGGTCATGAAGCATTTTTCTTGAATCGCTTCCCAGTTTCACTGATGAACCTCGTACGTCGTCCCATGTCACGGTGAGTGGCTTAATGTCAATTTCAAGTAATCGAGCAAGATAGAAAAATTCAGCATCGTATGCGAATCCATCAATCATCGCTAACGCTGCAAGCACTCGTGCAGTTCCTCGCTGGAATCCTTTAAATCCACACTGGGTGTCACGCAGTGTGGTGGCGGTGTAGTGCTTAACCATTTTGCTGAACGCAGATCCTGCAATGGAGCGAAGTACAGAGTCATATTCGATTTTTCCGTTCACCGTACGAGAACCAGGAACTACAGCATGAGTCTTAAGCAGCGCAATCATTTGTGGCATTTGTGCTGGGTTGATGGCCATATCTGCGTCGGCCACAATGATGTTGTCACCTTGCGCGACAGCAATACCAAGTCGAACGGCAGCACCCTTACCGAGGTTTTTTGGCTGCTGCATCAGTAGTTTTTCAGGCAGCCCACCGTAGAGATCGTGAGCAATTTTTAGAGTTGCATCTGTTGAACCGTCATCTATGAAAATGACTTCAGTAGTTGTTGCTCCAAGTTCATTGAGAACTGGAGAGAGCCTGGCGAAACCTCGAGCAAGTCGTGCCTCTTCGTTATAGGCAGGGATGATGATTGAAGTTGTAATTGTCATGATGCTTACGGGCGCGCAGCTCCGATGAGTCCGAATGTAAAGAGTGGCTGGTAACCAATCTTTGTGCCCGATTTCGCTGCTGCAAAAATTGTGCTGGTGCCGTACGGCCCACTGCCGATGTACATAACCACGTGGTCAACCTGGTGATCACCGTCAAGGTTGTAATAGAACAACAAATCACCAGGTTGCAGCGCACTCAGTGCAACGTGGTGCATTGCTGGCCACTGGGTCTGAGTGGTTCTAGGAATTGTGAATCCTGCTTGGCCCCATGCCCACTGCACTAATCCAGAGCAGTCAAATCCTCTGCCCGGGAATGTTCCACCCCAGATGTAGGGGAGACCAATCTGCGATAGCGCGGCAGCGACTGCGGCTGCTCCTTCTTTGGTTCCGGCAATTTGTGAAACCGCAGGAGGCACTGCTTTAGCAATTGCTGAAAGTACCGCATTACCAGCAGCGGTACCACCTACCGACTGCGCTACTGCAACAGCTTGTTGCTGACCTGCGTAGTTGTGGGCTTTGGCTGCAGCAATACCTTGTTGAATTTCGTAATTAATAATTTGAGTTTTGAAGGCACCCTTGATGCTGTTGAGCGTCGCACGCGTGGCATTCTCGTTTGCAATGTTCTGCTGCATCAAAGCTTTCATTTTGTTGGTTTGTTCTTGCGCTGCCGCCTCTTGAATCGTTACTTGCTTGATTGCAGCATTCAGTGACTTCTTTTGTGCTTCGTACGTTGATTTAATTTGATCAAGATTCCCAATCACTTGATCTTGGAAAACTTTTCTTGCGTCACTAGATGTGATGTCCTGATTGAAGAGCGAAAGAATTTGTGCATCTGCTGCACCGTAGACGTATGCATTCACGATTGCGCTCGCCATGGCGTGTTCTGTGACGAGAATCGCGGCTTTTTTCGCAGCAACCTGCTTGTTCAAATTGTAAATGTTGTACTGAATCTGTTGGAGTTTTTCCTTGGCCCCTCCGTACGCATTCGCAGAGGATTCACTTATCTGTGATTGACGTGAAAGCGTTGCTGAAAGCGTTTTGATTTGCGCAAGGGCATCCGTTACCGTTCCTGCTTGGGCAGAAGTTAGGGGTGCCAGAACCGTGACCAGCATTGTGCCAGCCAGTACTAGAGCGGGGATTGACCGAATCGTGCCCCTACGATGCACGCGAATCATGAAAACAGCCTAGTTAGTGAAGTTAAGAAAATAGCGAGTTTCAGGTGGGGTTTGGCTATGAGTTACGGTTACAGCGCACCAATATTGCGTGGGGGCGTAGCCCAATGGCAGAGGCAAGGCGCTTAAACCGCCTCCAGTGTGGGTTCGAGTCCCACCGCCCCTACGCGGTATT
>Ga0194047_10000662_pt1 | contig 22334 bp, 17 predicted proteins | sample JunL225m_MetaG_2_FD_160070 | JGI IMG/M metagenome (GOLD analysis project Ga0194047, IMG submission 160070) | Anoxic zone freshwater microbial communities from boreal shield lake in IISD Experimental Lakes Area, Ontario, Canada - Jun2016-L221-5m | ecosystem: Environmental > Aquatic > Freshwater... | reverse complement strand
CGGAGAAACTATCAAAATGAGCGCAAACATATATGAAGAACGCTGTCGCCAAGCGCAAGCGGTAATGGCTTCACTCCAAATAGATTTCCTTTTTCTCGGACCCGGCGCGGATATGCGCTACCTTATCGGCACACCCGGTATGGAAAACGAACGTATGATGCTCTTTATAGTGCCGCAATCTGGACAGCCCGTTATGATAGTACCAACGCTGGAAAAACTGGCTACCAGCAAACACGCTACCTATTTTGAATTGCTGGATTGGTCTGATGGTGTCGGACCACAAAGCAGTTTGCTGGAAGCGTTGGGTGGGGCAGTAAAGCAAGAAATCAAAGCGGCAGTTGGCTCACATCTGTGGAGTATGTTCCTGCTAGAACTACAGCGCATCTTACCAAATTCAAATTGGACAACCGCAAATGAGATACTTAAAAAATTGCGTATAAGCAAATCTGCTGAAGAAATAAAATTGCTCAAGGAGGCGGCAGCCATCGCAGACCACACATTTGATGAGGTGCGCCAGCTTAAATTTGCAGGTAGGCGCGAACTTGAAATTATGAGTGACATCAATAACCTGTTACTCAAACACGGGCAAGAAAGAATGGAGTTCTGTATCGTGGGGAGTGGACCTAACGGGGCGCAACCGCACCACCACACCGGAGATAGAATAATTCAGCCGGGCGATGCAGTTGTGCTAGATTTTGGCGGTATGTATCAGGGTTATTTCAGTGATATGACTCGCATGGTGTTGGTAGAGGGTGCGGAAGCCGACCCACTTTACCGTGAAGTTTATGACGTTGTAAACAAAGCACGCGCAGCGGGACATGCACAGGCAAAGCCCGGCGTTACCTGCGAAAGTGTGGACGAGGCAACGCGAAAAGTGATTGCCGATGCAGGCTATGGCGAGTTTTTTGTGCATCGCACCGGACACGGCATTGGCATGGAAGTTCACGAAGAACCTTATATCGTAAACGGCAATCAGCTTATATTGGAACCGGGTATGGCTTTCAGTATCGAACCGGGAATATACTTGCCGGGTCGTTTTGGTGTTCGCATTGAAGATATAGCAATAATAACCGATAATGGCGAAGAGAATATCAACCTCAGCACGCATGAAATTGTCACAGTACGCTAATAGCAATATTCAGGAAGGGCGCAGGCATACTGCGTCCTCTTTATTTTAGGGGTTAGTTAACATGAAAATACTGGTCGCAACCAACAACCGTAGCAAACTGCTAGAAATGGCAAGGCTATTTAATATAGAAGGCTTGGAACTGGTTTTACCAGCCGATTTGGGTTTGAAGGATTTTGATGTTGAGGAAACCGGACAAAGCTATTACGAGAACGCCGCGTTGAAAGCAGCCGCTTTTGCGCGTGCTTCCGGCATGTCCGCACTGGCAGATGACTCCGGGCTGGAAGTGGATGCGCTAAACGGGGAACCGGGTCTGTACTCCAAACGCTACGCCGGAGAAAACGCCACCGATGCTTACCGGATTAGTTACCTTTTGAAAAAACTGGAAAATGTAACGCAAGAGAACCGAACGGCACGCTTCATAGCTTTGTTGGCTTTAGCCTCACCGGATGGCACAATTATTGAACACGAGCAAGGCACTTGCGAAGGTAGAATCGGCTTTGCGCCAACCGGAAATAATGGGTTCGGTTATGACCCGATTTTCCTGCCAATCGTAGTAGCTGATAATCATAGTATGGCTGACTTGAGCAATGAAGGGAAAGACTTAATCAGCCATCGCGGTAATGCCGCTCGTAAGCTTGCTCCTTTTCTCAGAAAATATATAGAAGAAAGTTAATAGAACGTTTATGCTATAGAGTGGTATAATAATTCTAGCAATGTTTAGGTGTAAGCTGAGTAAGAAGGCAAGCAAATGGTTAAAGGGCGAGCAAAAGTAGTATTTACATGTGAAAAATGTGGCTTCGAGAGTCTCAAATGGCTGGGCAGGTGTACCGAATGTAGCGCTTATAATAGTTTTACCGAAACTGTTAAAGTGGCAGAGCGACAGATGGGTAGCGGTGGTGGGGAAAGCGTCCGGCAAAATCGCGCCGCCCTAAGCAGCAACAAGCCAGAAAGCATAGCCCGGATTAGCTCTGAAAATTTCAAGAGGATTCGCGTACCGATTGGGGAGTTCGAGCGAGTTATGGGTGGAGGCATTGTACCCGGTTCACTAACTCTTATTAGCGGCGACCCAGGAATTGGCAAATCTACCCTGCTCTTACAAGTAACCGCAGCGTTGGCAGAGTCTATTGGCAAAGTGCTATATGTCTCGGCAGAAGAATCTGCTAACCAGATAAAGTTACGCGCAGAACGATTGGGACTTGCCCCTGAAAACCTTTACCTACTGGCAGAAACTAACCTCAACTTGATTCTAGACCATATCGAACACATGAAGCCCGCTTTGGTAGTAGTAGATTCAATCCAAACGGTGTACCTCACGCACAAAGAACGGCAGGAAGAAGACCTAGCGTTGGGCTTTGGCGCAAGCGGTTTTGAATCGTTGGGTGCAGAAATTAACTCGGCGGCAGGAAGCGTAACCCAAGTAAGGGAATGTGCCGCAACCTTGATGCGCCTTTCTAAGAAATTGCATCTGCCCGTATTTCTAGTAGGGCATGTTACTAAGGAAGGGAATATTGCAGGACCTCGCGTGCTAGAGCATATGGTGGATTGCGTGCTATATCTGGAAGGTGACCGCTTTCACCAATACCGACTTTTACGTGGCGTTAAAAATCGCTTCGGCTCTACCAATGAAGTAGGCGTTTTTGAAATGCGCGGAGAGGGTATGGCTGAAGTAACAAACCCTTCACAAGTTTTCTTGGAAGAAAGGCAAGCGGGCGCGCCCGGCTCGGCAGTTGCGGTAACGATGGAAGGCACTCGCCCTATTCTGGTAGAGGTGCAGGCTTTGTGCAGCCAATGCTATACTCAGATGCCACGCCGAACCACCAACGGTATTGATATGAATCGCCTCTTGATGCTTAGCGCAGTTTTGAGCAAACGCTGTGGGCTTGGGCTTGGTAATCAGGACGTATATGTAAATGTGGTAGGCGGTTTGAAAATCACCGAACCAGCCGCTGATTTAAGTATTACTGCTGCAATTGCTTCTTCATATAGAGAAGCGGAAATAGACTCTAATACCGTATTGATAGGAGAGATTGGTCTTTCTGGTGAGGTACGCATGGTTAGCCAACTTGAACGTAGGTTGGCAGAAGCAGCGAAACTTGGCTTTACCCGTGCAATCTACCCCAAAAGCGCACATAGCAACGGACGCGATTTGAAATTACCGGAGGGGTTTAGGGGCGTGCCGGTAGCCACGTTGGCAGAAGCATTAGAAAAGGCTTTAACCGATAGCGGGAATTCCCGCCGCCACAAACCAAAAGCAACGCAGGAAAAAGAAATTCTGCCTAATCATACCCAATTTGACGAATATGGGAACGAGCTTGAGAAAGAGTTGGAAGTTTCAGAGCTAGGGGATTTTTGATTACCTGCAAACTTTATCCACAGTAAATGTGGAAATGTGTGGAAAAGTAGTGAGTTTTACTAAAGAACAGAAATACTTTGCCATTTTTGTGGCAAGAGGACAAAATCCTCAGGTGTGTCCAAATCGTAAGCTAACTCCGGTATATAGCATCGCCGTATATTCTTTAAACCGCAAGAATGAAATTTTCTCAAATGAAGCGCGAAGCTGTTTTCCCCAAAATTATAGGAAAAATCAAGTAATGTTGAAGGGGCAAGCAGTAGCGCGTTAGTGCCTTTGTGCAGTCTATCTGGAGCAATTGCCACAAATGGGGTAGTTTCTAGGAATAAAAAATCGCGTAAAACTCCGATATTCATTAGCGGAAGGTCGGCTAACAGAATCAGCAAGGCATCACAGCGTGTAGTAGTGACTATCTGTCGCGCAGCTAACTCCAACGCAGCATTTAATCCTATTTCCTGACCGTCAGAGCTTTCTTCAAACGATGTTGCGCCATAAAACCGCCCCATTCGTAGCGCTTCCTGATCTGCGCTCACAACATTATAGCCCGAAATAAAACCCAGCGCGGATATGTCTTTAAGTACCGAAAGGGTATGCAATAGCAGGTGGCGTGCCAGAATAGTCCGATGGTTTAAATCCAACAACGGAGCTATACGGCTTTTGCCTTTTGAAAAAGGCTTGACCGGTACAAGCGCTTGTATATTCGGTTTGGGATAAAGCGTTTTTTGCAACTTTCAGTCCTTTATATTTCTATGAATATAATTATAACATTGTGAAGGTTTTTATAAAGTTAGAAATGTGATATTATCATTGAGAAGTAGAGGGCTTTTTATCTCAACAGGCTGTTATAAATTGGATGCGAAACAAAAGGCTAAAATTCATGTTGAAGGATTATTTACAAAAAATCGAAGAGCTTTCTGATGAAAAGCTATTAGCTTTGGCAAACCGCTATCGCAGTACGATTCAGGAAATTCGGATTTACCGACGTGATGCAGAAATCGTGGCTTTTACAACAGTTGTGAAATACACTGACGAGGAATTAAAGAAAAAGGAAGAAGAATTAGCAATTATCCAAAGCTTTATTGAGAAGCGTAAGTTAACGGAATAAAAAAAAGCGCGAGACTTTATATCTCGCGCCATCTCTAAGTATGAAGTTATTTGTTCTCAGCCGCTAGTTTCGCTGCCTGTTCAGCCCACTTATTCCGCTCAATCCGAGTAGCGTTGATGCCCGTTTTCTCAGCAAGTTGTTCAGGACTCAACTTAGAAAGAGCTTTAAAAGTGATAACACCAGCCTCATAAAGCTTATTACGGAAAACTATTCCGATATCCTCGATTAAAGTAAAATCATCTTTGCCTTCCAATGAAATTTCCGGAGTCTCTTCATTTTTAGCCTCTAAAACCTCGGCATGGTCTGTTGTGGATTCAGACGCAACCACAGGCTTTTTAGCGGTAAGAGTGATTTTGTTTTCCACGCCCATAGCAGCATTAACTTCGTCAATGATATTAGGACCATGAGGCTTAGGACCGGAATTACGAACGGTAAACCTAGCAGTGCTTTGAGGGTTAGCAATCTGCATCGTTACCGATTCAGACTTAGTTGGCGTGGCAGGCTTTGTCGGTGTAACTGCCTTTTGCTTTGCGGAATAGCGTCGTAGCAAATAAAGCGCTAACAAGCCAACACCAGCGCCTAATGTAAAACCTAAAACTTTTTTAATCACAGTAAAATCTCCTCTTAGTCTAGTATAGTATATATTCAGCAATCAACCGCGTTGAACTATTTGAAGCTTGCTAAGATAAATCAGAGTATCACCTACCTCAGCTTTGCGATTAACTAGATCAGTTCTTTTCTTTAATTGGGTCTCATTCAAAAGCTGTTCATAGCGTAAAAAAAGCCCATCATAAACTCGTGGGTCTTTGGTAGAGCGCGTGTAATAATAGATAATAAAAGTGCTGTTCCGTTTGGTTCTTGGATCAACGGTTGGCGCAGGATTTTTGCCAGACGGTGTAACATAACTGGTTGCGCCATAGTCTATCTCAAGCTTTTTCTGATTGAACTGCTTCCATTGTAACGGCACAAGCTTCTTGCTGTAGTAGTTGTTAAGCTCTTCAGCGGATTGCTTGATAACATAAATCTCTGTTTGGTTAGAGACAACCCGATAATTAGGCATAGCAATAGAAATAATATTATTTGCTAGGCTCGATTGAATCGAGTCTGGGGTTTTGGTAATTTCTCTGATACCGATTGGCAAAGGCACATCAGCCATTGTAATAGATTCGGTGGCAGTACCGGGCTTAACTTCACCGGATGCTGAAACAAAGGTTAGATATATGACAAGAACGATAGAGGCGATAAAAAAAGTTGGGGCGAAGATAAAAAGCCCATAACGAAGAATACGGCGCGTGCCTCGCTCTTCAGGATTCTTATAGACTGCCACAGGGACTCTAGGTGATAGCGAAGAAGGCATGCTATTTTTGCTATTGCCAATCCCAGACAAATACTCAGCACTATTTTTATCGGTGGTATTACTCATAACCAAGACCTATAGTTAAGCCCATAATAGCAATAAAAGTAAATCTTGCCTGTATATTATAACACTACAATGATAGTAACTGCAGCAGGGTGGCAATTCGCATCTACTACCACCATGTTTCACGTTAAACATTATAGGGATGTTTCACGTTAAACATGTGGCACTTGCTACAAGTGTAAGTCTGTTTCACGTGAAACTAAGATAAAGGGTTATTCGTCATTATTGTAGAGTTATATAGCCTGTAAATCCAATGTGCATAAGGTTTGACTCTGCTATAATTGATTTCCAAGAAGTTCTATTAGGGTCAATTTCTTACTAGCCCACAGTCTCTTGAAAGGAGAAACAGGTTGATTGGTTCCACACTCTCTTCTAAAATTTCCCGATCTTTGCCGATATTGGTTGTTTTAGTGCTGGTATTGCAACTTGTAGCTACCGCGATGGTATTGCCTACAAACGCAACAGCCCAAACCAAGTCCTTGAATCCTTACGGGGTTAACACTTTCCTTGAAAAGGAAGTGGAAGACTGGAAAAAGGAGAAAACTTTCCAGTTGATTTCAGAAGCCGGTATCGGTTGGGTTAAGCAACATTTCCCTTGGGACGAAATCGAGTTCCGCAAAGGCTACTTCTATGATGACAAATTCAAGAAGTCTAGCTGGGAGAAATTCGATCAAATTGTTAATCTGGCAGTGAAATACAATATTAATATTGTTGCACGCCTAGATCGCACTCCTCAATGGGCTAACCCACTGAATGGCGATCCTATGCATCCACCCGCGGATTTCCAAAACTATGCCGATTTTGTCAAAGCCTTTGTGACTCACTACAAAGGCAAGATTAACTACATTCAGGTCTGGAACGAACCAAATCTAGGCTACGAATGGACAGGCACGCCAGATGCCAAGAAATATGTAGAGATGTTAAAACTTGCTTATCAAGCGGCTAAGAGCGCAGACCCTAACATTAAGGTCATGAATGCGCCGCTTGCTATGACAATTGAGAAAGGACCTACCAATCTGAGTGAACTGGATTTCTTTAGCCAGATGTATCAGGCTGGCGCAAAATCCTATTTCGATGTAATTGCCGCTAATGGCTATGGCTTGGAGTTTCCGCCCGAAGATGCGCCAGACCCGCAGAAGCTAAACTTCCGCAGGGTGGAATTGCTACACGATATAGCCGTTAAAAATGGCGATGGCGATAAACAAGTCTGGTTCAATGAATATGGTTGGAATGCCTCGCCTGAAACCATCCCCGCAGATAAGCTCATCTGGAGACGTGTAACAGAGCAGCAACAAGCTGATTACACGGTACGCGGCTACAAATATGCGCGTGACAATTGGGCATGGTCTGGCGTTATCTTTATGTGGTATTTCCGTCAGGTTGGAGATATTACCCCTGACCGAAGTGACTATTATTTCCAGATGGTCACTACCGATTTCAAAACCAAACCTGTTTATGATGCATTAAAGAAAGATGCGTTGGCATTTATAAATCAGAAGAGCTTACCAACGCAGGTTCCATATACACCCGTCACACAACCAGTCACTACTACAGCAGCAGTTACTACCACAAAAGCAGTTACTGCGGCAGCGGTAGCTACTACAACGCAAGCGTCTGGCAGTAATTCTAGTAGCAGTGAGAATTCCGGTGCGTTAATTCTTATAATTGCTGGTGTCGTAGTCTTGTTGGCAGGCGGTGGCGGCGCTGCGTTCTACTTTATGCAACAACGCAAGCAACAGTAATTTTACTCCGCAGTAACAAGTTCGAGTTATTATCGCAAAGCAGGAGCGTTCCGAATTTCGGGGTTGCTCCTGCAATCGCTAACATCCATAGCTTGCGTTATACAGTTTTCTTCAAGCAATTTTTATCTGGAAGTGAATTATGATAGAAGCAGTTAACCTAACAAAAGAATTCGGCAACTTTACAGCAGTAAAGGATGTCTCGCTTACAGTTAAAGAAGGAAAGGTTTTGGCGTTATTGGGGCATAACGGAGCGGGGAAAACCACTACAACCCGTATGCTTAGCGCGATTCTTGCACCCACCAAAGGCTATGCCAAAATTGCCGGATACGACACCGTAACACAAGCCCTTGAAGTACGCCGTTCTATCGGTCATCTGACTGAGTTACCGGGATTGTACTCGCGTATGAGGATTGAAGAATATCTGGAATTCTTCGCAGAAGTTTTCAATGTGCCTAAAGAAACCAGACGCACACGAGCAGAGCAAATGATGCGACAATTTGACCTATGGGAAACTCGAAAGCTAAAAATCGGCGAGTATTCAAAAGGTATGCGCCAGAAAACTGCCCTCATCCGGGCTTTAATCCATGACCCTAAAGTATTATTCCTCGATGAGCCTACCAGCGCGATGGATCCTTATAGCTCGAAATTGGTACGAGATTCTATTTCTCAATTAAAAAATCAAAATCGCACGGTTGTCTTGTGTACCCACAATCTGTACGAAGCAGAAGAACTGGCAGACCATATTGCCATAATTCGCAAAGGCGAAATCCTAATCGAAGGAAGCCCAGATGATTTGAAACGCCGTTTACTTGGTGCGCCAAGTTTTACCGTAAAGTTGGCACAATATAAGCACCCGGATAATTTGCCAACCCGGTTGAAAGAACTTGTTGAAGTAATCGATTCAGGCACTGATTGGTTCACTTACAGGTGCGAGGAGCCAGAAAAATACAACCCGCACTTATTAAAGATTCTGGTAGAAAGTGGCTATCAAGTAATCACTATAAGCGAAACGCCACGTAGCCTTGAATCTGTATATCTCAAGATTGCAGGAACCCCTGCTACCGCCAGCCAGAACCGGGATGAAAGCGAACAAACCCTACTAAAGCTCAAAGGGAAACGCAAAGGCTGGTTTAGAAACCGCCGTAAAGAAGAAGCTAACAAGTCGCAAGAACGCAGCCTGAGCAAGAGGAGGTCGTAAGCTAGTGCTAAAAAATTTAACCTTGAGAATAGGTAATCAGCCACCCTCCTCTATTGCACGCGCTTTAATAATCACAAGGCGCGAACTTAGAGACAGTATGCGGGATTGGCGAATCCTTTCCCCCCTGATAAGTCTGACCTTCATTGTGCCATCGCTGGTGGTGTTGGCTATAAGGTTCGGCAAAACTATGCTGGATAAACTTGAACCTGGTTCTTTCGAGGATAGGGTGCTACCCTTTGCTACGTTATCGGTTGGGTTCTTCCCGATGTCCTTCTCGCTAATCATCGCCTTTGAAAGTTTTGTAGGCGAAAAAGAGCGTAACAGTTTGGAGGCTTTACTCTCAGCGCCCTTAACCGATTTGGAATTATTTATGGGTAAGTTTCTAGCAGCGGTAATCCCTACTATACTTTCCAGCGCATACGGCACACTGGTATTTGTTATAGGAATCCTGCTGACTGGCGGACCAATGCCAACCGACCCATTAAACCTCATTTTCTTTATCCTTCTTGGTACAGCAGAAGCACTGGTAATGGTGACAGGGGCAGTAATAGTAAGTAGCCATTCAACCAGCGTGCGAGGGGCAAACCTGTTAGCCAGTTTCGTCATTCTGCCAATGACTATCATCGTGCAGATAGAAGCGCTTCTGGTAATCAGCGGTCAGAGCAATATGCTTTTCTTTGTATTGCTTAGCCTATTGCTTATCTTCGTGATTTTACTCCGCACCGGCGTAAGAGTCTTTAACCGTGAAGAAATTCTCTCTCGAGAAGGTGGCGATAGCTTGAAGATAAAAGCAATCTTCTCCAATTTCTTCTATATCTTTGCACGTACACCTGAAGAAACAATTTATAACCGGAAAAGCAACCTGCGAAAATTCAGTTTATGGCGCTTATATCGTTACGACATCCCCCAGATTATAAAGCTGAATGGACCGGCTATCATCATGGTAGTGGTGAGTCTAGTGATTGCAATATTTATCGGCTGGTGGGTTACAACCCTACAACCGATAAAAGAGTTATTGGCGCAATATCAGGGAAGCATCAAAGAGCAGGTAGCCAGCGTCCAGAATCCAGCCTGTAATTCCCAATTACTGGCAGATTACGGGATAACATGGCAATTTATTTTCTTCAACAATGTTAAGTCGGTACTCATCGGAAGCGGGCTAGGCTTTATATCAATGGGGATAGGGGGCTTGCTCCTGCTAATGGCAGCGATAGCCCCAATCGGCGGGTTGGGTAATATTATGGTACAGTCGGGCGCAAATATATTTCTGCTATTTATAGGCTTTATACTACCGCATGGAATTATAGAGTTACCTGCCGCGATTATGGCTACCGGTGCAGCGCTACAAGTGGCAACCTGCTTTATAGCGCCACCAAATGGCATGAGCATTGGTCGCAATCTGCAATTTTCTCTGATAAACTATGTAAAACTAATGGCGTTGATAATACCATTGCTGTTCATAGCCGCATTAATCGAGGGCAATTTAACGCCGATAATCGGTTGCTGGATAACCAATTCAAGATTCTAACTTTACATAATTGATAATAGGAAAAAAATGGCAAGAATTATAGACTTACGCAGCGATACTGTAACAAAACCTACCTCGGCAATGCGTGAAGCTATGTACAAAGCTGAGGTGGGTGATGACGTATATGGAGAAGACCCTACCGTTAACAAACTGGAAGAAACCGCCGCCGAAATAATGGGAAAGGAGGCAGGCTTATTTGTAACCAGCGGCACTATGGGAAATCTGATTGGGGTAATTACACATTGTAGTAGAGGTCAGGAAATAATAATGGGCGCAGAATCTCACATCTTCTATTATGAGGTAGGTGGGGGCGCAATAGTAGGCGGTTTGATGTATCACACCGTTCAGGAAAACCGTCTGGGCATACTCAACCTCGAACAGATAGCGCATGCCATCAGAGGGAAAAATATACATTACCCTGTAACGGGGTTAGTATGCCTTGAGAACAGCCATAACCGTAAGGGCGGTACAGTTATGAGTATCGAAGATACAAAAAGAATCTGCGATACAGCGCATGCTAATGATGTACCTGTCCATTTGGATGGAGCGCGGGTATTTAATGCTGCAACCTATCTTGGCAAAAATGTACGAGAACTGGTAGCCGAAATTGACTCGGTGCAGCTATGCCTCTCAAAAGGTTTGGGTGCGCCGGTTGGCTCAGTGCTGGTAGGAAAGCGCGATTTCATTGAACGCGCCCGCAAAAATCGAAAGATGCTAGGCGGTGGTATGCGGCAGGCGGGTATATTGGCGGCAGCGGGTCTTATTTCGCTCACTGAAATGACCAAACGGTTGGGGAAGGATCACTACAACGCACAACGCCTTGCCGAAGGCTTACAACAGGTCAGGGGACTGGAAATAGACCTAGAAACTGTGCAAACCAACATTGTGATGGCAGATACGACTGGTTCGGGGCGCACTGCCGATGAGTGGGTAACAAGTTTGAAGCAAAAAGGGATTTTGATTAACTCAATGGGCCCTTATACCATCCGCTTTGTGACCCATTACGAGGTAGAACAAAGCGGAATCGATGAAGCGTTGACCGTAATCTCAAGCTTTTTATGAAAAATTAATAAACTTACATCTCTTATTACAGAGCATAAGAAGGGCAAATATCACACGGACTTTGTAAAGCGCTATACAAATAATACCTGTTAACGATTTGTAAATTATTAACACAAACCCTATTGACTCAGCTACAAAACCGCTATATACTGTGAATGTAGAGAGAATATCTACACCCCATAAATTGAGAAGCTACAATTATTGGGAAGATAATAATGAAGCTCACCTCAAAAGTGCGCTTTTACTCTGTTATTGGTGGTAGCTTCACTAGCAAGTCCCAAATAGGAGGTACACTGGTATGGTTAAACCTCATGTGCTATTTGGAGTTTGGCAGGAAGACAGATAAAGCCCCAGTGCTATTGCACCTGATCTTTTTTACTAAATCGCTGTAAACTTGTAGCTTAAATATGCTGGATAAGCTTTATTGCTACGGGTTGTAACAGATAGATGTGATTAAATTGCAATTGAACTGATGTGCATAGATACATACAGAACAAAAGTGAAATTGCATGATTAACAAGGTCGTTAGTAGGGTAATTAGTAGAGTAGAAGTGATCAGTGGTACTCAAGAGATAAATTAGTCAGTATGCTGGGGCGGTAAGCAATAGTCGGTTCCTGTAGTCCGGTGTAAGTAAGAGGAATGCAAAGGCGTTTAGAAAGCCACGCATCCACTTCGAAGTTGGTTCCGCTAGAACCCTCACCGATGCTTGAATCGAGAAGCCGTGTAGCGCAAAGCGGCAAGGTTAAGCTGGCGTAAATAAGCTAGGTAGCCCGCGTGTCTTCAAGCAAACTAAACTAAATAGAGAACTTTAAGAAGCTTTGGAGATTTTGCCAGAGCTTCTTTGCTTTTTTATATACCTAATATCGGGCTACATCTTCAGGTTTTGGGGCTGCAACAAAACTCTGTTTCACGCTCTCCACGGGTAAAGCTTTCTGTATAATCCGATCCTTACTCATCACTCCCTGACCAAGCCAATCGGCATACCAGATATGCTTGAGGAAGTCTTTGGTTGGCTCAAATCCCATTATACGGGCGCAGGTAGCATCAACCGCTACCAAATCGCGCCCAATCACCAGCACTTGCGCTGGTTTGGGTGTTCCAAACAAAGGACCATCTCCCTCCATTGCCATAATTCCATCTACAATGGTAGCTTGTGGAGGCATTGTTTCATACAACTCAACGATATTTTGCTCAATCCCGGTTACGTGCAAAATATTCTTGGGCCAGCCGTATTTTATGCCCGGCACAATCCCATACAGATTCTTCATACTCAGAGTCACCCCTGCCCAGTGATGGGTTTTCATTTTAGGCATCGAAACCAGCAACTCTGCTTGAGCGATTGTCTTGGGCAACCACATAAATTCCAGACTGTTATAACCACCTTTGGTATTAACCTTAACCAAGTCATCGTGGTTCAAATCTACGAAAGGCACATTCAGGCTATCCAGCACCTTCTGAATGCCGCTTTGATATAACAAATCGGTAATATCGCGCTGGTAAGCTGAGCCTTCCGCCACGATAACCTCTTTTGCGCCCTGCTCCCGGAAAAGCCGTATAGCTGCTTCCAGTACGGCAGGGTGAGTATTAATAGCTGAACCGGGGAAGTTATAAATAATATTTGGCTTTAAAACGACACGCTTACCTGTTGCAGAAGGGGTATCTACCGCTTCCCAAGCAGTTCGTAGCGGGGTTAAAATATCCCCCTCATAGGTCGCGTTAACTATCGCCACCTGTGATTTCTCTCCAAAGCCCTTGCCGAGTCGGCGGAAATTTAAGCTAATCCACTTAATTATCCCAAGTGGACGGCTGACAAACTCAGCCAACACTACAGAGCCACCAATTGCACCTGTAAGCATCAGGCGTGTAAATTGACGGCGACTTAGCACTCTACGTCTGGGACGATTAGGATTTATTGTCATTGCGGTTGCACAAAATAAAGATTATCACTTAAAGCTAGAATTGCTAACGCAGTAGTATGAGGGCTAGTCATCCAGCCACCACTAAGAGCTTGTCCTTTTGAGGCGGGTTTACCGGTTTGGGAAGGAGTGCCTTTAAGTAATTTTATATAAAAGCGACCCATACGGTCAGAGTTGTTAGTACCTATATCAGGGTAAAAGCGTAAAGACAACAAGCCAAGAGCCAACACATGGTCACTGTAAGTTTCTTCTAAAAAATCGGACAGCACTGAAACACCACGCCATACTTCCTGTGTGCCGCCAAAATCCGAAGTGCTGAGCGTAACGGCAAAAGCCAATAAAGCATAGGCAGTTCCATCCGGTGTTGGTGGCAATTGTTTATCATACATATAAGGATTACCAACGTTCCAACCACCTACGGCGCAAGCGCGATCACGCAGGTAAGCCTTACCTTCTCGAATCTGGTCGCTATCAGCTACTATCGTTCTGTCTTCCACGGTCAAGGCTATCATTGCCAGAGCGGTTGGAATCACAAAACCTGCTTCAGTAGCGTTAGGTCCCCATTTCCAACCCAACAGATTGGAGTCAATACTTAGTAGCTTTTTATAAATATCCCATTCTTTCTGAGTAACTTTTGGCTCACGCTGTTTATTCAAAATCAAGCTGCGTGCGCTACTTCGTGAATCAACATCTTCAGGTTTGGCATAGAGCGCAGCTAATTCTGGGATTCGCAGCAAAATATTAAAACACCATGTAGCAGGATAAGTCATCCAGCCGCTAAACTGATCTTCCTTGAAAATTCCCCACCCACCGTCTGGATGCTGGTCGGCGCGAAGCCTAGTAAGTCCCTTCTGAACCGCATCCACATAGGGCTGAGGTGCATTCAACCTACCAGCCCCAATATTGGGATGGAAAAGCGCCAACAATGCCAAAGCAGTTGGTTCTACAAAGCTTTGCCCACCCACCTTATAACCCCAGCCACCATCGGGGTTCTGTATTTTTACTAGGAAATCAAGCCCTAGGCGAATCTGATTATCATAAATTCCCACAAAAAACACCTTGATAGAATTGGTTCAATGGTTTTTCAAGCGATGGATAATCTGCTCCAAGGTACTTTCGCTAACGTCAGTTGCCTCGAAAGAAGACCCTTTGGGGGATATTTGCTCTTTGAGATAAGTCACCAAATCAGCATGTTCGACAATAGGGCAATTGGGGTGTGTAGAAGAAAATAATTTGCCCCTATCCAACACCACTATCGGTTGAACCGGCACTTGAGGTAAGTTTCGTACTGAAAGCCACGATTTTACCTCACGAGCAGCACGTATCACCTTCCAAGTAGGGCTATCCTTGATACGTTTACGGTTAGGTTGCTTTTTGGCAGTCGAATCGTTGCCTCCCATGTACCTGTACCAAGTGTCTCCCTCGCAAATATACTGACCAGAAATGCTGGATACTTCTAGTACCAACGCGCCATGAGGACCTAATAGCACCCCATCAATCATGCCAACCGAACGGTTCTCAGGCAACAAAAGGTTGAGAAAATAGATATAGTTCTCACCCAAAACCTTGCTTAATAGTGTTGCCAATCGTTCCTGACTACGCTGTTTCTGTAACGCAACACTTCCACGATTGCCAAACCAGAATGCCCCTGCTAAAAGAGGCAAGCCTAGCGCCAATATCCAAATGGAAATCGAAAATGCCAGAAATATAAACAGCAAGGCGGCTATACTAAGTCCGCATGCCAAACCGAGGTCCCGCAGAATCAATTGACGATAAGCTGAGGAATTACCAATAATAGATTGCAATAGTGCCTCTAATTAACCGGTTCTATCCTGTAAATCTGGCTACCCTTATATTCTGCAATAAATTGCAATTTCAGACCAGCCGCTATTACTCCGCCCTTATCTTTATACAAAGCATCTAAAGCTGAATAACGCTCTATGCCAAGCACCAGATAATTTGCCCCAAAGCGGCGAGCAGCTTCTAGATTAGCCGCTACACTATCGCTTGCCAACGCTATAGCTGGATTACCCGTAGCGTAGTAGTAGCTTAACGGCTCGCCGATAATTATAGCATAGTTTGAAATACTGTTTGCCTTGAACCAATCGTTTATCTCAACAGCATAAATAAAGTCTTTATCCCAAGAGCTAGAAGCAGAGGCAGAGACTAATAGAGTGAGTACAATTGACACCACCAGCAATGGCACAGCAATTCCGTTAGCGAAAAACTTGAGCCGGTTAGGGCGTTTGCGCCACTCGCAATATTTTCGTACCAACCATTCGATAGCGAAAAGAGCCGCGCCAGCCTGATAGGGTATAAGGCTACCAGCCGCATGAAAAAGCGTTCCGTGTAAACTAATTTCAGTAAATATAAGCACCATGCCGAAATATAAAAGCGTTAGATGGATTAAGAAAGGTACATAAGCCCGGTTCTTAAAATTCAAAAGAAAGATACCGAGCAGGAAAAAAGGCGCAAGCAGGAACAAACCCTGCACGCTTAGAATAATCGCGCCTATCTCCAGTGCGTTGAGTTTGCTGATAATAATATTGCCAAAGCCCCACTCAAAATACCGTGCCGGTGTTAGGGAAAGGCTATGACTGAATAGTTCGTTATAATTTTGCAGCCAAAATACTTTGCCGCTATTGGGAGAAAAGAGTGTGCCAAATTCTAACAGATTACGCCATAACCATGGCGTTACCACCGAAAGAGCAGCAATTAGGGCTAAACCCAGTATTCCCCAACGTGGCTTCCAAAGTTGAAGCCCTGTTTGTGGTTTACAGCGCACCCAAAGAAAGGATAGTACAAGTGTGGCAGTAAATAACACCCCATCGCTTCGGCACAGGTAAGCCAAACCGCTTAACGCGCCTGCCACTACTAGCCAACGATCATCTTTGTTTAGACCCAAATGAATAGTTATGAAGCACAGCAAGCCGAGCAAAGCAAAATTAGCAAAATTATCTGGAGCGTTCCAGAATAAGAAATAGCGTCCCGGAAAGAGCGTAGCAACCGCCATAACCCAGCTATAACGCCGCTGTGTCTCTCCAAAAGCCAGTTTCCCGGCATAAAACGCCAGTGGCGGGAGTAGTGCAGCGCAAAGCATAAATGGCAGGGATGCGGCAAAAGGAGACACTCCAAATAAAGCAAAAGAACCGATAATAAGCCAACTTGCCAATGGATTCCAGTAGTCGAAGGCTAGGTGCGTATAGCCAGAGAGCGGGTTGGTAGGATTAAAAGCAGTTATCTGATAATTCCAGACCGTATTGATTACAAAACCATGTCCATCATACCAGTTCTGAGCAGCTTGGTAATAATAATAAGCATCTACAAAACCAGGTTGCTTTACCCAGAAAAACGCAACCAGTAAGCGCAAAACCAAAGCCGCGCCTGAAAGAAAGAGGTACGGGTGACGATTTATGAATACAAAAGCTTGCTTTATGGCGTTCGTATTGGAATTTCCCATACTATAAGTAAAAAGGATAGCAATTCAGGCTAATAATAACCTGTAAAGCTATTATTTTCAAAAACAAAGAAAAACCCCACCGATTAGAGTGGGGTGTCCGTGCAATATACCTATTTTTATTTGTATAGCTATACTTGGAACAGCTTCAGCGTAGAAATAAAAGACCTCTGCCCCAAACGGAGCAGAGGCAAAATCCCAGATAATTAGGACAGGTTCTTGGTTACGCTACTGAAGACGTTACCGATCTGAGGTCCAAGGAACACCAGAATTGCTATAACTACTACGGCTACTAAGAAGAGGATCAAAGCATATTCTACGAGACCCTGACCTTCTTTTTCTTCGGTCTGTTTGCGGAAAAGTTTCTTGAAGTCCAACATTGTCGTTACCTCCAACATAGATAATAAGTTGTTAAAGTTGAGATTGACAGTGTGGTTACAGAAGGATAACTCTTCAATGCAAGAGGGATATATTGCTATACTGCGGAGTGTGATTAGCAAAGGTTAGGCAGAATTAGGAAAAAAAACTTTGAATAATATTTTTTTGCGCCGCGCCTATTGCTAGGATGTCAGTACAGTTTGCAACACGTCTCTTCTAAAACTGAAGCACTATCATTCGCTTCCACTAATCTATTTTAGTATTATGAGGCTTTTATAGCAATAGCCATTTGGTATATAGTACTTTTAGATTGTGGCTATTGTGCTTTCCTCATCTGAATGTAATATACCATATAAACATTACGAATTACATTACGATTATTTCATTCGTGAAATTTATTTAGCCAACTATTTATATCAAATAGTAATCAAGGGAATATATGCTGCCACACGGGTACCTCGACCGGGCGTACTGGCTATTTCCAACCTGCCGTTTAACATTTCAGTGCGCTGACCCATGCTATGAATACCAAGCGATTTTTGCTGTTTTTCACCTTCAAGCTTGCGAATATCGAAGCCATTACCGTCATCTTCTACGCTCAAGGTTACAGCTTGTTCACCTAAATCAAGCGATATATTAACGTGTAAGGCATGGGCGTGAATTGACACATTGCTTAGGGCTTCTTGAATGATACGGAAAACAGCTACTTCAAACTGGTTGGGCAAACGACGCTCCACCCCACTGCTTACCAGATTAACTTCAATTTTATTTTTCTCTTGAAAATCTTTGATATAACGCCGCAAGGTTGGTAGCAAGCCAAGGTCATCCAGAATCATAGGGCGAAGCTGGAAGATAAAACCGCGCGTTTCCTGTAAAGTGTCGTTCACCATAGATTTTAAGCCGGTTATCTCGGCTTTCGCTCGCGCAATGTCCGCTTCCATCCAACGTTCACAAATTTCAGCACGTAAAACCAAATTGCTCATTGCCTGTGCAGGTCCATCATGCAACTGGCGGGATACACGCAAGCGTTCGTTTTCTTGTGCTTGGATAATTTTGCCGACCATTTCCTGAGCTTCAACGCCTTGTACCCCACGTACATGACTAGAAGTTTGAGGAGCTTTACTTTTGGGTCGCTGATTCAAAATCTGATAGAGCCTAAAATTTTCTTGCTGCTGCTCTTTTAGATATTTCTGTCGCTCTCTAAGCAGCTCGACTTCCTTACGCATAGAGTTGAGCCTTAGCTGTACCTCATGGTAGCTATTGTATAGCACCTTGATGTCGGGCAAGCTATAAGCATCCATGTTGGTTTCCATATCTTTCAAGCGTGCTGAAAGCTGTCCCTCTCTTGCGCCGAGCCTGTCAACCTCTGTCTGGTTCTGCCGAATCAGCATCTCAACCTCACTCAGGCGTTTATTAAGCTCTTCTGCCCGGTTACGCGCTTCTATCATCAGTTCATCTAACTTTTGATCGATTTCCTCCGGGTCTGGATTTGAACCAAGCGGGGACATACTCATTTGGGTGCCTCCATTAAGGTAGCTTTTCAGGCAATTATAGCTCCAGCATTTACCTATTTATGATAGCATAAAGAGCAAGCGCAAGCCATAAGTAGGAAAAAAATCTGTAAGGACAGGAGTCCCTACAGATTATGAATATAATATGGTTAAGGCTCAAACCAAGCCTTACCTTATGTAATTGCGATTTCGTGCTAAATCAACCCCAAGCAAACCAAGCAGCACGTCGTATTTACTACCAGCATTTTCAGGATGATACTCAAAGCGATTGCGCTCAAAGTATTGCACCTGCAAACCATTTTCTAGCAATGGCTCGCTTACCGGATAGCCAAATATATCGAGTCCACCATATTTATTCCAGTATTCTAAGAAGCGACCGCTCAGGGTATGACCAGTTTTGTCAAAATAAACCAGAGTACCCGAAGATAAAACAGGCGCTACCGGCTGGAAATTCCGATTTTTAACGGACTCACTACCCAGCAAACCAAGTAACACTACATAAGGTGTTCCTGCGTTTTCAGGATGAAGCTCGAAGCGGTTACGCTGGAAATACTGCACTGTATAGAGTTTTCCATCGGTTTTGCTAACTTCAATAAACTCTTCGCTTAAAGGATAGCCAAAGACCTCTAAGCCACCGTGAGAATCCCAGAACCGCTTGAATTCGCCTTTGAGCGTATGTCCTGTTTCAGAGAAATAATTTAGTTCATTGGTACTGGAAATTGGCGCTACTTTATTGAAATAGACCGATTGGCTGGCAAGTTGATCTGTTTGGTTAGGTGCGCCTTGCCCGGTTGTCGGTTGTGTCGAACTTGGGGCTACTGCGCCGGGTCCGGCAATTACCTGTCCGGAGGCAAAGTCAAAGTTTACCGGGACTGCTCCATTGGTAGTGCCATCTACTGTAATAGTGACAGGTCCCAGAATACGGGCAGCTTTGGGCAATATTGCGCGTAAAGTGTAAACGCCTGCGCCCAAATTATCGAAGCTGTAATTACCTGACGAGTCTGTATTCTTGACAAGTTGACCCGGGTCGAGAGTCATAACCACATCATTTGAACTAGCCCCAGCTATAAACCCGTAAACTCTAGAGTTGCGATTCGGATTCAGGTCACTGTTTATAACTGCCCTAACCGCCGCGCCCGCATTAACCAGACCGTATCCGGTACGGTCATCGCGTCCAGCAGCATCAATATCCGTAGCCGTACCTTGCAAGATAGACTTAACCTGCGCGGCGGTTAGGTCTGGTTTTACCTCCAGCATCAAGCTGATAACACCCGTTACGATAGGGGCGGAAAAACTGGTGCCATCCATAACAGTGTAATCGCCTGAGTCTCTGTTATTACCAAACGGATCGTCGGTAAGATAAGGATTGCCTTTTCCAAACGAGGTACCGGGCCAGTTAATGTTGGTAGTCAGAATGTTGGTTCCGGGAGCGGCAACGCTAACCCATGAGCCATAGGATGAGAATTTAGCCGGTTTATTATTTTCATCAGTAGCAGCAACCGCAATAACGCCGTCATAGGCAGCAGGATATTCCGCCACACCGTTAGCCACATTGCCGGAAGCCGCTACAATAATCGCCCCTTTGCTCTGAGCATATTTAATCGCTTCAGCCATTGCCTTAGAATAGTTTGGTCCGCCAAGACTCATGTTGATTATACGCGCTCCCGCATTAGCAGCTTGCGTTAAACCTTCAGCTACCCACGAATCAGCACATTCGCCGTTCCAGTTGCAAGAACGAACGGACAAAAGCCCAGTTGGAGATGGATTAGCCCCTTCGCGAGAACCATTCCAGTTAACCCCTGCCATCCCGTAGTTATAATAAGGATATGCATAAATCCGCTTTTTTATTACAGTCACTTGCGTTGTAACTGGATCTATAACCGGAACATCATCTACCTCGCTGTAATTATTATTCGGGTTAGCCGCAATAATTCCGGCAACTGCCGTTCCATGACCGTTATAATCGGTGGTACATTCCGGGCTGCTAGGCTTCCAACGCGCCGAACCACAATCCGGCACGGTGCTAATGCCCTGCGCGTAAAAAACCCTGCCTCTGAGATCCCAAATTCCATCTCCGCCATATAGTCCCAAGACCTTACAACCGGAATTGGTCTGGCTTTGTTGCTCTTGCCCTGCCGATGGATAAGGTGAAGGTTGGGGTAAGTAACAAGGATCAGATTCTGCAATACCATTTGGAAGAGGCGCCGCCGGACCCTTCGGCGATCTTTGTGGAGAAGTAGCGCTGGTTGGGACATCAGTGCTTGGTACATAAGAACCATATACATCCCATTGACCGGGATCGAGGGTTAAGCTGCGATTATTACGAATGCCGGTATCCACCACTGCAATAACAACGCCCTGCCGAGAAGTATAGGCATTGGTATTAGAACCGTAAACCTGCTCCCACGCATCCGGTAGATTTATCCGCTTTAGATAATCTTGCTTGCCCTGAGTGTAAAAACTATCCGATGGCTCTCTAAAAATACGCCGGATATAGTTCGGTTCGGCATACGCTACTGCGGGATTAAGGCTAAAGGCAGTAACTAGGGTTTTGACATCAACGCCGGGAGCAGAAAGAACGTCTATGCCCGGTAGCGAAGCAAGACCTAATACACTGGTTAAACCTAAATTTTTATAGTATTCAATATCGGTATTATTTTTCAGATAAGCTGAGGCAAGATTTTGAAATTGACCAACTGGAGCATCTTTGAATTTTACAATTACTTCGCCTTGACGGTACTCAGCCACATCAGGAATTACGGTTGCTACGGGTGTTTCATCTTGCGAGGGTGCGCCCAACACAGGCGTTACAATAGAAAGCTGCAAAAGCAGTACAATTACCAGCCAATGAAAAGCAAAATGGGCGCGGCTGGTGAAAAATCGGTTTGGTCGCCTCATGAATTGGTTCTCCTGATTCCGACCCCATACGGTCAAAAGCCCGTTGAGTTTTGACTAGAGCTTCGTTGCACGCCATATAGCGGGCTGTGTGGAGTTGTGAGCCAAACAGAAACTTTTAGAGGCAAGGCAAAACCGTACCTCTACTTGTCATAACAACTTGTCATAACTTAATCTACCATCAAATCGGGGATTCTGCAAGTAGTATTTAACGAAATTTGGTTGAATCGAGAGGATTAATAGCCCGGTCCCAGCAAACCCTGAGTTCGCGCATAATCTCGCGCTACCAACGCGCCTAGGACCTCCATGCCCTTTGAAGAAAGTTCTGGATGAAGTTCGAGAATCTGCTTTTCAAAATACTGCAACACCCTGCCACCTTCACTAAAAGGTTCGCTAATTGGTAAGCCCAGAGTAACCCAGTTTCCGTTATCCTGCCAATATTTAAGAAATGAACCGCGCAAAGTATGACCCGTTTCTTTCCAATAAAACACCTGTGCATTGGCTTGTTCTTCCGCTGTCGGTTCGGGTACATTGCTGAAAGCCGTATTATTTTTTATCCTTTCAGAGTATTCCACCCCCAACCGACGCACCTGTACAGCAAAGGGAGTCCCGGCAAACTCAGGATGAAATTCGCAAACCACC
>Ga0194047_10000661_pt1 | contig 22392 bp, 18 predicted proteins | sample JunL225m_MetaG_2_FD_160070 | JGI IMG/M metagenome (GOLD analysis project Ga0194047, IMG submission 160070) | Anoxic zone freshwater microbial communities from boreal shield lake in IISD Experimental Lakes Area, Ontario, Canada - Jun2016-L221-5m | ecosystem: Environmental > Aquatic > Freshwater... | reverse complement strand
GGTATCCTCACTGACCACGACCCAGATAACCGGTCTTGCGACCTCACAGCTTGCCGCGATCGAGACCGCCGACATCGTAGCTCTGACGACCTCCCAGATACGCGCCCTGACCACCGCGAGCCTGGTCGCCCTTGCCACCTCGCAACTGGTCGCGATGGAGACCTCTGACCTTGCCGCCCTCGGCACCGGCCAGATAGCCAACCTGACCACAGCTCAGATAGTCGGTCTTCAGACCTCCCAGATAAGCGCCCTGACGACGACCGAGATAGCCTCCCTGACCACGGCGCAGTTTGTGGCGATCGAGACCTCTGACATAGTCGCCCTGACGACCGCCCAGATCGGCGCCATAACGACCGCCACCGTAGCCGCCATCGGCACGGCCCAGATAGTTAGCTTGGTCACGTCCCAGATTCAGGCATTGACCACTTCTCAGATAGTCAGTCTAGGTACGGCGCAGTTTGCCGCCATGGAAACTACCGACATAGTCGCCCTGACTACGACCCAGTTTCATGCGATGCAAACTGTCGATATGGCTGCCCTGACTACATCCCAAATTGTAGCCCTGGAAACTGCCGACATAAAGGTTATACATAATGATAGTCACACATCTGCATTTACAACTTCTCAGGTTGCGGCTCTTACGTCTGGGCAAACGGATGCTTGGCTTATAACTCCTGTGGTACTTGACCTAGACGAAAACGGTATTCAGACTGTTAATGTACAAAATGGTGTGAATTTTGATTTAGCAGCCAGCGGTCATAAGACTCAAGTAGGCTGGATAGCAGGAAATGATGGCCTCCTGGTTAGAGATTTGAACCATGATGGCATAATCAATGATGGCGGTGAGCTTTTCGGAAATGCTACGAAACTGACTTTGGGAGCAAAAGCCAAGGACGGATTTGAAGCATTAAGTTCATTAGATTCAAATCACGATGGCGTAATTAATATGTCTGACGCTGATTTCAGAGATCTTCAAGTCTGGGTTGACAGTAATCATGATGGCATCTCTCAGGCAAGCGAACTGCACTCATTACAGTCACTTGGTATAGCCCAGCTCAACTTGAATGCCACACACACAACCGTAGAAAATAATGGAAACTGGATATTCCTGAATTCAAGTTACACGGCTACAGACGGTACAACGCATCAGATGGCGGATGTCTGGTTCGATACCGCAGCTATGGATACAGTCCAGTTGGAGGCACTGACACCCGATCAGATACATTCATTGTCTACAGATCAGATCCATGCAATGACACCGGACCAGGTTGCCGCATTCTCGACAGCTGATGTTGCTGCTCTATCTCAAGATCAGGTTCATGTATTGTCAACAGGTCAAATCCATGCAATGACACCTGATCAGGTTGCCGCGTTCTCGACAGCCGATGTTGCCGTTCTGTCTCAAGATCAGGTTCATGCATTGTCAACAGACCAGATTCATGCATTGTCAACAGACCAGATCCATGCAATGACACCGGATCAGGTTGCTGCATTCTCGACAGCCGATGTTGCTACCCTGTCTCATGATCAGGTACAGTCTCTTACTCTGGATGATGTTGCTGCCCTCCAGGATCTCGGCAAAACTGATGCCTTCACAACACCACAACTCCAGGCAATGGTTAAACCTCACCTGGCTTCCGGCTTGGATGATGTTCTCTTCTCCGGTAACGTGCATGTCCATGCCAACGTGACGGCAGGATCTGACCAACTGCAGGTGATAGTGACCGGTGACACAACCGGAAAGGTTGAACTTACGGGGCAGGCTGGTGATTGGAAGGATGTCGGGAGCATGTTGGTTAATGGCGCAGAATCCCATGTGTACAACAACGGACACACCCAGATAGTGATCCAGGGGAGTGTAACGGCAACGGAAAAGAACCTTTTAACCGGATAGAGTTGAATAACAGAATGTAAATTATCGCCGGGTCTTTATAAAGGCTCGGCGATTTTTTTATGGTTCTTGAATTTTTCTTCGCAGTTGTTTATTCTGCGCATTGAGTTATTCAAAGCACTACATACGAGCCATTGCAGTATTCAAGATATTTCTAAGTTCACCTGAGGAAGCAATGCAAGACAAGACTTCAATTATTCCGCCAGACGACATTGATTATCCCGAAAAATCGGCTTTCGTGCTTGCCGAACAAGGAACGTTGGAGCTTGTCGATTTGATGAACGCTGCTGAGCGCTTAAACGCAAGTGGGAGTAAGGATAAAGCCGCAGAACTTTATCGCTTGTGGCTTGAACATACTACGTCACCTCTTGCATACGTTGCCTTTTTTAATCTTGGAGTGCTACTGTCTGCTGGGCGTGAGTATGTGCAGGCTGAATCCATGTATAGAAAAGCCCTGGAACTAAACCCTGACCTTATACAGGCCAGGCTTAATCTGGGTAACTGTCTTGAACAGCAGAAACGTGAAGATGAAGCGCTCGCTCAGTGGCGAGATGCGCTTAATACAGACGTAATAACTAAATCTGCAAACAAATCGCTTTATCTGCACGCACTTAATAATCTGGGGCGCCTGCTTGAGTCAAAAAAACAGTACCAGACCGCATTGGATATGCTGGAAAAAAGTTTTGCCATTGATCCGACACAGCGGGATGTACTGATACATCTGGTACATTTAACTCAGAAAGTTTGTAAATGGCCGATTTACAGTCCACCCAAAGGCACTACCAAACTGGACATGATTAAATATACGTCGCCGCTGGCCATGCTGGCAGTTTCAGACGACCCGGCTCTTCAGCTTTCCGCAGCCAAGCACTTTGTTGAGTACAAATATCCGGTCACCACTACAGAGGCACTGGCGCCCAAAGAAGGATACGAGCATGAAAAGATCAGGATCGGTTATCTGTCATCGGATTTTTGTATGCATGCTGTGTCTTTACTGACCGTTGAACTGCTTGAACTTCATGATCGTAAACAGTTTGAAGTATATGGATTCTGTTGGAGCCGTGAGGATGGTACCGCCTTCCAGAAACGAGTAGTCAGTGCAATGGATCATTATATCCGGATCGAGGAGATGGATGACCGGGAGGCGGCTGATCTCATCCGATCATACGAGATCGACATAATGATAGATCTGCAGGGCCTGACATCAGGCGCCAGGCCTTTGATTCTGTCATGCCGACCCGCTGTTGTTCAAATGACGTATCTGGGTTTCCCTGGGGCAACGGCATTGCCCTGGATCGATTATGTCATTGCGGACAAATATCTAATTCCGAATGAACTGGTCCCCTACCACACTGAAAAACCGCTCTACATGCCCAATTGCTTCCAGTCAAGCGACAGTAAGCGTGAAGTTGGCCCCATGCCCGCGCGGGTCGACAATTACCTTCCCGAAAACGGTTTTATATTTTGTGTGTTCAACAACAATTACAAATTTACTCAAGAGCTGTTTGCTGTATGGATGAGAATCCTCAAGCGCGTGCCGGGCAGCGTGTTATGGTTGTTGGAAGATAACGAATGGGCACGAGAAAATATCTGCCGCTCGGCAAAAAGATTAGGCATAAAACTAGACAGGCTGATATTTGCCTCCAGAGTCGCCCCGGCAAACTATCTGGCGCGATATCAGTTGGCAGATCTTTTTCTGGACACCTTTCCGTTTAACGGAGGAACAACTGCAAACGATGCACTGTTTATGGGGTTGCCAATGTTGACGTTGTCGGGACGGACGTTTGCATCGCGTATGGCTGGAAGCTTGTTAACCAATCTCGGACTGCCGGAGTTGATTGCAACCGATCTGAATGAATACGAGGAAAAGGCTGTAAGACTGGCTAACAAGCCTGCTGAATTGAAAGCTTTAAAGGAACGATTGAAGGAAAATAAGGCAACAGGCCCGGTATTTGATACTCCGCTTTTTGTTCAAGGCTATGAAAAAGCCCTTGCCAAAGCGCTGGAAGAAGAGAAGCGTAACAGTTCAAAATACAGAGCGACAGAAGTCGCCAAATCAACGGTTTCTGAAGTGATTTCCAACCAAAGCCTTCCACAAGACAAAATCATCAAACTTTATACAATAGTTTATTCAGCTGAAAGCCATACCAACGAGGAGAAGGGCTTTTTGGTACTCGATAATATGCAGAATGAGCGCCCGGATTGGAGAGAGTATTGGCCGATACGCAAGTACCTACTGAACGAATCACTGCGGACAGAAAATTATTACGGGTTTTTCTCGCCTAAATTCACATCCAAGACCGGTCTTTCACACGCCGGAGTAATGAGTTATATTAACAATAGCGGTATGGAGGTGGATGTGTTTACGTTCAGCCCGCAGCCGGATATGGGGGCCTTTTTCCTGAATGTGTTCGAACAGAATGATGTGTTCGATCCAGGTTTCAAGGACATTTCGCAGGAATTGTTTAATACTATAGGAGTTAATGTAAATCTTGACAGCTTGGTCATGGACTCACGTCAGATAGTGTTTAGCAATTTTATAGTTGCTAAAAAGGAATTCTGGCTTGAATGGCTGGCGATATGCGAACAAATTTTTGCAATTTGCGAGTTGAATGCTACAGATCTTGCCAACAAGCTTAACGCAGAAACAACATATTCAGGTAGCGTTATTAGAAAAGTATTTCTTATAGAAAGAATTGCATCGCTCGTGCTTAAAAGTGGAAAGTGGAAGGTACAGCCATATGACACTTTCAAATGTGCCTGGTCCGCTTTGGGGACAAATCGGTTCAAAAATGAGGCAGTCATTAGCGATGCACTCAAATTTGCGCACAATGAAATGAAACACTCTGAATATTTGACGGCGTTTGCCGAATTGAGAAAGAAAGTATTCTTTTAACGGATGAGAATTTAGCCGAATCTGTTTAAAAATACTGCGAGTCGAGAGCCATAAAGCATTATTGTAGAGATGTAGAGTATCTGAAACTTACCCAAGTATGGGCATGAGAGACAATGGAAAAGATACGTATCATAACCGCCACACGCGAGACCAGAGAAGGTTTCCTTAACAATACCCCTTTAGGCCAGTCTCTGACGTTCTACCTCCAATCGAATAAGCTTTATCAGAGCATTCAGAACTTTGGTTACGCTTTATCGGTGCAGCTTTATCCGCAGAACACCACTGGCCTGCCGCTGGTCTATAACCACGCCATTGAGGCGGCTACAACTGATCCAGCAATCCTGGTTTTTGTCCATGACGATGTGCATCTTTGCGATTACTATTGGGGTGAACAGCTTTTAGCTGCTCTCAACGAATTCGATGTCGTTGGTTTGGTCGGGAACCGCCGTCGTGTACCAAGGCAGGCATCTTGGCATGCTGATGGACTTTCAGTGTTCAATAACAGTGAAAACCTTAGTGGTGCTATAGCCCATGGCAAAGGCTTCCCATCCCCAGGACTTAATATCACCGTCTTTGGCCCGCCTCGACAAGAGGTGAAGCTGTTGGACGGCTTGCTGCTTGCTGCCCGATCTGAGACCCTCATTCAGACGGGGCTCCGCTTTGACCAGCAATTTCCTTTCCATTTTTATGATGTTGACTTTTGCCGTCAGGCAGAAATCCGCAAATTACGCATGGGTACCTGGTCCATTGCGGTAGTACATGAAAGTGCCGGAGACACCAGCAACCAATCTTGGGAAGACGCCTATCAAGCTTATCTGGAGAAATACGGCGAGTGACAGTCCGTTTCCGGTCATAGATACGAGCAGATAGCTGCTAAGTGTAGTCACCGTTCACAACACCAACTTCAAACGTAGCTGGAGAAAGCCCGACATGACAAAAAGCCTTGATTTAGGGTGCGGTACAAAGCCCAGAAATCCGTTCAATGCGGATGAGTTATTTGGAATAGATGTTCGTGAAGACCTTGAGTCAGGTATAAAATCTGCGGATCTTGTAATAGAGCCGATTCCATTTGCTGACGAATCATTTGAGTATGTGTCAGCGTATGATTTTATGGAGCACATCCCGCGGGTTGTGTACACTCCGGCCCGTCGGAACCCATTTATCGAGCTGATGAATGAAATTCACAGGGTGCTGAAAACAGGGGGATTATTCCTGTCGTTTACGCCGGCATATCCCAATCCGGAAGCCTTTCAGGATCCAACGCACGTAAACATTATTACGGAAAATACCTTTCCGATGTATTTTGTCGATCGTGCAGCGTCCGTTTATGGTTTTAACGGGTACTTTGCGATGAAGCTTCAAGAGTGGAGACGTGTTCACCTGCTTACAGTGCTGCAGAAAGTACCGAAGACCAGCCCATAAAGCCGGAATACTTTTATTGGAAGTAATATGAATATATGTCTGGTACAGTACAAACCGTTCCATCCGAAAGTAGGTATGCTTGATTCGTACAATGAGGTTGTCTATTCGCTTGTGTGGGGTTTTACCGCATTAGGCCACGAAGTTACCTTTAAGGTTAACAGTTTTGACCCGAAATCCCGCAACATAATATTCGGATGGCATATTCCCACGCAGTTAGGGATTCTTGACACATTCCCCGAAGACACGATTATCTATAATTTCGAACGCTACACCAATTACTGGAAAACACCATCGGCAACAGCAGCTATTACCTATCTGGCAAGCAAGTACCAGCTTTGGGACTATAATCAGAACAATATTGATATTCTGAATACATTAAATCCGAAATATACGCCGTATTGTGCCAGAATATCGTATGCGCCGAATCTTGAGCAGGTTCCCACAGGAGTAGAACTGGACGTCGATGTCCTTTATTACGGGAATTATGTTCCGTATCGGTATGAGACGTTAAGCAAAATAGCTGAGACCCGTGGAGATCTGACCGGTTTGTCGGTCATGACGCTCAGGAATTTCTGGGGAAAGCAGCGAGATGAATTTATCGGACGCTCCAAGGTGATCATAAATATTTCACATGCCAGCGATATTTTCGAAATTGTCCGCGTATCTTACCTGTTGGCTAACAAAAAAGCGGTTGTTAGCTGTACTCATGGCGAAGGAGAAGAGTATATTGAAGAGGATCTGCGTAACGTGCTGAAATTTACCAAAATATCAAACGTTAATGCTGTCTGCAGGTCTCTGGTGGAAGACGACGAAGCCAGAGCCGAATATGCCCAGCAATGCTACGACGTGTTCCGGAAGCGTGATGCCCGTGAAGTCATCACAAACTTCTTTGGCTGATAGTTTACTTATTCAAAGTTCAATTGACTCCTCGTTGTCATGCCGCTGTAACTTTTGCGTCTCGGTAGTCGAGTTCAGCATAGCAGTTTTTGCATACCATGGGAGGGTTGCCGTCGATAAAGGACTGCCGGAGCTTTACGGCTCTATCGGAACGCCATGCCTCCATAAGCGTCATGTCATTGATATTTCCGACTTTCAAATACTTGTTGTAAAACGTGCAGCAGGGAGTCAAATCCCCGTCGCAATTAATGCCCAGTTTTTCAAATGGATGCGGACACATGAAGTCCGTCATCTCCACCTGCCTGATCTCGTCGACATGGCTTAAGTCGCCGCAGTCCTGAAAGTCGATAATGTCGGCATAATCTTTCCATTTGTTGTAAAACAGGTCAATTTCTTCAATATTGTCTTTCATTTTGACAAAACTGAGTCTCAGGAACGGCAGCGCCGACTTCTTTTCCTTCTTGAGTCGCAAAAACGTCCGGATGTTTTCCTCGACAACTTCCAGTGATGCTCCCCGCACTTTTTTATACGTTTCGTCTGTTGCCGCATCAAGCGAAATTTTAAGCCGTTCTACCTGAAGATCGATCAGACAGGCTGAGATCTCCTCTGTCAGCTTATGCCCGTTTGTGACGACGAAAAAATCAATCGCTTCAGACTTTTTCAATATGTTCAGAACCTGCTTGATCTCCGGATGAAGAAGGCATTCACTGCCGGAACCGATTTCTATTGCCGGTATCTGAAATTCCTTCACCTGTTCCGCTATTTTTTCAACCATTTCAAGCGGCATATTTTTGTATTCATGGTCGGTTTTGTAGCTGTGATAGCACATCTTGCAGCGCAGATTACAGTATGACGTCAACTCTATGAAAAAGTGTAGCGGTGTCTCGGGTACGTATTGACCCTTACCGGCCAGTTCCCATTCCTGCCGGTATTTCGTATACCGAGAGCCATGCAGCTCAGTCAGGTGCTGATTGATGTCATTCATCGTGTAGCGCTTTATATAATCCCGGTCTTCGTATCCAGTTGACATATGATTCTCCCTGACGAAAGCACGTAAAAGGAAATGGTTACTGTTGCAAAATGATGCTGGTATGAGAAAACAGAGTCATCATACTATAGAAAATGACGCAATGGATACGCATTGTTATACAGGTTAATGTAATTTATGAACTGGGTATTGCGAAAATCAAATAAATTTGCCGGGTCGGAAACAAATGTGTCCAGCATGGTGAGTGCTGCGTCGACGCTGCTTCTCGGAATAACTTTAGCGTTGATGGTACTTGACTCGTGCAGGGTAAGGTCGTCATCCAGCACATTAAGTACCGGTATCGAATGTTTGAGGAAATCAAGAGCGCCGGCGGTCGGAGCACCATACATCAGGCAGACGTCACAGCTCTTTGCATAGTCGACCAGTGACACGCTGATGGCCTGCTTCAATTCTCCGACCTCCATCCCGGTTGCTCCAGAAAGAACGGTCAGCAATGGCAGATGTGGTCTGCACCTGATACTGAGTTCGATGCCATTGTTTTTACACCATTGTGTAATCTTCTTTATACCGGCGATGAACGAACCGTATCGGGTGAACATGACGCCATTCTGGCTAAGAGTATTCAGCAGCAGGCCGACCTTTTTGACAGGAGCAGGAAAAACTGTTGTTGGGTAAAATGACTCGGGATAGGCAAGGGTATGAGTCAGAATTCGTTTGCCATTTCTGTCTGTGACACTCTCTCCCTGTACCGGATGCACAAGCGATACCATATTACTGCCGTCAAATTCGATGTTTCCGCTTGTCCTGGAGTGCGGTAGCAGCAATACCGGTATTCCATTCTTTTCCGAAAATGAGACTATAGGGCCATGGAATCCGGCATCATGGTCGGACAGAAGGATTTTGGACGGTTTTTTCCGTGTGAAATACTCTTCGAGTTGGTAATAGGCGGCAAGTTGAGAAGTATATACGTTGGCAATGTGAGCCGCCTGTCGATTACGGTATGACTGGGTGCGTATATACGGCTCAAGCAGCGTATCCAGTTTGTCTTTGACGCAGTTAAAAAAGGCAGCCTCTTTTTCCAGAAATTCCGCTGGAAGCCTGTCAGCCAGCGTTTCACGCTTGCCCAGCCCGATGGTTCTCACCGCATTGATCGGCACACTCCATTCGCGCGAGCGCATGTGTATGACGGTCTTACCGGAAGCAGCAAGTTCGTCATTGAAGTATCTGAAGTCGTAAAAACATGTCGATAGGTGAGCAAAGATGTCGCAGGCCAGAGGCTCCGGGCTTTCACCAAAAAAATCAGGCGTCAGGTCGGTATAATCATCTTTCTTCCCGTAGGAATAGGCGCTGAAGCCGATGTGTGTGCTTGCCAGAACTTGCATGAGCAGCAGCGACGGTATGAACGAAGCATCGTAATATTGTGCCGGGTTATCGCAGACAAAGACGTGGAGTTTCCGTCCGGTCAGTCTGCCAAGAACCTCAGGCCAGAGGGAACTGTACCAGCGGACTGCCAAAAATATATGGAACAAGTTGAGGTGCTGCCATGCCAGGATTGAAACATCAGGGATGATTGTCTGTGCTGCAGCCTCAAGTTCCTTTTCAAATTCGAAGGCGGTTGAATGACACACTTTATATAGAGTCGGATAGTCAACGATACGGTCTATGGTTACAAGTTCTATGTTCGATATTCCGTGTATGGCCAGCTTGTCGACCAGGTAAGGGTCAAAGACGAACACCTTGTAGTGTTCTTCCAGATTGCTGATGATGTTTAACGCCGGTGGGATATCGTCTTCGTGAGTGATAATGACAGCGTGCTCTTGCGGAACCTCGATCCGTGAATCGCTTTCTGCTGTCGGTTTTTCAGCGATGCAGAGCCAGCCGCAGGGGCTGGTGTTGTCGTAAATTGCTTCGTCAAATGTAAGATTCAGGCGGGCTACGAGGTCAGAAAGAAAAGGTACGACAGGGGCTGTTCCCCCATTTGGCAGGTCAAAGGGGTTCAGCTGCATACTCCGCACCTGCTCTTCATGCCTGATTGCGTGAGCTACAAATGTAGATGCACCGTAGAACGCATTCGTTGAGGGAAGTAGTGAGATAATGTTGAACCCGGCTTGCTCCAGCCTGCTACGCAGGCCGTATCTGGTGAAACGGTTGAAATCATAAGGTGTTTCATGCTCCAGATACATGAATGGAACATTGATGAACAGCCGGCCGCCAGGAGTGAGCATGCGTAGGGCGTTAGCAAAAAAAATCTCCGGATGTTCGATATGTTCAAGCACGGAATGGCAATAGATGGCATCTATCGACTTCTCCTCAGTGAACATTTCTTTATCGAGTTCGGCGATAAAATCATAATGCAGATGCTGCATGTCCTTCATCGCGATACCGGAGGGGTGTTCAACCGTCAGGTATGTGGCGTTATCAAAAAACGGTTCAAACCTTTTCAGGCCGGCACCGGCGTCTAATATCACCTTTCCTGCGGCAAACCGCCGGGCTTCTATGAGAAATTCAAAGACGCCGCGGGCACTGATAAGCTGTCCCCAGCCGAGGGTCTTTACAAAATAATCGTAGAGCTCTCTTTCACGGGGGTCAGTATATTGTTCATGAGTCTTGGGGATATGAATAGGTTTTTGCAAGCTGAACCTCCTAAACGGGCTATGCCGGTTTTTCCCAGGATGTGATGAAATATGGAACGGGTCGGGCGTTGAAGCTTGTTTTGAAATCGCCGCGCTGCGGAGAATTAATTCCCAGAAAATCTACGCAGTCGGCACCCTTCTCCATGCAGCGCATAATATTGTGCACCATCAGAAAAGAACCAGCACCGGTTTTCCTGTGCAGCGGATCATTTGTCGAGAACAGATAATAGCCGCATCTGGAATCATTCAGAAACAGGGTGGCGGATGCGACCTCTCCAGATGGGGTTCGGCAGAACAGCAGTTCGCCGATGCCACTGTCGAGCATCGCCTTGCTGATTGCAGGAAGCAGTAGCGCTTCAAGCGGGTCTCTCTCGATTCCTTGACGGTCGAATGTCTTGCGGTGCAATTCGTCAAACGTATCGATATCTGAACTTGTCTCGATGGAAAAACCGCCGGTCAGGCATTTTTTGTATTCCTGCCGTCTTACGGTTCTGAGTGAGGCGAGCAGGTTCTCCGGGGTTGCATATGGTTTCAGGTCAAGAATGCCGGTGTATCGCAGGTCACAACGGAACTGCCCTGCGGTTGGATTATGATAGTTAAACCACTGAAATCCCCTGAGATCTTCGCAGTTGTAATGCATGCACAAAGATATCCGCGTATAGCGTTGGGCAAGCTCTGTCAACAGAAACTCTTCCAGTTCAAGCGACAATTTGCATTTACGATGATAGGGCATGGCTGCAAGGGAACCGGCAAACATGATTCCCTGATACATGGTAAACGGGTACGGTGCCTTGCTCGGGGTGCCGTCCTTAATAAGCATAACGGCAGCAAGTAGAGGAACACCGTTGTCGAGGACAAACAGACCGTCCCAGTCTAGCGGTAACGCGTTGAGAAACGCACTGCTGCAGAATACCGATCCCTGGGGCGAGTGCGATACAAATTCGTCCCAGCGGATATTGTCACGACATGTTTCAAGAGCCAAAGTCATACCGGCAACCGATGCCTCTGCCAACGAGAGGCACCCTTTCGAGGTGTAATGCGTAGAGGGCCTATGCCTTCAGTTCATAAATATGATTGACTACCTTCACAAAGGCGGCAGCGATGTCGTCCAGATCCGCATCTGTCAAGTCTGCATGACAGAAATCACCGGTAATAAGTTCTTCAAAATACATCCGTTCGGTGACCGGGCAGATACCGCGCTCATAACTGACGGTACCCTTATAGCCGGAATAGGTGAACGGGAAACCATCCTTGCCGAAAGCGATGCGCTGCTGATAAAGCGGTTCTAGATAAAGCGGCATAACGTAACCTGCACCAACCGGTACTCCTTCGGCCTTGAGGGCCTCGACAAAACGGTTGCGGGGAACTCCGGTAGTGCCGGCATCGTAACGGATGGCGTAGACATAATAACCGTGAGTCGCTGACGGCCTTACAGCGGGAAGCTTCAGGCAGGCAAGCTTTTTGAGACGCTCTGTCAGATAGGCTGCGTTATCCTGCCGCCTGTCAAGCAGCCGTTTCAGTTTTTTCAGCTGTTCGCAGCCAATTGCGGCCTCGATCTCAGTCATACGATAATTAAATCCGACCATATTGACCAGATTTTCCACCCCTTTGCCGCGTACAACGACCTCTGCGTGATTGCGGATAAGTTGCATACGTTCAGCAAGATCATCATCGTCCGTGACAACAACGCCACCTTCACCAGTATGAATGGTCTTGTGGTAGTTAAGGCTGAAAACGCCCATATGGGCTAATGTCCCGGCATATTTACCTCTATAGAGAGCGCCCGGTCCCTGAGCATTATCTTCGATAACCACTAGATTGTGTTCGGCGGCAATGGCCATGATCTCATCCATATCGGCAGTGTGCCCGAAAATATCAACAACAATGATTGCTCTGGTAAGGGGGGTGATCCGCTCTTTGATCGACTGCGGAGAAAGACAGAAAATGTCTGGGTCGATATCCGCAAAAACGGGAATCGCACCATACACAAGCGCCGCAGTGGCCGAGGCAGCCATGGTGTAGGGAGAAACGATTACTTCGTCACCAGGGCCGACACCGGCGGCTCCAACTGCAGCATAAAGGCCCGACGTCGCCGAATTTACCGTCACAGCGTGTTTTACACCGAAGTACTCGGCCCATTCTTGTTCCAGTTTCTGAATTCGAGGCCCGCCATAAAAATCAGGGTGCCACGTACCCAAAAACTGAGACAGAACACCATCATCCAGTACCTCCATGACCGCCTGCTTCTCTTCTCTGCCAATGGTGTTGTGGCGTGGAAAGGGTTTTGTTCGAACTGGTGTGCCGCCATTTATGGCTAACTGTGGCATAGCAATGTCTCCATTTCTGCAATGATGCGTTCAACGGGATTCGCAATAACTTCAAAGGCTGGCACTTGAAGATCGCCATGACATATTATTTTTGTCAAGCAACATAGAAGCTCGTTCTGACCAACAATACTCTTTAAAATACCGCGCCTTGCGAGCACGAAGGGGTCGTCTCGACATAAACCAATCTGGATACTGAGTGTTGATTTACCAATGATCAGTGATTCAACCAGAAACATGGATGACATGCCGCACACTAGATCAGCCCTGTTTATCAGCATCCATGGGTGGCTCTTTGTATCGATGATCCATTTTATGTGCTTGCAACAGGAAATAGCGATATCAACCAGCCCACTTGGGTCTTCTTTGGGGTGTGGTCTGATAATCAATACCATGGATTTGCCACTTTTGCAGGCAATTTCGTCAAGCGTTTTAGCTAGACTGGTAAAGATAGTACGCTCGGTGTATCCCCAATGGTGAGAGTTTTTACCATATGTCAGCGTAATAGGTTCTGAAGCAAAAACAACTACAAATTCATCGCTGGAGAGGCCGGGAATGGTACTGAGTCCGTTAGTCATCGAAGAGTCGCTTCTTCCTGATTTCAAGAGTGATTCAAAATAGGGTTGGCCACAGGTTTTGATGCGCTCGGCGGGCAACCCCTCAGATATCATCTCGTCACGGGCATACTCATCCATTGCGATGATACGAGTCGGCAAATAGGGGTGTTTGTTGCTGTTCAGGTAATCACTTATATCGGAGACGGTATGTCCGGAGAAGCGAAGTCCATAGTTTACCCACTGATCAACAATAGCCATTGAGGGAATTCCTAGTTCACCGGCAGTTAGCCAAAGGCATTTTTCAGTGAAATCATCCGCGCTTGTGCCGGTAACTACCATGTCAGGTGCTTCGATTTCCAGAAAAGAACGAAGCGTATCTGCGGAAATACTCGGGATCGAGCCGTTGATGTCAGTCCCCTCAAAACCGGCCTGACAATACTTCTCGAGGGCGACATCCTTGCCATAAAGATTTACCTTGCAACCCTTTTCCTGGAGAGGTCTAATCAGTGGGATAATCGTATTGGCCCCACCTGGATCACGGGAGAAAAGTAAAATTGTTTTCATTGAACTGCCCGAAGAATTTTGCAGCTCACCGCAATTGCCCTTTGGCCATCTTCCCCATCACAAAGAAGTGGAATACCTAGAGCAAGATGGTCATGGATATTGCACGTTGCGGCAAACAGTGCGTTATCCAACTGGGTATCGATGATGTTCGCAATTTCCAGATTGTGATATCCTATAAACCGTGAGCTGTTGCAAACTTTTTGAGTTTCTATCTTGAAACCGGCGTCGGTAATTCTGATTCGGCACCTTTCAAAAAACAGATCAAGTTCGAACACGGTGTAGCAACGGCAATCAACTGTCTGCATATAGAAAAGAGTCTCATCGGCAAGTGTAAGTGCGGCTGAACAAGACGGATCAGTTTCATAAAAATCCTTATTGTTAGAAATGGTGTTGGTCTCTTTAATGTTGTTAACAAGATAACGTACCAAATCGATCATATGCGAGCCGTTATGAAGCGTTCCCTTGCCGTAATATCCGGAACCGGTCAGGTATTTTCCATATATACCCGCAGCGATTTCTCCTCGTAATGCTTTAATCTCCGGCACAAATCTTCGGGAATAATTGACCGCAAGACTTATTCCCTTGTCAAGGTAGAGTGCGGATATTTCGTCCGCTTCCGTTAAGGTACTGGTTAGGGGTTTTTCAGCGAAAACGATCTTGGGGAGATGAACCGCCACCTCTTTCAAGATCGGATAATGTAGTTCATCCGGCGTCGCAACAACCACGACATCAACGGCCTGCCGGGAAAACGCATCTGATAATGAGCCAAACGCCTCTCCACCCCATACTGAAGCGGCTTTTTTTGCCTGGTCCAGGTTCGAATCGACAAAACCTGCCAGCTGAAATCCGGTGTGCGCAGTAAATGCATGGGCATGAGTCAGAACGTGCCCGCTCTGAGGGGTATCAAAAAAAGCACCAATCTTACCTGCGCCGACGATGAGAACCGAAAAAATTCTCATGGTTTCGGGGGGTCTCCACCACGCAGAATGCGGTACTTCAACTCAGCAATCCGCCAGTCTTCTTCAGTATCAATATCCTGAACTTCAGATTCAGGCAACTCTATTGGCACAGTATGTTCCGCAAAAAGTTTACGGGTCTCCAAAAAACGAGCTATACGAAACCAGTAAAATTGACCACTGTCATGATAGACCGGCATTAAATCTTGAGAACGGGAATTTAGGTGCTCAGGCCAGATCATGGATAATTGCCCCTCCTCAACTTTCAACCCCCTCTGAATCGGGTATCCAAACCGCACTACCGGCAAGGCAGAATCTGCGCCAGTATTTAGCAGCAATTCATGTCCGTATTTAAGCTTCTCAGGTGTTACGAAAGGAGCCGTTGGATAGATACAACAAGCATAAAAAAAGTTCTGTCCCCGTTTTTGATATTCGTTGAGAACTTCTATCAACACATCTGCGGTTGTAGAAAAGTCATTGGAAGTCTCAGCAGAACGAAAGAAAGGAACCTTTGCCCCGTAGTTCTGCGCAACTTCGGCGATCTCCCGATCATCGGTGGATACCATGACCTCGTCGAAACAGCCTGCTTCCAGTGCAGCACTGATGGAATACGCAATGATCGGCTTTCCAAGAAACGGTTTGATGTTCTTGCGCGGTATGCGCTTGCTTCCGCCACGGGCAGTGATAATGGCGACGCTGTTACTCACAATTACCTCCTGTTTTAAATCAAATCCCAGATGACAGGTGTCCCTTTTTTCGCACTCTTGCTTATGCGGCGCCCCAACAGCCGTTCATAATATTTGGGAGGCAACCCGAAACCGGGACGCACAATGCGCAGGTTTTGTGGAGTAAACACTTCTCCCTTTTCCATATCCTCAGCAATATACAGCGAACGACGAAATTTCAACGAGCCTTTTTCTTTTTCCGAAGGGCCATAGCTGATTGAGCCCAATGCCTGCCAGGCCCGCTCTGTTTCAACCACGAGTGACGATAATTCAGGTGGTTCGAGGGAAAAAGTTGAATCAACCCCGCCATCGGCACGGCAGAGGGTAAAATGTTTCTCAATCACCGTTGCACCCAGTGCAACTGCCGCTACTGAAGCCCCTACCCCCATGGTATGGTCGGAGAGTCCGACTTCCAAATCAAAAAGTTCCCGCAAATGCGGAATGGTCCGGATATTTGAATGTACAGGTGTGGATGGATAACTACTGGTACATTTTAGCAGGACAAGATCCCGGCATCCCGCCTCACGTGCTGTTCTTACCGCCTCGTCGAGCTCAGCCAAGGTTGCCATTCCGGTGGAAATTATCAATGGTTTTCCTGTCGCCGCCACTTTACGAATCAGCGGCAGGTGGATGTTTTCGAACGAAGCAATTTTGTAGGCAGGTACATTCAGACTTTCAAGAAAATCGACCGCTGTCTCGTCAAAAGGGGTGCTGAAACAGAGTATGCCGCGCTCGCGACAATGGTCAAAGATCCGATTGTGCCATTCATAAGGAGTTGACGCCTGCTCGTAGAGCCGGTGTAACGACTCACCTTTCCACAGACTCTGCTCGTCAGAAATGAAAAAATCCCCTTCATGAACATCCAGGGTCAGCGTGTCAGCAGTGTACGTCTGTAATTTGACGGCATGTGCTCCGGCCTCCACTGCTGCATCAACAATGGCCAGGGCCCGATCCAGAGACTGGTTGTGGTTTCCGGACATTTCAGCAATGACAAACGGTGGTTGATTCTGCCCGATTACCCGACCCCCTATCTCTATGCTCATTGTTAGCCCCTTTCGTCAAATATCTTGGCCATCAGGGCTGGTTTGCCTGCCAACCAGTCTTCCTGAAAGATGGCAAACGAAATAATGTCCTCATAGCAATTGTTTTTGAGCACATGTTTAACAAAACGTCCTTCTTGCAAGAATCCCAGTCGCGTATGATATTTCACGCTCCCTTCGTTGAAAGCGAAAGCTTCAGCGCACAGTTTGCGAAAATGCTGTTGTTCAAAAATATATTCCAGTGCCAGAAATCCCATAGCAGTTCCACAACCGCGCGGAAGTTCAGTTTCGCCAAGATAGAACCCCCAGTGACAGCGATTGTTGTAACTATCTATCTGGGAGAAGCTCTTAAGGCCGATTGGTCTGCCAATATATTCAAAAATCAGGATGGGAGGGAAATCCGCCTGGCGTGCCCGTTTGAACCAGGAACGGTGTTCGTCCAAGGTGATTATGTGGTCTGTATACATGTGGGAGCGGACACGCTCCGAATTACGCCAAGTAAGTACCATATCAAGGTCATGTTCCTCAATCGGTCGTAGGTTTAGCTCGTCACGCTGCATATTTCACCTCGAAAAGGCAGGCAAGTATTTCGTCATCAACCGGAAAATTGCGCTGTCGCATGAATGTCAGGCAGTTATTTGTCATACTTGTCAATTCGTCAGGATGATGGAGCATATATCCGATATCTGTCGCCAGGGATGCCGCCGTCACTGCAGGGACAGTTCCTGTAAAGCGGACCAATCCGGCTTTGTCGGCGGCTTGTGTCGTCTTTGACTGGTTGTCCGCTGTTACAAGTACCAATGTGGGCAATCCCAGATGACATCGTTCCCATGCTACTGTTCCGCCAGCTCCGACGGCAAGGTCGGCGTTCGCCATCAATTCTGCCATGTTGGCAATCTGACAGTGATAGACTGTATTCGGCATCAAGATGCAGATATTTTGTATCTCCTCCCGTCTAGGGTTGCTCCAGCCTACTACTGCATCAACAGCAATATCTGTCCTGTTGAGCAGACGAATCGCTGCAAGTGCTTTGGCGGTTTCGTTGGTAGAGTCGCTCCCTCCAAAGAAGAGTAATATGCGTCTTACATTGCCGTCTCGCTCCCGCAGATTTCTACGGGCTTCGATAAATTCAGGACGGAGAAGGGCACATCTGGGGCCGAAAAACTTCCTGCAATGTCCAGGAACAAGTCCGTCGTAACGGCTTTCCATGTCGATGTAAAAGTTCTGGTCCAAAAGCATGTCACAGTCATGAGGTCTGTCTGCAATGTCATCGATCACCATAATCTTGCAAATGTGGTCACGCAGTTTTCGCTCCCAGCGGTAATCGAGTGCATAGTGATCTACGATCAGCCACTCTCGCTTCGTTTCTTGCAAGGCATCAATAGTATCGGCTGAATCCTGAAGCCACGAAACTCCCAGCAATACTGCGTTGGCAACATCATCAGGCGTAGCAACACAACCAGTCGTCGGAGGTTGGAGGCGCTCTACCTGATATCCCTTTGCTTCAATCAAACCAATCAGATTGCCGGGGTGCTCGCGACAGATAAATGTAATGCCAGTTCCTTGTAGCCGCAATGCGTCAGCCAGAGTCAAACAGCGCATGACGTGACCGCTGCCTATTTGAATCGACGCATCTACCCTGAAACAGACGTTCACAGTGGCCACCTGAGCAAATTATCAATAAGTGAGTCTAGCGTAGCAAATCCCGCAGGGCAGTTATTACCCTGTCCTGATCATCTTCAGTGAGGTCAAAATACATTGGCAGGCTGATGGCCTCTGCATAATATTTCTCTGCTTCGAGGAAGCTACCCGGTTTAAAACCGAGTTCTTGATAATATGGCTGGGTATACACGGGGATATAGTGAAGATTGACGAGAATCCCCTGCTCCCGCAGAGCCTCAAAAACCTCTCGATGTGTTTTCGAGATGCCATCCAGTTTAAGCCGTATTACAAACAGGTGAAAGGCCGAGTATGCATCCTCTTGTTGCCAGGGAAGCTTTAGTGGAAGATGCCGCAAGGCCTCATTATACCTCGCTGCAAGATAATGACGTCGTTCTACGAACTCATCAAGGCGCTGTAGTTGGCTTGCTCCTAACGCTGCCTGCATATCAGTCATGCGATAGTTGAATCCCAATTCAATCTGCTGGTAGTACCAGGGGCCGTGGCTTGCACCTGTCATTAAGGTTGGATCTCTGGTTATACCGTGTGACCGGAGTCGCAGAAGTTTGTTATAGAGTGCAGTATCGTTGGTAAGTACCATACCTCCCTCGCCCGTAGTGATGATTTTAACCGGGTGAAAGCTTAAAATGGTCATTGCTGAAAACGTGCAACTGCCAATTTTAGTGGACTGGTGTCTGCCGCCGATGGCATGAGAGGCATCTTCAATGACGGTAAACTCGAACTCTTTCGAGAGTTCGGCGATTCGCTCCATTTCGCACGGTTGGCCGGCAAAGTGGACCGGGATCACAACTGTAGGGAGATTGCCCGCCTTGTGCGCTAAATGTAGTTTTCGTTCAAGCTCATCCACACTTAGATTATAGGTTTGCGGGTCAATATCGACAAAATCAACCTTTGCTCCGCAGTAGAGAGCGCAGTTCGCAGAAGCGACAAAGGTGTTTGGAGAGGTCCAAAGCGTGTCTCCTGAACCAAGTCCAGCCGCAAGACAGGCAATATGAAGGGCAGACGTAGCGCTGTTGACCGCAACTGCATGTTTTACTCCGCAGTATTCGGCGACCGCCTGCTCAAAACGTTCAATGCAAGGTCCCTGGGTCAGCCAGTTCGATTCCAATACAGCAACAACAGCCTGGATATCGTCTTTTGAAATACTTTGTTTTCCGTAAGGGATAGCCTTGTTCACGGTTATTCCTGTACTTTGCTGGCAGGTTCGACTTGATCATAAATCAGTGCTCGAAGCTCTTCGACGCTCAACCACTCGGTATTGGTGCCACTGTTATAACGAAATCCCTCAGGACAATAACGGCCATTAAATTCTTTCAAAAAATCAGTAATGCTCCAATATGGAATAAAGGACGGAAGTATAACGAAAAAGTTTTTAAATTCTATAGTGTTCAGCGCATCTGTCTCGGTAATCATCTCTTCATGGATTTTTTCGCCCGGACGCACACCGATGATATTGATTTTGCATTCCGGTGCGACTGCTTTTGCTACATCCAAAATACGATAACTTGGTATTTTGGGAACATATATCTCGCCACCCCACATATTTTGAAGTGCGTAGTAGACCAACTTGACCCCTTCTTCCAATGTGATGTTGAAACGGGTCATCCGCTCATCAGTAATCGGCAGTATCCCTTTGTGGCGTTCTTTAATAAAAAACGGAATAACGCTCCCTCTGCTGCCCATGACGTTACCGTAGCGCACAACTGAAAAGCGTAGGTCCCTGTTCCCTGCAAATTGATTAGCAGCGGTGAAAAGTTTGTCAGAGCAGAGTTTGGTGGCACCATAAAGATTGATTGGGGCAGCGGCCTTATCAGTACTTAAAGCGACTACTCGATTGACATTCATGGTAATGGCGGCATCAATGACATTCTGAGCGCCCAGAATATTGGTTTTCACCGCTTCAAAGGGGTTGTATTCAGCAGCCGGAACTTGCTTCAGCGCTGCCGCGTGGACAATGGTATCAATGCCTGACAGCGCGCGAATGAGCCGGTCTTTGTCGCGAACATCTCCAAGGAAATAACGGAGCTGTGGGTATTTACTCCTTGAGAAAATCTGCTCCATCACGTACTGCTTCATCTCATCACGAGAATAAATAACCAGACGTTCCACTTGAGGATACATTGCCAACGTCATTTCAACAAATTTTTTACCAAAGGATCCGGTTCCACCGGTTATCAGGATAGATTTCCCATTCATATCTAGTTGGCTCCCTTTGATTGATAGTCAGAACTTGTTCTGCGTGTAGAGATATTCTGGAGATATTCTGGGGACATAATACCTATTTGTTCGTCAAGCAGGAAATTTCGAGAACACCATAACCCGGATGTACCAATGAGCCAAACAAGTAAATTGTTCATTGGAAGTCATTCGAATACCCAGAACCAGCAGACTGTCGGAAGTTCTTTGAAGTAAGATGCTCATATTACAGCATATTTCGATCACTAAAACAACCTCAGGGCAGCAAAGACGTCAATAACTGTATGTAATGCTCTGCGCGGTGCGACTGGCAATCAATATAACCCCTTGCGCCAGTTACTGCTACTTTCACGAGAGCTCGCCCAAAGAATTCATTTTATCTGATATGAAAGAAAGAAAGTATCTTATCGCCGCGTATGGGTCTTCTGGCAAAAAGCTCTCTTCCACACAATCTTCAGAACTATTGTGAAAGTGGTGCGGAAACGTCTTAACGTTTTTCCATCTCAAATGTGGTGCGTTGTCATGGCGATATATCGTTCCATCAAGGAAGGTTCGTTCCCAATGAAAACTGTACCTTCCCGCAAGCTTCAAAGAAAACCATATATCACAATAACTTTCATCAATAAAAATAACACGCAGGGTGTTAAGGTCTGTCAGCACGTCAACAACAATATCTGAAAATTCAACTTCTGCGATTTCTTTGAGAATAACGACTTGGACAATCATTGTAATTCCCGAAGAATTTTACTAAGTTCGTCACGCTTGAATTCAAGATGATCTAGATTGTGATAATCATCCAGGGCGTCTTTCTCTTCAACTGTACCGTTCTCGAAGAGTGATTCAAGTGCTTCTACTGAGGTTACATGGTATGTTCCATAGATTTTAAAAATCTCCGTTTTAATTTCCCGAAGTTTTTTTTCCAGATAAACCTTAAGGCTTTCTTGAATAATTGTTTCTTGAGAAAGATGAAATTCAGTCGAAATTGTTTGGATTGTCTGCATTGCAATCGAAGTCATGACGGCCTCCTCCAAGTTCTTATTGCGTGATATTCAGGGGGACATAATACCGATATTTTTCTTGCCACCCATAAAAACCCAACTTCACAACTTACATCCGGGTAGTGTGGGGGACAGATTTATTTTACCTTCGGGAAAAATTTGACCTTGTCAAGCCCATTGAAATGTTCGCCCTGTGTCGAATGCTCTTCGGTATGACAACCTGAAATTTTGGTTAAATAACAACTGTTTACATGCATGCGCCCTATCGATAATGCTTAAGATCTACGGTAATACGATCGATATCATAAATCAATTCAAATTCAAGCCGTGTCAGTTACAATCAAACTTTTTAGGAGATCATTCCAACAATTTCCCATGCGATAATGGTGGCATTCCGTTCACTATTCGACAACGCTCTATGTCGCATGCTGTCGGCAATGTATGTCGATATTCTATTACAGTGCCGATCTGAGATGAATCTCGACTATAGCATTTATCTCCTTTGCCATTGTTGTAGTAGGAAAGTACATCTACACAGCGCCGTGAATGCGCCATTAGACCAAAGAAGTGTCCCATTTCGTGCGAGATCACCATTTGCAAGGTTTCACGAGAATCATACTTCGGG
>Ga0194047_10000660_pt1 | contig 22394 bp, 18 predicted proteins | sample JunL225m_MetaG_2_FD_160070 | JGI IMG/M metagenome (GOLD analysis project Ga0194047, IMG submission 160070) | Anoxic zone freshwater microbial communities from boreal shield lake in IISD Experimental Lakes Area, Ontario, Canada - Jun2016-L221-5m | ecosystem: Environmental > Aquatic > Freshwater... | reverse complement strand
GGGGGTGTATTCGATAACGATAGAGCGATTGATCCAGATTGGCAAGACGCGCCCCTGCCTGGGCAAAACGAATCCATAGGGAATAGTCTTCAGCCAGATAGGTTTTGTCGTATTGCAAATGATGCTTACTCATAAAGCTTTTTCTCATCATTACTGAGCCATGTGCAAATGGGACCGTCGTGGCTAAGCATGCAAAAATACTATCTTCACTGAAGGGAACCAGGGCAGCTGAAATGATTTTTCCATCAGGCTGCATCGTAGACCATCGCGTGCCACAGAGATCGAAATGACCTTGCTCCATTGTTGCAAATTGCAATTGTAGTCGATTGGGCTCACTAATATCGTCTTGATCTTGTCTTGCCAGATAGGTCCCACGAGCTTTATCAATGCCTACATTTAAGGCTCCCACTATACCTAAATTGATTGGGTTATGAATAAGCTCAATACGCGCATCTTGGTAGGAGTTAATAATTTCTTGGGAGCGATCAGTCGATCCATCATTGATAATCAAAAGCTCAAAATCAGTAAAAGACTGATTCAAAATACTATCAATGGCCTCGCGTAAATAAACCTCGCCATTGAAGACCGGCAAAATAACACTAATGGCAGGATGATTGGACATCAATCTATTTTGCCAACCTTGAAAAAGTGGCAGAAGAAATGCACTTTTTACCTAACAAAATCATGGGCTTTTCAATCCAATTAAACGTCAAACTAGATAGTAGTACTGTAAAAAATAAAACTAACCCTAAGTACATCACATAAAACGCTAGCGCCCTTCCCATTTGAGGAAAAAGAGAGTCGATACCCTGGATTAGTAACCCTCCCAAAACACCCAGCACAATGAAGTGATTAATATAGGCGCTAAAACTGATTTTTCCCAGGTACTCTATAGGTTTATTGACTAGAACTTTTCCTGCTCCTCCAGCCAGAGAAAATAATAGCCCTCCAAAGCAGATGGCAAATGCCAAATAAATGGATATCAAGTCATGAAATAGATTGTATGGATCAGGCCTTAAGGATATGACTACCATCATGAAAATTGAGCCATATAAAGTGATGCTATAAACCCACCGAGGTAAGTCATTATGAAATCTTTGAACTAGGAAATAAGTCAATAATCCAATAACAAATACTGGCATTTGATTGATGATCCATAAATTGAGCAAATTCCAAGTCAAGTAATCCTGCGTTACATCTGGCCAGATCAATGCCCGGTATAGATAAAAATAGTGCATACAGACTAAAGAGAGTGCATAAAAAAAGACTAATGCTAAAACGGCCTGTTTAGCATTACGAATTTGCAGCATCAAAATGGGAAAGATCAGGTAAAACGTAAATTCCACCGCAATAGACCAACCACCTTCAACCACGCTATTAAAGGAAGCAGGATGCCATCCATGCATAAAGATAGCAGTTAAAAAGACTTGACTGGGTGTTACCCCCTCTGGGGCCCAATATTTTGGAGCCCAACCGCTAAAAACCATAAAAAACACCATAGCGAGCCAAAACATCGGTGCAATTCGAAAAAAACGGCGGACATAAAAGCGCAATGCACCATCATGTCGATGACGCCAAGAAGTGATTAAGGTAAATGCACTCACGACAAAGAATAATTGAACTCCGCGCTGGCCTTGATCCACTAGAGCGCGCACTATTCCTGAGAGCATAGGTGCTCCAATAGCCACATGAGTAGCAATGACCATCAAAATAGCATAGCCTCTCAAGGCATCAATATAAGGGAGCGCTAATTCTTTCATGGAAGCGCTATGCGATGAGGCACTCATCATCTTTAGCCGAGAAAATAAGTACGCTTGACCAACCAATACCGCGCAAGTGCTATGTAGAGAAGGGGCATCACCCGTATGCGAATTTTATAAACGAATTTTGAGAATATCTTCTTTAGCGAACCCACATGATCACCTTCTAAGGGATCAAAAAGACCAGGGTCGTCGTACAGACAATACTGAATGTAGGTTTGCCGAACTCGATTATCAAATAGTCTATAAGTCGCATGACTTGAAGAATGAGAAAAAATATGAATATAGGCACTCACTAAACTCTTTAGAAGTGCTGAAAATAAAATTGAAGTGTCCGCAGGTAATGGGCTACAAGAATGAATCACTTTGCCAAAATTGAGCGAAGCTTTTGAAGGCTTCAAAGTTTTTTGAGATTCATATTCAATATTTTCTGCAGAGATCAAAGCCAGACGATCTTTAAATAGATTATTTTTATCAAGAGCGTCCGGACGAATTACGCTGGACATACTGTTCATTGTTTCCCGATATATCATTAAGCGCTCTTTTAAGTTCGCTATCGGATAGCGGCGCGCAATTCTTGATATCAATTCATAATCTTCTGGAGGCTGCCGTGCAGGATCAGTTGAGTACAGGCCAAGCTCTTGAAACACTTGGCTTCTAAACATTAATGAGCTGTGCACAAACGGATTATTAAAAAGTAGCTCAAATCGCAAAGAGGAAAAATCCGTTGGGTGAGCATGATACCTATCCGAAACTTTTTCTTCAGACCAAATATCGGCACCAGTACCGACCATAGCGTAATCCAAATTAGCCTCTAAAAACTCAAATTGCTTTTGCAGGCGAGTAGGCAAAGAAATGTCATCATGATCTTGCCGTGCAATATAACGGCCTCTACAAAGAGCAATTGCCCGATTTAAGGTTTCTGGCAAACCGGCATTTTCTTGGAAAACCAAACGAATACGTGGATCATCATAAGACTCTAAAATTTTTCTAGAGCCATCGGCTGATCCATCATCAAAGATAATAAATTCAAAATCTCTAAAAGTTTGAGTCAAAATACTTTCTACTGACTCACGTAAGTAGCGCTCACCAAAGTACACCGGTAATATTACGCTAATGAGGGGCTCAATCATTTGGTCATTTTCTCAAATTACGCTTTGCTAGCTAAGATAGAGCAAACATTGGAAATCTTTGCTTCATAGGTTTCCTGCGCCAGTGCTTTTTGCTGAAAATAGATCAATTCTTTGGCATCCGAGTCGCTCATCGAAAGAATCTCCTCAATTAATTCCCCAATATTTTCATTTGCTATTGCCCAAGGATATTGAGCTTTTGAATTAGCTGAATTGATTGCCCCAATGCGCCCATATGAGACTGCTTTGAATAAGCGACAAGGAGTGTAGCCATGCTCTCTTTGCCAGTCGCCCACAATCGATGCTCCGACTGCCGAATGCCTAACGTAGATGGAATTAAAAAATTCAGGGGCACCCTTAACACATTTAAATTGAATTTTATGTCTAACCAGTAATTTTGTATATTCTGCAATGACTCTTATATTGCCCTGGCCTAGCGCATTGTCCCAAATCGTTCCTACAAAATACTCTGATTTTTTTAAAGGGAAATTAATAGGCTCCATAAAATCTCTAGCAAGAATCGGTGTGCCCCAAGACTGATACAGCACATTGCCCACGGGATCATAACTTGCAGCGCCCTGCAAAAGGCTGTCTAATGGCCTTTCATTTTCGCCGCCCTCACGAAAGCGGTCGATGGTTAGCACTTGAATCGCCAGGTAATGTGCAGGATCTAACTTTGCAATGAATTGCTCGCTGATATTGTGTAGGCAGTATTTCACATCGGGGTGAGCGGGCAAAAATTGCGCCGCTCGATCAACTGCGTAAACTAAATCACCTTTTCTCAATAAATCAATATTTGAATGAGCATCATCAACCCACAGAACTGGGATATCTAATTTATTAAGCGTTTCGTAAAGACCTTTGTGGATAAAGTAAAAGGTATCGTTAAAGGTAGTTCTTAATCCCCACAATACTACTCGACCTACATTCAAGGATTGCAGTTGACTAGCGAGCTTCATTTCTCACTCTAAAGCGCTTTCGATACGAGCTTAATTTATCGGCAAATACATAGCTCAGATTAAATAGCAATGCCGTAAAGTCTAGAAATTGAAGAGTTAAGAAGTTAGTGGGTTTTGAAAATCGTTGCGCTATCCGTGCGCGAATTTGATCAAACCAAATCTTAAAAGAAAGTTGATGATTCTTGGGATAACAGCATAAGACATTATCAAAATAAGAAAATTGATAATTTGGATTAATTGATTTCACAAACTTCTTAACGGTATCCTCTTTTAGAAAATCAAACATCCAAGTATCAAAACACTGGCGATCATCAATCAAAATAATATGATCTTTTCTGGCATGCTTGTTGATTAAGCCCAACTCAACCATTAAAGGTGAAAAGGTCTGAGGGTCTTCTGAATCCCCATCTAACAAACTGGAAGATCCAAAAACAGTAGACGTATCAGACTCTGGCATAGCATGGCCATCTAAGAAAAAAACTGCTCTTGAGTTAATCTTCTCAAGAAATATAGCTAGTGCTTTCTCTGATGGGGCATGAACGATTTCAACAGTATTAATGTCAAAAATACCCCTAGCACGCTCAACTAACTCCGCATTAATCTCACAAGAAAATACTTTCTTAAATCCGGCCTGCAATGCTCTGGATACGCCATCACCCAAATAAGTACCTGTTTCAACCAAGGTAGATGAATATGGAGAAAAGTATGAAAATAATTGAACCGAGCTTGTCATAGGATCCTAATAATCATTAATAAATTTACTTTCGATAATACGAGAGCCATTCGCGAATCTTGCTCCAGATAATATTTTTCTGTACTAATCGATTTTCTAAACGCTGGCATTTTTCATGGGAATTGAGATAAAGTTTTTTATAAATCTCTAACGCTGCTTCTTTATTGCCTTCAGTAAGAAAGCCATCGATGTCTAATAAATCAGTTGGGGCCTGCCGGATCGTTTGATGTTTTTTCTCCAAGTGCAAAATGATAGGCTCTTGATTAGCCTGCTCTCCTTCCGGCCAGGCGTAGACTGGCGGTAAAGCCTTGCAATGATGTTCCGAAAGGTATTTATTCAAATAAGATTCATCATGCCAAATCGGAATATTACCCTCCTTTAGATCTTTATCCACCATAGCTGAAAGGAATCGAATCAACCTCACAAAGTACTCTTTCTTTCCACCCCAAAAACAGCCCTGGAAATACTCCTTACGTAGGGGTGGGGGTACATAGCAACTATCTTGTCGATCAATTTCAAAAGCGCCAGGTGAGTCCCTGTATCCGGGATGACAAACTGCGGTTAACGCATGATCTAAGAGAGAGACTGACGGAGAGGAAACTACTCGCATGTCTGCATCCATATAGAGTAAAAAATCATTTCCTTCCAAAATCGACAAGTATTTTTCTATCCAGCGATAGCGCAACAAGGTACTAAAAGGCCAGCTAAAATGCTTAATGGGGATATTATGAATACCGCTGATTTGGGTTGTAGCATCTGTAAAACAATAAAAATTAATCTGATACCCAGGAAAGCTAAAATAGCGATCAATCGATGCCCTTAAATTGGGAATAAATTCCTCAAAGTATTTACCAGTAGCAATCGTGATAATGCCGAGCGTTTTAGTTGGTCCAGTATTGTTCATGGGCATTTAAAATAGTTTTCCTCATTGTAACTTTTATGCCCAATTTCCTTGCTTTTTTCACCTTTTACAATACATTATTAGGCTATGAGTAGTCCAAAAGTTAGTGTCATATTGCCCGCTTTTAATGCTTCAGCGCATTTGGGCAAAGCCATTGACAGCATCCTTAGTCAATCATTTGTCGACTTTGAGCTCATCATCATCAATGACGGCTCCACAGACAATACCCTAGAGGTGCTGGCGAAATATGGGGACCCTAGGATCAAAGTTATTACGCAAGAAAATTTAGGCTTACCTAGAGCATTAAACCAGGGTCTAGCGATAGCACGAAGCCCCTACATTGCAAGGCAAGATGCCGATGATATTAGTCTGCCAACTAGACTAGAGAAACAAGTCCAATTTTTAGATCAAAACCCAGAATATGGGCTTATTGGCACATGGACTCAAATCATTACCCCATCGGGCCTAACGGATCGTCAGCACCTGCACCCAACTAGCAATGGGCAAATCCAAGTTCAATTACTAATAAATAATCAATTTGTCCATAGCTCGGTCATGTTTCGTGCAAGCTGCTTAAAAACGACCGGTCAATATTCTGAAGACCCAGAACATTTTCCACCAGAAGATTATGATCTCTGGCTCAAGATTGCTAAGCATTTTATGGTCGCCAATCTCCCCGAAGTACTGCTGCAGTATTTAGAAGAACCCAATAGTATTTCACGCACTAAACTAGAACTGATTAATACCCGAGCAGCGCTCATGTCAGAGCAAGCCATTGGCTATATTCCAAGCCTACATGCAAATCCTAATCTGATTAAACTTTTAGTCCAAGCTAGTAACGGCAGGGTATGCCAAATTGGCTTCATGCAATTTATACGCTTACAAAATGCAATATCAAAAATACAGTTCTATATGAAAAATCGCTTCCCTAGTGAAGAAAATAATATAGCCAAAGGAATTGCTTTTCTCAGAAAACAAGCAACTAAAGCTTTTATAAAAGCTCACTTACCCGATTAATAACGAATTTTTACGCTAAGACATCGAACTTTATGACTGGATTGCACCCACCCTTACCCACGGTTGATGTCGTTATTCCAGCCTATAACGCCGAAACTTTTATTACCAAAACTTTAGAGTCGGTTGCCAAACAAAGCCATCCTATTCAGAGCGTGATCGTGGTCAACGATGGCTCAACCGACAATACTCAGACATGCGTGCTTCAGTTTGCCACAGCCTTTCCTCATCTAAATATCATTTTGCATAACCAAGATAATGCCGGATTATCTGCCGCTCGTAATGCTGGTATTCGACGCTCAGGCGCAGACCTCATTGCACTTTTAGATGCCGATGATTTATGGGGCCCTGAAAAGCTATCTAATCAAGTTCAATTATTTTCCAATAGCCCAATGATTAATCTTGGAGTGATCTATTGCGCTTATTTACTCATCAACGAGCAAGATCAATTATTACCCTCAACCCCCAAAAGCGTTATCGCACCAATTCTTCGTGGAAACGTTTATCAAAAATTACTATTAGGTAATTTTATTTCAGGTAGCGGTAGCAGCGTCCTAGTTAAGAGAACTGTCTTTACGGAGGTAGGTCTTTTTGATGAAAATCTAAGAGCTTGTGAAGACTGGGATATGTGGATGCGAATTGCAAAAAAATATCAGTTTGATTTTATTAATGAGCCTCTAGTATCGATTCGAGTCCATCAAAATAATATGCAAAAAGATGTGATGCGTATGCTGTCTGCTGAGCTTATGGTGCTGAATAAATTTACCGAATGTGGCGAAGAAAATACTTTTCTACTTTGGAAAATTCGCACTTACTTGATGAATCAAGGCTTGAACGCCTCTTCTATTCCCGGATTTGAAAAGTGTTGCCCTAAATTACAATTGCAATTGCGAGGCTGGCGGATGAATTTAGCTTCCACCCTCTTGACCCCCTTGCGCACATTAGCGAACAACTATCTTAATCAGAAACATAAATAGCAGCGATTGAGCAAGGGTTAGCCAGCAAACAAACCTAAGAATTGTTGTTCCATCGTTTTCCAACAACTTTGCCCCACAATTTATAGGGCAGCTTTAAGAGTAGCATTGCCATATTAGAATACATTCCGTTTTCTTTGCAAGCCCTCACAATTTCTTTGTTCAAAATCCAATTTCTGGAAAGGCCTGCTGTACTGGCTCCACCTGAGCGCATGCGAACGACTGGTTTAGGTAAATACGTATAAGTAGCTTTTTGAATAGCTAGGATGCGAATTAGCATTTCATAATCAGCAGCGATTTGATAGGTCGTTGAGAAAGGCCCAACTTTTTGATACAGCTCGCGCCTTACAAAGACTGAGGGATGCGCCGGCATCCAACCATAACGGAATTTATCAGGGTGAAAATGACTGGAATCGTAATAGCGTAAGACCTTGTTATCGTCATTTTGATCAACCAAAATCAGGTCGGCAAAAACCACTTGGGCTTTTTCCTTTTCTAATAAAGCCATTAAATCACTGATGGCATGGTTGTTCATATACACATCATCTGAATTGAGAATGCCGATCACATCACCAGTGGCTATAGCAATGCCTTTATTCATCGCATCGTACATGCCCTGATCTTTTTCAGAAATCCATTTACTGATACGATTTTCGTATTGGTGAATAATCTTGACTGTGTCATCGCTCGAATTACCATCAACAATGATGTATTCAATTTCGGGATAGTCTTGGCTTAAGACCGATTCAATAGTGTCTGCAATCGTCTTGGCACTATTAAACGAAACGGTAATGATCGAGACCTTCAAGACCCTGCCTTTGAGTAAGGTGTCAGATCAATTCCCAAGACATTTTTAACTGCTACTGCTGCGCTGACCTGATGCTCTTTCATATAGCGTTTGACCTCGGCCACTTTGGAATCGACTAAATAGCGATACCAAAGCGCTTGGAAAAAGTGAAATTGAGTGCCTCTGCTGCCATCTAAGAAGCCCAACATGAACACATAGCGCCAGGTGAAATAGGCCAAAGATCTTGCGCCGCCTGGAAGCTTGGCGTAAATATTTTCTTTGATCCAACGCTTTAGGCCAATAGATGAGTTTCTCAAAGCTGCTACGGAATTTTGTTGTGCAAATTGATATTCTAGATTTAAGAGATCTACCGCTTCGCGACTAGAGTAGCCATTGTGCTTTTCAATCCACCAAGCTAAGGAACGCAGATTGTCATCAATCATGGCACCAGAAAGTGCGATAGTTTGACCCTCAACCTTAATGTGCTCGTCCATCCAGCGAGATTCAGATTGGCCGAAACCATAGCGAAATAAACGTATAACCCGATTTTTTCCCACACCACCAAAATGAATCAGCTTGCCCTGAAAGGTCATCTTGCGAATACAAGATATACCATTAATCTGAGATGCTACTGTTGGCAAGGTAGATTGAATTTGACTAACCAACTCTGGGGTAAGCACTTCATCCGCATCAATACGTATTACCCATTCAGTTTGAATAGGTAACTGAGCTAATTGATCTAGAGCCCAATTGACTTGAGTAGAGTGAGAGCCATCCCACGCTCGTTGCAAAACGGTTGTGCCAAAAGACTGGGCAATTTCAACGGTGCGATCTGTTGAAAAACAATCGACCACCACAATATTGGGCGTCAACTGCAAAGCGCTCTCTAGACATCTGGCTAGATGTAACTCCTCGTTGTACGTCAAAATAATGACTGTTAATTTCATACTGATGTCGATTGCAATAATTTATGAGCGCTCGCGCAATGCCCATTTTAAGTAATAGGTTTTCAGCCAATAGACAAAATGAGCCCAGAGCTTAGGATAGCCATTTTTAATCAAGGCATGGCGATATTCACTCAAAAGTGCTGGAAGATGGGCATCGCTGCCATAGGGCTCATTCACAATCAAAGCCCTATCGTCTGAATAAATCGATAAATGGGCGCGGTTAATGCGCAAATAATGCTCAAAATCAGCGGCAAATCGATAAGACTCATCAAAAGGGTTTAGCTTTAATAGCGGAGTCGAATAAACAATCGCCTGGTGCGAAGTAGGCATAGACCAAAAACGCCAGCCATTAGTACGTGGCTTACGTTGGGTATTGCGAATCTCAAAACCAAAAAGAGCTAAATCATGCCCAGTCACTACTTTCATAAAATCCAATGATTTCATCTGGTTTGAAAGGGTGTCACCACTATTGAGAAAAAGAATGTAGTCGCCTTTAACAAGGCTGATACCTTTATTCATAGCATTGTAGATACCAGTATCTTTCTCTGAGATCACCACATCATCCTGGGTCTTAAACTGATTAGCCAACTCAACCGAGCCATCCCTAGAAGCTGAATCAATACATATCCATTGAAATTGACGGTCGCTGAGTTTTTTTAAAGACTCGATGGTCTTGTGTAATCCCACTTGATTGTCTTTATTGATTGTGATGATGCTCAGCATGGCTTATCTAGTAGGGGTTGCAAAGGCAGGAAACTGTGCCGGCTGTGTATGTTGGAGATACACATAGATTGAAATCAACACACCCCAGAATGCCAGGCCATTTGAAAAGCCACCTACAGAAGTAGCAACACAAGCCATCGGAGTCAAGGTGATGATCGCTAAGCGCCAGCCCATCTCTTTTTTAACGAGCAAGAAAAATAATAAAGGCACCAAGAGTGTTACATAAATACCAAATTGATACATAGCTCGGGTGTAAAAGGCTTGTAACATTAAAGGGTCACAATTATTGCTGTTCCCAGTGAACCATTCTGCAAAATCGGGTAATTTTGCACATACGTAACCCGGTACTTTGGCGTAAATACCATAACCAAATGGCTCCTTGAGAATTTCTATGAAGCTATAGTTATAATGAGACAAAATGGCAGATAAGGATTGCACGCGATCAATGGTGTTAACTGGAGCGCTAATATTCCTTCCCTTGCCGATATAGGCCACTGCCAATATCGCCATACCAATGCCTAAAAGCTTTTGGCGCCAGCCCACGGCAAGGAAGTAAAAAATACAAATAAATGCGAAGGATAATAAGCCTGATCGGCTACCTGCCAGGATAATGACTGCCACTAAGAGGATAAAGTCACGTAAACGTCGCTCGCCCAAAATGAAGAATACGATCGTAAAACAATTAAGATAAAAGGTAATTTCAAAATTATTCTCAAAAATGAAGTATGGCCTTCTAGTCATCAACTGCGCCAGACCAGCATTCTCTTGCAAATGTACTAGAAATAAATTCCATAGCAATATCAACGGGTAAAGCATCAAAAACATCCGTACCCACTTACTTAAATCCACCTGTGGCGGGTTTCGTGAATATAAAGCTAGGATACATATGTAGGCAAAGGGCTTTAGGGTAACAATGTAATTATTGGGAAATTCCGTTTGTGATGGCTCGGGAGAAAGTAGAAAAAATCCAATGAGAAGACCTAGCCCAACAAAAAATAATAGGGAAACTTCCTGGTTGAGATCTTTAAATTTATAAGCTAGATATAGGATCAGTACTAAATCCGGCAGATAGAAAACCGGGATTGAGCGCAAAAATACTAAGGTGTGAATTGCGCAACAGGCAATCAAAACCAAGAAGAATTGGCCATGCTTATGAAAAAAACTAGGCACTGTAACGCTTTCTCATGATGGAGACCAAAAAGCTTAAGAAAATTCCTGCCAAAATCGCCGATATCATTAGCTTATATAAATCAGGCTTGACATAAGAGTCACTCATGCGAATGTGTTGAAGCAAGCTTGGCTTTGCAAAATTAATAGTGTTTGCAGGATCAAGTCCTGCCGACTTTAGATAATTTTCTTGGGTGAGCGTAAGATCATTGAGTACTTTTATCAGCCATAAATTTGCACAAGTTGAAGTACGCTGATTACCCTCCAGGCGTAAAGTAAAAGCAATCACATCACCTTGTTGCTTTACCCCCAACTGCAGTGCATTAATCAATTTCTTACGATTCGCATTGGTATCCTCACCCATACAATCTTTAATAAAGGTCTCAGGGTAAGACATTGGATCTTGGGCAGGTCTAATAAATTCTTGAGGCGAAATCATTAACCTCATTTTGGGTGCATGCGAATCATTGGAGGTAGCAGCAGGTACCTTGGGCAATACAATGGAAAAATTGGCCTCATAAATGCGTGGAGACAATACAAAATAAACTGCAGCAATTAATAAGCAAGCAATCTCCAAAATCACAAGTATTTTGAAATTGCGTTTCAACCAATCCATTACTGCCTGATAGCTAATATTCATATATGTCTATTTTTTATTGAGCAACAGCACCCACTCTGGCGGGAATGAGTGATTTTACTTCGAAAAACACCTAAAATCAGAGGCTTAGGATGAAATGGTACAGTTAAGCGCCGCCTTTCCTCTTTTTAGATAGGCATGTTTAGCAGCTCATTTAACTCGTTAATTTATAGACCCAAAACTTTATGTCCGCTGTACTGATAGCTCTATTTGTCTCTCTAATTGGGTGTTTACTCATTATTCGCTTTCAACATCTACATAAGCATGTTACTGGGGATACTGATTTAAGTGGAGTACAAAAGTTTCATACTAAGGCCGTCCCCCGCATTGGTGGATTGCCTATTTTTATCGCAATTGCATGCGCTCTTATTCCTCGCTGGACAAATGACCTAAATGTTGCCTCCTTTGCAACCCTTCTTTTAGTCTCAGCACTACCTTGTTTTTTAACTGGCTTACTAGAAGATCTCACAAAAAAAATTGGGGCTAAAGAACGATTGGTAGCTACCATGGTGTCCGCTGCAATCGCAGGCTTTTATCTAGATGCATGGCTCACCAATGTACAAATTTTTGGCATTGATTGGATTCTTTCTATCCCCATCATCTCGATGATTTTTACTTGCTTTTGTATTGCCGGTGTAGCCAATTCATTTAATTTAATCGATGGTTATCACGGCTTATCAAGTGCTGTGGCAGTTATTATTCTGACCGCTCTTGGCTATGTGGCATTCCAGATCAAAGACTATCCAATTATGGTGTGCTCACTTGCTGGAATTGGCGCCATCGTGGGATTTTTATTCTGGAACTATCCAAGAGGTCTTATCTTTTTAGGTGATGGCGGTGCTTATTTAATCGGTTTTTGGATTGCCGAGCTTTCTTTACTGTTAGTTCTTCGCAACCCCACCGTCTCAAAATGGTTCCCGCTCTTATTATGCCTTTACCCAATCTTCGAAACTGTCTTTACGGTTTATCGAAGGGTAGTCTTAATGCGAGTTAGCCCTGGTCTGCCAGATGCTTCTCATCTTCATCAAATTATTTATAAAAGGGTAGTTAGATGGGCTATTGGAAGTACTGAGGTTGAGATACTAACTCAGCGAAATGCTATTACTGCACCCTATCTTTGGCTTCTATCAAGTGTTGCGGTAGTACCGGCCATTATTTTCTGGAACAATCATATTGCACTTAAGATATGTGCAGGACTTTTTGCAATAACTTATGTCTGGCTCTACTGGTCTATTGTTCGGTTTAAAACACCGAAGTGGTTAATTATTCAAAAATAATTATTTCCACCGCACATTTTCAATTTGCACACCCAAGCGCCTACCATCAGTATTAACGCCTAAATTTCTTGGGGTATAGCAACTGTTTAGCTGAAGACGTGCTGATTTAATATATGGTGAGTCGTCATATTCAGTTGGCATATCGAGGTGCAAAATCATCGGTACATTAGTAGTCCACTCATAATCGCGAACGTTTACTGGTACCTTCCCCCGGCCTGGTATCCAAACTAACATCTCCAGTCGACCGCTGATAGTGTGCTTTCGAATGTTAATTCGATTTGGTAAAGCCACCAATTCAAGACTTTTTGCCCCTTTTGGCAATAACTCCTCCCAAGCGCCAGATGTCCAGTCATCTGGATAGGGACTTACATCTTTAACAAAACAATCTGCTCCAGCTTTAAATGGGATTTTCCCAAACGAGGAGATCACTTCGATCGCAACCCCAACAAGCAGCACAAAGACAGCTGACAAACCCAACAAACGAATCCCCCCTGGCGCAGCTGGTAGATGGGTTATTGCTGCGTTTGCTGCGCCCACTCCTGAGAAGCTATAGAGAAGCCCCAGTAAAGTAGCCCCAAGTAATAGGTTCTCGCGCACTAAAAATGAGTGCGCAAAAATATTCCCCAAAAAGAGACTTACTAAACCAATGCAAGCTGGCAATACCCATTGTTTATTTTGGCAATCGCGATATGGAATGATGAAAGCAATCATAAATACAGCAATACCAACTAAACCATTTTCAGCAAGTACTTGTAAAAAATAGTTGTGAGCGTTTTCACCACGGTTTAACTGTAAAAATTCGGAACGGGCAAAACTGATATTGGAAGATAAGCGATAAAACTCACCCTCACCCACACCCATTAAAGGATAGGCAGAGAACATGTTAGCAACAGCGCTCCAAATTTCAAAACGCGAGCCCATCATTCCACCTAAATCGCTCAAGCTATTTAAGCGTCGACTTTGTATTTGGGTCGCCAATTCCCCAACCCAAGCCAAGCCAGGGATAGAACCCGCAAACAAAACAATAATGCCAATTGCGATCACAAAAACAATGATTGAAATTAAAAATATTTTTTTGGAACGCCGATAAAAATAAATTAGACCAAGAATCGCCAAAGCACTTAATGCAATCAGCAATGATGCGCGTGATTTACTCGCTACCAATCCTGCGCTGCAGAGTAAAAATGTCACTACGATAAGAAACTTCTCAGTCCTATTCTTGCACACTAAGAAATAACCCCAAAGTCCCACAACACCCAAAAGCATATGGGCGGCAAAGGCATGTAAATCGGGTTGTAAGCCCATCGCCGCATAACCAAAGGCATCTTTGCGAAATTGCAATAGTGTCTCAGGCAAACTCCAGCCAGTCGCAGCCTGAATTAATCCTGTGATAGCTGAAATAGCCAAGCCCAACATGAGTGAACGAAAAATCCATGAATTCCTCTTTTCAGAATCAATAGCCTTTAGTTTTGCAATCACTAAGATGATGAGTCCAACAGCAAGGGCATATGCCACCCAATTGCCCAAAGGCAAATAGTCGGCACGCCAGTCCATAGGACGAAAGTGCATTAAGTTAAATACCGCCCCCCGCAGAGAAGTGGAGGTTGCTGATAAGTAAAGATTTCTAGAAATTGCCAGAACAACTGAGGCTGTGATCACTAACATCACTAAACCTAAAGGCCAAGGTGATGATGCAAACAAGGAGCTCCGTCCCTTTAGTGAGTCTTGATCTTGGCGAAATTTACTCATCACCACTTTGATTAAATGAGCAAATAGCAGTCCAGCTACCAAATCTAAACCTGGGTTTGGCATGGCTAGCGCATTTGTACCCAATAGCGTGTTTAGCAAGTTAGGAATGCCTGCTGTTAAGGGGAGCAAAGCAACAACTAAGGCAAGACCCCAGACTTCTGATGAAAGCCCAATAATGAATGCAAAAAGGAATAACGCTACTGAGGGCGTAACTCCATGATGAGCAAAGTAATAAGCATCGTTGCCCAAAACCGCCAAACTGGCTATAAAAGCACAAAGCAGACCAAATCCAGCCAAAAAGCGCTCCGCTAACCCAAGGAAGGGTATCTGACCTGATTTGACTAGCAAATTCATTTGAGGGAAGAGCCCTGGAAAGCTGCGAGAGTTTGGGTCATATTTTGCATATTCTGTATGCGCCCTATTTTAGGGGTTCAAAGCAAATTTACGGCAAAATGACTGCATTAGCAGGATTACACTGTTTTCTACCCAATATTGAACTAAGCAAAACACCATTTGAACTTACCAACCCTCCTTATTACTGGCGCCAGAGGCTTTACAGGTCTTTATTTGAAGGATGCCGCTCAAAAATCTGGTCTAAATGTGCTTGAGCTCACCTCAAATCTCAATGACGTAGAGGCATTGGAAAAAGAAGTTCTAGCAGCAAAGTCTGACTACGTGGCTCATCTTGCCGGCATTAGCTTTGTAGCGTCCAAAGATCACGAGGCTTTTTATCGAGTACATGCCTTGGGAACTAGCAACCTTCTACAAGCACTTACCAAGCAAGAGAAAGCCCCAAAGAAAATTTTGCTTGCCAGTAGCGCAACTGTTTATGGCAATAGCGCCAATCATCTATCTATTGAAGATCAAGCATTAAGCCCTATTGATCATTATGCTACTAGCAAAGTTGCAATGGAAGAAATGGCTAAGACCTATTTCAACCGCTTACCCATTGTGATTGCCCGGCCATTTAATTACACCGGCGTTGGACAAAAGGGAAATTTCCTGATCCCAAAATTGGTTGATCATTTTGCCAAACGAAAACCATTTATCGAATTAGGCAATTTAAATATTGAACGTGAATTTAATGACGTCAATATGATTTGCGAGGCTTATCTAAAGTTATTAGATTTAGGCAAAGTAAATGAAATTTATAACGTGTGCTCTGGTCAAGCTCGCTCATTACAGTTTGTGTTGGACACCCTAAAACAGATTACAGGTCACGATATTGAAATCCGCGTTAATCCGGATTTTGTTCGAGCCAGTGAAGTCCATCGCATGGTGGGCAACCCTGAAAAGCTAAAACACTTACTGGCTAGCTATGGGCTATTACTACAAGTGCCTGCTTTAGAAGAAACCTTCAAGCAAATGCTTAACGCCTCTTCGAGCCCGTCTGCCTGAGGCTTGAGTGTGAAAGTTGCATTTGGGACCACCTTGCTTGATAGAGGTTTAAATAACCCAAAACAAGATGGCATTGATGGCATTGGTCAATATTGCCAAGAACTACTGGATCAATACACAAAACTCTCAAATCCACCTACGATTGCATCTTATTCATTTGGGCAATCTCAAAGCCAATGTGGTGCCACGCGTCTGCCAAGCTATTCAAAACATGTCATGGGCGCACTCAGCCATATTCATCCTGAAGCGTTTTTTAAGGATGTCGATTTAGTTCATTCAACCGATCAATTTATTCCAATTGCAAACAAACCATTGCTGGCAACGGTCATGGATGTCATCCCCCTTAGTCATCCTCAATTTCTGAAATCTCAATCACGTTACCTCAAGTCTTTTATTTGGAAGAAATTGACACAGCGCGCTGATCGCATCATTACTATCTCAGAATTTTCAAAAACTGAAATTACAAAATATCTTGGTTTTTCAGAAAATCAAATTGATGTCATTCCACTGGGTGTAGATCAACGTTTTTTTCAAAGAGTTTCAGATATTGAAAAGCGGGCCACTTTAGATTCACTCGGCATTCTGACCCCTTTCTTTTTATTCTTAGGATCTATTCAGCCGCGCAAAAATTTGACTCGCTTGTTAGAGGCTCACGCTAAACTTCCTCGCTCACTTGCTCTCGAATATCCACTAATAATCGCTGGAAAGCTTGCATGGAATGATGGCAAGACTGTAGCTGCCATTAATCAGGCTGTTAACGAAGGTCGAGCTAAGTGGCTCAACTACATTACTGAAGAGCAAAAACGGTGTTTGCTGCAAAGTGCTACTGGGCTAGCTTTTGTCAGTCTTTATGAGGGCTTTGGCTTGCCCATTACTGAAGCCTTTGCATCAGAACTTCCGGTAATCACCTCCAATTGCAGTTCAATGCCAGAGGTAGCCAAGGAAGCAGGGATCATCGTTGACCCAGAAAACACGCAACAAATAACAGATGCCCTATTGAGCCTAATTGAGGATAATGCCCTCGCAAATCATCTAAAAGCTTTGGGCAAGCAACGCTCCCAACTCTTTTCATGGGAAGACAACGCAAAAAGAACCTTAGCGATTTATCAACGGATGGTTTAGATCCTGCAATGCTAGCTCAAAAAAGAGATTTCTCATTTTTTTATCCATTATTACTTGGAGCTATTTCATTTTTTATGGTTGTTGGTTTTGAGCCCCTGAATCCAGTTAATGCGGGCTGGATATTGGGACGCCTCGATCCAACCCAACACTATCTCGGATGGCTCTTTTATCGTAATAGTGAATGGACATTTCCGATTGGCTTAAATCCCTTGTTTGGCCAAGATTTAAGCAGTTCCATTGTCTACTCTGATTCGATTCCCCTGCTCGCAGTACCCTTTAAGATTCTTAGCCCACTACTTCCAGAACGGTTTCACTATTTTGGCATTTGGTTATTTGCCTGTTTTCTTCTGCAAGCTTGGTTCGCTTGGAAAATATTAGGCATTTATTCCAAGAGCATTTCTCTTCGACTTCTCGGATGCGGCCTATTCCTCTTTTTCCCGCCCCTGTTATGGCGCATCAATACTCCTGCTGGCGGACACTCAGCACTGGTTGGTCATTTCCTAATTCTCTGGGCGCTCTATTTAATTCTCAAGCCCACCACATCCAAACGTACTCTACTTTGGGTACTAATTCTTTCCTTAAGCGTCTTAACACATTTTTATATCTTTGCGATTGTTGCATTACTTTGGCTGGCTGATTTAGCAAACCATCTATTCATCCAACGCAATGTAAGCGCGCAGAAAGGATTGCAGGAGATTCTCTTTGGTCTACTCTGTGTCGTATTCCTTGCTTGGCAGGTGGGTTATTTTGCCATTTCAGCCTCGCTTAATAATGATCGCGGTTATGGCTTTTATGGGATGAATGTCTTAGGACTATTTGATACACAAGGTTGGTCCTATATTCTAGAGAGCCGGACTAATCCCTCCTCTTGGGGGGAAGGTTTTTCTTATCTTGGTCTGGGTGTAATAGTTGCTGGATTTGCCACTCTTATAAGCCTATTCAATCGATCTAGAGACAATATCAATTGCCTCAAAGTCTTTTTTAAGAATCATCGCTATCTCTTGGCACTCATCATCTTCTTAACGATATTTGCCATTAGCAATCGCGTTGGGGTTGGCGACTTTAGCTTTACTTATCCCCTGCCTACATGGATTTTGCACATGGCTGACGCACTCCGCTCTTCGGCAAGACTCTTCTGGCCGGTACACTACCTTTTAATGATTACTATTTTTATAGCAATCGTAAGGACTTATTCCCACAAAGTTGCTTTAGCTATTTTAGTTATCTGTTTCATTATTCAAGCCGCTGATACTAGCAAGGGGTGGTTGTTAAATCGCAAACAACTATCCCACTATGTTTCTCCTGATATACACACTCAAAAATTGAGTAATTATTTTTGGAGGGAGGCTCCTAAACATTATCGTCATCTCACCCTAGTTCCCTCGGTCAATATGCCCCCAAACTGGGAAAACTTTTCAATCTATGCTGCAAGCCATGGCCTTACTACTAATGCCATTCACATGGCTCGAATTGACCAAGAAAAACAGGATAAAAGTAACGTAAGACTGAATCAACAAATCGATTTAGGAGGCTTTGATGTAGATACTCTATATATTGTTGAAAATCGATTTGTGATCGCGGCCTTAGCAACTGCTGCTGACAATACGGCGATTGCAAAAATTGACACTTTTAATGTTATCGCACCCCAGTGGAATACCTGCAAGACTTGCCCACCAATAGACTCAGCACTACTACTAAAGCGCGATCGCTACACCTCAAAGCTAGGCGAGACCATTTCATTTACCAATTCGTCACCAAATAGAAGTTACTACTTACGCAGTGGCTGGTCTTGGTCGGAAGATTGGGGTACTTGGTCCGATAGCAAAATTGCAATACTCAATTTCTCCTGGCCCATATCACCCAGCAAAAGCATAAATCTTAAATTCGATACCTTTGTTGTAAAAGGCAAGCTACCAATTCAACAAATTGATGTGAAGGTCAATGGTATTTTTTATAAAAAACTGTTACTAACTCATGTCTATGACAACGCGCTTAAGATTGACTTCACGTCAGAAATGAGGCAGTCAAAGTACTTATCTATTGAATTTGAAATTCATCACCCAACCCGACCGGTTGACCTTATTCCGGATCGGCCTGATCATCGAAAATTGGGTATTGGCATAATTTCAGCAACTTATCAATAATTATTTAATCTACTAAAAGATAAGGATGTGTTTTATATTTTCGCATTGTTAACTCAATGATCAACAAAAAAGCTATTGAGGGTAGCAGCCAGATAACTCGACTTTGGTATCTGTCAAATACCGCTGAAATACCCCCCGTAATCATTGCATTTGCAATTAGAAATCCCAGCAAACTAAAAATTACTAGTTGCACAGACGAGTTCAATTTTACGGTATTCCAGTACGATTGATTTCTAGGGGGTGAATATGCCAACAAAAGCATAAAACATCCGCTAAATATAATAATAATGTTGTATGCTCGATTTAATACATTGGTGACTGAATTTACTCTACCGCTAGACTGGTGAGAATCAATGTAGCTTTTATAAATGGCTGGAAAATGGACTTGGAAAAAATTATTCATCGCGATTAAATGAGCGGTGGAGCCAAACTGATTTCCTACTGAAAATATCGTAAATTGATCATAAGTATTTCTAGTAAAAGCATGAGCCATTTGTAAAGGATAAGTCCTTATGGCACCATGAATAATTTCTAAAGCCTCACTGTTTACAACAGATAAACCACCCACTAAATTAATTCCACCGTCCCACAGTAAAGCATTTAATACCAAGTTTTTAGTCTCTGGATTTTTGGTAAGCCCTAGATCTTCCTCTTTTTTAGATGCTTCATTAAAAAGAGGAAGTGCGGTACAAGTTTTTAGATCTCTAGTTGCGCAGACATCATTTAAATATCGTAATCCCGGGCCATCTTCTAATACTCTAGCTAAAAAAATAACCTTTCCCCATCGATTAAATGTAAAACCTTGGTCGAATATGACATTCGATGCGACTATAGAAGCAATGCTGACAATAAAAGATCCTATCGTAATCAAGGAAAACTTTTTTATATGACTCCAAGATTTTTTTTGCACATATAACAAGCTCAATATACAAAGAAATAAAAGGAAACCTATTATCAAGTTTCCGGAGTGCATACATATTTCTAATGCCAATAGGCCCGCAAGAAAAATAATATTTCCTAATGATGCTCTCTCACAAATTAATGCCAAGATGACCATTGTTAAGAAAAGACATGATATAAAAATGTCAGCTGATATTTGACTAGCAAACCAAGGGGCGGAAGTAGTTACTCCAATAAGACAGAGCCAAATAAAATCAGTTCTTTTTGATAAATTTGGAAATAATGTACTAGCTAATTTCAGCAACAAAAAAATCACTAATACTGACTGCAAAAAAACCAGACCCCATAAATCTAGAATCAGGTTAGATAGGCGAATAAATAGACCGTAAAAAATAGGCCTATCCACAGGGGCAACTAATTCAACTCCTGATGTCAAATAAGATAATGAGTCGGTGAAAATTAAAGGAAACCCATTCCATAATGCCGGGGACATAAAAATAATTAATGAGACCCCAAGTAAAATAACGTTTTGCAATTTATAGAATTTCAAGAAGAGTTATCCTTTCTCTTTAATGGGAATTCTCTAGTGATAAGCTGCAGAAATCAATCCTATACCTAGCCTACGATCATCTCCCGGCACACCACCCACATCTTTGGGACTGGCTGGGTTCTTAAAGCGGAATTGCAACTCAAGATATTTTCTAGCTGCCATATTAGGTGGCAGATTAATGACCCAAGCATTGGAGTTTGGATCAGACAAGGAAATAGATTGGGGCGGCATTTGATCAATGAAGACCTCAACATCTTGCTTAGGATGCAAGGGGCTTACAAAAGCGCGTACATTCAACTTAATCTGTTTTGGCAAAGCGCCTGCTTTAGTGCTTTGTGGGACTGGCAGAATGATCTTGGCTTGATCGCCATTACTCCACACACCCCAAGACTCTGGCCAGGCCCAGCTACCACCCATGCCAATTAAAAAACGGATGCCCAACTGACCCTTAGCAAATCCAATGGATTGATTTGAGACTACCTGCTTTGTAAGCTCGTTCAATTCTTCGCGTAAATTTTCTTGAATGTGCGGGCAATCTTTACAGTTTTTCCAATTGGGCGCTAGGGCAGCAAAACCATCAAATCCAACCAATAAATCAGTGTTTGGATTCGAATGAAAATAAGCCGGTATAACCAAATCAGGCTGTAGCACATAAAGGCTATTGTCTTTCCACGATGAGACATATAGGCCATTCATGAAAGCATCTTGCGCTTTAGCTAGCTTGCCAGCATCAGCTCTAGCAAAGAAAACGGCATTAGTGCTCAAATGATATTTAGCAGCATAGAGGGCTATTTGATCCCATCCCGATGCCTTATCTTGAGGTGGAACCAACAGTACTTCCTCATAGCGTTTAGCAGCAGCCTCCCAAAATAGATTCTTTAACTTCAGTTCATGGGGCACATTTTTTGCAGGATCAGCAATCTGTTTGTGCATTGCCCACCACCCAGCACTACTATCAAGGATCTGTAATAAACAAGCTACCCCTAATAAGAATAAGGCGATATGCTTTTTATAGCCGCGTATCACCAGAAAGATACAGGTGATGTTTAATACATAAAACATCGGCCAAAAGAAACGTCCAGAGGCACGAAAGATGCTGGCTATCGTATAAACTGCCCCAGAAATTTCAAAGATAAATTCCTTACGACCAATAGTAATGTGATTGGTAATGGCAAATAAAGCCAATAACAAAAGAGCCGTCACTAAAAAGACATGTTGCCTGAGTGCCTGAGTGCAGACCTTTCTTAAATCTTTATTTCTAATGAACTGATAGATTGCAAAAGGCCAAAGAATTAACAAGCCCAATCCAAAATACATATAACCTTCACCATAATCGGTGGGCAATGGCAAGGTGCGTAGTAAATATGACCAGTCCTTAGGGTCAAAAGGTGACAGTAGATTCATGCGGAAAAAACCGTAACCACCCAAAGAACCAGATGCAGAGCTCACAGTGAAATATCCTGCCTGCCACATTAGAAAGGCTATGAAAGACCCAATCAGTATGATCTGCACAAAACTACTT
>Ga0194047_10000659_pt1 | contig 22417 bp, 22 predicted proteins | sample JunL225m_MetaG_2_FD_160070 | JGI IMG/M metagenome (GOLD analysis project Ga0194047, IMG submission 160070) | Anoxic zone freshwater microbial communities from boreal shield lake in IISD Experimental Lakes Area, Ontario, Canada - Jun2016-L221-5m | ecosystem: Environmental > Aquatic > Freshwater... | reverse complement strand
ATAATATAATATACTAAAATGAACGGAATATTATCATTTTAGTAATGCACAATTGTGCGTATTTAAATATTGCCATTTTGTTTTTCTTTTTTTAAATTGTGTCAGGACGATTATTTTATACTACTCACCCTTTAAAACTAATCCCATTGACTGACACCATCATCAACCTAGAAACCGTTAATCCTATTGAGTTTTTCGGCGTCAACAACAACAAATTTGACATTTTAAAAAAGAAATTCCCATTACTAAAAATTTTATCAAGAGGCACTCAAATCAAACTTAGTGGTGCACCCGAACAAATCGAAATTGCAAAAGAAAAAATTGTACTCATCATTCAGTACATGGAACGCAACGGACATTTAAGTGAAAACTATTTCGAGCAAATATTAGGCGGCGATGATGCTGAAATTATTGACCATTTTGTTGAACAAAATCCGAATGAAGTATTGGTTTATGGCCCCAATGGTAAAACAGTTCGCGCAAGAACAGCCAATCAAAAAAAGATGGTACAAGCAGCCGATAAAAACGATATTGTTTTTGCTATCGGGCCTGCAGGTACAGGTAAAACCTATACAGCAGTAGCGCTTGCTGTAAGAGCTTTAAAAAATAAATTAGTTAAAAAAATTATCTTAACAAGACCCGCAGTGGAAGCAGGCGAAAGTTTGGGATTTTTACCCGGTGATTTAAAAGAAAAAATTGATCCCTATTTAAGACCATTATATGATGCATTGGATGATATGATACCTGCAGATAAATTAGGTTATTATATGTCCACACGCACCATAGAAATTGCCCCATTAGCTTATATGAGAGGTAGAACCTTAGATCACGCGTTCATTATTTTAGATGAATCACAAAATGCAAATGACTTACAGATAAAAATGTTCTTAACGCGAATTGGATCAAATGCAAAAGCAATTATCACGGGTGACCCTACTCAAGTGGATTTACCCCGCAATCAAAAAAGTGGTTTAGAAAAAGCTTCACGCATATTACAAAACATTGAAGGCATCGCACATATTCAATTAGATGAGGAGGATGTGGTACGTCATAAATTAGTAAAAGCCATCATAAAAGCCTATGACAAAGAAAGGGAAAATGAAACCGAAAATTCATATCATAGGTAAATGCCTATTTTGAACCTGATTTTGATTATATATTATATTAATGTTTAATACATAATATATTGTTTTATAACTATTTAAAAATTTGTTAACAAAAACATAAATTAAGTAATCAATTTATTTGTTTCTTTGCAGTACTTAAAATAAACAATTATATGTCAAGTAAAAAATTACTACATTTTCTCGTAGCTATGTTAATGTTGCCTGTTTTGACTTTTGCGCAAAACACAACTGGTAGCTTAAGTGGATCTGTAAAAGCGGACAATGGTGAAGTCCTTGTTGGTGCAACAATAAGTGTATTACATGTACCTACAGGAACAGTATATAAAGTACAAACAAGAAAGTCTGGAACTTTTGATATCAGTAACATGCAACCTGGAGGTCCTTACTCCATTTCGGTTTCTTATGTAAACTATCAAACTGAAAAAAGAGATGATATCTATATTAATTTAGGTGATGCTGCACGTTTAGATATTGTGTTAGCAACTAAAGTTGCAAAACTTGCAGATGTAACAGTGAACGCTTCAAGAAAAGGTTCCGATTTATCTGTTAGAGGTGGTACACAAACGATCATCGGAAAAGATAAAATTGAAAATTTACCAACTGTAGGTCGTAACCTTCAAGATTATTTACGCTTTACTCCTTCTGTTAAATTAGTAGGTGGTACAGGTGGATTAACAGGAATGTCTATTGCTGGTCAAAACAACCGTTTTAACTCATTCTATATTGATGGTGCTGTGAACAATGACCAATTTGGTTTAAGTGCGAGTGGAACAAATGGTGGGCAAACAAGTGTGGGTCCTATTTCAATGGATGCGGTTGATCAAATTCAAGTGATGGTTTCTCCATTTGATGCTTCTATTGGTAATTTTACAGGTGGTGGTATTAATGCGACTACTAAAAGTGGTACAAATGATGTGAGCGGAACTGTATACTCATTTACTCAAAATCAAAACTTAACTGGTAAAACGCCAACTGGCGATAAAGCTTTAGCTACTAAATTAAATCCATTTAGTGCTAAAACAGTAGGAGGTAGTTTTGGTGGTGCGATTATAAAAAATAAATTATTTTATTTTGTCAACTACGAAACCATCGAAAGTAACCGTCCTCAACCATTTGATTTTGCTGGTTACAAAGGAGCAAGCTCTGCTGCCGTTATTGACGCATTAGCTGCTACTGTAAAATCAAAATACGGATATGATGTTGGTAGTTATTTAGACAATCCAGAAACAGTTAGTTCAAAAAGATTAGCGGCTAAATTAGATTGGAACATTACATCTAATCACCGTTTAAGTATTTCATATCGTCATTCTGAAGCTAGAGATTTTAATACATCTGCTTCCAACTCTACTACTATTAACTTTTTTAATAATGGTATTTTATATCCTAATAAAACCAACTCATTATCTGCAGAGTTAAGAAGTACTTTTAAAAATGGTATTAGCAATAAAATGTTATTTACCATTACAGACGTAACAGATGATAGAAGTCAAATTGGAGATCCTTTCCCTCGTGTTTCTATAACAGATGGCTCTGGTAAAATCATCTTTGGTTCGGAAGAATATTCCACTTCTAACTTATTGAGACAAACCAATAAAAACTTTTTAGATTACTTAAAATTCAATGTCAACAATCACAATTTAACATTAGGTATTGACTACGAATTAAGTAAATCATACAATGTATTTATTCGTCAAAACTTTGGATCATACACTTACAATACTTTAGCTGATTTCTTAGGTGATAAAGCACCTTCTTCATACAACAGATCATTCTCAATGTTAGATAACACAACAGGAGATGATACAAAAGCAGCAGCTAGTTTTTATTCTGGTCGTGGAAGTGCTTTCTTTAATGACGAATTTAAACCTACAGATAATTTAACCATTAATTATGGTGTGAGAGGTGACTATTCTAAATTTTTATGTATTCCATACAAAGATGATTATTTTAATAATCCTTTAGTGATTGGCGCACTTTCTGCATCTAATGATTTAATGGGTGCAAGAAGTGGTCAAATGAACGATCCTAAAATATCAATTTCACCTCGTATAGGTTTTACATATAAAATACCTAAAGAAAATCTTACCATCCGTGGTGGATTAGGTATGTTCACAGGTCGTATGCCTTTAGTATGGCCTGGTGGAGTTTATAATAACAATGGATTGAGTGTAGGTGGAATATCTCCTACAGGCAGTACATTGTCTAAATTAACTTTCAGAGCTAACCCATTGGGTCAATATACTGCTGCTGATTTAGGTCTAAACCCAGGTTTAGCTAAAGGGCAAGTTGATTTAATTGCACCTGACTTCCGTTTACCAAAATTATTCCGTGCTTCATTAGCGATTGATAAAAAATTGGGTAACAATTGGACAGTAACAATTGAAAGTAGCGTAAGTAAAAACATAAACGAGATTTACTACAAAAGAGTAGATATCTTAAATAATTTGGGCGTAATGACTGGACCAGATAATCGATATATTTATAATAATGCTGCTAAGATTCAATTCCCAGCAATTGGAAATATTCCAGCAGGTAACCCTTACACTGGTATTTTTGTGTTGACAAATCAACCTTATAATAGCAAAAAAGGTTTTGCTTACAACTTTACTGCTTCTATTGATAAGTCTTGGACTGATGGATTTTCATTCAATGCATTTTATACTTATGGAACTGCATTTGTTACCAACGAACCTACTTCTAGCCAAAACAACAGTCAGTGGAGATATATGGAAACTGTTAATGGTCGTAACTATGTTGAAAGATCAAGATCTGATTTTGATTTAGGACATAGAGTAAGCTTATTTAGTGCTAAGAAGTTCACTTATTTAAAAGGTGCAATGGCTACAACCATTAGCTTAGTTTATAACGGCCAATCAGGAAATCCATTTAGCTATGTATATTCTACAGGTCCTGTTAGAGATCAAGGAACTGGTGAAACAAATGACTTGTTATTCATACCTACTACTTCACAATTAAGTGCGATGACTTTTGTAACAAACGCATCTTATCCTTTATCTGCTACAGATCAGAAAGCTGCATTTGATGCTTATATCCAACAAGACAATTACTTAAGCAAGCACAGAGGCCAATATGCTGAAAGAAATGGTGGAAGATTACCATTCCAAAACATAATTGATTTAAAATTAATGCAAGATTTCAATGTTAAAATGAATGGTAGAAAATACCAATTCCAATTAACTTATGATATCTTCAATTTCACCAATATGTTGAATAGAAATTGGGGTCGTACTTATTTCTTGTCTAATGATCAGTTTGCTTTGGTTAAATACCAAGGAGCTACTGGCTCTTTGATACCAAGTTATAGTTTTGCTCCTATCTCAAACAACACACCTTGGGGTGTAAGTACAAGTGTTGCTCCAAGCTATAGTGCTCGTTGGGTTAGCCAAATTGGTTTAAGATTTAAGTTCTAATATGAATTAGGTTTATCCTTTTAGTTTATATAAAATACCCTCCCTTCATTCGGGAGGGTATTTTATTAAGAGCAATTCTTAAAATTTGCTTAATTTCAATGTCATGGCGATACAAAATTTACAACAATTTACCGTTGGTGTTGAGGAGGAATACATGGTATTAGATCCCTCTACGAAGGAATTAAAAAGCCATCAGAAAGCCATTGTTAATGAAGGACAAAAACTATTTAAGGATAAGATTAAGGCCGAAATGCACCAAGCGGTGGTGGAAGTAAGCACAGGTATTTGTAAAAATGTAGAGGAAGCATTTACTGAGGTCATCGAACTACGTAATGGTGTTAGTAAAATTGCAAATGATTTAGGTTTTAGTATTGGTGCATCTGGCACACACCCTTTTAGTTTATGGGAAACGCAATTAATATCAGATCAAACAAGATATCAGGAATTACTCAACGAATTACAACAAGCTGCTCGAAGCAATTTAATTTTTGGATTACATGTCCATGTTGGTATGGAAGATCGCCGTATGGCCATTCATATTGCCAATACCGCTCGTTATTTTCTGCCACATATTTATGCATTAAGTACCAACTCGCCTTTTTGGGAGTCTCGAAATACAGGCTACAAATCATATCGTTCAAAAGTATTTGATAAATTTCCAAGAACAGGAATTCCAGATACATTTGAGAGTATCGAGGCCTATGATAATTTTATACAACTGCTCATCAAAACCAATTGTATTGATGATGCAAAAAAAATATGGTGGGATTTAAGGGTACACCCTGTTTTTAATACCATAGAATTTCGTATTTGCGATGTGCCAATGACGATGCAAGAAACCATTACCATTACTGCCCTATTCCAAGCTATATGCGCAAAAATTTATACACTTCGTCGTCAAAATATTAATTTCATTAATTACCAACGCGCACTCATCAATGAAAATAAATGGCGTGCCAGCAGGTATGGTATTGAAGGAAAACTAATTGATTTTGGTAAGGAAAAAGAAATTGATACCAAGGAATTAATTAATGAATTATTGGATTTCATTGATGGCGTAGTGGATGAATTAGGTAGCAGGTCTCATGTTGAAAAAGTGCACCAAATATTTGAAACAGGCACTGGCGCTGATCGACAATTAAAAGTGTTTAAGGAAACAGGAAGCTTAATTGAAGTAGTTAAATATATCCAACAAAGCTTTTTAACATTATAATCCAGTGAATTACTGCCCTAGTTTGTAATCAAATAAAGTAGCTGTAAACAATCCCCTTTCTCTCTTTTTAAATACAACATCCCAATTACCCTTATACCTTAAAATTTTAGGGACCAATTGGCCATTAAAATAATTCATCTCTACTTCCATAGAGACATTAAAATCATATACACCTGCCTTATAGCTTAATGAATAGTTACGACCCAGTACTTCTAGTGTTTTAGGATTAAACCAGGTGATCATTTGGTCTACTACAATTCGGTCTTTAGCAAAAAATCCTAAATCGGCCTTAGGTTGCACATCAAATACATATACTAATTGCCCATGGTATTCAACATAATCCAATTTGTAATCATATAACTCATGGGCCGATTCATCATATAAATCTAGTTTATTGCCAATAAAAGGAATGCCAGGAATTTTTTTACCCGGGTTAAAAAACAACATTTTTAATTGTTCCTTTGCTTTTTCAATCCCCGATCCTTTAACAACTCTATTTTTCCCCGATACTATATTAGTTTCCCCGCAAATACTTCCTTTGGTAAAAAACAAGCTTGCATACAAGGAAGGAGTAGTGTAATTATATTCGCCATTTTTATTGAGTAAATCACCAGTGATTGTTTCTTCCAATACATCCATTGTTCGACAACCTCCTATTTTATTTTGCCTGGTTTTACTATTTAACGAAGCTTGCATTTTATTATTTTCATCCATCATCTCAATATGATTATAGGAGCTATAGCCAATAGTACGAAGGGTTTTAAAGGCCTTATAAAAACTAGAGTCTTGTTTTATACGAAGTAAAATATCCTTATAATCAAAATGATTTCGTACAATGGCGTCTGTTAATGTAAATTTTTGACCATCTTCCATGATGGTAGAATCCTGCGCAATGCTATTAGCGCTCAATGAAATAAATAGCAAAATTAAAAAAGATCGATATAATTTCATTGAACTAAATTAAAGTTGGATTATTTAATTTGAGTCATTTTATAATCCACTTTGACCTTTCCCTTTGAAATGTCATTCAGCTTCCCTTGTAATATTTTTCGTCTTAGGGGTTTTAAGTAATCTATAAAAAGCTTTCCTTCGATATGATCATATTCGTGTAAAATCACCCTTGCCGATATCCCTTTAAAAGTTTCAGTATGCGAAACAAAATTTTCATCCAAATAACTTAAAGTAACTTCGGCCGGTCTTAATACATCTTCTCTTATTTTAGGAATACTTAAACAACCTTCATTGTAAACCCAATCTTCACCGCCTGTTGAAAGTATTTTTGCATTAATGAATGCTTTTTTAAAACCTGGGGCATCCACATAGGTTTCATCTCCTTCCTCTCTATTGGCAAATATCTGCTCGCTGTCCATCACAAACAATCGAATGTTTTTATTTATTTGAGGTGCAGCCAAGCCTACCCCATTGCTTTCATACATGGTCTCCCACATATCCTCCAACAATTTTGACAAATTGGGATATTCGGCAGTGATAGGCTCACTCACCTTTCGTAAAATAGCTGCTCCGTATGCAACAATAGGTAAAATCATACTCAATCAATTATAGTGGGTGCAAAGTTATCAATAAAAGGTGGTTTTAAGAACGGCTTGATAGATATTCCTGCAAAAGCATCGTAGCCGCAACTCGATCAATGGTTTTTTTATCCCTACGATCATTCTTCTTCATGCCCATTTCTACCATGGCACGAACCGCATTTTTAGAGCTATATCTTTCATCTACTGTAATGACAGGTATGGCTGGGAATTTTTTTTCAAGTGTTTCAATGGCTTTTTTAACCAAAGGCGTTGCATGTGTAGGGCTATTATCTAAATTAAGCGGCTCTCCAATCAAAATAAGTTCCACTGGCTCCTTTAAAAAATAATCCGCTAAAAAAGTATATAAATTTTTAGTGTCCACCGTCGTTAAAGCAGTTGCAATAATTTGAAGTGGATCAGTCACAGCTAACCCACATCTTTTGCCCCCAAAATCAATACAAATAATTCTAGCCAATGTTTTTATTCGTTAAAGTGGTGAATGGAAAATTTGAACCAAAATAGCACTAATGACAAAAATACTAAATACAATGCTAGCAATTCCATTCGCAGTCATAAATGCTAGGTTTACTTTACTTAAATCATAAGGCTTCACAATACTTTGTTGATAAATCAACATACCTACAAAAACGAATAGCCCTATTATATATAAAAAATGGAATCCCCCTACAAAATAGGCAAGTATTACAAATGAGGCCGAATAAACATGCAATACTCTTGAAATGCGCAAGGCCTTTCTTAATCCCCAATGACTTGGAATAGAATATAAGGATTGGGATTGATCAAAATCGATGTCTTGTAAGGCATAAATAATATCAAAACCACTCACCCAAAATATGACTGAAAATGAAAACAGCAAAGGCAATAAAGCAAAACTTCCTGTGACTGCTAAGTAAGCACCAATAGGCGCTAAAGACAAACCTACCCCTAATACCAAATGACATAAATAGGTAAATCGTTTGGTATAACTATAAAACAAAATAACAAATAAAGCGACTGGTGATAAATAAAAGCAAATAGGATTTATAAAATAAGTGGCTAGGATAAAAACTATAGCATTTACAAAAATAAACAACAGTGCTTTTTCTGCTTTAATAATACCTGCAGGAATTTCACGAATGGCAGTTCGGGGATTTAATTTATCAAAGTGTCTATCCAAGTATCTATTAAAAGCCATCGCAGTAGATCTTGCTGATACCATACATAGGAGCACTAAAAAAAGTTTGAGTAAAATATGATCGACAGTGCTGTGTTGCAACCAGATTTCTCTACAACCCAATACAAATCCAATAAGCGCAAAGGGTAATGCAAAAATGGTATGCGAGAACTTAACCAAACTGAAATAATTTTTTACTGTCGACATATGCTATTTATAATTATATATTAACTTATACTTTATCGAACCATTTCCCATAAAACAATGGCCGCTGCCACAGAAATGTTTAAAGAATGTTTCATGCCATATTGAGGGATTTCAATAGCGCCATCACAAAGCGCTAAAACTTCTTCACTCACACCCTCTACTTCATTACCAAAAACAAATGCTAAGGAAGTCTCCTTTTTATTGGGCAAAAATGCATCTAATTGATCCAATGACACACTCCCGTGTGTTTGTTCAATCGCAAATACTTTAAACCCTTTTTGTTTTAAAGATTGTACCGCTTGCACAGTCGTTTCATAATAAACCCAATCAACTGATTCAGTCGCCCCTAAAGCTGTTTTATGAATATCGCGATGCGGTGGCTGAGGAGTAAAACCACATAAACAAATACCCCCTATTAAAAAAGCGTCGGCAGTTCTAAAAACGCTGCCTACATTATGCATACTACGAATCTGATCCATGACCAATATAATCGGCTTTTTGTGGGCCTCTTTAAAATCGGCTACCGACATTCGGCCTAAGTCCTCCATACTCATTTTACGCATATGCAAAAGTACGCTTTTTATGAAAAATTATGTAGGTTTGTCATCCATGTCAAAATCAAGTGCAGATACTCCTTTAATGCAACAGCACCGGGCTATAAAACAAAAATACCCGGATGCAATATTGTTGTTTAGAGTGGGTGATTTTTATGAGACATTTGGCTCCGATGCCATCATTGCATCAAAAGTTTTAGGCATTACATTAACAAAACGAAATAATGGGGCTGCATCTTCGAGTGAATTGGCTGGATTCCCCCATCATAGCTTGGATACTTATTTACATAAATTAGTGAAAGCAGGTCATAGAGTGGCCATATGTGATCAATTGGAAGATCCTAAAAATGTAAAAGGTATTGTAAAAAGAGGGGTCACAGATATGCTTACTCCGGGTATAGCGACCAACGATAAATTATTGGAACATAAAAACAATAATTTCTTAGCTGCCCTTTATGTTGAAAATGATAAAGGGGGTATTGCTTTTTTAGATATTACGACTGGTGAATTTTTAGTAGCCGAAGGCAACACCGATTACTTAGATAAATTATTACAAAGCTTACAACCAGCTGAAATTTTATTTCCTAAAAACTACCAGACCACATTTAAGGAGGTTTTTGGAAACCAATTTTACACATATGGACTAGACAGTTGGATATTTGATGCACCCTTTGCAACTGAATTACTATTAAAGCAATTTCAAACTCAAAATTTAAAAGGATTTGGAATTGAAGATCAAACCCTAGGCATTATTGCAGCAGGCGCTATTTTACATTATTTAAAAGAAACAGAACACCCCCACTTACAACATATTCACAAAATTCAACGAATGGTTCGAGATGAAATTTTGTGGATGGACAAATTTACAATTCGCAATTTAGAACTTATTGGCAATGGCAGTGATCGCAAAGGCTTACTTGAAATAATGGATGCCACCAAAAGCCCCATGGGTGCCCGTTTACTAAAAAGATGGTTGGTTTTCCCTCTGCAATCCATTGAACAAATTAATCATCGTTTAAATACGGTTTCTACTTTTATTGAAGATGCCACATTAACGCAACAATTAGGTGATTTAATTGAATCCTGTGGCGACTTAGAAAGATTAGCAAGTAAACTTTCGACTCGAAAAATTCAACCGCGCGAGTTTTTACAATTAGGAAAATCAATGGCTGCTGTCGTTGAAATTAAAAAAATAATACAGCAAAACAACAACCCTTATTTACAACAAGTTAGCAAGGACCTTTTGACCTGCGAAAACAGCATGAATGCGATTTTTGCTTCATTAAACGAACAAGCACCAGCAACGGTTGTGAAAGGCGGATTTATAAAGCCAGGCGTTTCATCTACTTTGGATGAACTTAGAAATATATCAAGCGGAGGAAAAGAATATCTAACGCAATTACAAAATAAGGAAGCCGAAAATACTGGCATTTCATCCCTAAAAATAGGATACAATAATGTGTATGGCTATTATTTAGAAGTGACGCATGTGCACAAAAACAAAGTGCCAAGTGAATGGATACGAAAACAAACCTTAACCACTGCCGAAAGGTATATCACTCCTGAATTAAAAATTTACGAAGAAACTATTTTAGGAGCAGAGGATAAAATTTTAACATTGGAAAATGAATTGTACCAACAATTATTAGACCAAGTATTGCTTGAATTAAACGCGATTCAAAAAAATGGACAGTTAGTGGGCGTATTGGATTGCTTGCTATGCTTTGCAGTTATAGCAAAAGAAAATAAGTATTGCAAACCCACTCTTACTAAGGATAGCATTTTAAAAATTGAAGCAGGAAGGCATCCTGTCATAGAGAAAAGCTTACCTATCGATCAATCTTATATTCCCAATGATGTTTTTTTAGACCCTGCCACACAACAAATCATTATTTTAACTGGTCCCAATATGAGTGGTAAGAGCGCCGTGTTAAGACAAACCGCACTCATTACTTTAATGGCACATATGGGCTCCTATGTTCCTGCTCAAAATGCTGACATTCCATTGACCGACAAAATATTTACTCGCGTTGGTGCCAACGATAATTTAAATGCAGGCGAATCTACTTTTATGGTGGAGATGCTTGAAACAGCTAGTATCTTAAATAATATTAGTGAGCGAAGTTTAATTTTATTAGATGAAATTGGCCGAGGCACTTCCACCTATGATGGCATTTCGATTGCTTGGAGTATTGTTGAGTTCTTATACCAATCAAAGCAAAAGCCAAAAACATTATTTGCGACACATTATCATGAATTGAATGATTTAGAAGCACAATTATCTACTGTGCATAATTTTCATGTGAGTCATAAGGAAGTTGGCAATAAAATTATTTTTTTACGCAAATTAACAAAGGGTGGCAGCACACATAGTTTTGGAATTCATGTTGCAAAGATGGCAGGCATGCCCACTATTTTAGTAGACCGAGCCAATGCTATTTTAAACGAAATGGAATTAAAAAATAAGGGGAGTCAAAATTTAGCAACGCCTTTGGCGCAAGAACCTAATACTAAATATCAATTATCAATTTTTGATGCGCACACAGAAACTTTTGAATCAATCCGAAAGGAATTAGACGCGATTGACATTAATAACCTAACACCAGTTGAAGCTTTAATGAAATTACAAGCCATTAAAAAGAAACTGAATTAAGCCGCCATTTGCTTTAAGCAATTTTTAATTTTCACTTGCAAATCTGCCGAAGCGGGTACTAAGGGTAAACGAAGTTCATTTTGAAGTAACCCTTGCTCAAACATAAATGCTTTAATACCTGCAGGATTATTTTCGGCATACATATGTGAATATGCATTTAGCATACTATCATTCAAAGATTTTGATTTTACAAAGTCACCTAATAAAGCAGCTTGAATCATATCAGAAAATTGTTTTGGAAAAGCATTCGCAGCAACACTGATCACACCATCCATTCCGCATGCAATTTGAGCCATCACTAATTCATCATCTCCACTCACCACTAAAAAATCAGATGGGCGATCTTTTAAAATTGCGATAGATTGTGCCATCTCTGGACCTGCTTCTTTAATACCAGCAATATTAGGATGTACTGCTAAACGAAGTGTAGTATCTGCCGACATATTACGACCTGTTCTACCAGGTACATTATATAAAATAATAGGTTTGGGAGCAGCATCTGCTAATGCAATATAATGCTGGTATAATCCTTCTTGTGCTGGTTTATTATAATAAGGAGTAACGCTTAATATCGCTACCACTTTTGTTAAATCAAATTTGCTGAATGATTTTATAACTTCTGCGGTATTATTGCCACCAATACCTACCACCACAGGTACCCTATTATTTATTTTATTAACTGTACAATTAAATACTTCTATTTTTTCTTGATCACTTAATACCACTGACTCCCCCGTGGTACCCAATGTCACGATATAATTTACGCCCCCCGCAATTTGAATATCAATGATATTTTCAAGCGCAGCAAAATCAATTGATTTATCTTTTTTAAACGGAGTTACAATCGCAACACCCGTTCCTTTTAAAATTTGTCTTAGCATAGTGAGTAAAGATAAAATAATATTGTTACGCTTCCTCCCAAAATCCCATTTTACTGTATTTCTCGATTCTGTTTTCAGTCCTTTTTGTTGCGTCTATATGTTGTACCGATGCCAAAGCAGCTATTATTTTTTCCTTTAAAATTTGGGCAGCCTCAGGGTAACTCCAATGGGCCCCTCCAACAGGTTCAGACACAATTTCATCAATTAGGCCAAAACCTTTCATATCATTCGCAGTTAACTTTAGTTGTTCTGCTGCTAACTCCTTTTTATCCCAGCTACGCCATAATATGGAACTACAACTTTCAGGTGAAATCACGGTATACCAGGTATTTTCCATCATCAGGGTTTTGTCGCCCACTCCAATACCCAATGCACCACCGCTGGCCCCTTCTCCTATGATACAGATGATAATGGGCACTTTTAAACGAATCATCTCATATATATTCCTAGCAATGGCCTCTCCTTGGCCTCTTTCCTCAGCTTCTAGGCCTGGGAATGCCCCTGGAGTATCAATCAGACATACGACTGGTTTATTGAACTTTTCGGCCAATTTCATGAGTCTAAGGGCTTTTCGGTAGCCTTCAGGATTAGCCATCCCAAAGTTTCGTAATTGACGCGCTTTGGTATTACTTCCTTTTTGCTGCCCAATCATCATGACCGTTTGACCCCCTAATTCAGCGAATCCACCTACCATAGCTTTATCATCTTTTACATTACGATCACCATGTAATTCAATAAACTTATCACACATTAAATGAATGTATTTAAGTGTATAAGGTCGATCAGGATGACGACTTAGTTGAACCCTTTGCCATGGTGAAAGGCTTTCTGTGATTGCTTTTCGTTTATCTAGTATAGATTTTTCTAATTGAACTATTGTCGCCGTTAAATCAATTTTTGGATTTTTATCGGCTAACTTTTTTGTCGCATCAATTTGCTCATATAAATCTTTAATGGGCTGTTCAAAATCTAAAAATTGTCTATTTGGGTATTCTGGCATAAGGTTAAATTGGGATGTAAAAATAATAAAGGTTTTTTAATAAAAGATTTGTTTAAAAAAGCAGTTTCCCCTTATCTTTGCAGCCCTTATTAGTGGATTTATCCACGAAGCAAGGATCGGTAGTTCAGTTGGTTAGAATGCCGCCCTGTCACGGCGGAGGTCGCGGGTTCGAGTCCCGTCCGGTCCGCGTTAAAACAAATAACCCCTTGATTTTCAAGGGGTTATTTTATGTCTGTAGCTGAATGTGTAGCAAACGGGTTCTTTCTACCCTATTTTTTCATCAGTTTAGATGAGATTTCTAATTTACATTACTATAGTCAAAAGCAAAAAACTTATGTATTATGTTTTTTCAAAAAATCTTCTTTTTCTTGCTGAACTCTTATGTTATATTTTTCAAGGTTTACTTTTGCTTCAATTTCTTGTTTCTCTATTTCTTTTTCTTTTTGTTTACGAGTAATTTGATCTTCCAAAGTCTCCACAGGATGATTAATATCCCATTGCCTTTGTGCTTCTTGTTCATATAAATTTGAAACACCACTTTGAAGGCTTTTGAAAAAATTATCAACCATGTCTGATAATATCCCCATCTTTAATAAATTTAAAATTATAATTTCCCTTTTATTTGCTCTAGAAATTGAACCTTGGTTAAAACATTTTTTTCAAATAAATCTAATAATAAATTTATTTCAGAATTATTACTTTTTTTTTGACTAGATTTAACTTTTTGATCTTTAATGTAGTCTTCTACTTTCTCTTCACCCTCTTCCATCCATCTTTTTACTTTTTCATTCCAAACAAATTTAGCTGGTTTTTTTTTACACCTCTTATCTCCACTATAAGTTCCATTAAAACTTAATTCTATACTACTGTCCCAAAAATCGTATTCAACGAAATTAATTTCTTGCATAGAATTATCAACTTCACTACACAAACAATTTCCTATATATTCATTTGGGAGTTTAATTACTTTATCAAAATAAGGATCATTTTTGAAACTTTTTTTTGTTGACCTTTCGACATTGGGATTATTTTTTTCATGTCCATAAATTAAATGGTCTTTTATGCCAATATGTTTTTGACATAAATACCCATGTTTTGGGCATTGATAATGTACCTTATACTCTGGTGCATAGTAATATTCTTTACAAATATTACATCTGAATTTTGGGTCTTTTGGTGATTGTTTTGCCATAATTATTTTTTATGATAATTTTCTCAATATTAATCTGATTATAAAATAACCTAATAAGAGTGAAAGAAAATATAATTCTAAAAATGAAACAAAATTGTATAACATATACCCCATGAATATTATTGTTAACCATGAAAGTAAAGTATCAAAACCAACAATTAATCCTAAGGCTAGCAATTCAAGGAATCCACCAAATAATCTCAAATCATCTCTCATACCATTATTCCAATAACTTGATTTATAATGTCTACTAATATCATCTTGCAGGCCATAAAAGAATAAAAACAAAGTAAACAGGACTAATATATTAACAACTATTTTTACTGAGTTTATTCCTTTATTATCTTCTACAATTGGCTCATCACTAACTTCATCTTGAGCATTATTATTTAAGACTCCAATACCCAGCCATCTAAAGATACTGCCACCTTTAAATATACTAAATGAAGTTCTGTTATATATTCTATTATATAATGCTTTCTTCGAGTTAGTGATCCATCCAAAACCTCGCGGTGCTTTTAATCCAAAATTATGCCTTACAACTCTTTTAATTGAAGTTCTAGCTGCAATACTTTTTCTTAGGGATGGTGTTCTTATTCCAAATTTCATAAATTAAAATTATTGCCGTTGGATGTATTTCAAATATAGTAAATTATAATAACACAAATTACCCATTTCTTATCTTCTTTCCTATCTCCAACATTTGATCAATATCGGTACCACTCTTTACATAGCGTTGTAGGGTGAGTAATTTCTTATGTCCTGTTATTTTCATGACCTGTTCATGCTTCAATCCATTCTCAACTAAGACGGTAGCCAATGATCTTCTAGCTGTATGTATAACGATCCTCTGGAACTTCTGGAGAAGGTCTCTCTTATTCTGGCCACCCTTAGTGTATTTCTTTTCAACGGTGATATTCATTGATGGGATCAACTTACATATTTCCTTTATCTCCTTCAATACAACAGTATCATGAACCGGCTCAGGGAAATTGTAATTGTATTTCTCTGCTATCTTAATCAAAGTATCAAATGCAGGAATCTCTGAAATCTCACCTGTTTTTCCAGTCCTGAAAACAAACTTCTTTGTGTGGGGATTGATAACTGATATTAGATTTTTTAAATCCCCCTTACGAATTCCACTCCATAGATAAATCAAATATTGGTCACGAATCTTCTCATGAAATGGGTTTGAGGAAAGATCTAACTTCTCTAATGTAATCATCTCATCCCTAGTAAAGACTACTGAATCAGTTTCTTCAGTATAAATTATAATACCATGTTTTTTGAATGGATTATAATCAATAATACCTTCACTCCAAGAAATTTGAAGAAATGACTTTAGTGTTTTCATTTTATTGGCAATGGTATTAATCATCATATCCAACTCACTGGTCAAATAAATCTCAAATTCTTCAATTAACTGTTTTGATTTGAATTCTTCTACATAAAAGAACTTTCTTCCTTTGTTAACCTGAAATCCTTTTATCGCTTTAAGAGTAGATTGATAGTGTAAAAGCGATTGACGACTAAATCTTTTACCTTTTGTCAATTCCTGCCCATTAGTTCGTCTTTTAATAATACGTTCAAATAAATCATCGATTTTAATTTTTTCATTTTTGCTGAAATATGTACTTACTGATTTTTCAGATTTCAGGAATGTTTTGACAGATGCTTTGTTTGGGTATTTTTTATTGAGGAAGTAGTACTCATTTACAAATGATTCCAAATCTGTTCTTAACTTATTTAAACGATCTTGAAATCTTCCATTCTCTTGTCTACCCTTCCCTGTTAACATACGTCCGTTATCCCAATCTTTTGGACTGATAGTCATATTTTGAACTGGGAATATGATACGATTCATCCCTTGAATTTGAACAGAACACATAATCCCAGTTCTACTTTTTGTCTTTTCTCTGATATAGAATGATACCATTATGCGCTTCTTTTGTAATGAGTATAACTACGTGATTTTAATCCATCTAAATCAGATTCTAGAAGTAATATTTTGCGTCCAATACCACGATTAGCAAGTCTACCTGCCTTAACCCACTCACTTACTGTATTTGGACAAATATCTAATTTGACTGCGGCCTCATCTCTTGTTAAGAGTTTTGGTATTCTATTTAATTTTGAACTTAATTGATTGATCTCTTCTCGAATGATACTTCTCAGTATTTCTTCTAAATTATCTTTATCTATAAGATACATTTGTTGTTTTGGTTGATACATAAAATTGTTTTTAAATTTAAATTGAAATGCTACTTATGGCTGCTAGTTTTGTGATTTAATTTTAAATTATAGGTCTTGAATTTTTCATACTAAAAATTAAGAACTCAATTGTTCAAAATATTCTTCCGACGAGCAAACGAATTCGTCTCCAAAAAATTCTTCAACAGCTTCATAATCAGGAGTAAGATCATTTAATGAAAATAGATATTCGTAAATATCTTTATCACATTTAATGGTTCCGCATTTTATCAACTCCTTGATTTTATCAACGATTGATTGATTTAGCTCAAAAGAAACCTCTTGTTCTCCTGTTACTTCAACAAAAAAGGACAAATCCATAATTAATTTTGGTTTTTTTACGTGGTTATAACCTCCAACTTTTGTTTAAAAATATTTTTTTGTTTACTAATAATCTTATGAATTAACGTTTTCGAAACACCATACTCTTTGGCTAGTCTTAGTTTTCCATAGACGTATGGATTATATTTCATCTTGATCTCCAAGATTTTATCAATCGATAATTTCCTTACCCTATTTTCATTGAATATTTTAAAGGCAATGGGTTGTATTCCCATATTTTTTCCTTTGTGTAATTCCGAAAGGATTTCGTAACTCATCAATTGTTTGTCAGATTTTTTCGCATATTCCGACTCTTGGATTTTCTTTAACTCTTGTAATACAACCTTATTATTCATTGGTTAAATATTTTAGGTAATCCATCTTCCAGACGCGTTCGTAGGACTCAGGGAAGTCCCTCATTACAGAGAACATCTTCTCAACAGTTCTGATATTCTTTTCCTTGAAATGGCCCCAGTGATGGAATAAGAAATCTAATACCTCACATATTTCCTCTGGTGTTGGTTCGTAGTCATTTAGACAGTCACTCTCAATTACAACCGAACTTATCCAACCCCAGAACTCATTTTTTGTTAACTCAAAATCAGCCACGTGAACACGACCCCTTATCCCATACAAATGACCTAAATATGTTGCCTTACTTTGACCTTTTAATTTTGCAATTTCTACTTCATTGTCATAGGGTAACCTCTTGTTGCTAGTAAAAATGAAAGTCATATTATCTGTTGGTATCTTAAAACCCATTTTACATGGTTCACTGAAGTATTCAATTGCATCTTTTTGGATATCATTTAAATTTCCACGTTGACTATGTAATGATTTTTCATATACAAATACCCTATCAGTGTCAAGAACTTTCTTCATGATATTCACATTATTAGTATTTTCAAATAGTACCTCACAGTCATCTACATGAATCACAACCTTTTGTTCTGGTGGTACTAAAAATCTAATCACAGCTAAACTCAACCCAAAAGCGAACATGCTGATGTTTCCCGATATTGGGTAGAAACTGATTTCCGACTTGGACAGAAATTCTTGTACTGTAAATGTTTTTCCAAGACCAGGAGGAGAATATATATAATAGTCTTTATACTTTCGATCAATTGAACTCTGAGTTGCCTTGTCAATCAATAATCTCATCCTTTCATTTTGAATCTTTCCTTGTTCGATTGCCTCCAATTGTTTTTGAGACATTAAATCGTATACATTGGGTTCAGTTAATAATTCATACATGGTTATTTGTTTTATTGGTTATTTAATTATGCAGCTTCAATTAATTCAGCTTCTGCTATTTTACCATAGGCTAATTCATTAATCACGTCTAAATCTACTCGTTCAAATTCTTGTATAGATTTTTCTAACATCTTACAACCAACCTTGAAATATTTTTCAGATAATTCGGTTGATAATGTTTTACGGTTCAAAAGTTGAGATACTCTACCTACAACATTACTTCCTGCCATAAAATCAAAAACGGTATCGCCCTCGTCCGTAGCCATTAAAATTGGGCATATAGGTAGCATTGGACTCATGATTGCTGGGTGTGCGTCTTCAAGTATATTATAAACATCATGATTTTTCCCAACTGAGGTTCTAATGATATTTTCAACTGTTTGTTCTTCAATGTGGGTATATATTTTCTTATACCCTTTGTTAAGAGAGACTGCCTTCTTAGAAACCTTACCCTTATTACTTATATCTTTATGGCCGGTTGAGATTGAAGGTTTTGAATTGACGTTCTTGTAAGTCAATTTTTTATATTTTGTTTTCACAGGATTAACAACAAACCAAAGGATATATTCAACATTATTTGTTGGTTTATTTTTATCATCAGCCGAACCATTACCTTTTGGATTTTTCTTTGACCAAACCAACATTTCATTGAAAACTAACCCAGTCTCTTTGTTAATATAATCGATTAACATAAATGGTATTCCTTGTGCTACCCGGTTGATATAAGTGTCTCCTATATTAATCATTAAACTACCAGTTTCTTTTAACGTGACTTTTATTTTGTTAATGATTCTAGCTATATCTTGGCAATATTCTTCTTTCTTTTCTTGATGTCCAGGCTGTTTATTATTTCCGACATCATAATGTCTTAATTTCCAATAAAAAATTGATGTGAAAACTAAATCTACCGTCCCATGATGTTCCTTTATATTTTCAATTTCAACGCAATCAATATTGTAAGAGTGGCACTTATCTGGTATTACAAAAGAACCTTTATAAGTTTCATCTAAATCATCCATTGACTTGATTAATTTGATGCCATCTTGAACAGATATTTCACCTGATAAAACCCTGTTAGTAATACCGTAATTTTTCTCAATATCAAGTGGCTGAAAATTTCTCAAAAATTCATACCCATTATTAGGTGATACCGTTCCATTTATAATTCCTTTTGATATGGTATGATTAGTCAAATCATTCTTTAAGCAGTAACCGATTTTATTAATTGTTTCATCATCCTTAAATCGACCACCCAAATCCCTAGATACGTTTTCGGCGTAGGTTCCTTCCTGCTCTCCAACTTTTTTTCTACCTTGTTTTTTTTGGTACTTTTCTAAGAAAATAAACTTCCATTCTTTAATAAGGTCATTTGCAGTTTTTGTACGACCAGTGTTTCTTATCAAATAACCTTCTATTGAAGATTCTTCATTAACAACAAAAACATCAATTTTTTCATCCGCTAAACCCAACTCAAGTAATGCATCTCTTCGGACGTAACCATCCAATAAGATATTTTTCTCATTAATTATTAGTGGATTTTTTAATCCATTTAAACTGACAGAATGTTTGATTTCATTAATCAATACATCTTGTTTTTCGTAGAAGGATTTTACATCCTTGTTTTCTACGATTTGGTTTGGTTTAATTTTTACTACCATGTTGTTTTTTTTATATCTGTAAGAGTGCGATACGGTCTTACAGATTGTTTATTAAAAAAGGGAGTGTTAGTCCCAATTGTTACCAATTAGCTTCCAAAAAATCTTGAACCTTTTGGTTTAGGGTTTTTCCCTTTACCTGGGTTGTAAGGACTTTTTGGTGGTTCTTTCTTTTTTACCTCATTTACTGTTTCATCTTCAAGAAAACCGCCATCTTCATCAACTAGTTGTTTAACGCTTACGCTTTTTTTTATGGCAACTTCAACTTTTTGTTTTTCCATTACCTCTTTCATTGCGTTAACGATTTGTCTTTCAGCTTCGTCCATGAACTTAGGATCCTTTGATAATTCTTCAACACTTCTACCTATTTCTTCAGTCTTACCCAAATAAACTCTAATTTCTGCTTTAACATTATCTGGGTTGAAAAATGCCGCACGTGCTATAATATAGCTTGTTTCAGAACCACCACGTTTTTGATTAATCATACTAAGTTTAGTTACCGTTGCAATTATTGATCTTGATTGTACGATTAATATTTCCAATTCTTTCATTCGATTGAATAAGTCGATATTGTTTTTATTTTCAACAATACTTTTATATTCGTTTTTAGCATTTAAGTATTTCGTGAATGCTTGATTCCTTATTTGTTCTACTTCGCCACCACCCGATAATAATCTCATATCAATATTCTCCCCTTCCAGAAATACTTCAAAAGCACCCTTCTTATCCTTTGTTTCAAGGATATCGGTCATTATGCCTTTAATAATATTTTCTTTCATTACTTCTAATTGAGAAAACAAAGGTAATATAATTTACGTATCCAAATATCATTTTTACAGATATTTTTAAAAAATATTTTAATATCCTGATTTTCAATAAGATAAAAATGAAGATTGTCCCTCACATTAGTAAAAAAACGGTCCTGCACCTGATCCCTGCAGGAGTTACTGGGGGCTATACTGGTATCCTCCCTCCGTTTCCGTAAATTTTACCCCCCCCCTAAAAAAGGGGGTCAATACTCTAAAAAAAATCTGACCAAAAAATTCCCAAAAGTTGAAAATCATCCTGAAAACTGAATCAAAAATTCTGCAGAAATTTTGAAAATTTAGAACACTTTAGGCTTTACAATTATTGAAATGATATTTATATTTTACAAGTGTTGGTAATGATGGTGGTTATTATCGGTTATACACTTAAAATATTTTTAGATACCCCTTAAAGTATGTGCCACCACACAGAAATTTGGGGTCTTTTATTTATATGAAAAAAGATAATGAAGAAATTAAAACACCAGGATTTTTTGTTAACCTTGATTGGAATAAAACAATTCAGAAGTTAACTAATGAAGAAGCAGGTCAATTATTAAAGAACATGTGCAATTATGCGTTAGATCACCCTCTAATTGAAACAAGTAATACTGTTGAAACAATGTGTGATATGGGAGTTTTTAAAACAATTGAAATAAATAAAAACAAATACATTGATAAATGTATTGCTAATGCAGCAAATGGTCAATTGGGTGGACGTCCCAAAGGATCAAAAAATAAGAACCCAGAAAAACCGAACGGTTTATTTGAAAACCCAGAAGAAGCTAAACATAAAGATAATAATAAAGATATAGTTAAAGATAGAGATATAGAAAAAGATAAAACTAGCCTAGAAATAGATAAAATGAAAAAGATAGTTGAACTGGATTTAAAAATACTTAAAGTTGATAAGGAAATTGATTTCTGTATTGCAGTAAAGGAACTAGTAAGAATTTTAAATTGGGCTAGGTTTGAATTACTGATATTTCATACTAGTGTAATCAAAGTTGAGAATTTATTAAATGAATTTGAACTACCAGGGTGTTTGCAGGGAGTATTAGATGTGAAAAAACGCTATGCGTACTTTCTAAATTGTATTATAAAATAAACTCTCAACGAAGACGTGAGTGTAACGAACGATAGACGAAGTCTCACGACTTCCAACCC
>Ga0194047_10000658_pt1 | contig 22426 bp, 11 predicted proteins | sample JunL225m_MetaG_2_FD_160070 | JGI IMG/M metagenome (GOLD analysis project Ga0194047, IMG submission 160070) | Anoxic zone freshwater microbial communities from boreal shield lake in IISD Experimental Lakes Area, Ontario, Canada - Jun2016-L221-5m | ecosystem: Environmental > Aquatic > Freshwater... | reverse complement strand
GGATTTTGGGATTTTGGATTATAACCATTTTAGATTTTGGATTTTGGGATTTTGGATTATAACCATTTTAGATTTTGGATTTTGGGATTTTGGATTATAACCATTTTAGATTTTGGATTTTGGGATTTTGGATTATAACCATTTTAGATTTTGGATTTTGGGATTTTGGATTATAACCATTTTGGATTTTGGGATTTTGGATTATAACCATTTTAGATTTTGGATTTTGGGATTTTGGATTATAATAAATTAGAACCTGTTTCATAAGTAGCCTGCCCAAGCTGAAAGCTTGTCTTTCAACTGAGCTTAGCAAGTGAGTTATGAAACAGGTTCTGAGCTAAAATCCTAGGTGTTTCAATCCAAAATCTAAAATCTAAAATCCAAAATAAGAAAATCCAAAATCAGGAGAACGTTATGGCATTAAGCAATCGGGACAGGGTAGGTAAGGCACTGGAATTGTTAAACGAAGGGCTAAAAGCTTTCATTATGCGGGAAATGAAAGCTGGCTACGGCAATTCTTGGGAAAGTAAAGCGCGAGAGTCAATCAGTGCCTTAGCTGGGCAAACCGATGAGATTCATTATGATACCCAAGCCCTACTCTCGATTATGTCGGATAACTGGATGGTGGTCTTCAGGAAGACGTTGGGCCACTCCGAACGCTCGATTGTCAGTGAATTGCGGGAGACCCGAAACAGTTGGGCGCACCAGAAGGGTTTTAGCCTAGACGATACCTATCGTGCGCTGGACAGTATGCAGCGTTTGCTGAGTGCAGTTTCGGCAGCAGCCGAGGCGGGAGAGATCGAAAAACTCAAGCAAGAGGTGTTGCGGCTGCGCTTCGAGGAACAGACCCGGCGCGAAACTCAAAAAGCCGCCAGCGTTCCGATTGAAGGCCAACCAGCAGGAGGGCTGCGTCCTTGGCGAGAGATTGTAACCCCTCACCCGGATGTCGCTTCAGGACGTTACCAGCAAGCCGAATTTGCCGCCGATTTGAGTCAGGTGGTACGTGGGGAGGGCAGCGATGAGTACCGCAAACCGCGCCCCTTCTTTCAGCGCACCTATTTGACCGAGGGTTTAAGACAACTTCTGATTAGCGCGGTACAACGCTTGGATGGCAGTGGGGGCGACCCAGTGGTAGAACTCCAAACCAACTTTGGCGGCGGTAAAACTCACTCGATGCTGGCTCTCTACCATCTCTTTTCGGGAATACCTGCCGGAGAATTGCCGGGGGCCGAAACTTTGCTACAAGAGGCTGGAGTGGAAACTTTACCGCAGGCCCGGATTGCAGTACTGGTGGGTACGGCCCTTTCTCCCGGTCAACCACACACCAAACCGGACGGAACGGTAGTGCGTACTCTGTGGGGTGATTTGGCGTGGCAACTGATGAAGAAAGGCGGCTATGCCATGGTAGCCGAGGCCGACCGACAAGGGGTTAGCCCTGGCTCCGACGTGTTGCGCGAACTCTTTAGGGTAGCTGCACCCTGCCTAATCCTGATTGACGAGTGGATCGCCTACGTCCGCCAGCTTTATGGGGTTTCCAATCTCCCGGCTGGCTCTTTTGATGCCAACCTGACCTTTGCCCAAGCACTCACCGAAGCAGCTAAAGCCGGGCCACGCACCCTAGTAGTTGCCAGTATCCCATCCTCGGACATTGAAATCGGTGGTGAAGGTGGGCAAGAAGCTCTGGCCCGCTTAAAAAATACCTTCAGCCGGATAGAATCCTCTTGGCGACCAGCCAGCGCAGAGGAAGGTTTTGAGATTGTGCGGCGACGGCTCTTTCAACCGATTACCGAACCGAACCTTTTTCCGGCTCGTGATGCAGTGGTACGCAGCTTTATGGAGATGTACCGCGCCCAATCCAACGAGTTTCCTTCGGATTGCCGCGAAACCGACTATGAGCGGCGACTAAAGGCGGCCTACCCCATTCATCCTGAATTATTTGATCGGCTCTACAACGATTGGTCAAGCCTCGACAAGTTCCAGCGTACTCGCGGCGTATTGCGCTTGATGGCAGCGGTAATACACGCTTTGTGGGAGCGCGACGACCGGAGCCTGCTTATTCTCCCGGCTAGTGTACCAGTGGACGACCCGGCGGTACAGTTCGAGCTAACCCGCTATATGGAAGAACCTTGGGTTCCAGTAATTGAGAAGGACGTGGATGGCCCCTACTCGTTGCCGCTCCGCATAGACCGGGATAACCCTAACTTGGGCCGCTATTCTGCTGCCCGACGAGTGACCCGCACCATTTATTTGGGTTCGGCTCCTACTTTGCACACCGCCAGCAAGGGCTTGGACGACCAGCGGATTAAGTTGGGTTGTATCCAACCGGGCGAGAGTGCCGCCACTTTTGGCGATGCCTTGCGCCGTCTGACCGATCAGGCGACTCACCTCTACCTAGATGGGCGGCGTTACTGGTTTTCCACTCAGCCCAGCGTTAACCGTTTGGCTCAAGATCGCGCTAACCAACAGACCGACGACGCAATTGAGGAAGAATTGCTCAAGCGTCTGAAGGAGGAACAGAAGACGCGAGGCGATTTTGTGGCGGTCTATCCGGTGGCTTCTAGCAGCGACATACCGGACGAGCGGGATATTCGGCTAGTGATCTTAGGCAATCAGCACTGCCACAACAACAAGAATAGCCAAAGTCCGGCAATGAAGGAAGCTGCCAACATTTTGGAGAATAGGGGGAATAGTCCCCGGCGTTATCGTAATACGCTGGTCTTTCTAGCTCCCGACCAGAACCGGATGAAGGAATTGGAGCAGGGTATCCGGCAATATTTAGCTTGGAAATCCATTGAGGATGAGCGCGTGATCCTCAACCTCGACAACTTCCAATCGAACCAAGCTATCACCAAGCGGAAACAGGCCGATGAGACAATAGTGCAACGTATCCCCGAAACCTACCACTGGCTGATTGTGCCGACCCAGCCCGACCCACAAGCCTCCAGTAACGAGCCAATTTGGGATGAAACGCGGCTACAAGGCAGTGATCCTATAGCGATACGGGCCTTCAAAAGACTCCGCAACGACGAATTTGTGATTACCCAACTTGCAGGAACACGCCTACGAATGGAACTAGACCGGATTCCGCTCTGGCGTGGCAACCATGTGAGCGTAAAACAACTAGTCGAAGATTTTGCCCAATATTTATACCTGCCCCGGCTAAAAACTCCCCAAGTATTGCTCTCAGCAATTCAAGACGGAGTAGCGTCAATGCTCTGGGCCGATGAAACCTTTGCTTGGGCAGAAGGCTTGGAAGCCAACCGCCAACGTTATCTGGGCCTGACAACAGGAGAGCAGGTGAAAGTTTCGTTGGAAGGGAATTACCTAGTAGTCAAATCAGAAGCCGCCAAGCACCAGAGGGAAGCGGACGTAAATGCCAAAAAAGGTATCAGTCGCCGCTATACCACCGATGAATTGGGCAAAGACGACGGAGTCACTGGCACGGGTGGAAACGATGATGGCGGCACTGGCACAGGTGGAAACGATGGTAGTGGCACTGGCACAGATGGAAACGGTGGTGGTGGTGGAACTGGAGGAAACGGTGCTGGTAAGAAAATACCCCAAAAACTTTTGCATCGTTTTCATGGCACGATAAAGCTGGATTCTACCCGTGTGGGTCGAGATGCCAGCCAAATAGCCGATGCAGTAGTTCAACACCTAACCGGACTAATCGGTTCCGAAGTCACCGTAACATTCGAGATCGAAGCCAAGCTACCTGATGGTGCTACCGAGAACATAGTCCGCACCGTCACCGAGAACTGCCGAACGCTGCGGTTTCAGCAATTCGGCTTTGAGGAAGATTAGGAGATGGAGGATAAGAATAGTGATTGAATAGTCCAATTTCAGAACCTACTTTTACACTGCGTAGAAACCTGTTCCATTACTACCTAGAGGCGGAATTGGGAGAGCTTGTCCAGTGCTTGAATCATTTTCATCAGCTTTGCCCACGGAAAATAATGCTCTACATTTTCTGTTCAGAAAACAGGCAAATGCGAACCTAGTAAAAAAGTGAAACTTAGCAGTTTCTTACTCGTTATGACTAGTAAACAAGGATCAAGGATAAACCATATTATGTAATTTATGTATCCTCTCAATATTTGATGCTGTTGGCGGATGCTCGAACTGAGCTTGGGTTACTTTCCGATTTGGGCTTGAATGAGTTCAGCTTTGAGCTTCAAACCGAATTCGCCAACAGCATCAATATTTCGGGGTAGGGGCGTATTACATACGCCCCATACGCATCAAGCTAACATAGTGTTAGCAAAAACCTATCTATTTGGCAAGATAACGTATGTTATAACCAATAGAAACTGATTAATAATGAAATCTTGTATAGGGTCTTAGAAATAGCTTCAGATCAAAGATAAATTTCCGGTATAAGGAGCTAAAACCGATTGAATTTACCCTTTACAAAGGCCAGCCTACGCCGTATTTGATTTAGTTAGTTTTAACTAACTTTAGCTGTTTAGGCCCGAAATTTATTTCGGGGCAGGTTATCCGAATTGTAAAGCTAAATATCCAGATTTTGAACCTTGCCGTAGCAGAAATACCAGCTTTCAAATCAGATTATTGGGTCAAGAACTTTACTTTGGATAAAAATTCGTTATCAAACGATTTATAGATCCAAAATTATCAGGCTAATAGTTTGTAAATTCTCCGTTTTAATGAGACTATGTTAGCTTGATGCGTATTGGGCGTATTAACCGATGGTGCTAGTTAGCGGTTGAATAGGGTCAAAGGCTGAGAATTTGAAAAATAAATAGGGTTGTGGCATCATTTGGTAAAAATTCAACCACAAAAAGGAGAACAACCCTATGCGAACCGAATATACTATTATCCGGCTCTTTTGTAAAGTAGACGACAAAATTGGTTCTGTCAAACAGCGCGAAAATGCTAACTTGTCACCTAGTGAAATTGTTACAATAGGAATGCTCTTTTGTCTCAAAGGTGTTAGCGGACGGGCTTTCTATCGTTGGTTGCGCGGCGATTATTTGTATCTCTTTCCAGCTTTGCCCGAACGTACCCGCCTTTTTCGCTTGATGGCTCATTACGAATATTTGACCGATCAATTTCTGGCCGAACCTGTTGAGGAAAGTATCTTGGACAGTTTCGGAGTTGAACTCATTCATCCCATCAGAGAGGGACGCAGCGCGTCTCAAATTGGTAAAAAAGGTCTAAGTAATCACCGCTGGATCGTGGGCGTGAAAATGTGCTGGCTGATTACACCAGAGGGTCGCGTCATAGATTGGGGTTGGGAAACGGCTAATAACCACGACCAAGTTTTCCGAGATATTCCCGCTTTGTGGAATGAGCAGACTACCATTTTGACCGATAATGGTTTCCGCAAAAGAGGTGAAGAAATGGCTAATTTGCGTTTTTGTCAGCACGGTGAGCGCAATGACCGGATGGTAGTAGAGCGGGTCTTTAGTATGATAACAGTAGTAAACCATTTCAAGAAAATATTTCATCGTGCTGAACCATATTTGCAAGCTCGTTTTGGCTATTTGGCCGCAATGTTTAATTGCTTTTTCGATTTGGCCGGGGGAAAACTGGCTTTAGCTCAGTTTTCCCTATAGTCAGATCTAACTAGCACCATTGGTTATTACATACGCCCAATGTGAGGCGGGTTTATGCAATAAACCCCTACTTACTGAGATGATACTAATTTATATCATATCTATGGTTAATAAAAAGAATAATAATAAAGACATCAAAGGTAACATTGATTTTAACTTAAAAGTATTTTCCCCATAAACGGGGTAACTCACTAATCGTCGCCACAATTTAGACGTAAAAAATCTTTGTTAAAAGGAGAGTTGTCCCTAAATACTGAGAAAATAAAAATTTAATTTTAACAAGCCATAAATTCGTGGACATTGTAATGTCTACCGTAATGTATTTTTGATAAAGTTAATAGGATGGTTTTTTTTCTGGATTAATCAGCTTCAAATTTGCTAAAAGTAGTTTTATTGAAGTTTTTCTTACGTTAGATAACGAGGAAAGAAGAAGTAGATGACCCATCTAAATTCATTTACGTTGCCCAATGAGTACATAGATAGGTGTCGAGAGTGCCTTGGGCGAAGCAGTTTGTTTTTAAACTATGAGAATCTTATAGCAAGAGTTTTCGTCAGGGAAGAGCTTAAACCACATACACAACACATTAGAAATGTTCAACCTCCAATTCATCAAATAAATGAATGTGTTTCTTATTTTATTAAACTTGTACATAGAGAAGGGCAAAAGCCCGTTATAGCTATTTTCTTGGAAGAAGTTGCCAAAGATTTTGCTGTTGGTACAGTGGAGCGTGAAGAACTAATCAAACTTGCCGAGGAAATTAACAAGTATAGTGAGGTTGCTGGCAAAGCAGGGGCGGAAAGTGCCAAGAAATCTTTTGAACAGAATCAAAGAGCGGCGGAAAGTGCCAGAGAAAATATAGAGCGAAAACAAGATTCATTTGACGCTAATGCATGGCTTCAGACCGAAAACTTCGATGAAATGTCTTTTCGGATAGCACTGGTGGTCTTCGAAAGAGGCTATTTCAGTATTTTTCAAGAGGCTTATAGCGATTTAAGCGCACGTGTTGCCAAATCACTGACCCCTGTAAAAAACACCGATACTGACAACTCTACTACGGCCATCCCTACCACTCCACCTAGTGCCACCCATTTTTTTGGAATGGGCAAGCGCCTAGAAAATGCTAACGCCTTTACTGACGAAACCTATGATGAAGAAAGAGGTAAATCTTTTCGCATAGTTAAACTTAAGGGAGAAATTCCTTTATTTCAGATAATTAAATTTATATGGTGCGATGCCGGGTCTGCTTGGCGTAAATTGTTTGTAGAATGGTTGACCGATTGGGCTAAAGCGGCACCGGCTCTCATTCGCGAACAATTGGCTTTTGTAGCCGGAGTGATATTAATAGAAGATTTTGGTGATGCTTGTATCCATATTTTGCTACCTTGGGCTAATAAAGACGAGGCCAGCTACCGGGCACTACTTAGCCAAACTTTTGCCATTGCGATGATAAGACCAGAGCACCGCAACGAAATCAACAATTTACTCTCCGAGTGGTCGGCTTCGGGCCGTAGAGAATTACGCTGGGCGGCAACGCGCTCTTATATTTATGTGGGGCAATATTTCCCCGAAGCTGCTATGAAAGCTTGGAAAAGAGTTATGGCTCACGAACCTTACCTAATTGAAATAGAGCTTACCGACGAACTAAAGGTCTCTTTGCCTAACCCATTTATAGCAAGCCTGATTGATGCTGTTTCCGCTTTCTTCTTTGGCATCTTGACTAGCGAAGAACGTAGCTCGCAAATCAGCAAAGCGATGGGGGTTTTACATGATTGGGTAATGGAAGAAAAGGGCGATGCTATCAGTATTCACATTTTTCATGCTATCTGTTTTCTGCCGCTTATTGATGCTACGGCTGTCAGCACTTATAGTGTGCCTGTCCTGTTACATATGCTAAGTGAAAAGCGTATCGCGGGAAATTTTCAAAATAATTTAAGCGAGATGCTATACCATACTTTGTACATGTCAGATACAAACGACGATACTATGGAGGTTTTGAAGGAGTGGGTGGCCCAAGTGGATTTCGACCCTTGGTATTTGCCCACACTAACTGCTTTTTTGGCGGAAATGCTGGAAGACCCTAAACACCAGCTAATCAAAAAACAGCTAAAGTCACGTCTCACCCATTTTTGGATACGCGAATACCCCATTAGTAAAGAAATTATTGAAACTTTAGGTTGATCTAATTATGGATTACATTACTGGAATAGTTATCTCTGCTAACAAACTAGGCTACCGCCTAGTTATACTTTTCCTGTTAAGTGTGCCAATTTCAATGCTGAGTTTTACTTTGCCGATAGCCTATAGCCAACCCATTCCTGCGCCCTCCGAATGTCGCATCGGTCTGGTTATTGACGATAGTGGCAGCATGATAGATCAACCCGGTAATGACCGAAATCAATTGCGCTATGCTGGTAGCCGCATGTTTGTAGACCTATTGCCGAATAATGATACACTTTTTGCCCTACATTTTGGTACAACTACCCAGGAAATTTTTGCCGCCCGCCGCATAGTTACTCAGAATGATCGCCGTGATCTAAAAGGAAAGCTGGCTAACGGTAGTAACCTGACTAGCACTCAAATGGGTAAAGCCATTAAGCAGGCCCGTGAAAGCTATCTGCAAAATGCGCCCGAATCGTGTAAATCTCTGATTGTCCTTTCGGATGGTGAACCAGACCAAAATGATATGGCTACGGTTAGGTCTGAAGCCCAAGAATTTAGTAAGCTTAATATCCCAATCTACTTTATTTTGCTAGGCAATAAGGTCTCGGATGAATACCCCAAAGAATTAACCACTCTCACGGAAGGCGAATTATTCCGAATCAAAAATGCCAATCAAATCTTAGAGAAATTCGGCAAAATTTTTGAGCGTATTCATCCCGAATATTATCTTAATACTCTTACCTTAAATGTCGGTCAGGACGCGGCCTCCGGTATTTTTTCTATGTCGCCGGAACAGGAAATAACCGAGTTAACCGCTATTGTAAGTACGGAAGCCGCTACCGATTTGCCGATTATAAAAAATTTGACACTAGATCAGATCAACTACTTGCCCTCTGCGGGTGAATTTGCCCCTATTTCAGGAGTGCAAAGCACTTTAGAAAATGATCGTGACGTTAATGCTCTTTATCAGGTGGTGCGAATTCGTGGTAATCGGTTGAAGGGTCAGGCTGAAATAGAAGCTAAACTTAATTCCAATCCAAATGTTCTTCTAATCGCTAAGTCTCGCTTACAGGTACGGGCCGTCTTGCCTGAAACTAGTAGGGAAAACGAGACTCGTTTTTGGGCAAATAAAGGGCTGAATCCGATAGGGTTTGAGGTACGCCGGGATGGTCAGGTAGTTAATGATGTAAACGTTTTTTCTTTTGTTAATAATCAAATGGCAAGCTTGAGTAAGCGCGGCCTAAGTCAGAAAGGGAACCTTTACTGGGCGAATGTCCCCGCCGGTAGCGATTTGCCGGTAACGGTGCGCTTAGCTAACGACAATAGCAGCGCTGTGCAACTCAGCCGTACTTACAACTACACTCTGGCTAATTTTGCTCATCCCTTAGATATAAAGGTTAAAAGCCCGGTAGCCACCAACGTAATTCTAACATCTGACAGTCGGGTGGAGTTTGAACTAGATGCTTCCAGTGATACACGTGCCGGGGTGGGTGGTATTCAACCCGAAGTCTTTATTACTTCGCCCGATGCTTCTAACGATGAGGCGGTTCAGAGCTTTAAATTAGGCTATAACGCTCAAACTAAATCCTTCAAAGGTCTCAGCCAGCAATTTACCAAGACGGGTACTTATCGGTATTATATTCGCTACCGCACCAAGGACGATAATAACCAGCCGGTAGAACAGGTTCTCGACGATGAGCTACGCATCGATCCTTCGCTGCAACTAAATGTAACGCACCCAGATTTTGGCCCGCTTACCCAGATTGGGCAAACCCTCGAGTTTGAAGTTCAGTTGAGTACTGGTTTACTAGACAAGCGCCCGGAACCGCCGGAGCCAGTGTTAATTCTAAGGGATGCTAACAACAAAGAAGTTACACCAAATGTGCAGTTCCTAGGATTTTTGTCGGTAGCCGATGAGCCACCGAATGGCAAAAATATTAAATATAAATTGAAATTAAAAACTCCGGCGGGCCTAGCCTCGGGTAAATATCAGGTACAGATTAGAATTAGCTCTGGCAATTTCAAACCGGTACCTGATAATTTTACAATTAGTTTTGAGGTTACGCCGCCTCAACTTCGTATGAGTAGCGTTCCAACCTCCAGTTTTGGGGTAATAAATAACCAACAAGTAATAAGTGCCACCTTTTCTTTTGATCCTTTCCTGCTTGATCCTACTCCAGATGTGGCCTTGCCGGAGATAACCGCTTTTGACAATAAAAATCAGCCACTCAAAGTAAGTAGTATAAGTGGGCCTGAACAAAATCTAGTCTATAGCTGGACGGATGTAACGAGTCAGAACCCGAATGAGGCGAAACGCCGGACTTACAAGTTGTTACTCAGTTTAAACAGTAATATCCAACCTGGAAATTACCAGATGATAGTTAATTTTGGTGCGGTAAATGCCTACGGTTTAAAGCCAGAACCAGATAGAGTTTCTTTTAGTTTTGAGAAAAAACCAGCAACCCTTGAGCTAAGACCTGCTGCCCAAGACCGGACTGAATTTTACTTTGGTACCGTATGGAAGGCCGGTTTACCCGGTTTGTGGCAGTTCCTACCCGGTGGTTTTGATTACAAACAGATAACAACTGACCCGGCGATTATAAACTATCAGTACGCTTCTAACCCACCTGAATTAACCTACGCCTTACAAAAGATCAGCAAGGAGGGTAATCCGCAAGAGACTAAGAAGATAGCTTCGCAGTTGACCATTCGTCGGGCTTCGCAAGCTAACGTGGGTTCCGATAATCAAACTTTATCCACGTTGGAGCTAGATCCTTCGGAACAATTGGAATCAGGGGACTACACCGCCGAATTGGTGGTAATGGATAAATCGGGGACTACGAGTGCTGGAGTTCCCGTCCGTTTCACAGTATTGCCTTCTTGGGGTGAGTTTTTTAACCGTAACTGGGGGCGTTCAGTCTTTTATCTGATATTACTAGCGTTGGGGCTGTGGCTTCTCCTAATAATGTTTCGGCGTTTGTTTAGAGGTGATGTTTTACAGGGTATTTTGCTGATAGATTTAGGTCGTGCCACGTTAGATAATTACAAAAAAGGCTATCTAGTGCGTACTGAAAATGGTGACAATGTACGCTTTGTCTCAGACGAAAAAAAGGTGAACGAAAGTGAAAAGATAGCTACGGTAAAACCACTTGGTAAAAGTTGGGTACTGTCGGTGTATCCTGATAGTTCAAATGCTTATTTTACTGAATTGGATAAACCCGATGCACACCTGAACAGCGTTACGTTTTTTGCGGATGCCACCAAAGAGGTCAAACTTCATTCTGACCTTACTATTATTCTGGCTCGAAAAGAGGGTCTAGCTACCGACGAGATTAGCCAACCGGAAATCGAGGCTGAGAACGATCCCCCTACTCCTCCTGATTCCCGACGTAATCGCCGCACTGAGCCTGAAAATGTAGAACCAGTTAGTGATAGCGGGTTTGAGGAGGACGATGATCTGCCCCGGCGTAGGCGCAGGCGTTCACCTGGGGATGAAGAAGACAAGCCATTCCAAGAGCGTCCCCAGCAGAGGAGGGTTGAAGTAGAAGAGGAGGCAGACGTGCCGCGTCGCAGACGACACGAGGAGATAAATGCTGAGACTTCAGGTCTCAGCTTGAACAATCAGGCCAACGACGACGAGGAAGACACTCCACGCACCCGTCGTCGGTCAAACATCTAATTATTTATTAGGAGAATATTTATAATGCTAGATCAGAAATCGAGTTTGCTAGACGATATATTTTTATCTCCAGATACTAATATTGTACAACCGATTGCGGCCTTAGTGCCGACGCTAGTAATAGGCTTAGGAGGCACTGGCGTTAACAGTGTGCGCTCCCTGAAAAATCGCATTAGAACGCGATTAAAGCCTGCCGGTGCTCAATTGATTGAGCTTTTGGCGGTAGATACTGTTCCGCGTCAAAATCATGTAAATGAGGAGCATTTAACCGAGTCGGAGTACACTTATCTCGGCAATTATAATGCTGCCGAGATTATACGGAATTTAGGGGAACATAAATTAATTCAAGAATGGTGGCCGGCAACACAAGAGCAGTTGGGTACTATTCACAATGGCGCACGGCAGAAACGCTTTATTGGCAGATTAAGCTTATTTTTCCAATTCAACGCATTTCAGCAAAAGCTACAAACCAAAATTGATAATTTGACCCAGTTGACCCGCAAGGAGCAGGCGGAAAACGAAAACTATGAAGTGCTGCGCCCTTTTTCCGATACCCGGATTTATATTATCAGTAGTTTATGCGGTGGTACTGGTGCTGGAACTTTTCTGGATACTGCTATTTACTTGCGTCAACTATATGGTGAAAGAGCCTTTATCACTGGGATTTTTACTATGCCCAGTGTGATCGAACGCCTGATTCAAAGCCCTCTCCATAAGGCTCGAATCAAGGCTAATGCTTATGCTTCCTTGAAAGAGCTTGACTATGTAATGTCGAGTGACCGCTTTCTCGAAGTGGCTTATCCAGGTGTACCAGTCAAAAAAGTGGGTCGCTTATTTAACCGAGTTTACCTTGTGGAAGGAACCGATTATTACGATAATGCCGTAGCCGACGATAAAATTATTTATGATATGATTGCTCAGCAAGTTTTTATCGAAACGGCTACCCCCCTTAATAATCCATTTTGGCAACGCGAAAACAATGTGAGTGATGAAGTTCATGCTCGCACCTATCGCAAACTCTGTTTTAGCAGTTTTGTCAGCACTAGCATACATATGGACATTCCCTCCATTGAACGGTATGCCGCTGCCAGCATTACCCAACAACTCGTGGAACGACATATAATGGGTGACTTTAAAGCTTTACCCAAAGCTGAGTGCAACATTATTGACGACGAGATTAATAATTTTATTGAGACCACGAATCAGAGCCTTGAAAAACAGGCAAACGCAAATCAGGCTCTATCCGAATTGCAACACCTCATTACCAACTGGCTTATTCAATACGGCTATGGCCCGGCTCTCGCCTCTGTCCAGCGTTTAGTTAAGGAGCTTGAGGTAGAACAGAAGGAATTTGAAGGTAAAGCTGCTAAAAAAGACAAGCTTAAAGATCAATGTCTAGCCGATTCAAAGCTTAAGGAGAAGCAAAGTTTTGAAATCCAGCGTCCCTCTACGGCTAAACAAGTGCTTAGCAAACTTGGTGGACAAGGTGCCAAAAGCAGTATTGAGATACAGCTTGAGGAAATAGAGAAGCGTAAAGCCGAGCTAAAGGGCGAAGCCCTAAAGCTGGCAGAGAATTCTAAGTTGGCCGAAACCGAGGCCAAAAAACTTCGCAACCACGCCAAAATACTAGGTTTTCTCGCTGGTAATTTTGATTACCTGAAAATCAGTGTTAACCAATTCCAGCAGACTTTCCGTGACGTAACCCATGGTCTGGATCGTCTGAAAACTCAGCTTCTGGAGGAAGTACGTACCAACGAAACTTTGACCCGCAATGTGCTTAATCACGAATTGTGTGACGAAAAATACCTTCGCGAGTACATCACTAGGGCCGAAGAACGTCTCTTACCTAGACTCTACAAAACTTTTGTAATGGCTTCTTTTGATGGCGTTAACAAGAGCCTGAAGGAGCAACGCCAGCGCGAATATCTTGCCCCCCTTTCCCGTTTATCGGAAGGTTTTGTACTAAGCTTTGGTAAGGAGGAAGAGCGAGCTAGTCGGGTGTCCGATATGCTACGCCGCATGTATAACATCGTGCTGCGGGAATTGCGCAGTGACTTGGAAAAAGAGAATGTGCTGGATGTTTTATTTTCAGAGAGCGGTGAAAAAGAGGATGATGGTTTGGTAGATACTGCCGGACCTAATGAGAAGCGTGCTTTCCAGCGAAAGAGGTATAGTCGTGCCTTGCGTGAAATAGATCAGCTTATTAAGCGTTCCTATTATTATGTTCGGATGGCTCCTGAGCGTGGTAATGACGATAGTTCCTTCCAAGAAATTTATCTGATTGGGGTGGCTAACTCGGAGGATCGTCGTTTGTTGGATTTGCTGGATTATAATTATAGCGGAATGAAGGACCAACTGATTAACACTGGCGACCGCACCCGCATTGAGGTAACTTTTACTCTAAACGGACTTAGCGTAGATCATTTGAAGGTCATTAGCGACTATCGGCACTATTACAATGAGTTCCAAAAGCGCAAAGAAATTCTACATTTGGCCTACGGCTGGGAAGAAATGCCAGATCTGATAACCGAGAGTATGGGCGATGCGAGCAAGATTAAGAATTTAAAACACTTTGTCCCTATAAACGTAGCTCTTTCTGATAACGAAGAGTAGGAAGCGAGATGATACTTAGTGACTCCCTTGATGGGCTATTAAATGGAAGGTATCTGCTGGAACAGGAGCAATACCAGCTAATTCCTGCCCAGCCTTATCCTATTCAGCGTACCCTAGTGATTGGTCTGGGGCAAACCGGCTTACGGCTTTTGTCACAAGAGCGACCACAGCGTTCAATTGACCTTGAAAACTATGGCTTTGTGGAAGGTCTGGATGAGAAAGTGCCGCATTCAAAGCTGATCGAAGATGACAAGAACAACGTAGGGCGGCATCTTAATCTACTACGTGAAGTTTATGAGCTAGATAAACAGCAGGGAGCGGTTCATAAATTTGGTTCTAGTTTGCATTTTGCAGCACTGGATTATACTGAGGTGCGTAATGACAATAACCAGTTAGTAGAGCGCAATCTGCGCTGGTATCGCGAACTTAAAGTCGGTGATGACAATTTTCACAAGGAAATACCCGTTGAAAAACAACCTACCGAAAATGTACGAACCGCCATTTATCGGACGGTTACTAGCGATTTTATTAAGTATAAGGATACTACAGATGGCAGCACCAAAGAGATTCGATTTTCGGACGAAATTCTGGGTGTCTTAAACGATTTACGTCGTACCAGTCTTTCCCCGGAAGACGAAATAAGTTATATGAATATTTATTTAGTGGCCCATTTAGCCACTAATCGGGGTAGAGATGCGGCTCTCTTGTGGGCTGTTGCTGCTTTGCTGCGGCATAATGTCTTACCTTACGGTCGCTACGGGTTGGTCGCGGTCTTAGTCACCGGCCTGGAACAAAACGAGGTCTTGGGCTTAACTTTTGAAGAATTGCGTGCGCTTCAGGAAAGTGAACAAACTCATCTGCGTAAGCTAACTAATTTACAGCCTTATATAGCAGAGTCTTTAGCAAAACTAAGAACCGAATCTTTAAAGACCGAGGGCTTTTGCGAGTTTTGTCAATCGTTCTACCCGCTGGGGACCGTAATTTGTGAGTCCTGCCATTCTCCTATTACCCAACCTGCCACTCTTTTTGATCGCTGTTATTTATTAACAGGGCATAAATCAGGTGGGATAACTGCCGAGGATACCGAATTTGATGAAGCCCTTCATAATGCCCTAGAGGTTTTTCTCTATTCCATTCATGATAGGCATGTTGAGGAACAATGTCTGGATAGTATCGGCCCGACCAACCCAGATTACAACCTGAGTACTTTTGGTACCGCCGCCAAAGAGATTCCTATTCATAAGATAAGATTCCGCCAGCAACGTGAGCTTTCTAATAGTTTGATCCGTGACCTATTTTTAAATGAGGAACATACGGCGCAAGCCCTAGCCAAAGCGGATGCTCAGAATTATATCAATAAATATTTGAAGAAGGAGTTAATCTGGCAAGCTTTAGCCAAAAGTTCCGGTGAGCCTGGTGTAGCTTTGCAGTTAAACGAACGTGAAAACTTAAAGAATATTGGCGAAGCTGATTATTATGCTCGATTGGTAGAGCTTGATCGTCCTCCTAAATTAAAAGGGCTAAGAAATTCAGATCACTGGCAGATTGAGATTGACCAGTATCGTAAAATATTGGAAAATAAACTTGGGCCGCTTACCAATAACCTAAATCTGGAAGATTTTAATAAGAGTGAAGTTGTCCAGAAAATCGCCGCTCAACATACCACCCTGACCGAGAAAATTGTTAGAGATGTTCGAGAGCAGGCACGCACTTATATTACGGCATCCAAAGGTAGTGCCGGTCTGATAATGTTAGGCACTTATTTTGAAAATATCTTAGAAGAAACTAGAAAAGGATATAACGCCGGTCTGGTTACTGACCCTCTATCTCAAGATTTTTTAGAAGATGATTACCGGAAGAAATGGGAACGTAGCCGAGATTGTGCGCCTAATCCGGGCGCGGTGACTCTACGGGTCGGGCTGATTGGTCTGCTACTCGGCCTATTTTTGCAACAATTTCGTTCAAGTGAAGCTTATCTGCTGTTTTTACCCGTAGTCTCTGTAATGTTCTTTCTGTTGGCGGTTGGAACGTCTTGCTGGTTTTACTGGCTAGCAAGGCAACAGGCTCTCGCACGGGATGAATATCTTAATTATATGACGGGGTTCTTTTCCTATCGCTATCTAGATGTTATTGAGCGTAATGCTAAAGCTTTATACGCTACTATAACCAGAGAGTTGGGCGAGCGCAATTCAGCCATTGTTCAAGGTACTTTGAAAAAGTTGCGCCAGATGATAGAGCAGGATGAAAAAGTTAAAAGTGAAACAGTCGCTATCAGGACAATAAGCTTGCGCGAAGAATTGAATGATACGCAGGTAGCCGAGTTGATAAAGACATCCAACGAAGTTCGACACGCACTCTCCGAAACAAATTTTCTCAGTGGCATCTCTTTTGACAAGTTGTGGGAGCGCACCGCCATGCGGTTGTCGCAAGATGAGGAGCCACCTTATATCGAAATTTTGAGCAAAATTTTCCTTCGGATAGATCAATTGGCTATTCAAGAAACCAATCGAAGTTTGCAAAATGGTCTGGCAAACCATATATTTTCGTCCAATCCTTCAACTTTAATTCAGCAGTTAAGAGCTATTTCGCGCCCTTTTTTGGATTATAAAACTACCGATGATGTTGATCGTGTGCCGATACGTTTAGAGTATTTGATGGTACGCAGCCCGGAGGATTCTACGTTAGCGCGCTACACTCAACACGATTATCCAAATACAATCTTACTTAACAGTCCTGATCCTTATACCATAATCTTTTTTGTTGAATTGCACGGGCTAAGTTTTCAGGCTGTCAATGAGGTGCGTTTGCTACGTAAGGCTCTTTGGCAAAAAACAGAGCAACAGTTGAAACCTTTGTTGCTTTTTGCCGAGGTGGAACCTCCCCCACCTACTCCAACTGACGAAGCGGACTCTACCGTCCAATCAGACTCGTTTCAAAGTGAGTTGCCTCTTAACGACCTAGAATTTGATAAGAGGCAAAATCCGGCTTCCGCCACTCCGCCGGACAATGTATCCTATTCGGCTCCTAGTAGTTTGAAGTTTGGGGTGGAGCAAGGAACTTCTTCTAAACATAGTAGTTCGGTTAATGATAGGGTCAGTAAGCCGGAAGAAAAGGTTGGTATTCAAACTGGGGAATCTACTTCTAAGGCAGAAGCAGACGACGAAGAAATTTCTTGGAATGATGGGGAGGAACTCAACGACCAGGAAATATTGAAGGATTTGGAGTAACCCAAAATGTTTTACCTAGCCTTAGTGGTTTATTTTGCTGTACTGACTTCTGCCAACCTATTGAACCAACGTTATCCAAATACAGGTTGGTCTATCAATCTGCTATTAGGGTTTGACTATAGTATGTGGCTATTTTGTATCTTACTCTACTTTGTTTCGTTAGGAATAGCTTTCTTCTTAAGTAAGGTATATTGTTCTTGGCGCAAAGGAAGTGGTACTGGTCAGGTAGCCGAGGAAGATGAAGTAGTACCGCTCTGGTTTCGGAAAGCAGGCGGCAGCTACCATATATTTGATTGTATCGTAGCGGGAGTAAGTTTTGGATTGGCCCTAGCTATGATTTGGTCTAACCGAGCAATTAGCTGGTTTATTTTTCTATGTCTTGCGGCAACTATCGCCGCCTTTTACAGTATGTGGCAAAAAGAATAGCTTAATTAGACATTGCCACAGAATCATAACCGATAGTTAGGAGGCTTACAAATGTCAGATAAGGTTAACCGTCCTACTCCTAGTAACAACTTACAACAAGTGATAGTGCTGGAAAATGAATTGTTGCGCCGTGAAAATTTAAAGATGTGGGAACGCCGTGTCATTGAAGAAGGCACGGTTGGAGTTATTTGGAGAGACGGTAAATATATTGTCCAACAGGCGGGCAAAATAATGCCAAAGAGTTTTCTAGATCAGATCGCGGGCAAAACTTATACTTTTACCATTGTGGATATGCGTCCCGGCAGAATTTTACCGATTTGTTCCTATAACGAAATTACTTTGGCGGATGGTTTGCCTTGTAGTTACGAATTAGATGCTGGCTTTCGGATAATAGAACCGGCCCGGATCGCCAAAGATAATGTACAACCCTTCCAGCAACTATTCCGCTATTGGCACAAGCAGGTAATAACCGCCTTGGGTGAGTTTCGCTGGAACAGCGAGGAGATTGCTAATGTTAGCAACTGGCGTTTGGTGGAAGATAAGCTGTTGCAACTTAAAAACGTGGTAGACTTGACCCAAGATGTACCCCAACTGGTAGGCGTGGTATTCAATAGTTTCAGCATTCGTCTGCGACCCGACTCACGTGCCAGTACCCGCTTTGATGAAGTAGCTTGGCAACGTCTCGATTACAAAACCAAGCTAGAACAAAAGCACAATGAGTTTGGTTTTAAATCAGTTAGTCGTGAGATGCAACATAGGTACGAGATAGATGGTCTGAATCTTGATCTGGAGAAAGATCCCAAGCTACACGACCGGGATATTCGCCGCATTGATATGGGTAATGCCCGCAAGCGGTTATCAGCCTCCGGCCAAAACGAGATCTTTTTAGATAGAGCCTCCGCCGAAGCGCAAGCCCTACGTTATAAAGATCAGGTAGAACTACGTAAATTAGAAGACGAAAATCGCATCAAACTGGACGCTACCGAGCGCACCATTGAATTAGAAGCTTTGCGTTCAAAGCAACATCTGCTGGGGGATCAAATTATTAGGGAGCGAGAAGCCAGACTAGAGCGCCAGTTAGAAGAGATTAATCGAGATAAACCGCTACCTCCCACCAAAGAACCCCAAAGGCTACCGACGGGTAACGCTAAGAATTCGTCGGACAATAGCGCGGATCGTCTGAGTTTAATTCGCCAGAAGGTAGAAGAGTTGCGTAAATCGAACTATGGCACTGTGGATGAACCTGCCACACAGCCCAATGGTATAGTGGAAGTTAAAATGGATTTGAAGGTAAATGCCCGACAGCGCACCGTTTATTTTATCTTTCCCTCCAGTTATCCTGCTCAGGCGGTCAATATCCGAAGCGTCGTCAATGGTGCGACTGTGCAAAAGCAGGTGGGTAGTAATCTGGTAGAGGTGGCTAAACGCGCTATCACTGACCCTGGTTTCTGGAAACCTGATGTTGTGGATGAATAAAATAGGAGCCCTAAGTGAATAGGCTGTATGAATATCGCTATCAGGTAGCTGCAAGGCTTTTGGGTGCAAGCTCAGGGATTTTTTACCGTTTGTCCTGAAATAGAAGTTATTCACTCAGGGAATAGGAGACTATATAAAACTATGTCGAAAGCTGAAGAGGTCAATTTTGCTACGGAGAATTTAGAGGAAACTAGCCCGCCCGCCAAAACCAGCCCTAAAGAAACGGCTATTCCTACTCTATCTTGGCAAGAAATTCAGTCTATCTTACGGGATGAGGCTCGTATCCTAGCGCGAACTGGCTATCAGGTAAAATTTGAGGAAAAACCAGCCAACGCTATTACTACCTTAACGGTATTTGCGGGGCGCATCCGGCAAACTATGATTGAATTTACCTACGCTGATTTTCCCAACAAACCACCAAAAGTATGTTATCAGAAGGAGGGTGGAAGGTTACAAGAAATGAAGCCCAGTGAACTGGTCTTGCTTGATAGCTGGTCTATCTCAGATTACCCCTCTGCCGTAGCCATTGTAGGGGAAATCATTAGTTTAATTGACTGATAACTGAATGAGAGAAAGAGATCACTAAATAATGGCTCTACCCAATGAATACATTGAATACATTGATAGAATGCGTGATTTTCTTAGCAGAAGTTCTTTGTTTTATAGTTTTGATCAATTCCAGGCTACAGTTTTTGTCAGGCCGGAACTGGCCCCGCATAAAAATCATCTCAGAAATGTACAACCTCCTGTGGCCCTGATTAATGAGTGCATCCATTATTTTCTGAATTTAAGGAACAAGGCCGATCAGCCGCCATTCATTGTTCTTTTTTTAGAGGAAATAGCGAAATCTTTCCCGGCTAATACCGCCGAACGGGAAGATTTGTTAGCTTTAGCCAGCGATATTACAACTTACTTATGCTCCCCCACTCCTTCCGCTTCCCCAAAAGTAAAAAAAGAGGAGACTACGATGAGTACTGACGGCTTTAGTAGGATGGACTTTAAGAATGACTTTGATCCTGAGTTGTTTCTTGATGGACAAAAGGAACGCACAGCCTTGTTACAGGCTCTGAGGCTTTTTGCCTTGACTGTGAATAATCCAAATGATCGTTTGGAATTGCTGAAAGCGGCTGGGCTGGACAAGATGGTAGGTGAATTGAACCTAAACAGTGCTGCCGGACTATTTGCTACTACTTTGGTTGGCAAGTTTAGCAGTTATCAGGTTTCAACTCAGACTCCTGACTACCATCCCTTGGTAAATTTATTACGTTATCTACAAAATATTACACTTTATGAAATTCCTGATCAGGATGCAGCATTTTTCGAACGATTGATAGAACGAGGTGAGCGTAACTTGAATGCGCTGGCAGCACGTAATAGTGTCGTCCGTTTGGAATCCCCCCCAAATACAGGGATTGGCACTGGGGTACTTGTTGTTCCTGGATTGATTTTGACCTGTTCTCACGTTTTTAGTAAAACTCAAGTGAGTAGAGCTTGGGCTAGATTCCAATATACTAAGCCCAAAAGCCTTGGTTTGGAGCCATTTTTTGAACTGGACATATCTAAACCCAAGATTAATAGTCGGGATGATTATACCTTGGTTAGCTTCAAGGGTGATCCTAAGATAAGCCCGGCCCAACTGAGCAACACCGTTTTGAGCGGAGGTTGGTCGGTGCGCTTGATTCATCACCCGAAGGGTCTACCCGCTGTCATTTCAGCGGAGGGAAAGATAGTTCAGATAGGCGATACTTATCTCGACCACGACCTCGACGCCGCTTTCGGATCCTCTGGCGCACCGCTTTTCGACCAAGACTGGCAGGTAGTGGGCTTACATCGAGGTATTCCAGGTTCAGGTCGAGCAGTGACCCCTGGAACTACCACTGGGATACCCATCAGTGCGCTATGGGACAAACTTTCAGCGTTTATTGCATAGATGAAAGGAAAAATAAGATGGCTTTTTGGACTAACCTGTGGAATAACTTCAACAAGAATTCCAAGCAGTATATTGCTCATTTCCTACCGGATTCCCGGATAGACGAGGAGTATGATTCCAGCCCAATTACACCGGGGGAAGCTTACTGTCGCCTCTGGTTGGTGGAAATGCGACTCTCTAAAAGTATGGTTTGGCTGACCAGCCGGCACCCGGTCGTACATTCCTCGATTACCTTCGATTACCAAGGACAGCCTCGCACCATTCCCTATCTTGCTGGCCGGGATTATTTTAAGGAGCTAACCGACCAAAACCTAGACAAGGTTATCCAGCGCAACGATCCTCTTACTCCACGATTTCCCTATAATAGAGGCGATGTGCGAATTCAAGCAGGATTATTGAGCTTAAAAGGAGATGATCCCACTGCTCGGTTTATTCGCACAATGGGACGCTTCTCGGAATTGTTGCCTGTGCCAGAACTTTCGAAAGTTCTAAACCTTGCAGGGCCAGTTTATAGTGGAATCGAAGATTTGCTGGGAGCGGGTGAGAGTAATCTGGAACTGGGTTATCAGGAAACTTTTACCAGTGGTGGTAGCGGTCAGAACCATCTGCGTAAAGGTTATATTGCTGCGATTTTAGCAGGGGAAAACCAGATTGATCCAAACATGCTGTGTGTAGTTGGCGATAGCCTGCGGCTTGGGGTTCCGGGTGAACGTTCGGATTTTAGGAGCCAGTCTCAACCTCTCAATGGTTATAGCTATATGCTGTTCCGGCTGGACAGATACCACGATCAGGACTGGGAGTCACTGACTGCCATCAAAGAACTGGTACAAAAAGCGCAAACCACTGCCGCGAGTGGAAAGTATGAGCAGGTTAAAGAATTACTGCCTGCTATCAAGGTCGCCGTTTATCAGAGCGACGATCTAACCAAGCAAGATCGCCGCCGCGTCTGGCTAAAAATTCAAGACGATTTGAATGAATTGGGCTTGGAGTCGACATCTGGTAGGGTTCCTAATCGTACTCTCAATGCAATAATGAAAAGACCGTTGCCATCCTTAAGTTTAGAGGCCACTGCCGAACTTGAAACCTTTGAAAGGTTCTTTGACGAATAAGGACAAAGCTAACTTAGTGACCAGCTTTTGCTGAATGCCGTGGTGGGTGTCAGGGAAATTCGGACAAAAATTGAACTGACCTAATCTTGCTGACATCCCCTTTTGGGCCTGGTAGAATGTAGCTGCAGCCAGAAGCAATCTAGGCGTGTATCTTTTACACTAACTACCCTGATTCTTGATACAAAATGTATCAAGTTGTATCAAATCCTTATCAAAGTGATACAAAGTG
>Ga0194047_10000657_pt1 | contig 22443 bp, 14 predicted proteins | sample JunL225m_MetaG_2_FD_160070 | JGI IMG/M metagenome (GOLD analysis project Ga0194047, IMG submission 160070) | Anoxic zone freshwater microbial communities from boreal shield lake in IISD Experimental Lakes Area, Ontario, Canada - Jun2016-L221-5m | ecosystem: Environmental > Aquatic > Freshwater... | reverse complement strand
TTTAGAGCGTTTCTTAAAACTAGAGAAGTGGCAAAGTTGAAATAAAAAAGAATAATGGGTAAGCTCGTATTATGAAAACAAGAAAAGCTTACCCTACCGACCCGAGCGATGCCGAGTGGAAAATCATTATGCCATATTTCCCCCCTGCGAGTCGAGAAGGTCGTCCCAGAGTACCTCCTTATCGTGAAATAGTCTGCGCCATATTCTACTTTCACAAAACTGGTTGACAATGGGAAATGCTACCTCAAGAGTTTCCTCATTGGAAAACGGTATATCACTACTATCGTCTGTGGTGCTGGAACGGTCTTTGGCAACGTATTTACGAGGAACTCCACCAAAAAGTGCGAGTTAAGGAAGGACGAGAGCCCCAACCCAGTGCTGGTATCATAGATAGCCAGTCAGTTAAAACCACTGAGGCTGGAGGAGTGAGAGGTTACGATGCTGGTAAAAAGGTGAATGGGCGCAAGCACCACCTGCTGGTAGATACCTTGGGCTTTCCCATAGTAGTCAAAGTACAAGCTGCGAATGTACAGGATCGAGATGGGGCAGTAGAAGTGCTGGCAACTGCTGAGAATAAATGCAGTACCCTGAAATTGGTTTGGGCAGATGGGGGATACAGCGGAAAGTTGGTAGAGTGGGTGGATGAACTATTCGACTTTAAGTTAGAGATAGTCAAGCGCACAGATAATATTAAAGGTTTTAAGGTGCAACCGCGTCGTTGGGTAGTAGAGCGAACGCATGCTTGGATTGGGCGAAACCGACGAATGTCGAAAGAGTACGAACGCTTACCTCAGCATTCGGAAGCCAATATTCACCTTACAATGATCCGTTTGGTTTTCAAAAGGCTTTGTAAACTTTCGCCTTGACCTAGTTTTCAGAATTACTCTAAGACTAGCCTATGATTCTCTGAAAAGTTTGATTGCAACAGTAGTGCGTCAACTTGGTTCATTTAGAATACCAACTGCGGAACCGATAACCACTTTAATGGGTGATATTCCAGTAGAATTGAAGGTATAGATGTCTAACTCTTTACGTGAAAATCTTACTTTACTGAGAAATAATGCGCACGAACGTATGGAATCGCTCGAAATTGAACTGCAAACAGAGCAGTCAAAAATGAGTTCTTTGGTTGCACAGTTTGAAATATTACAGCGTGACATGAGGATAAAAGAAGCACATATAGTTCGTTTGCAGCAGGAACTTGCTATACAAACCGTAACTCTTAACCAGGAAGAGCAGGAAAAATTAAAATTAGCTATGCAGGACTGCCTTGATAATCTTATTGTCACTGGTCAACGATTTCTTAGGAAGTCAATTCTGGAAACGGAGAGACAGCAACTGTTGCATTTAGACCCGGAACTTGAGAGGAAATTACATGATTACCAACAGTTTGCACAGAACCGTGACACAATATTACAATCTCTACCTGCATCTTATCACTCTATCTTGCTAGTGGCACAAGAGAACCGTGGAGCTCAGTTACAGTCTTATATGGAGATACTTGCCCAACAACAAGATTTGATAACAAATGATGAAGTGCATCTTGAGTTAGTGATTGCTCCTACCGAAAATCCAACAGGCTATGCTTTTTTGCTCCCGGTTCCAGATGAACTTCAGGACATTATACCTGTTGTAAAGAACTTTCTAGAAAACCTGAGAAACCTAGTGTATGACGGGATTTTTAGTCTTATTGGTCAGGAATACTGGTCTATTTCTGACTTGCGCCCCTCAATTTGGAATAACCTGAGCATCATTGAATTGGTAGGAGAATACACAGGGTCACGTGAGGTAGCAAATGTTGTGCAAGAGGTTCTGGCAAATCGGTTTAGCTCTACTGCTACTACAGAGGGGGTTACTCTAACTTGTTCCATAACACAGGTTACTTGCTTAAAACCAGTTATTAACATCGTGGTGTATACCACTTTAATAAATGACTCATCCTCAGAAACTGAAGTAGTTCTTGCAGAAGAAAGCGAAGAAACAAAAAAAGTAGTAGAGGAGATTATTCTAACAGAAAACCCGCTGGTTGTACCCGTTACTCTTCATCCAAAAGCGGAATTCATCCGTAAATTTCTAATTTACCTGCTAGGTTATGGTTTGGTAGGTAGTAAAACAATATCAGTAGGGATTTTACAGGAGAAGGTTCGTAACGCCGATTTTGAAAAAATAGTGGGGATATTAGCGCAAGCTCAGATTCTAAAGGTTTTTACTGGGCAGAATTCTATCTCAGAAATTACCTTGAACCCAGCGTGTTTACCAAAAGCTCAGGATTTGATAAATCGTGATATAACCCCATTTTGGGAGCAACTTATCCAAATGGTTTGAGCGGTTACGGGTAATTTAAGCTTATTTCGGTCAAGGTCAGTTTGTTAATAATCCTATCTGGGTTAAGCCACCAAACAGGTGAACATGCAACGTATTGCAGATTGACCAAATCTCAAATATGTGCCGAAAATTGCTCAAACTAATGTTTAAAATGCTACAAACTTTAGTTGCAATTCTGGTGTAATATTTATCAAGTAACTTCAAGTTAGTACGAGTCGTTTTTTCCCAATTCAACTGGAAATAAGCTTTCAGTAACGTTTAGCTGTATCATAATGGAAATAGACCTTATTGTGTACGAAACCCTACGTACTGACGGATAAGGAAATCACGCCGATGGAATGGTTGAAGTAAGTTCCTGAATAAATGAACTTAATCTTAGGAGGTAGAACTTTGATCGTAGGTATTGATTTAGGCACAACTTTCTCAGCTATCGCACGCCTAGACGATCTGGGCAAGCCTGAGATTATATCTGTCAATGGACAGGATACAACGCCAAGCGTGGTTTTTTTCGATGAAGCCCAAAATCGTATTCTGGTTGGACAGGAAGCTGTTGAGCTTGGTTTTTTTAATCCCAAAGGAGTAGAAGAATTTATAAAACGCAGGATAGGTGATCAAAATGATCAATATGTCCGACAGTTTCGCAATCAGCAATATAGACCGGAAGACATTAGCGCCGAAATCCTTAAAGGTTTGAAAATAGCAGCAGAGTTTGAAGTAAATGAACCTGTAGAGCAGGTGGTTATTACAGTACCCGCCAATATGACCGCATGCGGGAAAGAGCGTACACGTAAAGCAGGGGAAAAAGCTGGGTTCAACTCTATAATGTTGGTTTCGGAACCAACGGCTGCCGCGCTGGATTATACCGCGCGACGTAAGCCTGTAGCTCAAAATGTAGCAGTTTATGACCTAGGAGGAGGCACTTTCGATGCGACTATTTTAAGAATGGAACCCGGAACAAGCGGTGGGTGGAGAGTACGGGTACTCGCAACTGATGGCGATAACCGACTGGGGGGGAAAGATTTTGATGAAGCTATTATCGGCTATATCGCCCAACAACTGGCTTCTCAACATCAGGTAGATCGTCGCAGTTTTGGCCCTCAGGAATTTTTTGAGCTGCGCCGCCGGGCAGAGCAGGCTAAAGTAGAGCTGAGCGGTCACAATCGGCATGAAACAACGCTACGACTGAATTTGTTGGGAAGATCTTACCAGATAAATCTCAACCGAGATACTTTTAACAGCCTGATTGAGGGGGCGCTTATTCGAGCAGAAACAAAGATGGATCAAGCTATCGGAAAGGCGCAACTTTCGACTTCGCAAATCGACCTAGTTTTATTGGTAGGAGGAAGTAGCCGTATTCCCTTAGTAAGGGAACGACTATGCGGAAAGTTTGGCAAAGAGAAAGTTAACAGCGCTCTAAATCCGGATAAAGCAGTGGCGCATGGTGCCGCATTGATGGCAGGCAAAATCAAAGTTGAAGAAGAAAGCAAACAGGATAGTCAGGGTCGCCAAGGTCGCCTCGGTGGAGTAAGTGAGGCTGTACGTAATGAATTGGGCGGACTAGAGGTGAGTGATATTTTGCCTTATTCAATCGGGGTAGTAGCCTCCAGACCGAATGGGCCGGACTTTAACAGCATAATTTTATCAAGGGGCACCCCACTGCCCATGCAAAACTGGTCTAGTCGCCAATACCACACTAATACCCCTGGTGGGGCAGTTATTTCTCTGGTACAAGGTGACACACCGGAACTGTCCCAGTGTATTACTATAGGGGAGCTTCAGTTCGATTTACCTAATTTACCAGCCCAGACCGAGGTCAATGTCTTTATTCGCTGTCGGGCTGATGGGTTGTTGGAAGCAGTAGCGGAAGCGCCTAAATATGAGCGCAGTGTACAAGGTGAAATTCGATTGCGTGTTTAACTTTGGCTAAAGAAAAAGGAGATTCAGGTTAATGAGCAACTATCCTAATATTCCTTCACCCTCATACAACTCCGAACCGGTATTAATTTTACGGGACGAGACTAACGAAGTTGGGTTTTGGTCTTGGTTGTTTAATAACGCTGGGGTTGAAATCGAACCTAATACGGCAGGGGTGGTTTATGTAAATCATCAATTGTGGGCTATTCTACCGCCAGGCTGTCATCGTGTAGCCAAACCAGGTTTTCACTCCAAGATTCGCTTCGTCCTTGTGAATACTCGGCAGGAAAGCATTCAGATTGCTGATAAATTTAATGCGGTACACAATGAATTTACTGGCAGAACCAACCATTATGGTCAAGAGCCACGTTCCGGTAAACCTATCGAGTTATCCATAACCCTTAATGTTAATTTTCGGGTAGATAACAAAGTGCTGAGTGTACGGGGCGATTCTGGGGTAGATCGCTTCATCCGCAGTAACCCTTTTTCGGCTCCTAAAACGTTGCGGGATTGTGTTACTCAGGCTACCCGCCGAGCTTTTGGGCGCTGTGATTATCATGACCTGTTATTTAGCCGTGTGGACGTAGACCACCTCATTCGTAGCACATTGACCGAAGACTCTCGTTTATATTCCATTGGCTTACTGGTTGAACACATTACTATAGCTGAGATCAAGCAACCCAATACCATTAGTACCGCTACCGAGCAAGCTGCCGGTACTCGTGAGCATATTGATCTTACCTACGACGCTCCAATAACTTACGGTAGTCTTATCTATGGTCAACAAAATGTCCAAGCAATTGCTCCCCAGATTATTCAGCAAATGGGCGGAGGCGGTATGGATTATCTTAATGCTCCAGTAAACCGTTTTATGCCTAACCAATATGCCCCTAACGCTTTCCAACCCGCGCCAAATCACTATCTGCCAACTGAACCGGCACAGGGTACCGGGTATGCCCAGTCGCCTGGAGGTTTTAGCCAGCCTACTGGCGCTGAGACAAACCAACAGGACTCTGGTCAAGTGCCTTTCAGTGCAAATGCTTTCAACAGTACACCGACTGAAAAATCTGAGGGTATTTCTTTTGTGCAAGCAATAACCCGGCTGAAAAAATTAAGTTATGTGCTTGATGCGAACGATGCCCCGGAACGCAGTCCAAACGGCATGCTCACCGGTAAAAGGTTGGTGGAAGTAAACTTCAAATTACGTTCTTCTGGGCGACAAGCTTATGTATGCTTGTTATGTGGCTCCGATTACCCGGCAGTTCCACCTATTCTACAAAAAGTGCTGGTAGAGGGACAAAATCAGTCGGCAAATATCGAGTGTACCTTGCTAGACCCGGAAGAGTGGACAATTGAAAGTGAAATACGGGAAGTAATCGAATATCTAGAGGCACGCCTGTCTTGATACAAATGCGGCTAATCAAAACTATTACATAGTAGGCGGAATAAAAGAGATGCTCAGCACACCTTACCTATACGAAGTAAAACAAGCTGCCTATATAGAAACAGGTTATGCCGATAAAAAAGGAGTACAACACCAACCCTTTGATGGCTGGCATATTTTTTGGGCAGCCGAAGTTCCTTTTATTCCTAGCTTTCGTGGTAACGACTTTGCCGACTCCAGAATTGGAAAAGTTGTAAAACGGCAAATTCGTTTCATCTATGATATTTCCACCTTTCGCGAGAAACAAGCTACTTACGAGTTACGTTTTATCCAACAACCGAGTACTATTCCCGGCAAACTGGGGAAAATACGGATAGCCTTTGTTTGTAAAGTTTTTGACCCGGATTATAAGACTGCTAGAGATGTCTCTTTGCGCTTGTGGGCTAAATTTTCTGCTAATTTCCCTCTTGAGGATCCTTTTAATTATCCTCTCAAACCCCTGACAGACAAAGCTTCTTTTCTTGAAATTTTTGGGGACGCTAACTGGTACGCAGCCCTCAAAGAGCCAGGAACATTGTTGGAAATTCGCAAGTTTGAGGACTTACCGATTCGCACCAGCGCTATGGGGTTAGGACGGCGGGAGGAGGTGGGTGATTACATTGTTCATCCTTTGGTTCCATCGCTGGATTTCAGTGCGATGAGCCGATTTTTTGAAGCTCTTGCGACTCAAAAAGAGCGAACTGTGGTAAGTATTTGTTTGCGTCCTACCTCACTCTACGCCGATGAAATCCTTTATCTCAACGGCGCAGCCCAGCGTTTTGATGACATGACAAGGGTGCTAGAGCGAGAAGACAGAATAAGAGCTACCACCGATAACGCTTATCTGGTCTTTCGCTCTAGGGTAGGACGTTGGGTTTACACGCAACTAGTAAAAGAACAAAACCATACTTTCTTGCTGAAAATCCAAATTGCCGGTGAAAAAAGCGCACCTGCTGCGGTAGCGGAAGCACTCGGTTCCGAGTGTATGAACAATACTGTAAATGACTACCCCACCCAGTGGCAGTTGTTCGACCCGGTAAAAACCAACGATCATGCTATTGCACTCAATAACTTGCGCTATCTTGAACAGTACCCTTGGGGGGCTACCCTTTCAGCGCCTGGTCTGGAGCGGTTGCGCTACATTGTTACTGCCACAGAAGCCTGCGGCGCTTTTCGGCTACCTGTTCCACCTGCCAGCGGGTTTATGGCTGGTGTAGTAGTGAAAGATGAGCCGTTTGTAGCCCCACGCTATGAACAGACAAAGCAAGAGGGGTCTTCTCTCATTGAAAACAGTGTAAAATTGGGCAACATTATTCACCGTGGTCAGTCCACAGGCGAAGATTTTGGACTGCCCTGGAGTCAGTTTGCTCGCCACACTCTGATTTCTGGCACAACCGGCAGCGGCAAAACCAATACCTGTCTTTATCTGCTATCCCAACTCTGGCTTAAATATCGTATTCCCTTCTTGGTGATTTATCCAATTGACAAACCGGATTACCGCAGCCTAGCTAATCTGGATGGCTTGAGTAATGAGCAGTTTGCATTTTATTTTGGGAATGAGGTGCAACGTCGACCTATTTGTCTCGATCTATTGGTTTTTACCTTGGGAGATGAAACTACTGCACCATTCCGCTTCAATCCCTTTGCAGTAGGAGACAAGGTCTTATTGAAACAGCATATTAGTCGTCTGATGCGCTGCTTTAATGCCGCTTTTACAATGTGGGACCCACTTCCTGCCATTTACCGGGCAGCGCTACGCAAGTGTTACGAGAACAAGGGCTGGAATATTGAAACAGGCAAGGGAGGTCCGGACAGCCCACCTGCCCCGAACTTTACGGAGTTTTACGCTGCTTTACAAAATGAAACTGCTTCTCTTCAATACGGCAAAGAAACCCAGAGCAGTATTGAGCAAGCCACGGAAATTCGCATACGCGATCTGATAGCTACTGCCGGGAGCGTGGTTAATGTGGAACGGTCTTCGATAGAGATCGGAGATATGATGAAACGTCCGGTGATAATGGAAATAGGACGGGTTGGTTCCCCTCAGGATACAGCCTTGATTATGGGTATGCTGCTAGTTCTGGTCAGCGAGTATATTGAACACCATCGTCCTGAACAGTTGCATGTAACGTTAGTTGAAGAAGCGCACCGGGTAATGGCTCGGCATAACCAGGCTAACCAGGACCATGCTAGTCCCCAAGGAGCAGCGGGTGAAGACTTCAGTAACCTATTGGCAGAAGTACGGGGCTTTGGCGAAGGCATTATCATAGCCGAACAGATGCCGGTAAATCTTATTCAAGGAGCTATTGGCAATAGCAATTTGAAATTGATGCATCGGTTGGAGGACCCCGACAGTTTCCAATTGTACAGTCAGTTGCTCAATCTGGATGAACGTCAAACTGATTATGCTCGTAACCTTCAAACCGGACATTTGCTGGTGGGTAGCGCCTTCGGACCGGTTCATCTAGGTGTGCCCAATCTTATAGATGATTTGAACAAATTGGCAATTATTGATGACTCAGGTATTCGTAGCTTGACAGCCACGAAGCTACCCGACCACAGTTTTGGCAGTTACCTACCTTTTGTTCCAGCAGCACCCCAACCCAAAACCACACCCGGTAAATCGGGGGTTGCGCCTTATCCAACCTGCACGCATTGTTCCGTTTGGAATGCTTCCAGACACTGTCTTTTTCAGGCTTTGATCAAATCTTTGCCAAAATTTGCCCGTCAGGAGTTTATGATCGCTTTTGCAAAAGCTGTTAAAAGCACCCAACCGGACGGTTTGCCTAGCTCAGTTTGGCCTGAGTATGGGAAAGCTATCAAACGAGTAACTGCACAGATGGGTTATAACTTGACCGAACCATCTAGTATGCTCCAATTGAATAGTAGCTATTGCGCTCAAGCTTATATGGGTGCGCTTTACTTGGAAGACAACCCGCAAGATGCTTTAAAAGTAAAAACGTTATTGTCAGACTATCACGCGCGTGCTTTCGAAATCTTGATGGTGGAATTTAGTACTCAGAAAGAGTCTTCAGCTCCCAAATAATTGTAAAAGGAGAGTTCTATGGATTTGCAGGAAGATCAAGACGACCAGATTTCAGACCAACCGTTAGAGCAGGAAATAACAGAAGACGAGAAGTTGGAAACGGATCCTGAACCCTCGAACGATTATGGTGTGTCACCGAAGGGAGATTGGGACGACTCTGGCTTCGACCCATCAGAACACCCTATACCCCGCTTTGATGAGGGCTGGGGTTCAGCCTGGAATAAAGAATTAGACGCGATAGAGGAAAATACGCGCCGTATAAACAAGGAGTATGGTTCTTTGGAAGCGTATCACCAGCATATCAGAAAACAAATGGGCTGGGATTCATAGTTATTTTTGGAGAGGAAGCCTTTCATAAATGAATACAACCTATCCGCTACCTGAGGAACCTTCCAATGGGCAAGGTTATTTGGGCGGTCTTAACCAGTCCGGCTTAGGCGGTTTACATGAAACCGGGGTCGGGCAAGCCGTGCATCGTTATGGTGATAACTTCCAGCACATAGACGGGCGCAAGCTACTCGACCAGATGGAGCATGCCCGTAATTACTACGAGATTCTAAGTGTGAATCCTTCTGCCAGTGCAGAAGAAATAAAAACTGCTTACAGCCGCATTTACGCAACTCTAAACCAAACTGCCGAAAGTGTGGATGCCCTGACTGCGCAACGTGCTAGGGAAAAGATTCGTTTTTTGGATCAGTTGTTGCCAAAACTGTTAGACCCTAAACAACGCGAACAATACAATCAAACGTTGGCTAAAGCCAGTATAGGTAATTTGCAACTTGGCATACACAGTGCCGCTGACCTAGTAGATTTGGTGCAAATGGCTCCCGAAAGTTGGGAAGATGCTTTACAGGCGTGCAGTAATGGTAACATGGATGGGTGGCTACGTTATGGGGTAGCAGATGCAATAGCACGCAAGCGTTTCCTAGAAATCGTCGGGCAGTGCAATAATGACTGGAGTTTTACCCTTCACCGTTTTTATTGGTGGCTAGTAATGGAGCATGCACCACTCCGTACTCTCAATTGTAAGCCTCTTCTAGTTCTAGGATCAGGTCGCTATGCTTCATCCGCTCAAGAAATTTCGGTTTTGGCAGATAGCACTGCACAAGAAGCCGTTTATCTCTTGCGAAGCCCAGGAGGTAGTATCCTAGTAGAGTGGCTGCAACAGGTAGATGGAATCATAGCCCGCAACGTGGCTGACCTCATTCGAAATTCCCGTTCCAGTAGCCGGATATTATTGGAGCAAGTTATTCATGTGCTTAATCCAATGTTACCTCATCCCCAACCATTATTGGCTATGGGATTAGAAGGAGAGTTTCAACCGACTGGAGCGCTGAATTTAGGCCCATTAGATCGCACACGCCAACCATTTTACCGCTTGCTGAAAATTGCTCGGCAGGGACGTGGTTATTTCTACGGTACTCTTCGGAGTACCAATACGCAACGTCCAGTTCGTTTAGGCTATGCAGACGGTTCGGTACGAGGTTTGGATAGTATTGCTATTGAGGGCGATACTGTTTTGATGATTGAAATAGATAGCTCAAAGTTGAGCTATAACAGCCGCTACAATGATTTCAAACTTTTGTTGGAAACACCTTCTGGTAATTATCCCTTTTCAATTTCGGTTCAAATAGTACCGGAAAAATATAGCCCTAACTACGCCATAAAACGCTGGGGATTAACTTTTGGCTGGGCTAACTTGGTAATAGGCATGGTCTTAGCAGTCATTGTTGGTGTAAGCGCTGCGATTTTTGACATGGTAAATTATAAATGGCTCGAAATACCCGGTAGTTTACTCTTTGGATTGCTTGCATATACGCTTTTCAGCATAGGAAACATGGCTACTCTGGCAATTCCAACATGGCTAGGCTTTTTGTTTCCTATGATAGTGGTTGGGGTAGCAACCGCATCTCTTAATACAGCTGTACACCCCCATTATTCTTATTATACTTATTCTCCAGGTGCTTTCTCGTTAGTGGCGGTCATAGTTTGCTATTTAACATTGGGAATAATCAAGGGAATCGGGTTGGCAGCTTCCAATAAGCTTAGGGATAAGTTATATAAAAACAACCCCCCTGACGAATGGAGGTCAATAACCAATTTTAGTTATATAGATCCTGAAACACAAGAAGCGCAAAAGATGATAGAAGAATATTGTAGCAAAAATTTGGCGAATGTTCGCACAGAGCTGCAAGATAAAATCAGAAAGAATGGAGACTCTATCCGCGCCTCTATAGTTGGTGTAGAAACACCACCAGAAGCAATAGCGCAGCCACTCTCAGCTACATCTAATCCGGCTTGTAACTACTATGAACTTATCGAGGCAGAACGTGATGCCAGCGAACACTTCATTCGCCAACGCATTGCACATACCCGCCAACAGCTTCAAGAGCAACAAACCTCCCCCTTTCCACAGGATCAGGATGATGCAAATCGTAAGCTGGCGTATTTACAGGAAGCCGAAAGAATTTTGCTGGATCCTGCGCTACGTGCCGATTATAATAAGCAATTACCTACCAGCACTCCGCCACCTGCCACACCACTGCCGGAGGTCGCCAGTTTACCACAGCAATACAACATCAAAGCCAGAGCGCCATTTGAGTTTACTGCCCCACCCGAACAAGCCTCGACACTGGGAGATTTTATCGCAGCGGTAGATCGTTGCCATTGGAACGAGATTCCCCATCATCTTTCCTCTGGTGAACTTGCTCGATGGTTTGAGTACGGATTACGCAACGAACGTCTGAAACAGCAAGCTATAATGTCCTCAAAATCCTTGCAGCAGAATCAGTATATTGGTAGTGATGCCCATATGAATAAGCTTTATCAAAATGAAGTGGTAGAGATATTTCTGCGCAACTGCGACACGAATTTACCAACTTCGTCTATTCAGGCAAAGTTGAATTATCAGTCAACAATACGCACAGGCGATATAATCACCGGAACTTTAACACTTTTAAATATGGGCCGCGACGGTAATGGGCAGGGTGGTTACACCACTGTTACGGTACAAAATCCTGGGCAGGAAGGCTTTTCTTTTAGCACCATCTTAGCTCCAACTGCCTCTTTTGGTGGTCAAACTTTAAATTATTCTTTTTCACTACAAACCACTATCTGGGAAAGAGTTTTTATCACTAGCGGGTATGTAAGATCACTGCGCCCGCCTGGTCATCAGATTATTCCGATACAGATACAACTCAGTGGACAGCCACCTATGACAGTACCAATCGCATTTGAAGTTATACCACGTTCAATCCTGGCTTCGTTTTTCTTGGGTATAGGGATACTTTTGCTTTGGTGTATTACCCTACCACTGGATCTGGTACTTGGTATATTTATGTTAATAGCAGCCATACTCAGAGGATAAAAATGAAGAAACGTTATGAACAGTCGGATGAGGATAAAGATGATTCTTGCTTCAGTGAAGAAGAAAAGTTGCAAATCCCTGGAGATGCTAATACAGGTACACAACTAAAGCAAAAATTTATTGCCTCCCTAGAAGAAGCAGGTGTTCATCCCGCTTTTCAGAAACGTATTTTGGACAATATTAATAATACTTTTGAAGACCCGGATAAAATCCGGGCAAACTTTCAAATTTGGCAAGCCGAAGAGCAGGACAAAGCAAACCCTACCATAATAACTGATGCCGATAGAGACGAAGTAGTGTTCAGTATGGATGAACCAACAGAGGAAGAAAAAGAAAAAGCTAACCTAAGAAAAAATGAAGAGAGCTTTGCCGCTTTTGTTTTGAACGTAAAGGACAAACAGGCATGGACGGACTATCAAAAAGCCGAAGCTCAAAAAAAGGTGGGTTACTATAATGAAAGTATAGAAAATGGTCAAAATCTGACTATAAATGAGCAATTGCCACGTAACAACAATTTAAGAGCCTTGTACGAAAAAGAAACAAACGAAACCCTAGAAAAAAATCAGCAACTTGACCATAAGATAGATAGACAGTTCGGGGGAACTGATGATTTAGAGAACTTAGGACCCTTAGACGCTTCGGTCAATGCCAGTGTGGGCAGCCAAGTGCAGAATCAGTTGGATCACTTTCCCAATAAGGGTGTAGGCTGGATTATAGCTGGAGTTAATCACGTTACTGATACTTCTGACTCTGATAATCTAGTTGCTACTACGAATGATAATGTTATTGACAACGACACCACTATCCCGACTGAGGAAGATGAAGGTTGATTGATTTTGTAAAGTTTTATAAACCGATAGATATTCGGAGTAACCGTTCACGGGGCTATTGCTAGGCACAAGCTTGGACTAAACTAGGAACAGGCAGACCAAACCATTTGGCCCGAAGAGCCTGAGTTATAAATTCAATCAAATCTCGCCCTTGCTGCTTGAGGGAGGCTGCCACCGTCAACATCCGCTCCACAAACCGCAACCCACCTTCACTCTGAGACCCAAAACAGGTCTTTCGCCAAATTACCGCAGGTCGCAAAGCTCTCTCGGCGGCATTATTGGTCGGTTCCACCCCAACCACCTCACTAAATACCCACAAACTAGCCTCGGCTTTGTTTAGCTCTTTGCTCAAACTCTTTACCGCCCTATCAGGGTGCGTTTCTCCTTCTTTTAAGAGTTGTTTGAAGTCAGCTCTAATTGACCCCAAGGCTGCTTTCAACTCCGCCAGGCTCATTTCCCCTTCACTTTCGCGATACTCCCGCCATTCCTCAAATACCTACCCACTTAACTCCAAAGCCTCTTCGCCCCATATTCCTCCTGCTCGCTCACTCATTCGCCTGAAATCCCGAATTAAATGCGCCCAGCACCACTGATGCTTTTCAGACTCTAGCCCACTGTAACCTTTATAATCTCTTTATAGCACATACATTTTACAATCCTTAAATATTATAGAGCGAATTGATTAAATTATCTAATTAAATTATGGTAAATATCAAGTAAACAAATAAATAAAAGGGCGAGAAATCGCGACCCAGATGTCGCTCGTACAGGGTTCGGGCTTTGTAGGAGCAACCTCATTGTTGCGATAAGATGCGCCACCCCAAACAAAAACCTCCCACTTCCCCGCAAAGAACAGGCAAATTATCCGCTATGGCGCTATCACAAATGAGCAATATGCCGCTTATTTGAGCAAGGCGCTGAGCGAACAAGCCAGCGCCAGCTAAAGGCAATCCCAAAAGGTTAGGGCTAATCCCCCTAGCCCTTTTTTTGTCCCTATAACCCTTTAAATGCTCAGATTGGACCAAATCCTATCAGCTCACATTGTCAGAACTGCGACGGGGGTATTCCGATGCCAGTTTTTCGAGAATTCTAGCCAAAGTTCCCATATTGTATGGTTTGGGTAGCACCTCTTTGAAGCCATATTGCATATAGTTAGCCATAATAGGGTCATTGGAATAGCCGCTACACACCACTCCCGTGGCGTACGGGTCCAGTTCTAGCAGCTTTGTCATAGTCTGTTTGCCGCCCATTCCTCCCGGAATAGTCAGGTCGAGCAGCGCCACATCGAAAGGATGCCCTGCTTCGAATGCGGCTTGGTATAGTTGGCAGGCTTCTTTCCCTTCAGTCGCTACCTCGACTGTATGCCCCATCCTCTGCAAAAATTGCTTTACCAAATTCCTCAAAAGCTGTTCATCATCCATAACCAAAATTCTCATGGGCGTAGTTGCTTGCGCATATTTCGAAACCGCAGCAACGTGACTCACAACAGTCTCCGCTTGTTGGTTGATAGCAGGCAAATAAAGGGTGAAAGTTGTACCCTTACCCAACACACTTTCTACCTCAATATGACCTTTATGCTGTCTGATTATAGAATGACAAATTGCCAAGCCAAGCCCATTACCGGAATTTTTGGTAGTAAAGTAAGGGTCGAATATTTTTAGCAAATTATCATGGGGGATGCCCACTCCCTCATCTTGGAAGCTAAGTCGAACATAGAGTCCTGCCTCTATCTCTGGTAATGTGCTTTCGCCGAGTCTTACGTTCGCGGCTGAAATGATAATGCTTCCACCCTCCGGCATTGCCTGTATAGCATTCAACACCAAGTTTTGAAAAACCTGTCCTAATTGTCCGGCATCCGCAGTTACTGTGAGCAAATCTTGCGGCAGGGCAAACACCGACTTTACGTTTGTACCATGCAACATAAAGCGGGTGGACTCTTCAATTAGTTGCGGTAGTGCCACGGTATTTTTGATGGGACGACCTCCTTTGGCAAAGGTCAAAAGCTGGATGGTTAATTCACGCGCACGTTCGGTAGCGGTTTGCGCCTGATTAATAAAATCTTTCAATTCTGTTATTTGTAAGGTTTCGCTATTTTCAAGGTAATACTTACTGAGGTCTAGATACCCGGTTATGCCCGTAAGCAAATTATTAAAGTCGTGGGCTAATCCACCCGCTAACACTCCCAGCGATTCCAGTTTAGCCGCTTTCTGCAATTCTGCTTCCAGCTTTAGCTGGGAGGTAACATCCCGGAAGACCATCACAGCCCCAATAATATTACTTTGTTGGTCTCGAATGGGGGCGCAACTATCCATAATAACGTATTCAGTACCATCGAGGGCTACCAGCAAGGTGTGATTTTGCATTATAACCACCTGTCCGGTACTTAAACATTCCCAGAGCGGGCTTTCGCGCTGTGCGTGGGTTTTTTCGTCCACTAAGTGCATCACCGTTTCAATTGGCTGCCCAATTGCCTCGGTGTAAGTAGAGTTGGTCAGGTTTTCGGCTACCTTGTTGATAAGGGTAATATTGCCTTTCAAATCAGTAGTGATTACCGCATCCCCGATAGAACTCAAGGTCACGGACAGACGCTCTTTTTCATTAGCCAAGGATTGCTCGGAGCGTTTGAGGTTGGTAATATCCTGACTTAAAATCATGCCATTGGTTATTTTACCTTTCTCATCCCTGACAGGCACCGCCATAACCAGAAGCACCCGGTCGTCATAATAATCCTCGAAAGTGGTTTCAATTCCGGCAAGGGCAGCCTGATAATAGGGCAGAATCTTGTTGGCGGTTTCAGGTGGCAGAACTTCGTAGAGAGTTTTACCCTCAATCAATTGGGTGGAAAAGCTATTGGGTGGCAGCGCGCCTCCCTCTACTACAAGATAGCGCATATCTCGGTCAAACACTATTACGGAGATATTTGGCAAGTTATGCGCCAGCAAGCGGTAACGGGCTTCACTCTGGAGCAAGGCTTCCTCCGCCTGTATCCGCTCACTAACATCCCGTGCCACACTTACGAAATAAAGAACCTTACTGTTAGATGAACCATAGATTGGCTGTGTAGTGGCTTCGAGCCAGACATAATGCCCCTCTTTGTGGCGGTAACGAAAAATAGTAAGAGCTTTACCGGGATTATCAATTACTTGGCTGACTGCCTTTGTCAAAGAAGCTATCTCATCGGGATGGAACAAATCGTATATCGAATGTCCCACCAGTTCTTCCGGTTTGTAACCCAGAATACGATGGCAGGCGGGGGAAACATACTGGAAAGTACCGTCATGCAGGTTGGTAGAAATAATATCGAGGGAGTTTTCAGCCAGCAAGCGATAACGCTCTTCGCTCTGGAGCAAGGCTTCTTCCGCTTGGACCCGCTTGGTAATATCTATCGCCACGCCGCCTATCAAAACTGGGTTGGATGAATCATGAAGGGGGAATTTACTTGACAGTACATACACTTTTGAACCATCCCAGCGCATATAAGTTTCATCCGCTTTGACTGGTTCACCTGTTTCAAAAACTTTCAGGTTGGCTACCTTGTGCTGTTCTGCTATTTCTTCAGGAAACAAATCGAAAGCGGTTTTACCAATAATCTGTTCCTTTTCCAGACCAACCATGCTTGCAAAAGCTTTGTTTACATAGTGCAAAACCCCCTCAGCATCTATCAGCCAAGAAAGCGCTGGGCTGTTATCTATAAACGCCTGAAATCGAGCCTCGCTCTGGCGCAGCGCTTCTTCAATCTGCTTGCGTTCGGTAATATCCTGAAAAACCAGCGCCATCCTACCTATATTGCCCAATTCGTCTTGGATAGGCACAGTATTAATTTCGACAAATAATTTTCGCCCATCTCTTGCCACTATCGCCAAAGGTTCGTTCAGTTTTGAAAGCATCCCATTGGCAATATCCGATATAGTTAAATCTTTCGCCGGAGTGTCACTATTCTCGTAGTGTAGCCTTACAACTTCGCCGACCTGTTTTCCCAGAGCGTCCGCTTGTTTCCAACCGGTTAGACCTTCAGCGGTTGGGTTTATGAAAGTGATGGCGCCCGTCAAATCAGTGGCAAGCACCCCCTCGCTAAGGCTCTTGACCGTGGTAGCGAACCATTCATCCAGCTTTTTCACTTTGTAATCTATGTGGCTCTTGTAAAGGGACAACTCGATCGCAGTGCTTAATTCTCGCTCATCGAAGGGTTTCAATAAATAGGCATACGGTACGGTGGGTTTGGCTCTTTCTAGGGTAGCATTATCCGAATAAGCGGTTAGGTAAATTATCGGAATATCATAAAGAGCATGAATCTGAGCAGCAGCTTCAATCCCATCCATTTTACCCTTCAGGATAATATCCATCAGCACTAGGTCTGGACGACTCGCGGCTATACTACTCAACGCTTCTTCTCCCGTAGAAACTGTAGCTACTACGCTATAACCCAGCATCGTAAGGGTTTTTTTAATGCTTGCCGCGACGATTTCCTCATCTTCAACTACCAGAATATTTGCTATGGACACAGCATTACATCCTTTCTCGATAGTTTTGCTCCCGGAACTTGATGGTGAAAGTAGTGCCGCCTTCTCTTTGTATTTCCAGTTTCCCATCCAACTGTTTAGTGAGCATGCCCACCAACTGCAAGCCAAGTGTTTCAGTATTTTGAGGGTCTAAATTCTCAGGGATACCAACTCCATTATCGGCTATCAGTAAGCGAAGCATGTCCCTGCTATCTCTTGAAAGCTCAATCTTGACGATGCCCTTCCGTTCTCCCGGAAAGGCATGTTTAAAAGCATTATATAAAAGCTCATTTATAAGGAGACCGCAGGGAATAGCCGTATCCATATTGAGCAAAACCCCTTCAATTTTTAAATCAATAGCTACTCTTTCAGAAATAAAGTTCAGCGAATGGAGTAGGTTATTGGTGAGGCTTTGGATATAGGTTTTCATATCAACCCTTGAAAAGTTTTCGGATTGGTAGAGCTTCTCATGCACAAGCGCCATACTCTTTATCCGGTTCTGGCATTCAATAAATAGCTCGGCAACCAGTGGGTCTTTTATAGCAATTTCTTGAAGTTTCAGTAGGCTATGCAGCACCTGCAAATTGTTTTTGACTCGATGGTGCACTTCTTTAAGAAGGGTTTCTTTCTCTACAAGAGCTGCCCTTATTCGGTTCTCTGTCTGTTTTTGTTCAGTCAAGTCTGTTGCTACTAGGCAAATTACCGGAAGTGCGTCAATTAGCATAGGGGTAAAAGCTAGGTCGAAAGGCACTTGCTTGCCACCACCGACTGTACTGAGGTTTATTTCGCACCGAAAGTTTGCTCTCTCGCTTTTTTTCAGCGCATTCTCAAGTAGGGGCTTGTCCTCAAGAACAACAAACTGATACAAATAAGAACCGATAATTTGCTCTATCGGGAGTTCAATAAGTTCGGAAAAACGTTGGTTACAATATAGAATCATGCCGGATAGATTCAGCGTAACAGCGCCCTGTGACATTTTTTCCAAAAAGAGGCGATAAGGAAGGTCCGCACCCTTTATGGTAAAAACCTGGTCAATCCCATCCGCTCCTTCCATAATGAGGGCATCAATTTCGTGTCGTCGGATAGCGCCAAGAAGTTCCCCTGCTTCCGCTAGTTGTTCTCTTAATGAGGCTACTTCTTCAAGTAGGGCTTTATCTGGTTTATTTTGACCGCTCATATTATTTCACCGCTCATTTATCAGAGATGTCGTTCGATTTTTCTATATGCAAACCCAAGCCAGCCACAATGTGTTCCACGTTAGATAGATTACCGACCACTTTTCTCAAAGGGCGCGGGAGTTGCTTTATTAAAGTAGGAACCGCCACAATTTGGGCTTCTTTGGCTTTATCCGGTTGCTGGTATATATCAACCACTTCCAATTTGTAACGCCCTTTAAGATGCTTTTCGCAGATATTCTGGATATTCTGGATGGCTTGAGCAGATTTAGGAGTAGTACCAGTTACGAACAGTTGCAGGACGTAATACTCAGATTTTGACTGCTCTAAGGCATTTTCGAAAGCATCGAGGATTCTATTGCTATCGTCCTTCTCTGAATCATTCATGTATAACCTCCTCATTCTTGATTGTTTCTGCCGGTATCTACCCCGAATGGGATTAAGTTCAGACCGACTAGAACTCGCTCGGTATTGGACAAGTCACCGATTATTTTGCGAACTGGTTCCGGCAGGTTTCGTACAAGCGTAGGGGTTGCTACAATCTTGTCACCAACGGCAAGTTGCGGCTTTTCCAGAAGGTCAATTATTTCCAGATGGTATTCCCCATTCAAATATTCTTCGCAAATCTTCTTCAGATTGGCAAAGGCAGTTAGCGATTTGGGAGTCTGCCCGGTTACATATAGCTTCAACTCCCATTTAGTGCGCTCTATTTCTTTCGATTCGTTAGCTTTATCCATTTTCCTATTCCTCTAAAAGCATGTTCAGGCTTCAACTTTACGGCTTATCTTCATTTTATTCTGCTCAATCACCAGTTGCCCTTCTCTTTCTTGCGCCTGATTAAGCAAGTTCAGGCTTTCGGCTTCTTCGACTTCAAATTCAGCCCGCATAATGGCAATCTGGTTTTCTAGCATCTGGCGTTTGCGCTCAAGGTTGAATTGGATTCGTAGCGCTTCCTGCTGCCGTAGTTGCGAATCTGCTCTTTCTTTAGACTCCTGCGCAAGACGCGCCGACCCGGTCAGCACTCCTGCCTGTCCTAGATAGGCATTTCTAAGCTCAATTCCATTAGAAGACAAAATGAACTCCCGAATCTGGTTGGAATTCGCCATACCGCGTGATTTAAGCACCAACATTCCCCGATTGCGTTCCCCATCAAGTTCGATGTCGCGCAATAAGAGCCAAGTATCAATCAAGGAGGAGATATTGGTGAGGGTATGCTCTTCAAAGTTTCCCGCAGAAGTCAGGCTGGTGAAGAAAGCGGTTATTTGTTGTACTTTGAAGAAATCAATCAATCTAGTGACCATTGAGCGCACTTCAAGGTTGCTGCCGTTGTTAAGAAAACTTGTCACTGGGTCAATAATTACAACCGAGGGTTTGAAATCTTTAGCCAATTGATGTATCACCACCAAGTGCATTTCCAAACCATACATGGCAGCGCGGGTGGTATGGAACTTCAGGAGATTAGCGTTTATCCACGGTTCCAGATTCAAACCGATTGAGCGCATATTGCGGGCTATTTGCCCGGAAGTTTCCTCGAAAGCTAGGTAAAGGCAGCGCTCCCCTCTTTGGCAAACGCTGTCAGCAAAACTGGAGGCTATGCTGGTCTTGCCGGTTCCGGCGGTACCCGAAATCAGCACCGAGCTGCCACGATAATAGCCTTTCCCCTCCAGCATATCATCCAAACTCGGTATCCCGGTGGAGATTCGCTCATCAGAAACCCCATAATCGAGACCGCTAGAGGTTATGGGAAGTACCGAAATCCCGGTTTCGTCAATGAGAAAGGGATACTCATTAGTGCCGTGGGCGGAACCGCGATATTTGATGACTTGCAAATGACGGGTGGAAATAGAATCAACGGTGCGGTGTTCCAACACAATAACGCAGTCCGAAACATATTCTTCCAAACCGTGCCGAGTAAGCATGCCGTTTGGTCCACGCTCGCAGGTGATAATAGCGGTTATTCCTTTATCTTTCAGCCAGCGAAATAGCCTACGCAGTTCTGACCTAATGATGGCAGTATTGCTAAAGCCGGAGAAAAGCACTTCAAGAGTATCCAGCACTACCCGTTTCGCCCCGATGGAGTCAATGAAATAGGCAAGGCGAATGAATAAGCCGTCTAGGTTAAAATCACCACTTTCTTCGATTTCGGAACGTTCAATAAATACATGGTCCATCTTTAATTTGTTTTGGTCAACCAACTCAGCGAGGTTGAAACCCAAAGAGTCCACATTTTTGGTTACTTCTTCGGCAGTTTCCTCGAAAGTCATCAGCACGCCCGGTTCGTCAAAACGACGGGCGCCTTGTACTAAGAACTCCACGCCCAGCAATGTTTTCCCGCAGCCTGCTCCGCCTACTACCAACGTTGTGCGCCCTTTCGGTAACCCGCCCTTCATCACAGCATCCAATCCCTCAATACCAGTGGGGCATTTTGGCAAAGCATCCGGCACAACATGGTTTTCTGTTTGAATATTACTCATTAATTTGCTCCTTCTGTCTATTGGCAGCTTACCCTTGCGTTTCTTTGACCGGGCAAGTGTTTAGCCGTGAACCGGAATTATTCGCGCCTGTCTGTGGAATTTGTTATTCGATAGTTTGATGATGCCTCTAGCTCACATTGGGTAATCTCATTAATCTGAATATGCCGATTGAAGGGTACAAAATGAATTGTGCTAGAGTGCAGCGTAACGTGGGCGACAATTGTAACTATGGTGGGTCGAGTGTTGGTGGCTGGGGTACTTCGGGTCAAGATATTGCGCGATAACGAGTGGGATAGGTAATTCTTTGGGAAGTACGTCAACCTAGTTTGTTAAAGCCTCAATCCCTCTGGCAGAAGCTTCTACTATTACTATAGCTGAAAAGCTATTCGAAATCCAGTATAAACGATCTCTCTCTGTTATAGCATACAAGGACTTGCGATTCTAAGCTTAAGAATTGTGTCGTATTGTCAGACATTAGAAATGCCAGCGCTACCAATTCAGCGGCTTTACGTCCGGGAATGAAGTTGTCCTGTAGTTGGCGCTTAATGACAGCGTTAGTATTAGTATTAGCGTTAGCGGCGACTTGCGGTTTGGGAGTAGCTGGCTCTAACGGCAAAGGCTTCTGCTCTGTTAATATTTCCGTCTAAGACCAGTCCGGGAACAGTCTTGACCGTCCCAGACCCATCCTCAATATCGAATGTGTACTGTTCGCCGGGTGCTACACCCTTTCCATTCGTTTTACTGCTTGACCACCCCCCAGTGATTTCAGGATTTATAGGCTGAAGGTTTAACCAGCTTGCCCCCAAATCTTCCGGTGCAAGCTTTTCCAGTCGCAGGGGAGCGTCAGATTTTTGCACAGGATTCTAAAAGTAGCTAAGGGATAAACTCGAAAACTCAATCATCGAGATTATATTTAGCAAAAACTCGAAATGGCTTTGAACCTATGTTCAACTTTATGCCAGAAACTGACGCGCATCCCTCCAGTCGTCCAGTTTCAAGCGCAACCCAAATCCTCCGGTTTTGCTCCCCCGGCTTCCTCTATACCGTTTCTTCAGTTTTTACCTAACCTAGGCTGTCTGTCTGCTGCTTTCAATTCCCAAGCCTACTTTGGTTTCCATCCCCTCCTTTCTGACTTCGCTTCTTTCAGTAATTCCTCCTTCCATTGCCCCAATTCCAATCTTGCCCCACGTAATATTCGTACTTGTCCAACGAAAACCCGCCGTCTGCCCTTACCTTACGCACAAACCATTCCTCTTCGAGTGCCTTCAGCCAACTGTCTGGATCGACTACTAAGGGTAAACTCGGTAACGCTGGTAATTCAGGAAATGCCACTCGCGGGGGTTTGTTTCCACAACTCAACCCCTGATGGGGTCGCGCCATGTTGTAAAAC